>Ga0164313_10000736_pt1 | contig 27420 bp, 16 predicted proteins | sample GuaBasSedimGuay4_FD_113735 | JGI IMG/M metagenome (GOLD analysis project Ga0164313, IMG submission 113735) | Subseafloor sediment microbial communities from Guaymas Basin, Gulf of California, Mexico - Guay4, Core 4569-4, 0-3 cm | ecosystem: Environmental > Aquatic > Marine > Hydrothermal vents... | reverse complement strand
GCGAAGGACTCGCGCGCGGCCAGTTGCTCGTCGGGGGCGCCGCGCGCCTGCCCGTGGCGCAGGTTGGGTTGCAGCAGCAGCACGCGCTGCCCGAAGCGGCGGAAGCTCACCAGGCGCGCCTGGCCCCACTGCCCGCGGTCGAGGCCCACGGGGTTGGAGCCCAGGCCGGTGCGCAGGCCCTCGACCCACAGGCAGCGGAACAGCTCGCCGCCCGGCTCGGCGGCGGGGGGCAGCTCCAGCAGCACGCGGCCTGCGTCCCGATTCAGGTGCAGGCTGAGCAGGCCGTCGAGGCGCTCGGTCTGGGCCAGCGCGTCGGACCAGTCGGCGGGAGCTGGTGCCGGCGGCGGGGTCGAGGGGCCGGCGCAGGCGGCGCACAGCAGCAGCGCGAGGGTGAGGGTGCGGCGGGCCATGGTCCGTCTCCGGGGCCGGTCGTGGCCCGTGGCGTGCGGGGAGCGCACACCCTCGGACAGGCCACGGTCCCGGTCAACCCCGCCCGCGCGTGGAGGCTGTCAGTTGTCGCGGTAGCGCGTGGTGGTGCGGCTGTAGCGCGTCATGCCCTTGTCGCGCGTCTCGCTGTAGCCGACCTCGTCTTCGAGAAAGTTGAGCGACGCCAGGATGCCGTTGATGCGCGGCAGCACATCGCCCACGAACATGGCCATGCGCTCGACCTCCGGGTCGCCGCGACCGGCCTGGCTCAGCAGCATCTGGGCCATGCCGCCGCCCATGGCGATGCCCTGGGTCAGCTCGGTGAGCTGCTTGCCCACCGGGACGAAGCGCAAGCCGGTGATGTCGCCCTCGGGCAGGCGTCCGCCGGCCATGGCCGGGTGATCCCAGATGCCGTCGATCTCGCCCGCGGCCACGTCCATCACGCGCAACAGAGCCTCCTCGGAGCTGGTGATCACGAGCTGCTTGCCGAGCACCCCGATGACCACGTCGATCGGCGGGATCGGGATGGGCACCTGGGGAATGCTGAAGCGCAGCGTGAGCCGCTTGAACTGGGGGAAGCTGCCGCCCGCGTCGCGCAGCTCGATCTCCGGCAGCACGGCCTGGCCGCCCAGCTCCGCCTGCAGGCGCTCGAGCAGCTGGGGCACGATCGCCGAATAGACGGCGTCGATGCGCGCCAGCACCTTCTTGGCGCCGCTGGGGTCGCGCAGGCGCACGATCATGATCTGCTCCTCGCCGCCCACCGCGGTGGGGCGCTTGGAGGGCATGCTGATGGTGACGCTCTCGCTGCCGATCCAGCTCAGCAGGTCGTCCTCGATCGAGATATCGACCAGGGCCTGGATGCCTTCTAAGGCCAGCAGGCCATCGGCCGATTCGGGCACGTAGGCCGGCACCCGCCCGCGCACCCAGCGGTACAGCGGGCGCAGGTCCGCGCCCCCGTCCACGCAGAACGACGTGGCGTCGGCCGGGATGTAATCCACCAGCGCGGTGACGTTGGCGGGCTTGCAGAAGCTCTCGAACAGCGGATTGTCGCTGCGCGCGGCGATGGGGTCGAAGCGCGTCCAGCACTCGGAGACCAGCAGGCGGTCCTCGGCGTGCACGGCCGTGACCGACGTGTCCAGGAAGCTGAGCAGGCCGTGCAGGTCATCGAGGCCCTGGCGCACCAGCCAGTCGTTGTCGGAGTGGCGCTGGAGCTGGGGGCCGATCTGCTCAAACAGGTAGTCGATCAGGCCCTTGATGTCAAAGTAGACGAACTGGTTCGAGTGGGCGGGCAGCTCGCCCACCGCGTTCAGGAAGCGCGGCGTGTCCACCAGCGCGTCGTCGCTGCGGCCTTCGAGCTGATCGAGGGCGCGCCCGAAGACCGTCGCCCCGAAGCCGGCCAGCATGATGTCGTCGCGCACGCCGAGCTGCAGAATGGGGTACTTCTTCCCGATCAGCAGGCTGTGCACGCGCGTGGGCGGCACGGCCGAGGTCTCGCTGCTGCTGAGCGACAGCTCAGGGGTGATGCCGGCCACACCCTGCATCAGATCGATCATGGAGCGCTCGAGCCCCGGCACGAGCTCGCGCTGGGGGCGGCAGGCCATGAGCACGGAAGAGACGCCGCCCTGAATGCCGGGGTAGGGCACCACGGGGAACTCCGCGTAGACCATCTCGTTCTCGACGAACTGGCTCCACTCGACGTCGCCGAGCAGCTTCGAGCAGAGCGAGATGAGCCCCTCCACCTGGGCCAGGTCCTCGTCGGGCACGTCGTTGGCGCGCAGCAGCGTGAGTACCGACTCATGCAGACTGGCGTCCTGGATGGCCTTCCAGACGCCCATGTTGGCCTGGTGCACGAAGTCCATGCTCGGGTCCGGCAGCACGTGCATGTACGAGTACGCGTCCGATGGAACGATCTGGCTGAGTTCCTGGGCGCTTGAGCGCTCGACGGCTGCCGTGAGGGACAGCAGCATCAGCACGGCCGGGAAGAGGCTGAGGCGCGGGGGGGAGTCGCTCATGCGGCTGGCTCTTGGCGAGGGGAGGCTGCACATGAATCTTGCCCGACTGTTGGACACTCACAAGCAGGGCCACGAAGGGGCCACAAGTGGCCGTCTCAGCGCCACAAGAGGCGGGGGCCTCTACTCGAGGTCCTGGAGCGTGACCGGGATGGTCTGCGAGCGGCCCTCGCGCTCCAGCACCAGCGTCACCGTGTCGCCCACCTGGAGCCCGGAGAGGGCGTCTACGGCGTCGAGTCGTGTGCGCACCGGGGTGTCCCCGATGGCCACGATCAGGTCGGGCTGGACGCCGGACGAGACCAGGTCGCTGCCGGCCCAGCGCAAGGCGCCGCGCAGCTCTGCGGCCTCGGCGGCGCTGCCCGGCTCCACGATCCACACCAGCGCGCCCACGGAGCCGATGGTGTCCCGCAGCCGGGCGCCCAGCCCCGGTCGCATGACCTTTCCGTGCTGGATCAGTTGGGGCACCACGCCGCCCAGGGTGTCCGCCGGGATGGCAAAGCCGATACCCGCCGACTGGGCCTGGGCGCCGGTGCTGCTGACGGTGGAGTAGATCTGGGTGTTGACCCCGATCAAGCGTCCCGCGCTGTCCAGCAGGGGGCCGCCGGAGTTGCCCGGGTTGATGGCCGCGTCGGTCTGGATGACGCCGTGGATCAGGTGCCCGCCGGGGGCGCGGATGGCCCGCTCCAGCGCGCTGACCACGCCCGTGGTGAGGGTCTGGTCGAGGCCGAAGGGATTGCCGATGGCGAAGACTTTCTGGCCCACGCGCAGGTCGTGCGAGGTGCCCAGTCCCACCGTCGAGAGGCGATGGGGAGCGGCGTCGATGCGCAGCAAGGCCAGGTCGTTGGCCACGGCGCTGCCCACCAGTTCGGCGTCGTAGTGCACGCCGTCCCAGAGCGTGATGCGGTAGGCCAGGGCGTCCGCGACCACGTGGTAGTTGGTGACGACGTGGCCGAGGTCGTCCCAGATCATGCCGGTGCCCGCGCCGCGGCGCACGGGGACGTTGCGCCCGAGGTTGTCGCGCTCCAGCCGCGTGACCTCGATGAACACGACGGAGCGCCGGGCGTTCTCGAAGATCTCGATGGTGTTCAGCTCGTCCGGCGCCAGGTCACCCCGGGCGATGACCGAGCGCGCGCCGTCCGAGCCGCCCAGGTCGCCGCGGCTCCAGAGCACAAACACGAACAGCGCCGCCGCCGCCGCCAGGGTCACCAGGGACAGCAGCGTGCCCGGCGCGGGGCGCGAGGGCGCGGGTGGCGGGCTGGTGGGCATGGCTCCTCGCGGGCGCGGCGGGGGCGGCGCGTGCCGCAGGGGCTGCCGCCGCGGGGCGCTCGGCGCAGGCTAGCACAGGGCGCGGGGGAAACGGGCGGCGCCCGGGGCCGTCAGGGGGGTGCGGGCCAGGAGGGCGAGGGACGCGCTCCGAGCAGGTGCCGCACGGGTTTCGAGGAGAGCTGTCATGCATCACCACCTCATGCGCGCTGGGTCACCGGCGCGACGCTTCGGTCTGATCCTTGGTCTCGGGCTGAGCCTGGCGCCGTTGGTTGCGGCCGCCGAGCCGGTCCCGCTGCCGGTCGAGCACAAGGCCGCGTTCAGGCTGCCGGCCAGGAAGCTGCCCGCACCCGCGGCCTGGCTGCCGGCGACGCGCTCATCCAAGTCCAAGGACAAGCAGCAGAGCGCCTCTGTTCCCGCCGACATCGAGCGGGGTCGCGCCGCGCTGACGGCCGCGGCAGCCCAGCGCCAGGCGGCCTACAAGCTGGACGGGCAGGCGCGCGAGGCGGGCCTGCTGGCCGCGGCCGCGGCCTTCGGTCAGGTGGCCGACGATCAGGGCTTGAGCGTGGACGCCCGGGTCGAGGCCGCGTTTCGCGCAGGCGAGCTGTTGCGCGCCCGGGGGCAAGGGCCGCAGGCCGCCCAGCGCTTCGGCCAGGCGGTCCATCAGGGTCGTGACGCCAAGCCCGTCTCGGCCCATGCTTCGGCCGCCACGTTCGGAGCCCGCGCCCAACTCGAGCTGGGCCACGCCCGGCGCCGGGCGGATCAGCTCGAGCCGGCGCTGGCGGCCTATGCCGAGGTGCGCGCGTTCTTTGCAGGGCAGGCCAAGCAGGTGGGGCAGGCCGCGGGCTGGCGTGCTCGACTGCTGGTGCGTGACGGCCAGCTCGCCCAGGCCGAGGCCGAGGCGGCCGTGCTGGCCCAGCTCGTGAGCGAGGATCCGCTGGAGGCCGTGCGCTGCGCCGATGCCGTGGCACTGGCCCTGGCAGAGGAGGGTCACGAAGACGCCGCACGTCGCGTGCTCACGCTGCTGGACCAGCAGCTGGAGCCCCTGCTGGCCGAGGGAGCGGACGCCCGCTTGGTGGAGCGCCTCGGCAAAGCGCGGGGTGCCTTGCGTGTTACTCTTTCGCTTGGGGCCCCATAACCGCTTCTGGTTAAAGGACCCAGGCGTCGGGCCGGGAGAGACCCGACGCCGGTGCAAACCCCGGGCTGCCCCACTCTGGGAGAGAGAGTGGGGCGGCCCTCTTGCATTCCAGGGCCACGCGGGCGTGCTGAGCGCGCCGGGGCGCCCAGACACGCCACGACCCCGGCGCGCCGCTCGGGGCTCACCGGGGTCGTGGTGCGATGCGCAGGCCGCCGCGAGGGGCGACCGCGCCGCGTTGCCGCCAGGGTCAGCTGGTCGCGGCTGCTTTCGTGGTGACGTTCACCGGCTCGCTGCCGATGGGGTAGAGCGTGAAGCCCTGCTTGGCCAGCTCGTCCTTCGGGTAGATGTTGCGTCCGTCGAAGATGACCGGGTTCTTCAGGCGCGCCTTGATCAGGTCGAAGTCCGGGTTGCGGAACTCCGACCACTCCGTCACCAGCAGCAGGGCGTCGGCGTCCTGCAGCGTGTCGTACGGGTGCTCCATGTACTCCACCTTGTCGCCGCAGTCCTTGAGGCGCCAGCTGGCCTGCTCGACGGCCTCGGGGTCGGTGGCCCTCACCGTGGCGCCGGCCGCGACCAGGCTCTCGATGATGTAGATGGCCGGGGCCTCGCGCATGTCGTCGGTGCGCGGCTTGAAGGCCAGGCCCCAGACGGCGAACGTGCGGCCGGCCAGGTCACCGTTGAAGTGGCGCTTGACCTTCTCGAACAGGGTGAACTTCTGCAGGGCGTTGACCTCCTCCACGGCCTGCAGGATCTTGAAGTCGTAGCCGTACTCTCCGGCGGTGCGGATCACGGCCTGCACGTCCTTGGGGAAGCAGCTGCCGCCGTAGCCGCAGCCCGCGTACAGAAACGGCATGCCGATGCGCGAGTCGCTGCCGATGCCGGCGCGCACCTTGGTGACGTTGGCGCCCACGCGCTCGCAGATGTTGGCGATCTCGTTCATGAACGAGATACGCGTGGCGAGCATGGCGTTGGCGGCGTACTTGGTGAGCTCCGCGCTGCGCACATCCATGTGGATGATCTTGTTGGGGTTGTCGTGCACGAAGGGCTCGTAGAGCCGGTGCATGATGTCCTTGGCGCGCTCGCTGTCCGAGCCCACGACGACCCGGTCGGGCTTCATGAAGTCGTCGATGGCGGCGCCTTCCTTGAGAAACTCGGGGTTGCTCACCACCGAGATCTCGTGGTCGGTCTCGGCCTGCGCGGCGGCGCGGACCTTGTCGGCGGTGCCCACCGGGACGGTGGACTTGTCGACGATGATCTTGGGGCCGTCGGCGGCCTGGCCGATGGAGCGAGCCGCGGCCAGCACGTACTGCAGATCGGCGCTGCCGTCCTCGTCCGGCGGCGTGCCCACGGCGATGAACACGACGTCGCTGTCCTTGACGGCGGCGGCGGTGTCAGTAGTAAAGGAGAGGCGCTGCTCCTTCACGTTGTGCTTGACCATCTCGTCCAGGCCGGGCTCGTAGATGGGCAGCTTGCCTACGAGCAGATCGCTCACCTTCTTCTCGTCGATATCGACGCAGATGACGTTGTTCCCGCTCTCGGCAAAACAGGTGCCGGCGACGAGGCCGACGTATCCGGAGCCGATGACAGCGATGCGCATGATGAAGGTCCTGGAGAGGTGACGACTGGAGAGGGGGCAGGGGATACTGCAGGGGGGGGATTCCCCGTGACGACTCGGTGTGTAAGCTGGTGCGACCGGACCGATGTCGTCATTCGTGGGCGGAAAGACTACCCCTCCCCCGAAAGGCAGTCAAATCGCCGGTTCGCTCGCAAATGACTGTCTTTTCCGCACTTGCGAGCTGCTCGTGTTTCCTTCCCGGAGGGCGATTGGTTCAGCTGGTTAGAGCGCCTGCTTTACACGCAGGAGATCGGGGGTTCGATTCCCTCATCGCCCACCATCGGCGCCGGGGCTGGACCGTCTTGAAGCTATGTCTTGGTCCCTGCTCGCCCTGACCCTGCTGCTGGCCCCCGGGCCCGCCTCCGAGGCGCTCTCTGACGCCGCCCCCGTGGCCGCCCCCGTGGTCGCGCCTGTGGCCGCGCCTGTGGCCGCGCCTGTGGCCGCGCTGGAGGCCGCCCTCAGCCCCACCGAGACGGCCCTCGACCTGGCCCACCACGGCCGGCCGATCCAGGCCTGGGACGAGCTGGTCGATCACCTGCTGGTGCGAGTGGCCGGCGGCACGGCCTGGCATCTGGACGCCGCCGTGGCCGAGGCCGAGCTGGCTGCGCTGCTGCTGGGCAGGCTGACGCGGCAGCTTGATCGCTGGCCGGAGCTGGTGCAGGCGTTTGAGCTTGTGCGCCCCTGGCCGGCCGTGACGCCGCCGCGGGTGGCCTTCCTGATGGACGAGCTGCTGGCAGACGGCCTGCGTCGCACGGGCCACGCCGATCGGGCCCGTGCGGTGACGGACGAGCACGCTCCCCTGACCGACTGGCTGCTGGTGGGGCCCTTCGACAACGAGCGCGGCGGCGGCTTCGACGTGGTCTACCCGCCCGAGCTGGCCTTTGACCTGAAGGCCGAGATGCCCGGCAAGGAGCGGGCGGTGCGCTGGCGCCTCAACCCCGGCCGGCACCACCCCCTGGCCGAGCTGAACCTGGACGGCGTGCTGCGCCCCAACAGCCAGGCGGTGGCCTACCTGGCCACGGCCTTGCGCCCGACCGAGCCCGGGCCGGTGGTGCTGCGACTGGGCAGCAGCTGCTCGTTCAAGCTGTTCTTCAACGGGCACGAGCTCGCGGCGCGCGAGCTGGAGCGCCCCCTGCGCGCCGACCAGGACCTGGTGCTGTTGGACCTGCACGAGGGCTGGAACCAGCTGCTGATCAAGCTGGCCGTGGAGGATGACAGCTGGCAGTTCCAGGCGCGGCTGACCCACCCCGACGGCCGCCCCGCGGGCAGCGTGGAGTCGCGCTCGGCCTTCTGTGCCTGGCCCGGTCCGCCGCCGCTGGCCGACTCCATCATGTGGTGGGAGCTCGAGGACGACCCGTGGAGCGTGGAGGGTCTGGCGGGCATGACTCCCGATCAGGCCTGGGGCGATGCGCACCAGGACCACGGCCACGCTGAGGGCGAGGGCTGGCCGGCCGATGGGGCCGGCGCCCCGGCAGGTGAGGGCGGTGACGACGACGCAGGCAGCGGCCCGCCCGGCGCGCCTCCCGCCCCTGAGCCTCCGGCGGACTGGACCTGGCCCGTGCCCCGCGGCGAGCCCTTGCGCTTTGACCCGCCGCGCGAGGCGCGCACGCTGCTGGCGGGCCCCGCCGCGGACGCAACCAGCGCGCGCTTGGCGGCGCTCTGGCAGCTCTTCGTGCACCCGGACGACCGCGTGGATCGTGCGGCTCTGCCCTTCGCTCGCCGCGCCGTGGAGCTGGACGGCGACAACGCCATGTCGCACTACCTGGTGGCGCGGGCCGATCAGGTGGCGGGCCAGAGCCGGGCCGAGCGCGAGGTGAACACCGCCCTGGCGGCCCTCAAGCAGACCCTGGCCCTCGATCCCGGGCACGTGGCGGCGCTGCTGGATCTGGCGCGCTTCTACACCGACGACAACCCGCTGCCCGACCGCGTGGGCGAGCTGCTGCGGCGTGCGGGCGATGCGGCGCCGACGAGCTGGCGCGTGCTGGCCGCGCGCATCTCCTACCTGAAGTCGCGTCGTCGAGGTGCCGACGCGGAGGTCCTGCGCCGGCAGGCCGAGGCCTCGCCCGAGGCGCTGACCCGGGTGGAGGGGCTGCTGTCCAGGGCTCACCGCGCCGAGCGCGCGGGCGAGCTGAGCGTCTTCCGCGACCTGACCTGGGCTGCGTGGCGGCGTGACCACAGCTCGCGCCCGGCCGCCGACGAGCTGATCGATCTGCTGGTCTCGCGTGACGAGCGCCAGGCCGCGCTGTTCGTGCTGGAGAAGTCCATGCAGGCCGACCCCTTCGACCTGCGCCGGCTGGTGTACAGCGCCCGCCGCTTCTCGCATCGGGACGGCCTCTGGCTGAACCGCGGCCACGAGCTGCTCACGCGCGCCCTGGACGTGTGCCGCGAGGACACCTCCGTGCTGGCCGAGCTGGTGCGGCTCGAGCTGACCCGCGGCGACGAGCGCGGCGCGCGCCTGGTGCTGGAGGAGATCCTGCGTCTCGACCCGGGCGACGAGGCCTCGCGCCGCCACCTGGGCCTGCTCACGCGGGTGGACGTGGCGCGCTTCGAGGATCCGTATCGCTGGGACGCGCGCGGGCTCGAGCGGCTGCCGCTGCCGGATGGGGGCAACGATCCCTTCGAGATGCTCAACCGCAGCGTGGTCTGGAACGTGCACCCCGACGGCACCGAGCATCGCTACGAGCACATGGCCCTGCGCGTGCTCAACCCGGCCGGTGTGCGCGCCCTGGACACCTTCGCCGTGTCCGCCGGCGCCAGCGCGCGGCTGTTTGTGCACGAGGCCCGCGTCATCCGCGCCGACGGTAGCGTGGTGCCCGCGCCGGTGCCGCGAGGAGGCGGCAGCTATCGACGCTACGACCTGCCGCCGCTGTCCCCCGGCGACGTGGTCGACATGGAATGGCGCAGCGACCAGCTGCGCCCCGACGTGTTTGGCGAGTACTTCGGCACGCGCCACAGCTTCTACCCGGACCGGCTGGACGGCCTGGCGCCCACGCGGCGCTCGGAGCTGGTGGTGATTGCGCCGCCGGAGGTCCCGCTGCACGTCGCCGCGCGGAACGGCGAGGCCCTGGAGCACGAGCGCAGCACGGACGCCGAGGGCCGCAGCGTGTGGCGCTGGGTGGCGCGCGACCTGCCACGGCCGACGATTGAAACGGCCATGCCCGACGCCATCGAGCTGGCGCCCCTGGTGGACCTGACCACCTTCGCCAGCTGGGAGGCCTTCGCGCGCTGGTACTGGGGCTTCATCGAGAAGGAGTTCGTCACCAATGACGCCATGCGCGCCAAGGTGGCCGAGCTCACGGGGGGGCTCACGGACGAGCGCTCGCGCATCGAGGCCATCGCGCGCTTCGTGGGCCAGGAGATCCGCTACAACGCCTGGGCCTTTGGCACCCACGGCTACGAGCCCTTCAGCGCCTCGACCATCTTCGACCGCCGCTTCGGCGACTGCAAAGACAAGTCGATCCTGCTGCGGCAGCTGCTGGCGGAGATCGGCGTGGAGGCCTTTCCGGTGCTGATCCGGGCGCAGTGGCGCCGGCCCGACGAGCCTCTGGACGCCGCCATGGTGGGTCACTTCAACCACTGCATCGCCTGGCTGCCGGCCACAGACGAGCGGCCGGGCATGTACCTCGACGCCACCGCCGACCGCAACCCGATCGAGTACCTGCGCGCGGACGACCAGGGCGCGCGGGTGTTGCACGTGACGCCGGACGGGGGCTCGCTGCACGACATCCCCTACGCGCCGCCCGAGCAGAACCGGCTGCAGCGGCGCTACGAGGTGACGCTCTCACCGGGCGGTGACGCTCGTGTCGAGCTGGTGGACGTCAGCAGCGGCCACTACGGCGTGGTGCTGCGCTCGCGCTACGGCGGCCAGCCGGGCGCCGTGGCCGAGCTGCTCTCGCGCCAGCTGGCCGAGGCCTTTGGCCCGGTGGACGTCGCTGACGTGGTGACCTCCGAGCTGGAGGACATCGCGCTGCCGGCCCGGCTAGAGGTGCAATTCGGCACGGCGGGGCTCTGGACGCCCGACGGCGAGCTGGTGACCCTGCCCAGCAGCTTCGACGACCTGGGCCTGTCCGGCGTCGCGACCGAGCCCGCCGACGGGCGCGTCTTCGAGCTGGTGCTCGACCGGCCCTTCTCCCAGCAGACCGAGGTGGTCTATCACCTGCCCCCCGGCGCGCGGCTGCAGGCCCTGCCCGAGCCGGTGCAGCTGCAGGCCGAGGGGCTGCTGTCCTACCGCCGCGAGGTGTTCGACGAGGGCGCGTCGGTGCGCGTGCTGCGCCGCTTCGAGCTGCAGACCCGCCGCGTCGGCCTCGACGACTACGACCGCTTCCGCCAGACGCTGCGCGCCATCGAGCAGGCCGAGCGCCTGCCCCTGGCGCTGCTCCCAGGGACCTCCAACTGATGCGTGCCCGCTCTGTGTCCGTGCTCTGTCTCTGTGTCCTGCCGGCGTTGGCGCTGGCCCTGACCGCCTGCGCCGGGCCCGCGCAGCCGCAGCCCGAGCCTGCGACCGGCGCCGCAACCGGGGCCGCAACCGGCGCCGCAACCGGGGCGCTGCCTGGGGACGCGGCCGCGCCCTCCGAGGGCTCCGGGTCCGTCGAGGCCTGGGCGCCGCTGCTGGTGGACCACCCGGCCCTGGCGCGCGGCGACCGCGACGCCGCCGTGCACGCCTGGCTCGATCTGCTGGAGGCCGACCCCGAGCACCCGCTGGCCGAGGCCCTGCTGGCGCTCACCGCCGCCGTGGTGCATGACGTGGCCGACCCGCCGGCGTTACGTCGGCGGCTGATGGCCATGGACGGCGAGGCCCTTTCGCCCCTGGCCCGTGGTCGTCTGGCGCGGCTGGTGGGCCAGGCGCGCGCGGCGGAGCCGGAGGCGGCGGCCCAGGGCAGCGAGTGTTTTCCGGACGTGCTGTCGTCCTGGTCGCTGCTCGGGCGTTTGGGGCCTGTGCAGGATCCGAGCGCCGCGAGCATCCCGGCGCAGCTGCTGGCTGACCCGGGCTTCGATCGCGCGCACGTGGGCGTCGACGGCGCCGAGCGCTGGCGCCCCCTGCCGCGCTCGCCCCTGTCGCCGCGGGTCGATCCGGACGCCGCGCTGGAGCCGGGCCCGGGCTGGGTGCTGCTGGCGGCGGCCTTCGACGTCCCGGGCGGCGGCCCGGCCTGGATCGAGGTTGATCTGCTGGAGCGCCCCCACGACGGCGGCGCGCGCCCGGCGGCGGTGTTTGCCTTTGGCGGCAGCTCGTTCCGCGGCTTCGTGCTGGGCGGGCAGCCTGAGCGGCTGTCGGGCTACGCCCTGGGCCTGGTGGGCGGCAGCCAGACGCGCGTGGACCTGAGCGCTGGCGCGCGCTCGCACGTGCAGCGCCAGCCCGTGCTGCTGCGCGACGGACGCAACGTGCTGCTGCTGCAGCTGCCCGCGGGCGCTCGCTGTCGCCCCGCGGTGCGGGTGCTGGCGGCGGACGGCTCACCCCATCCGCGCTGCCTGCCGGGGTCCGCGACGGGTCCGCTGGGCGCGCCCGTTGACGGCCAGGCGCCGCGGCAGGCCTTGCCGGACGTGCTGGCCCTGCTGGACGGCCTGGCCAGCAGCGACGCTCACAGCTCGGCCCTGGCGGGGCTGCTGTTGGCCCTGGACGGGCGCCCGTCGCGCGGGCTGGAGCTGCTGCTGGCCGCCGTGGAGCGCCAACCCAGCGCCGGCCTGTGCGCCCTGTCCGCCGCCGTGCTGGAGTCCAGCGCGCACCTGCCCACGAGCTGGCGCCGCGCCCGCGCCCGGGAGCTGGCCGAGCAGGGCCTGGCCCTGGACGCCTTGCACCTCTTTCTGGGCGTGGGGCAGGCGGCCCGGGCCCAGCGGCTCGACAAGCACGAGCAGTCCATCGACGAGCTGATCGAGCTGAGCGCGCTCTATCCACGCCAGCCCTGGTCGTGCGTGCAGCTGGCGTCGGCCTACGCGGCGCTGGGCATGGCGGTGCAGGCGCGAGAGGCGCTGGTGGAGGCCGAGGCGCGAGCACCCCTGTGCACCACGGTGCTGGCTTCGTCCCTGGCGGAGGCCCGCGCGTCCGGCCGCGAGCAGCAGACGTACGAGCTCAAGCAGCGGCTGGTGCAGGCGGCGGGGCGCTCGTCGTCGAGCCTGTCGAGCCTGGCGCGCACGCTGCTCGATCGCGGCGAGGTGGTCGCCGGGCTGGCGGCCGTGGACGAGGCCCTGATGCACGCGCCCACGCGCTCACGCCGGGCCGCGCGCTGCGGCGACCTGATCGCCCTGGGCCGCTACGACGAGGCCGAGCGCGAGCTGCTGCGCATGCGCGGCGAGCACCCACGCTGGATCGAGCCGCCCCTGCGCCTGGCCGACCTGGCGCGCCTGAGCGGGGACGGCGACGCCGAGCGGCGTTGGCTGGACGAGCTGCTGCAGCTGCGGCCGGGCATGCGACCGGCGCGGGAGCGGCTGGTCGATCTGCTGGGCTACGACCCCGAGCGCGCGTGGCACGAGACCTTCGCCCTCGATGGCGAGCAGGTGCGGGCTCTGTACGTCGACGAGGGCCGCAGCGAATCGGTGGTGCGCCTGCTGGATGAGGCCCTGGTGCAGATCTTCCCCGACGGCGCCAGGGAGACCCTGACCCACGAGATCATGGCCCTGCGCGACCTGGCCGCCTGCGACGAGCGCGGCACCCTGAGCCTGCGCGGCGAGGTGCTGCGCGTGCGCAGCATCAAGCCCGACGGCCGCAGCTTCCAGCCGGTGAAGGTGAGCGGCGAGTACGTCATGCCCAACCTCGAGCCGGGTGATCTGATCGACACCCTGGTGCGCCGCTTCGAGGCGCCGCCGGCGCGCGGCGTGCAGCGGCCGGGCGGCTGGTACTTCCGCTCCACCGACGAGCCCTTCCTGGTGAGCCGCTACGTGCTGCGCCTGCCGCCTGGCTCGCCGCTGCGCCTGGAGACCCACGACTTCGAGGCGCTGCACGAGGTGCACGAGTTTGAGGGCGACACGGTGCACGTGTTCGAGTCCCGCGACGGCGAGCGCGTGCTGCCGGAGGTGGGCGCGCCGCCCGGCTCGTGGTTCCTGCCGTGGGTGGAGTTCGGCATGGACGCGGACCCCGTGGCCGACCTGCACCGCCAGCAGCTGCGCTGGCTGCCCCAGGCCCTGCCCACGGCCGAGGTGGCGGCGGCGGCGCGTGAGACGCTGGTCGGGGTCGAGGGGCAGCAGGCCCAGGCCCGCGCCCTGCACGCCTTCGTCGATCAGCACCTGGACCAGCGCGGCAGTTTTCCCAGCTCGGCGGTCTCGACCCTGCTGGCCAAGGAGGGCAACCCGGGCCTGTTGTACGCGGCCCTGCTGGCGTCGATGGGCATTGAGTACGAGCTCGTGCTGAGCCGCGCCGTGGCGCCGGCCGCAGACCCCGAGCCCGCGCCAGCGTTTGTGGATGCCGGGCGGCTGGGGCGGCGGCTGCTGGTGCTGGTGAGCCCTGATGACGGCCCGGACGCCTGGTGCGACCTGGGACCGCGCGGGCTGCCCTACGGCTGGACCCTGGGCGACGCGCCGGACGCCGAGGCCGTCTCGCTCAGCAGCGGGCAGCCCCTGCGCGAGCCGCGTCAGGCCCTCTCGGGCACCTCGTTGCAGCTCACCTGCCGGCTGGCGGCGGACGGCTCGGCCGAGGTGCAGGGCGAGCTGCTGCTGCTGGGTGCGTCGGGGCAGCTCACCCGCGAGCGCCTGGCCGAGATGCCCGAGGCCTGGCACAGGGGCGTGGTGCAGAACGCCGCGGCGGGTCTGCTGCCCGGCATCGATCTGACCGAGCACGGGCTGGGCGGGCTCGAAGCGGGGCAGCAGCCCTCGGTGCGCTTCGCCGGCCGGATCGAGCAGTTCCTGGACGCCGATGGGGGCCGGGCCCTGCCGCTGGCGCCTCTGGACCTGTCGGCGGGCCTGGCGGGCGAGGGCCAGCGGCGCCTGCCGTACCTGAGCGGCGAGATCACGTCCCAGCGCGCCGAGGTGCTGCTGGAGCTGCCAGCCGAGGGCCTGGAGCTGGGGCAGCTGCCGCCCGGGCTGGAGCACTCCGTCCTGGGCTGGTCCTACCAGCTGGGGCTGGTGCGCGAGGGCCCGACCCGGCTGCGCATCACTCGCGACCTGGAGCTGCTGCCCTTCCACGTCGAGGCCGAGGGCTTCGAGCAGCTGGTGGACATGGCGGCTCGGGTGGACGCCGCTGAGCGGGCGCGCCTGCGTTTCTCCCAGCCCCGTGGTCGTTGACCGCCGCTGCGGCCCGGCGATACGGTGAGTCGCCCTTTGTCCCCACCTGGCGAGCCGCGATGCCACGCGTCCACTTCCGCAAGGAAAACGTCACTGTCCACGTCCCCGAGGGCGCCAATCTGCGCCAGCTGTGCGTGGACTACGACATCGACCCCTATCCCGCCCTGGGTGGCCTGCTGAGCTGCCGCGGCAAGGGGCTCTGCGGCACCTGCGCGGTCGAGCTCGAACAGGCCGATGAGGGTGCCGCCAGCAGCCCTGAGAAGCGCGAGGCCGCCTACCTCAAGCGTCAGTCCGAGGGGCTCAGGCAGCGGCTGCGCCTGTCCTGCTGCGTCACGGTCCAGGGCGACATGACGGTGGTCACCGACCCCGACCGGCGCGAGTCCTGGAAGCGCCACGGCCACTACGCCGGCCGCCCGGTGCGCAGCTGGAGCCAGCCCGCATGAAGTGCCTCTCGATCGCGCTGCTGGCGCTCTCGCTGGGTTGCGCCAGCTCGGGACCGCCGCCGCGGGACTACACCCTGCCCGCCGAGCGGGGCCACCTCTCCAACATGCGTCGGCTCACGGACGGCGGCACCAACGCCGAGGCCTACTGGTCGTACGACGACCGCCAGCTGATCCTGCAGCGCACGGCCAAGCCCGAGATCGAGTGCGACCAGATGTTCGTGCTCGACCTGGCCAGCGGCGACGAGCGCCAGATCACCCGCGACGGCCGCACCACCTGCGGCTTCTGGCTGCCGGGGGACGAGCGCCTGCTGTTCGCGTCCACCCACGAGGCCGGGCCCGAGTGCCCGCCCAAGGCGGACAAGAGCCAGGGCTACGCCTGGGCCATCTACGCCAGCTATGACATCTTCAGCGCGGATCCGGACGGCGGCGACCTGCGCAACCTCACCTCCATGCCGGGCTACGACGCCGAGGCCACGGTCTCGCGCCAGGGCCGCATCGTCTTCACCAGCACCCGCAGCGGCGACCTCGAGCTGTGGACCATGGCGCAGGACGGCAGCGACCTGCGCCAGGTGACCGACAGCCTGGGCTACGACGGCGGCGCCTTCTTCAGCAACGACGGCGCTCAGATCGTGTGGCGCGCCACGCGCTTCGACAGCGAGGAGGAGCGCGAGCAGTACCGCGCGCTGCTGGCCGAGGGCCTGGTCAAGCCGCGCAAGATGGAGCTGTTCATCGCCGACGCCGACGGCGCCAACCGGCGTCAGCTGACCGACAACGGCGGGGCCAACTTTGCGCCCTTCTTCACGCCGGACGACAGCCACATCGTGTTTGCCAGCAGCCTGGGCAGCGCCAGCGGCTTCGGCTTCGATCTGTGGATGATGCCGGTGGAGGGCGGCGAGCCCGAGCGCATCACCTACACGGACAACGCCTTCGAGTCGTTCCCCATGTTCAGCTGGGACGGCGAGCAGATCGTGTTCACCAGCGGTCGCGAGCCCGGCAAGGCGGGCGACCTGAACGTGTTCGTGGCGGACTGGACACCATAATGAAGGGTGTCGCGGCCATCATCATGGGCGGTGGCCAGGGCTCGCGCTTGTTCCCGCTCACGCGCGATCGCGCCAAGCCGGCGGTGCCCGTGGCCGGGCGCATCCGGCTGATCGACATCCCGCTCAGCAACTGCATCAATTCCGGCATCACGCGCATGTCGGTGCTGACGCAGTTCAACAGCGCCTCGCTCAATCGGCACATCGCGCGCACCTACAACTTCGGCATGCTCACCGACGGCGGCGTGGACGTGCTGGCGGCCGAGCAGACCATGTCCAATCGCGACTGGTTCCAGGGCACGGCCGACGCGGTGCGGCGCTCGCTGCACCACGCGGTGTCGGACGACACGCGGCTGGTGCTGATCCTGGCGGGCGACCACCTGTACCGCATGAACTACGAGGCCTTCGTGCGCAGGCACGAGGAGAGCCACGCCGACATCACCATCGCGGCCTGCCCCGTGAGCGCGCAGGACGCCCCGGCCTTCGGGCTGCTGCACATCGACGACCAGGGCATGGTCACGCGCTTCGCCGAGAAGCCCAGCGGGGACGCCCTCGAGGCCATGCGCGTGGACCCCGACGCGCCCGTGGCGGGGGGCGCCGCGCCGGGAGCCCCGTTCCTGGCGTCCATGGGCATCTACGTGTTCTCGCCCTTCGTGCTGCGCGAGCTGCTGGACGCCCACCCGGACGCCAACGACTTCGGCAAGGAGATCATCCCGGCCGCGCTGCAGCCCGAGGGCCGCTACCGCGTGGCCAGCCACTTCTTCCGCGGCTACTGGGAGGACATCGGCACCATCGGTTCGTTCTACCGCGCCAACCTGGCGCTGGCCGAGCCCGGGCAGTTCACGCTGTACGACCCGGCCTTCCCGCTCTACACGCGCCCGCGCTACCTGTCACCCACGCGCTTCAACAACGCCCACGTGAGCGAGTCGCTGGTGGCGGAGGGCAGCATCATCGGCAACGTGCGCATGCACAAGTCGGTGGTGGGCATCCGCTCCGTGATCCACGACGGCGTGGAACTGGACGGCGCGCTGATCATGGGCAACGACCGCTACGAGACCGAGACCGATCGCGCCGCCAGCGAGGCCCGCGGCATCCCGCCCCTGGGCATCGGCTCCAACACGGTCATCCGGCGCGCCATCGTCGACAAGGACTGCCGTATCGGCCGCGATGTGCGCCTGGTGAACGAGAACGGCGTCGAGCACGCCGACGGCGACAACTGGTACATCCGCGACGGCATCCTGATCCTGCCCAAGAGCTCGGTGGTGCCCGACGGCAGCGTGATCTGAGGCGCGCTCAGCGCGGACGTGGGCTGGCCGCGGCCGCAGCTGGCGGGCATCTGCAGCAATGCCTGGCCCGGCCTGGGCGCCGCGCGCGATCAGCCGCCCCGGGCGTCGCGCTCAGTCTGCGCCCAGCGACGTGGCCACGGTGGTCGCGAAGGCGTCGGGAGCGATGAAACCCCCACCCCAGGCGTCGTCCCAAGGCGCGCTGGGGGCGGCCGCCACGATGGCGTCGAGGTCGTGCCCCTCGGCCATCAGGGCGCGCACGGCCGCGAGCACGCCGGCGAGCATGTCGCGGTAGGCAGCCAGCTCGGCGCGGCCGGCCAGGGGGCCGTGGCCGGGGATGATGGCGGTGTCCGGCCCGCACAGGCTCAGGGAGACGTCGGCCGCCGCCAGCAGGCCCTCGATGCCGCCGCCGCTGCCCAGGTCGATGAACGGGTACATGCCGTTGAAGAAGGTGTCGCCGGTGTGCAGCACGTCCACGTCGGGCATGTGCACCAGCGAGTCGCCGTCCGTGTGGGCCGCGGGCACGTGCACCAGGTCGAGGCGCGTGCCGGCCACGTACAGCGTGGCGCCGTGCTTGTGAGTGATCACCGGCAGGGCCTCGGCGGGGGCCGCGGGCACGTCGCGGTCAAAGGCCTGCATGTGCTGGTCGGTGGCCATGCGCGCGCGCACGTTCTCGTGGGCCACGATCAAAGCGCCCGCCCGGCTCAGGTTGGCGTTGCCCCCGGTGTGGTCGCCGTGCCAGTGGGTGTTGAGCACCCAGCGCAGCGGCGCCTCGGTGTGCTCAGCCACCGCCGCCAGGATCGATTCGGTCAGCGGCGCGAACTGATCGTCGATCAGCAGCGCCTCGCCGTCGCCATGCACCAGCCCGATGTTGCCGCCCCGGCCCACCACCATGGCCACGCCTGGGTTGAGCGGGGTGACCACGATCTCGACGCCGGTGTCCTGGGCCGAGGCGCTGTTGAGCGGGAGGGCTGCGGCGGCGACGGCCAGCAGGCAGGGTGCGGCGAGGGTCAGGCGTGGCATGGGAGGCTCCGGGGAGGGGGCACCATGCTAGCGAGCAGGGGACGGGAGGCGGAGTGCGCCCATCGCTGCGGCTTCCTCCGGCCGAGCCGATTCAACGCGTTGATATATAGATTCGCCATCGCAAACAACGCGTTGACACGTATGCCTGCTCCATGGAACGCATCCTCACCAGGGGGCTTCTCGCCTGGCTCGGCCAGCAGGATCGAAAGCCGCTCGTGCTGCGTGGTGCGCGCCTGGTCGGCAAGACCTGGCTGGCCCGGGACCTCGCCGATCGCGGCGGGCACCAGCTCGTCGAGCTCAACTTCGAGCGGGACCCCCGCCTCGGTACAGGAGCGCGTGCAGAGACCGGAACAGACAGGGGCGCCGGAGGGCCCGGATGAGCAGCCGCCCGAGGCCGGGGTGACCGACGGACCGGGTGATGGGTCGGCACCGAAGGGTGAGGCCGCCTCAGAGGTTGCGCTTGGGGCCGTTGGCGCGGCGCCGCTTGAGCCGCTTGGCGTCCTTCTTCTCGCGCTCGTGCCGCTCGATCAGGACCTGCTGGCTGGACACGGCGCGGCCCTTGCCCGTGGGGCAGCGCAGCACGTAGCTGCCGTCGGGCTGCATGATCCAGGCGCCGCGGGCGTCGGAGAGCTGGGCGTCGAACATGAGCTTGAGCTCATCGCACAGGGCGGGGGAATCGACCGGGCAGAGCACCTCGACGCGGCTGTTGAGGTTGCGAGACATGGCGTCGGCTGAGCCGATGTACCAGTTGTCCTCGCCGCCGTTGCCGAAGTGGTAGATGCGTGCGTGCTCCAGGAAACGGCCCACGATGCTGGTGACGCGCACCGTCTCGGACAGCCCGGGCACGCCCGGCCGCAGCCGGCAGGTGTCGCGCACGATCAGCTCGATCACCACGCCGGCCTGGCTGGCGCGGTAGAGCGCGCGCACGATCTGCGGATCTTCGAGCGCGTTGAGCTTCATGCGCACCAGGCCGCCGCGGCCCGCGCGGTGGTGCTCGACCTCCATCTCGATGCGCGCCAGCAGCGCGCTCTTGAGCGCCTTGGGCGCCGGCAGGATCTTGTTGTAGCGGCGCTTGGGCTTGTAGCCCGTGGTGAGGTAGTTGAACAGCTCGGTCAGGTCGGCGCCGATCTGCGGGTCGCAGGTGATCAGCCCCACGTCGTAGTACAGCCGCGCGGTGCCGGAGTGGTAGTTACCCGTGCCGATATGGACGTAGCGGCGCAGGCCGTTGTAGTCCTGACGCACCACCATGAGCACCTTGCAGTGGGTCTTGAGGCCGACCACGCCGTAGGTCACATGGATGCCCACCTCCTCCATGTGGTTGGCCCAGCGGATGTTGGCGGCCTCGTCGAAGCGCGCCTTGATCTCCATCACCACGGCCACCTGCTTGCCGTTTTGCGCGGCCTCGATCAGGTAGTCGATGGCCTTGCTGCCGGTGGAGGTGCGGTAGAGGCACATCTTGATGGCGCGCACCTTGGGGTCGCGCGCGGCCTCGCGCAGCAGGCGCTCCACCGACGAGCTGAACGACTGGTACGGGTGCTGCAGCAGGATCGCGCCGGCGTCGCGGATGACGTGGAAGATGTTGCGTTCGGGGGTCAGCGCCGGGTGATCCACGGGGTGGTGCGCCGGCGCGTGCAGATCGCTGTCGGAGATGTCCGCCAGCTCGCTCAAATCGCGCATGCTCAGCATGCCTCGGACCTCGAACACGTTGATGGTCTCGTCGAGGCCCATCTCCGAGGCCAGCATGCCGCGCAGGTGCGGGCCCATGCCGGGTTCGACCTCGAGCCGCACGACCTGGGCGAACTTGCGCTCCCGCAGCTCGCTCTCGATCAGCGCCAGCAGGTCGTCGGCCTGTTCCTCGTTCTGCTCGGTGTTGGCGTTGCGCGTGACGCGGAACAGCGAGCAGCTCTCGACCACCATGCCCGGGAAGAGCAGGTCGAGGTTGCCGGCCATGAGCGATTCCATGGGCACGAAGCGGCGGCTCTTGCCCACGCGCAGGAAGCGCGGGATGCCGGCGCTGATGGGCACCTTGACCCGCGCCAGGGAGCTCTGGGTGCTCTCCGGGTAGCGCACCGTCACCAACAGGTTGAGCGACAGGTTGCTCACGAAGGGGAAGGGGTGTGCGGGGTCGGTGGCCTGCGGTGTCACCAGCGGGTAGATGTTCTCGATGTAGTGCTCGCGCAGGATCGCGCGCTGCGGAGCGCTCAAGGAGGACCAGTCGCAGAGGGCGATGTCGTGCGGTTCGAGCTGCTCGACCAGGCGGTTGAAGGCCTCGTGCTGCAGCTCGCCCAGCCGGCGCACGGCGTCGTGACACACGTCGATCTGCTCGTGCGGTGTGCGGCCGTCCACCGAGCGGTCGCGCACCCCGGCGCCCACCTGCTGCATCAGGCCGCCGATGCGCTTCATGAAGAACTCGTCGATGTTGGCGTTGACGATGGAGAGGAAGCGCACGCGGTCCAGCAGCGGCGTGCGTGGGTCGCTGGCCTCGTGCAGCACGCGGTGGTTGAAGTTGAGCCAGGTGAGCTCCCGGCTGAGGTAATAGGCCGGGTCGTCCAGGTGGTGCACGCCGTCTGTGTCGGGCTCGGGCAGGGGCGTGGGGTCGGGGGGCGTGTGGCCCGACGTGTGGCGCCCGGGGTCGTCGCTGGCCGCGGCGAGTTCCTGGCGCAGCGTGCCCAGGTAGCGCCGCAGCGTGGACTCACTCAGCTGCTCGGCGTCGCTGCCAAGCCGCTCGGTCAGCGTGCGCAGCGGCAGCTCCGGCTCCTGCTCAAGCCAGGAGAGAATGCGGTCGCGGTGGCTCTCGAGCAGTGTGGGGCGGCGGGTCATGAAGGAGTCCGGTGGGCGCAGCGCTGGGCGTGATCATAGCCCGGACGGCCATCATGGCTCTCATCGGCAGCGCCGAGCCCGCGTGCTGAGGGTCTTCTCGGCGGAAACGGCGACGCCCGTGTGTCTCCCGGCAGGCCGCGCCGGCCCGGCTCAGTCCTGCTTCTTGGCCTTGTAGCCGATGCGCGGGAAGGGGTTCACCAGCGACGACACCAGGTTGCGCGAGTGCGAGCTGATGCGCTTGAGGAAGCGCAGGTAGAGGGCCACGGTCACGGCCTCGCTGGCGGGCAGGTCGATCTCGCCGCGCACCAGGCGGTTCTCGACGTCGGCGCAGGCGCCGGAGATGTCGCTCTTGTATGACGCCATCAGGTCCCGGGCGGCGACGGCGTCGCCGGACTTGAAGGCCTCCATGGAGCGTATGAAGTGGTCCTCGGCCACCGCCTCGATGCGGGCGAGTTCCTCCTCGACGGGACCGCCCTTGAGCCGCGTCGGGTGCTCCAGCGCCAGCTTGTGGATGTTCTTGCAGTAGTCGCCGATGCGCTCGAGGTCGATCACGATCGAGACCAGCATGAGCCCGGACGAGAGGTCGCCACCCTGGACCAGGCTCAGGTGCGTCATGACCTTGCGGCGCACGTCACGCTCGAAGGCGTTGAGCTTCTTGTCGGTGGCGTCGATGTCCAGGTCGACATCGGCGTCGTCGTGCTGGCGCAGCGAGGGCACCGAAGCCGAGAGCATGGCCTTGCACAGATCGGCCATCTCGTAGCACTCGTTGAGAGCCTGGACCATCAGGTTGTCGCGCTTGAGCAGCTGGATGAACTCGTTCAGCATGGGTCAGTCTCCGAGCCACACGACGGCGGCCGGCAGCAGGTAGAAGGTGAGAACGATGTAAACAAGCGGGACGGCCTTGTTCCATTGTGCCAGCCGCGCAAAGTTCTCGGCGATGGCGATGGGGATGCGCCGGAAGGGCCACACCAGGGCCACGCCGATCACGTTGAACATCACGTGGTGGAAGGCCAGCGAGAGCCCCAGGATGGCGGTGGCCTGGTCGCCCTGGGCGGCGCCTGCGTAGGCCGCCAGGGCCGCCATGAGGGCCGTGACCGTGGTGCCGATGTTGGCGCCCATGGTGTAGGGGAAGACCTGCTGGATGGTCAGCACGCCCGCGCCCACCAGCGGCACCGCCACGGAGGTCGTGATCGAGCTGCTCTGCACCAGGATCGTCAGGAACAACCCGAACACGAGCCCGCGGTAGGGGCTCTTGAAGATGACGCGGTCAAACAGGTTCTCGAGCTTGGAGACCATGATCGACTTGAGCAGCTTCACCAGCACGATCAGGCCGCCGAAGGTGATCAGGATGGCCAGCACCACCAGCACCGGGCCTTCCTGCCCGATGGCCTCCACGCCGCTCTTGAGCAGGTTGATGGCGGGCTTGGTGGCCGCCTTGACCGGGTTGGCCAGCACCATGCCGCCCATGTCGGAGAAGCTGCGGGTCATGACGCCGGCGATCTTGTCGAGGAAGCCGGTGTAGACCTCGAGCGGGAACAGGACCGCGAGCACGATCAGGTTGAAGAAGTCGTGCACGGTGGCCGCCGCGAAGGCGCGTCGGTACTCCGACGACTGCGCGATGTGGCCCAGCGAGACGATCGTGTTGGTGACGGTCGTGCCCAGGTTGGCGCCCATGACCATGTAGATGGCCGAGTGCAACTCGATGGCGCCGGCGGCCACCATGCCGACCACCAGCGACGTGGTGGTGGAGCTGCTCTGCACCAGCGTGGTGGCCAGGATGCCGATGAACAGCGACACCAGCGGTCCGTGCTGTCCGCCCAGCAACTCGGTGGTGAACTCCTTGCCCATCCACTTGAACCCGGTGCCCATGGCACCGATGCCCACCAGGAAGGCGTAGAGAGCGATGCCGACCGCCAGCATCCGCAGCGCCAGGCCGGCGCCGCTGGCCGTGGGCTGGGTGGGGAGCCCCGGAGGTCCCGGGGGAGGTTCTTTTTGCGACACGTTGGTCTCTCGCTTCGGGCCACCCGGCCGTGTGCCAGGCGCTCCGCGTCCCTCACGGCGACGCGTTGGCAGCGAACGTAGTGCTCGTGTGTGAGGATTCGAAGAGTTTCGTGAGATTGCAGCGAGGCGGCCTCATCCGAGGCTGAGGAAAACTCATGGGCAGGCGTCGATGGCGCCGGCCCGGGCCCGGCGCAATGGTAGATTCGGCGCCGGATCGGGCGGCTTCGCCCCGATCTCCAGATCCGCACCGGGAAGCAACCATGAGCGCCGACTCGACTCCGCCCGCCGTCGTCCCGCCCGCCGACTTCGCCGCCCGAGCCCGGGTGGGCTCCATGCAGGCCTACCGCTCGCTGCACCAGCGCTCGCTCCAGGACCCCGAGGGCTTCTGGGCCGAGATCGCCCAGCGCATCAGCTGGGATGCGCCCTGGGAGCGCGTGCTCGACTGGGACTTCACCAAGGGCCACATCCGCTGGTTCGAGGGGGCCCGGCTGAACGCCTCGGTCAACTGCCTCGACCGCCACGTGGCCGCGGGCAAAGGCGACCGCACCGCCATCATCTGGGAGGGCGACGAGCCCGATCTCGACCGGCACATCAGCTACCGGGAGCTGCTGGCGGACGTGTGCCGCTTTGCCAACGTGCTGCGGGCGCGCGGCGTGAGCAAGGGCGACCGCGTCTGCATCTACATGCCCATGGTGCCCGAGCTGGCCGTGGCCATGCTGGCCTGCGCGCGCATCGGGGCGGTGCACTCGGTGGTGTTCGCGGGCTTCAGCGCCAACTCCCTGCGCGACCGCGTGCTCGACTCCAGCTGTCGCACCGTGCTCACCACCGACGAGGGCATGCGCGGCGGCAAGTCGATCCCGCTCAAGGCCATCACCGACGAGGCCCTGGCCGGCGTGGACTGCGTGCAGGAGGTCATCGTCTCCCGCCGCACCGGCGCCGAGGTGCCCATGCAGGAGGGCCGCGACCACTGGTGGCACGAGCTGGTGGCCGACGCCGCCGACACCTGCGAGCCCGAGTCCATGGACGCCGAGGACCCGCTGTTCATCCTCTACACGTCCGGTTCGACCGGCAAGCCCAAGGGCGTGGTGCACACCACCGGCGGCTACATGGTCTTCACCAGCTACACGCACGAGCTGGTGTTCGATCTGCGCGAGGACGACATCTACTTCTGCGCCGCCGACTGCGGCTGGATCACCGGCCACAGCTACATCGTGTATGGCCCGCTGGCCAACGGCGCCACCACGCTGATGTTCGAGTCGATCCCCACCTACCCGGACGCCGGGCGCTACTGGGACGTGATCGACAAGCACCAGGTGACGCTGTTCTACACGGCACCCACGGCCATCCGCGCCATCCAGACCGCCGGCGACGAGCCGGTCACGTCGCGCTCGCGCTCGAGCCTGCGCCTGCTGGGCACGGTGGGCGAGCCCATCAACGTCGACGCCTGGGAGTGGTACCACCGCGTGGTGGGGGGCGGCCGCTGCCCCATCGTCGACACCTGGTGGCAGACCGAGACCGGCGGCATCATGATCTCGCCCCTGCCCGGTGCCACGCCCCTCAAGCCCGGCCTGGCCAGCTTCCCCCTGCCGGGCGTGCAGCCGCTGCTGGTGGACGACCAGGGTGACGAGCTGAAGGGCGACGACGTGCAGGGTCTGCTCTGCATCGGCTTCCCCTGGCCGGGCATGATGCGCACGGTCTACGGCGACCATCAGCGCTTCATCGACACCTACTTCCGGCGCTTTCCCGGGCGCTACTTCACCGGCGACGGCTGCCGACGCGACGACGAGGGCTACTACCGCATCACGGGCCGCGTGGACGACGTGATCAACATCTCCGGCCACCGCCTGGGCACGGCCGAGGTGGAGTCGGCGCTCGACACGCACGTCTCGGTGGTGGAGGCCGCGGTGGTGGGCATGCCGCACAAGATCAAGGGCCAGGGCATCTACGCCTTCGTGACCCTGAGCGCCGGCAGCGAGCCGGGCCCCGAGCTGCGCAAGCAGCTGGTGGCCGTGGTGAGGCAGGTCATCGGGCCCCTCGCCTCGCCGGACAAGATCCAGTTTGCGCCGGCGCTGCCCAAGACGCGCAGCGGCAAGATCATGCGGCGCATCCTGCGCAAGATCGCGGCCGACGAGGTCTCCGACCTGGGCGACACGAGCACCCTGGCGGACCCCTCGGTGGTGGACGCGCTGGTTGACGGGCGGCAGTAGGCGGGCGGGCAGAGCGGCCTGCTAGGGTGTGACCCCGCCTGCCTCAGGGGTCCGCCCATGCTGTCGTCCCGCCTCGCATCCGGCGCGTTGCTCGCGCTGCTCGTCACCTGGTTGCCCGCCTGCGCTCAGACCGGGGCGTCCGGCGCCGCCGCGTCCGCGCCCGCTGCCGCCGCGCCGGATGACGACGACGACGCCGACACACCCGAACCCCAGATGACCATCGAGCAGTACGAGCCGCGCTCGACGCTGGTCGTGCCCGAGCACCCGGTGACGCGCGCGCGCTACCCGTTCATCGACGTGCACAGCCACCAGTGGGAGATGCCGACCCAGGATTTGCCCGCGCTGCTGGCCGAGATGGACGCCATGAACATGGGCGCCATGGTCAACCTCTCCGGGCGCCTGCGCGACAGCGAGCAGCACCTGCGCGGCTGCATCGAGAACGCGCGCGAGAACGCCCCCGGCCGCGTCATGGTCTTCACCAACATCGAGTTCGAGGGCATCGACGAGCCGGGCTGGGGGCAGCGCATGGCCGACCAGCTGGCGGCCGACGTGGCGCTCGGCGCCGTGGGTCTCAAGATCTACAAGAACCTCGGCCTCACCGCGCTGGACGCCAGCGGCGCGCGCATCCCCGTGGACGACGTGCGCCTCGACCCGGTCTGGACCCGCTGTGGCGAGCTGGGTGTGCCCGTGCTGATCCACACCGGCGAGCCGATCGCCTTCTGGTCGCCCAAGGACCGCTTCAACGAGCGCTGGCTCGAGCTCAAGCAGAAGCCCCAGCGCTACCGCGATCCGGCCGACTACCCCAGCTGGGATCAGGTCATGGACGAGACTTGGCACATGTTCGCCAAGCACCCGGGCACGACCTTCATCGCGGCGCACATGTCGTGGATGGCCAACGACCTGGCGCGCCTGGGCGCCCTGCTCGACAGCCACCCCAACGTGGTCACCGAGATCGGCGCCGTGCTGTACGAGCTGGGCCGCCAGCCGCGCTTCGCCCGCGCATGGTTCGAGCGTTATCAGGACCGCGTGTTGTTCGGCAAGGACCTCTACGAGCCCAGCGAGTTCCCGGTCTACTTCCGCGTGCTCGAGTCGGCGGACGAGTTCTTCGACTACTACCGCAAGCGCCACGCGCACTGGCAGATGTACGGCCTCGACCTGCCGGACGTGGTGTTGAAGAAGCTGTACTACGGCAACGCGCTGCGCGTGGTGCCGGGGCTGGACGCGTCGCTGTATCCGCCGCTGGAGGGCTGAGCGCCCTGCGGATCGATCGCACGCACCCGCGGTCGGCCGCTCGAGGCATGCGTGCGATCCGGCCGCTTCCGCGGCAGCCCGCCGTGAACGCGACGCCGCGCCAGCCTAGCGCCCCGCGCGCCACCCCGCCGCCAAGCGCTGCACCAACACGGCGCCCTCGCGCGTGTTCCACTCGGCGTCCCAGGCCAGCTCGTCGTCCGTGGCCGGGAAGGCGCGGCCCTCGCCGGGCGGGTAGCCGTCCATGGCGTGGAACGGCAGGGGCTCCACCGTGCGGCAGGCCAGCGTGTTGGGGTCGCGGTCTTTGGCCCAGCCGTCGAGGAACAGCAGGTAGTCGCGACTCCAGCCCTCGGGCAGGGACGGCAGCCCGTCGGCCGGGAACGATAGGCTGATCGCATCGCCCGCGCCGAAGATCACGGTGCGATCGTCGATGGCGCCCAGCAGCGGCAACACGTCGCCGTAGCGCGTGTAGCGGCCGGGGTGCTGATCCCAGCGGGGCGCGTCGAGCGAGTCCCAGACGAACAGCTCCTCGTGCTCGCCGCTGTCGTCGGGGATGCGCGCGCTGAAGCCGCGGAACGCGAGCTCGGCGACGCTGGCCTCGATCGCCGTCTGCACCAGGGGCGCGTCGTCGTCGTCGAGCACCACGCGGATGGCGTCCCAGCTCAGGGCCAGGGTGGTGTCGAGGCGCAGGCGCGGGTC
>Ga0164313_10000735_pt1 | contig 27422 bp, 14 predicted proteins | sample GuaBasSedimGuay4_FD_113735 | JGI IMG/M metagenome (GOLD analysis project Ga0164313, IMG submission 113735) | Subseafloor sediment microbial communities from Guaymas Basin, Gulf of California, Mexico - Guay4, Core 4569-4, 0-3 cm | ecosystem: Environmental > Aquatic > Marine > Hydrothermal vents... | reverse complement strand
TTCTTTAAATAGTTTAGGATCATTCCCCACGATATCACCTAGAGTGACTCCGAATACAGCCTCAGTATCAATAAGATCTTCTACAATATCATGATTTAAATAATTCACTTCGTTTGCCGTACTCGTTTGAGTATCTCCAAAAAATATTGCAGAAAATTTCTTAGGTTCCGGATTATAAACTAATGGAAAATCAATAGATCCTGGAAGCTTTCCTGATGGTTCAACACCCTTGATTTTCGATTTAGGAGAACCCATAGGCTTATGCAGATAATAATGTTGCGGAATCATATTTGAATTAACAGGCACTGAATAATCCTTTGGCTTAATTACAAATAAACCAGTATCATCGGTTATTGGAAGGTTCCATTTTCCTTCCGAATCTGTTTGAACAACTTCTGTTCCATTAGAGACACAAACTTTTGATATCCCTTTTTCATCAGAGTCTTTTTTACCATTCTCATTGATATCGTGAAACACATATCCTGTTGCGCTTTGTGAAAAGAGAATTGATGAAATCAAAATTAGAAGTAAAAATGGGATAAGACTCTTGTGTTGATTTTTCATTTGTGATATGTTTTTGTTTTTTATTCAGCCTGATCTACTTGCATCATAAAAGCCCGTATATGAGGTTCTCCTGCTTCTGCAAAATGAGTGATTCCTTCTCTTAACACAATAGATTTGAAACGTTTAAAAGTCCCATCATATTTAGAATTAACAGGGTCGCGTTTGCATTTTAAATACATCAAAGGCAATCTGGCCAACTCAACTCTTTCTTTAATCTCATCATTTTCAGCAATAATTTCAGCTTTATTGAATATTTCAGTTGCTTCCTCAATAAAATTATTTGTAAATAACTTGTCATCAGCATTTAAACCCAAATGAATATGAGTGTCAGGACGAATCTGCTCGTGCAATAAATCTAAATATTTTCTAATATACTGTCCGCTTCGTCCGTAAAAACCAACCAAAAAATCGTCGATCACATTATCAACATTAACTTCCGAATTCCAAAGTAGTTTTGAAATTAAATAAGAACGAAGTTCTGAAAGTTCTCCACCGCGACTTTGATATGCGGCTTGTTCCATAATTCCAATAGAATTATTATCAATAAAAGTTTTAATGTTAGGTTGCAAAACCTTAAAATTAGGATATGGCATAATATAATGACTAAAATTCACCACGTAATCCCAAATATAAAGATGAGGTGTAAAAGAAGACCATGATTCCAGATCAATTAAAAACTCTTGATTTTCCGGACAGGATTGAAAATCATGAGCAAAACAACATTCAATACTGCAGAATCGTATGACCACATTTTCTTTAGGTTTTATATTTTTCGGAGGTTTTCTGGTATATTGATAGGCTAATGTTCCAACATATTTATCAGGGAACTCCTCTTTTACTCTTTCTGCCACTTGATTGACAAACCAAACTATGATACCGGATTCTGCTCCTTCTTTTGAAACAATTGCTTGACAATTATCACACTGGCAAGGATTTCTCCAGTCATTTTGAGAAACGGAATAAATAAGATTGCTCGGATTTTCGCTCATGACAACTTTTAATCGATCTGTAACAATTTCTAATACATCTGGATTTGTTAGACATAATTGTGCTCGCTCATGTATTCTTTTTCCATCAATTAAACTATAATATTCCGGATGTGAATCAAAGAATTCTGTTGGTGGCATAAACCTATAAAAAGTATGCACAGCCCAATAACCTTCGATATCACCATGTTGCTCCCGAAAACCCATGGCTCCGTTAATTTTGTTATGTGCAGCCCATATTGGATCAAAAGCCTCATAATAAAAGTCATTTCTTACTTGTAGTGTTGGTTTTTCATAATGATTGATGCGATTGAAATTAAATTGCTCTCTTTTTGGAACTGAAGTTACTTTAGGCGTGTACCATCTCATCCCAAACTCATTCTCTAAAAACGAAAATACGGCATACATTGTTCCTCGTTGTTTACCACCAAGCAACACAAGATTGGATTGAATATTTTTATAAACAAAGGATTCGTCCATTAATTCGGGTTCAACAAATTCATGTCCTAATAATTTTTGTGAATGCTTATTGAATCCAATAATAATTTCATTTACTATAGACTTTGAATCATCACTAACAATATTAAATTCGGCCCCACTAATATCCTTTAAATACTTTTTCAATTCAGATGCTGCCCATTGTTCAGATTCGGAGGCATCTTTTCCAACAACGATTTGATAATTGGTCTTATGCTCATCAAACAACGTGTAATTGATTTTTAACCCCGATTGAAAACTCAATTCATGAATCCATTCTTTACCATCTTGTCTTTTTGCAATAATTTTAAGTGTATAAGAGTTGAATATCTGATCCTCAATATCTAACTTCATAATCTTATCTTTGTCCCATTGATCAGACCAAACTAAAACAGGATCTTTATCACTCGTATAAATTTCTAGTTTAGCGCTTTTGAATAATTTATCGATTACGGATTCATGCAAAGAAAAGTACAACTCTGAACTTCCAAGTGAGGAGGTCTTTACATTGAATAATTTACCTCTTTTTGTAAATGTATCAATATCAAAAGGTAAAATTCGCGCGCAAAACTCCCAATTATTACCTTTCTCCTCAATTTTAAGTAAAATTTTATTTAGTCCTTTCTTAAAAAAAACAGGTATCAAATCGTTGTCAGGTTTACAGCCTCTTGCTTCTTTATGGTCCCATACCTGTGTGCCATTGATCCAAAGTCGCCCGCCATCATTTGTTCCCAGAGCAAAGATATAAGTACCTTCTTTTTCTAGTGAGATTTCCTTATAGGCATAGGCTGCAACATTAGATTCTTTTGAAATCGCATTATCTAAACTAATTATTGAATTTGGACTCGTATATTCAATCCACTTCAATTTATTACTTCCAACTTTTACTGTTTTACCGACTTTTACTTTTGGATTACTTTCTCCACCATAATGTAGAAGAAAATCATTTTCAAAACCCGGATTGTGGCTTAATTCGTTGTCTATTTCTCCAAGAGGTAATGGACCGAGTAAATTCCAATTAGTGATAAATTCATGGTATACAACTTCTTCTGCCTGACCAAAAATTGGATTGAAATTAAAAACGATATAAAGAATCAGGACGGAATTCCATTTGGTTTTTTTGAATATCATAAGATCATTTGATTTTTAAAGAATCTAGTATTGGTGTTCATTTTTATCGAAAACAGGAACAACATTCTTCATTTTTATTTCACCCTCACCAATTGGTAAAGTAATTAACTTACCGCCAGTAGGCCATGCCTCATTTGTAGATTCTCCACTTATATAACCATATGCCAGTAGAATCCCCCCTTTGTATTTTCCCCAATAATTATTGTAGTGATCATGACCACAAAAAGTAGCTTTTATATTACCTACCTCTAACATCGTTTTATAGAAGGTACCATCATCCTCTTCGAAATACACCTTTTCTTCACTCACTCCTCCTTTTGTAATACTTTTATCATCCCATAATTTTTGGTATTCTATTACGGGTATATGAAAGATAGCCACCGCTCGTATGGCTTCATTATATTTTTTTTGGGTCTCTTTTGAAGTTTTTTTATACCATTCCAACTGATCTTTTTGAATTGCTTTAATTCCGTTGTGCGGTCCGGTATCGAAGGCATACACCTGCCAATTTGGAGTTATATTATTATCAATATTAATATCCACTAGATAGTCATATTTTTTATTGGCATTTGAACCATGAGAACCTAAGATTCCCCATTCAGAGGTTGAAAACACTTCGTAAATGTCATCATGTCCAAATCCACCCTGTGGATCGTGATTACCAAAAGCATAGAACCAAGGCCGCTCTAATCCATCAAAAAAATGTACTGCAAAAGCCGCCAGCAGACTGCCATAAGGTTTTTCTCCGGTAAACAGATCACCTGTAATAAAAATAAAATCAGGATTGTACATTTTTACCAATCGTTGAATTCTATTAAAAGTATTCAAATCATCTTTCCAACGCCCTGTTGTTCCAAGATGCATATCTGTTACCTGTAAAATTCTAATCGAATCATTTTCAATATTTTTAACCGTCACTTCAAAATGATCCTCTTTAATTTTTTTAATGGAGGTTTGAGCTACCAAATCCGCTCCAGACAACAAAAATACCATGAGGGTAATTAAGATTAACCTAGGTTTGATTCCAGAAGAATTTTCCTTTAGATTCATTTGTGTTTTATTTATTGATTATCAATTCTTTACCGGAATATTCTACAATTTTATCAGGGTCTTCCTCCGGTTGAAGACCTGTCCCATGGCTTTCATTTACCCATACGATCTTAAAGGTTCTGTTGATTAACATTCCGGGGAAATTTCCTGTCCGATCTCCAATTACTAAAGTTTGGCTTTTTTCACTCCATTTAAAGGATATGGTTGCATAGATTCCCTTTTCATAATTATAATTGTCATTTTCATCTTCATATAGAATAAATTCTGCGTCAGAACCCGTGTAAACTCTCAGTTCTATGGGATCAGCAGGTTTTTCATCGGAATATTGCAAAAACGGACCCATTGGTATTATCGAACCTGCTTTGACAAACAGAGGGATCTCATCAATGGGAGCAGGAGTTTCAACAGTTTGTCCTCCTTTAAAGAAATTTCCAGTCCAAAAATTGATCCAGCCGGATGTTTCTGGCAAATAAACCTGAACTGATTTTACAGGAGGTACTTTTTGTGCTTTCAATTTAGCCGCAACACTCGGCTTGATCCATGCTAGCTTAGTTATAGCACCACCCAAGGTTTGGAAATACTCTACTCTAATCTTATATTTTTTGTCGGCTTCAAGCTCTATTACCCCGGTATCAACAGTGGCACCATGTGGTGTCCAGTTTTCAATGATTATTTTTTCATCAATTACCACCCTTATACCATCATTCGACGTTGTTAAAAATGTGAATAATCCGGATTCTTTGGTCTCTATTTCTCCGGAAAAACGAATAGAGTAATAATGTTGATTTACTTCTTTCGGACGAGAAACTCCATCATTCCAATCAAAATCAATTTTCTCTCTTGAATCAATCGCAGCTATAGTATCAAATTCAATTCCGTTATAGAATTCTGTGGTTAGCCTTCCTTGTTTACCTCTTTTATCGTAAAAGTTTACTCCTCCGATCACATCCCCTAAATAATTTTTTTCATAATACATCTTCTCTGTTACTGGTCTGACTAAAAATGCGGGACCAAACATATATTCATTATCAATATTATAAACATTTGGATCCTTATTAAAATCGAAAGCAAGACTGCGCATCATGGTATAATCGTCATTTGTGACCTGCCATGCCATAGAATAGATGTAGGGTAACAAACGATAGCGAAGATTGTCAAATTTTAAGAGAGGTTCGTATGTCCAGGAATCTTCTCCTCCAAAGTTCCATATTTCACGTGCTGTACCTGAACCATGAGATCGGAAAATGGGATTAAAAACGCCATATTGAAACCATCTTAAATAGATTTCCCTGTATGCATTATCCTTGTTACCCAACGGATTATCAGGTAAAAATGCACCAATATCAGTTGTCCAGTAAGGAATACCTGTCATACAAAAATTCAGACCTGCTGAAATCTGATCTCTAAATACATCCCATTGGGCATGAATATCACCTGACCAGGTAACCGCACCAAATCTTTGTTGTCCGGCATAAGCTGAACGGGTTAAAATAAAAACTCGTTTTTTATCAGTTACTCTTCTCTGATTTTCATATACGCCTTTTGTTGACATTAGTGAAAAAGGCAAAAGATATCTTGACATAGATCCAAGTTCATTATGGCCTATAGCTTCAAAATTTACAACCTGTTCTTCCAGTGTTTCACCGCTTACCTCCGGTTCGGTTGCATCCATCCACCATGCATCCATTCCCAGAGAAAACATATTTTTATCAAGCCATTCCCAATAAAGATCCCTGGCATTTTCATTGTATGCATCATAGAGACCTCTTGTTTGATCATCCTTATTACCAATGAGATATCCTTTAGATTCCATTTCCTTAAAAACATTTGTTTTAGATGCGAAATTTGGCCATATAGATATCATAATATGTGTATTATAATTATGAATGGTGTCTATCATGCCTTTTGGATCCGGGAATTTTTTTAGATCGAATTCCAATGCGCTCCACCCATGTTCGCCCCAATACATCCAATCCTGTACAATATTATCTAAGGGTAGTTTTCTTTTCCTGTATTCTTTAACAACATTAATAATTTCCTCCTGATTGTTGTAGCGCTCTTTCGACTGCCAGTATCCATAGGCCCATTTGCCAAACATCGGTGCTTTTCCAGTAAGAAATCTATATCCGGAAATAACTTCATCCAGATCTGAGCCGGCAATGAAATAATAGTCAATAGCATCGGCTACTTTCGACCAGAGTGAAGCCCCATCTCTTCCATCATGGAATTTTGTTAGCGAATAGTTATCCCAAAGTATTCCATAATTATTTGTAGATACCAACATGGGAACAACGGCTACTACATTTTGTTGAAAAAGTGTTACATCATGACCCCGATAGTTCATGAGCCCATCTTGAAACTGACCCAGGCCATAAATAGCTTCGATCGGAGAAAATTCAAAGTTTTGCTGTATCTGATAAAATGATTCATCATCAACCGTTTCTTTTTCCAGACTGTGGCCTGTTCCTTTTAAAAGCAATTTTTTTGATCTGTCATAAAAACTTACGGTATTGTTTAGTTTGTCTATGCGTACAATCAATTTATCCGTTATAACCGAAATGTAATTTTCTGTTTCTTCTGTATTCCATTTCGTATCTTGAACTGGATAATTTGCAATCATCAGACTTTCCTTTTGCTCTAACGACTTTACAGGCGAAATAACCACCCTGATAATGTATTCCGAACAAACCTCTAATTTAATAAATCCTTTTGCCGTTTGATAAATAATGCCTTTCTCGGTCTTCTCAATAGTGCTGGCAAAAAGTGGAAGTGATAATAGTAATAAAAAGACAAATAAGTTTGTTCGAGTTTTTTCCATGTGTTTTATATTAAAAATTATGAAAAATCTAAATAACAGAATGTGGTCTAAATTTTGAATTATTTATTCATTTTCAACAATTAATTAAAAATAAGCAAATTCCGCCAGATAAACCTTATAATCCTGTTTTCTGGGCAATACTGAAATACCATTTCTTTAACGATTGCTAAATCATTTGTCCGGATTGACCAAATTAGAAACGCTCTACTTCTCTACTTCAATTTTAAAATCCTGAAACTCTACCCAATATTGCTTTTTGTCAGGAGCACCTGCCGCCATACCAATATCAACTGCAGCGTTCAATCCGGGAATATCGTTTGTTTGTCTTTCAACTTCCCAATTTGTACCATCATAACTAACATAGCCGGTAAAACTGTTTCCATGTCGAACCAATTTCAACCAAATTGGAACAGTTATATTTTCGGGAATATTCTCGCTGTTAGCTTTGTGCATACATCCGTCACCAAATTCGTCGTAATGAATTCCTGCACGTCCGGTAGTTCCAAACATCAAAACCGAACCTTTTGACCCCGGCTCTGTATCAAAACTATTTGTTATATCATTTCGAACAAAAAGTCCCGATCGAAACCATTCATGGGTACGATTACCAAAGGCTGTAATTTTTACCGTCGCCACAAAATCGCCTTTTACTTTTTCAGCAAAAATAGATGCGTATGAATCTTCCGCATGGAAAAAATCAGAACCGCTTGCCTTAATTTTATAAATGTTCTTTTTTGAGTCAATTTCAATTTCCGATGGTTCTGCAGTTGGTGATGTGTAGGTTTTTAGTGTTGTTTTTGAAATGGCTAGCTCCTTTTGTTTGTAAACAGAAAGCTTCAATTCTGTACTGTTTCCAATTCGTACTATTTGTTCTCCTGCTTTTGGGGTGAATTGGAATTCAACTATTTCTGTTTCATATCCATCGACAATAATTTCATATACATCAACAACTTTATTATCTACAAAAAGTTGCACCTTATTTTTTTGTGTTGAACTTTGCAGGTTTTTAGCAGTAGCAATGATCGTAATATTTTCTCCTGAAGGAATTCTGTTTTGAGACAGATTCAATTCTTCAAAAACAAACGAAGGTTTATCTCCTTCTACATTAAAAGATTTATATTCTGTTTCACCAATTGCCACTTGGTGTTCTCCCGGTTCATAGATTCGTAATTCGAAAGTTATTATGCTTGAATTGTTATGAATCGTTGGGAATTTTTTCTTTTCGTATATCTTTCCGTCCAGATAAAAATCAATAGAAACAATTCCTGTAGAACCGACATTATTTAGTTTGGCACTTACATTGACAACACTCCCTGTTACGGCGGCGGCGGATACTGTTTTTTGCGGAATAGAAACACTTAAATCACCATATTCAATTTCAGGTTCTCCCACAATTATCATTTCCGGTCTATTTTTAGGCGGATCTATTTTAAAGTTGTTACGATAGATATTATCTACCAGATTGGCAGCGCAAAGTTTCATTTCGCCTTGTTCCAGATCATAGTAAATATTCTCTTCCGAAATCCATTGCGACGACATATTATCAAACCAAAATGCAACATTATCATTAAAGAATCCTGCATTCACACCATGGATCAGGTTTCTGCGAACCACAGAGTTAAAGGTCAATCCGGTCGTCTTTATTGCGCCTGAATCGTCAGCGTCTTTTTGTACATCATCAAGGTGATTGTATTCAACCAAATAATTACCATCTATCGCTTCTTCAAGGTTTTGCCAGCGTCCTACGTCAATGGCGTAACGACCTCTGGTTTTTGTAATATAGTTGTGCGAAATAGTTGTATAAAGCGAGTTCACTGCATAAATATTTACACCTCCGCAATCGTAAATCTGATTGTATGAAATTGTTGTTTCGCGAAGAATATCTTCTGATCCTTCCGGTTTATGCTCTCCATCAACAATAATAACTCTGTTTCCAATTTTCTCGAAACGATTTTCAAAAATACGGCTTTGGTAACATCCCTTATTCAAACGAATTCCAGCCCCTTCGCAAGAGCGAATTTCTGAATTTGCCAATTCAAAAGCGTGGGCATATTCAACGTTTATTGCATTATTTCCCGGTAAAGCACCTTCAAATGTCAGTCCGTATAATCTTAAGTTTCTAACCGGTTTCCCTTTTTCTCCCTGTATGGAAATCAATTGATCTAATTGTGATGAAAAGATTTTTGAATTATTAGGGTCGCTGTTTTTATTTTCAGGAATGTAGTTTAACTCGCTATTTTTCTTATCGAAAAACCATTCACCCGGTGCGTCTAACAAAGCCTTAACATTTTCTACATAGTAGCGGGGTGGAACAATTACAACTCCGTCTTCAGGCTTTTTAAAATAGGCGATCCCATTTTCCTCATCAATTTTTGCGAAAGAATTATTTCCTCCGTGCCAACGCAAAAGCATTATTACTCGGTTATCCTCCATTTCAGCCCAATTTTTTATATCCCCTTTTCTGAAAGGTAATTCATCGGTTGTTTTCGATACACTTGGTGGCGTAAAATATCCTGTGTTGGGTGAACGTGCCAAGGTTTGCAGTTTACCATTCACAAGTAGTGCTTTAACTTTATGATCACTAACTTTTGTTGTCCAAACATTACTATTTTGTTTCCAGTTTACAATTTGCTTTCCACCTGATATTATTGGTTTTTCATCCGGATAGGCAGCGTAGGTTACATAATGATCTCGTAGTTTGTGGTACTCAAAAGCTCCCGTGGGCAAGTTGGTCTCTACTCGTTCACCACCATCCCCGGGATAAAAAATAAGTGGCTTTTTGAGTGAATAATAACCATCCCGTATAAGAACGACAATGTCCTTTCCCTTTCCTAATTCGTGGGGTGATCCTATCCATCGTGTTTCAACCGGATCTTTTTTGGGTTTGTAAACAGTTGCTTTTAATTTTCGAACAGCGCCCTGCGCTTTTTCTATTGTTGCAAAAGGCCCATCGGTATTATTATCATTGGGAGCGGCCAATGTTCCGGACCAACTGTCGTTTCCATTTGTAGCAACATAAAAATCTGCCGAAGTATTTTTAATATCAAACTTCTTCCATTTTTCACCTCGCAATAATAAACCACCTTGTCCGTATAATGAAATTGAAACAAACAATATCAATGAAATTAAAAAAGTCCTCTGAACAATCCTGTTTCTTATCTCTTTACTATATATTAAATTCCTCATAATTTTAGATGATTAATTAATCTCGATTTATGCATTAGAAAATCTACTCCATGTCTAAACAACTTCAAATCAGATACTTTGATGAGCTTTTTGATTTAACCATAGCGATGCTATGCTGAAACCAATAAATCTCTCTGATTTATTGCTGTTTAGACCCTCATCACGAAGTTCTAATGCATAAAGCGGGTTAATCTTCAAATTTTTTAATTTTTAATTCATTTTCAGGATCAACAATTCTCAAATAAAGCCCCCAGCTTGCGCCCATGTTTTCAACTTTGACAAGTACTTCATTTTTGCCTTTTTTTAATTTCACCATGAATACTTCCTGATCGGCAACGGCATTTCGTCCGGCATGTTTATTATAAACAACTTCCTTATTGATCCATAGCTTTGCGCCATCATTACTGCCCAGGGTGATTTTTACATCTCTGTTATCCGGACTGATTACTTCTGTATAGGCGTATGCAATACCCTCAGAACGTGGGTTTATATCAGAATTTCGTTTGCTAAAAACAGTAATTAAATTAAGATAACCTGAAGTCGTGGTATTCTCCGTTTGCCACTTGATCATTCCGCCTTTTCCCTCGTAACTTTTATCTAATATTATCTCATTTTCGGGTAGATAGGCATTATTAAGTCCTGTTCCATAGTCGAAGGTCCCAAGCACCTTCCAACTGCGAATAAAACCTTTATCCGATTTATGAATCTCCCACCAATCATGAATAGGTCCCGGCTTATTTAATACCTCGAGATCATCAAATATATCCTGTTTTCCATTGAGTTTAAATACTTGTATTGCATTTTCCCTCAAGATCATATTTGCTATATCAATAGCTTCTTTTTCAGTTAAATACCTGTCTTTAACTTTTTCAATTAGTACTTTGGCAATAACCTGACGTGCCATTACAGAATGTGCATAGACCGCTTCAACAAAACTATAATCGCCGCCAAATGCCATGATCTTATTGGCCGGTACTGTCTCTATCCATTCATGCAGATAACGCTCGCTGTAGGACGGCGATATTACATAGGTCCAACACATATCAATATATACATTGGGGAAATTTTTAGCCAGAGTGGCCAGTTCTCCTCCATAAGGATAGCCACCGTGAAACATGATAAAGTTAACATCGGGGTATTCCATAAATAAGTTGGCAAGATGAGAAGGTTTTGAATTGGTAATGATGTTTCCATTTCCTGCATGCAGACCCGTATGAATTTGGATAGGTAGATCAAACTCGTCCACTAGATCCAACATACGATGCATCAAATAATCTTGCAATGATTTTACATCTTCAGAACTCACCGGCAAATTATTAAGCAGTAAAGAAAATACCTCTTCTCCTCTTTCTTTCGATACATTTTCAAATTTGAGAATTCGAAGATAGGCGGCACCTGTTTTAACTCCAACCATACCCGATTTAACCCCTTCAATAAATGCTGTTCGAAACAAATCTAAATAATCTTCTAAATTTTTAATGGCAGTATCGTACTGCTTACCCAAATTCCTTATTCCTGAACCAGAGGTTACCAGGGTAAAATGACTAAACCTTTCCACATGACGATAGAACTTAGGGTCAAATTTTTGATGTCCCATATCTTGGATAGACACATCAATTCCTGCTTTTTCTTTTAAAATTTTATGATAGAGACCTGGCTTGCTTGCTTCCCTTATTTTTAATGACAATTCTTCAATTGTATTTTCATTAATATCCGAAATACCATAGAGGTCACGTGCTGCAATTAGTGGCACACGGCCATAACCCGTAGCTCGCATAGATTTGTAGAGGGGTTGTAAAATCTCCCATCTATCCTTTATTGGATAATCGGTATCATAAATTAACTCCACCAATCCTTTTTTGTTACTGGCAGAAATTAAATCTTCCTTGGCATAATGCTTAAAAAGACTAGTAAAATCTAAATTCTGGGCATTTTTTATCCTGTTTTCTTCACTTGTAAGATGCTCATGAGTATCAATAATGCGTATTTGGTTTATAACAGAGCTAATCCTTTCTTCGTAACCGTGTCTTGGAGCGTTGACAATTTGAACTTGAGCCGGCACCAATTTAATTACGAAGAAAATAGAATAAAAGACTACAATATACCTTATCATTATTCTCTCATTTTATGAGCTAATTATTTAGATTCAGGTGCACTAATAGCATCTACATATCTTCCGGCCCAATAGGGAAGTAACCAAATGTATGGGGCCTCTTCTCCCATACCTGCACCATTTGAATTATTGCGATATGCCCCATTGTGAAAATGGACTGGTCGCTCATCCGGAGGAAGCACCTCCGAATAGGTTTGATTTCTAAAATTGGGTTCTAATTTTTCAAGATCATTCCTTTTGGTATTGTCAATGGTCCATTTCACTAAATCCAGCGGAAATTCCTGTAACCACCAAACAGAATCTTCTAAATCATAGTCAGTTCCTCCGGTCATTGCATAAAGAAAATTCCAAACAGGATTCTTTTCAGAACGTTCTATTTCCCAATGACTTCTTGCCGCGTTGAATTGTTTTTGTTTTTGATCTTCAGTAAAAGAATAATTAACAAATGCAGGAATGGTCAAGAAATACATTTGATCGTCAGAATGATTCCACCTATCGCTTAACGGCTCTCCTTCAACATGTCCTATCACAGAAGCAGGGCGATTAGCATTCTCCGCATAACCATATTTGTCCATTAGCTCATAGGCCTTTTCTTTGTAGATTTCATCGCCAATAAAATGATATGCAGTTTGAAGAAATGCAATTATTAAGGTTGAATTTAATCTTCTATCTCCAACATTAATTGGGAAAGAATTTACGTATTCCGGGCTCCAATTCCCCCATCTGGTAGGTTTCCCGTTCCAGGTTACCAAATGCCAGTCGTTTTCAATTATATGATCCATTTGCAATTTAATTTGTCGAATTGCCCGATCTTTCCATGCCTGATCCGGGGCTAATTCTGCAAACAGGGCATAGACAAAAAAGTGACCACAAGTCTCATCGCTGCTGGTAGATACTTTCCATTTCCATCTTCCTGTATTATCAAACTGCCAGGTACTTCCATGTTCTTTATTCCAGGCAATAATTTGCTCTGGTGAAAATCCGTTAGATCCTTCTCCCAATTCTACTCCTTCCCTTTCAAAAGCTCTTGCAGGGAATCCGCTTAAGCCGGCAATCCCTTCCAATCGTTCCATAGCTGCAAATGCCTCATACGCATTCAATTTTGCATCTTCAGACTTGGTTACTGCATATCGAAATAATTCTCCGGCAAGATACATGGACGTCCAAAGTCCATCATTATCAGTATCATGCATCACTCCCGAAAAGACATCTCCAGGATTTTGCAAAGATAAGTTTCCGGTAAAACCATAACGTATATGTCGTGAACGCTGAATTTCTTGAAAATACGCTGCCTTTTCTTCCAGTGTAATTTCTACAAAATTGATTTTACTCAATCCGGTAGTCGTTAGAACAAGCACACTATTATCCGGCCCTACAGAAATATCAACAACATCATTATCTACCAACCATCTTTTAGACGCATAGTAATCATATTTACCATCTTCCCGTAATTTAAAAGCGCCATTCTTTGATCCAAACCAAAGATTTCCATCGATATTCGCTAAACTCGTAACTTCTTTACAAGGTAGTTTTTTATCAATTTGTGAAGGAGCAAAAGACTTTGCATCTAAGCGAAGAACACCATCTTTTGTTCCAATAACAATAGCATTTTTATGTGAAGCGATTGTCGTTAAGTCATTTCCTTCATAAACCTGTGAGAATTTATTGTTATTAGTTAAAAGTTGATAAACACCTTTGCTGGTCAACACTAAAAAACGATCTTCGTTCTCGTCAAACAACATTTCAATCGGATTGAAATCGTTAAACGTTTTTGCCCAAACTTCTTTCCCGTTTTCAAACAAGACTATTTTCCCCTTTTTTGCGACAAGTGTAGAAAAATTCTTTCCTAAAACAAATTGCGTTGGGTTTTCTAAACCATGATTTACATAATAATCACCAGACCAGGCATTGCTCAGCACGGCCACATCAGTTAAATAAACAAGTTGTTCTTTATAACGATCGATTGCTACTATTTTCATGGCTTCAAAAGGGCGATAGAGATTATCCTTAACCAACTTCTCGCTGCCTGTTTGCAATAATTTTCCTTCCGAAACTATATTGATAAATTTATTTCTATTGCTACGAACTTGCAATAATTCTGCATTTTTTAAATTTCCGATTAACTCATATTTATCCGCATAATCCTGAATATATGGTTTGTCAATATATTCCTGAGCAGTTATTGTAATAGATAAAAAAAGACTGAATATTAAAATTATTTTTTTCATAATTGTTATTAATGTTAAAGCGAATAAAAATACAACTATCAGGGCTTATTTATTTCATTATTATTGATTAATATACATTATTATTTAACCATTTTAGAGAGGCTTACATCCATATATCATTAGCTTTCAAGCAACTTGAGAGAACAAACATTAAAAACAAATCAAATTATTATGTTCCCACTATCAATAAGTTTATATTTGATAGGTTAATTTTATTCAGATATTTTAATAACTACAAAGTGACAATTCGCGAAAGTATTATTCCTTAAAGAGAACTATTATGAATTTATTAAGAACAACACCTATTATTTTACTTTTTAGTTTTTTATTGATGCAATGCACAACTAAACCTGATGAAACCTCCATAAAGAGTGTAAAGCTTATTGGTCCTCAACCAGATGGCAGTATTTTAGTTCCAACAAATCAATTATTGAGACCTGCAGGGTTTCAGATACAATTTCATGGAAGGCCTGTTGATTTAGCCATAAGTCCAAATGGAAAATGGATGGCCGTTCTCAACAAAAATCATTTGGAATTAATACAGGTGAATGATAGAACAATTTTTCAAAGATTAGAAATAAAAAAGGGTGGGTCTTATAATGGTTTGGCTTTTTCAGAAGATGGTAATAAGATCTATGTGAGCCAATCGAGAAATCACATTTTTATCGCTGAGATGGATGATGAAAATGTTTTAACCTGGTCTGATAAAATCAAGTTTCCAGAAGCTAAAGTCGGTGGCCATCCCGTACCTGGTGGCATAATTTTAGCAGAAAAGGATAAAAAACTCTATACGACCCTGAACAGAAGTAATTCACTTGCCATTGTTCAAATGTCTGATAAATCCATCAAAGAAATTCCTGTGGGAGTAGCCCCTTATGAACTGGCTCTTTTCTCTCCTCAAAAAGCCTATGTGAGCAATTGGGGCGGACGACAGCCAAAAGAAGGAGAAGTAACTTATAAAACTTCTAATAGTGATGTTCTGATCGATCCAAAAACAGGGATTGCCAATAACGGAACCGTATCCGTGGTCGACCTGACACAAGGAAAAGAAATTAAGAGTATTGAAGTGGGATTGCACCCCGGTGCCATGGTGTTTAGCCCTGATAAAAAACTGCTTTATGTTGCCTGCGCCAATAGTGACATTATTTCTGTAATTGACACGGAAACAGACAAAGTTGTTAATGAAATTTCTGTTCACTTCACCGAAGGTTTACCCTTTGGAAGTGCTCCCAATGCCTTGGAAATATCAAGGGATGGAAAGTTGCTGTATATTGCCAATGGTACGGATAATGCCATTTGTGTGGTAGATTTAAAAAACGACAATAAAGTGCTAGGTTTTATTCCTACGGGTTGGTACCCCGGGGCGATCCTATTGGATAAAAAAGAAGAATTTTTATTTGTTGCAAATACTAAAGGTATTGGCTCCAGGAATTTACGTGCAGACAGGCCCGGTTATAATACACACGGCCATATGGGAACGATTTCAGTGATACCAACTCCCGGCACAGAAAAACTTCAAAACATGACGAAAACCGTAAAAGAAAATAATTCTTTTGCGCAATTGATGAAAGAATTAAACCGGAAAGAAACGAGCTCAAAAAAAGTGGCTGTACCGCAATTTCCGAGTCAGAAATCTCATTTTAAGCATGTTGTGTATATAATAAAAGAAAACAGAACTTATGATCAGGTCTTTGGTGATCTGCCCCAGGGAAATGGAGATAGTACCCTGGTTCATTTTGGACGGAAGGTTACACCCAATCATCATGCACTGGCTGAAGAATTTGTGCTGATGGATAATTATTACTGTAGTGGTGTACTTAGTGCTGATGGGCATCAATGGACTGATGAAGCCTATGTTACGGATTATTTGGAAAAATTCTTTGGTGGTTTTCCAAGGAGTTATCCTTATGACGGAGGGGATCCTTTGGCATATTCGCCAACAGGTTTTATTTGGGATAATGTACTGAATCATGGATTGACCTATAGAAATTACGGTGAATTTGTGGATTCTGTTATTGAACCCAAAGGAGCAACCTATACAGAAATTTATGATGATTTTCTAGCGGGTACCGGTAAAATAAAAATTCACGCCAAATCAAATTTACCTCAAATGGAGCCTTATACCTGCCCAACATATATCGGTTTTCCAAATAAGGTTTCCGATCAATACAGAGCTGCTGAATTCATAAAAGAATTAAAGGAGTTTGAGAAAAACGATAATATGCCAAACTTTATAATCATGTTGCTTCCCAACGATCATACCTCCGGCACAAGACCGGGAAGCGCTACACCTGAGGCAGCAGTAGCAGACAATGATCTTGCATTGGGGAAAATTGTGGAAGCGATATCGAATAGTAAATTCTGGAATGAGACCTGCATTTTTGTAACCGAAGATGACCCACAAGCAGGATTGGATCATGTGGATGGACACAGAACAGTTGGACTTATTATTAGTCCTTATACCAAACGTAAAAAGGTAATTTCAACAAATTATACCCAAATTAATATGTTTCGAACTATGGAGAATATTCTTGGAATCCCGCCCCTGAACAAATTTGACATGACTGCCGAGTCCATGTTAGATTGTTTCACCGATACCCCTGATTTTACGCCGTATAAAGCCCTGGCAAACAATATACCTTTAACTCAGATAAATCCGGAGCTAGCCAGTTTATCCGGGGACGCACTTTATTGGGCAAAAAAATCAATGGAACAAGATCTAGATGATTTTGATAGAATTGAGGAAGATACTTTTAACAGAATTATATGGCATGCGATCAAAGGTTATGATGTTCCTTATCCGGTACTTGCGATGAATTAGAGTTGCGTTCTAAACCTGCAAACGTGCGAGACGGCAGGCTTGCAGGCCTCATACCTTACGCTCAAGCTTCTCATACGCGGCTGGCTATTTCTTATAACCTATTTTGGTTATTGGTTTTGGATTTTCTTTCTTTTCTAAAAGTTCATCCAAGTAACTAAATACAAGCGCAATGCTTTTATTCTGATTGGAGAGTTTCTTCTTAATGTCTTCTATTTCCAATTTTATATTTAAATTATCTACAAGTATTTCACGCATCTTTATAAAAATTTCTGTAATGCGTACACTCATTAATCTTGCTCTTTTACTTCTAAGAATATGCGCCAATTGCAAAACACCATGTTCAGTAAAAACCATTGGCAAATATCGTGTACCACCCCTGCCTCTTTTTGAGGTCACAAGTTGTGACCTCAAAGATTTATATTCTTCTTTGGTTAGTTCAAACATAAAATGTGCTGGGAAAATATCCACATTACGTTTTACAGCTTGTTTTAAAACTGTTATTAACCATCTGATGAGTAGTATTTGAAAATGAGATCATCTTTTAAGTATATCGATACGGATTCTTATCTCTTATAACCTATTTTGGTTATCGGTTTTTGATTTTCTTTCTTTTTCACAAGCTCATCTAAATAACTAAAAACAAGTTCAATGTTTTTATTCTGATTAGATAGGTTCCTTTCTATTTTTTCCATTCGCAACAATAGGTCTTTATTACTAAAGAACATTTCCTTTATTTTAGTATAAACTCTCATTATCTTAATATTTACGGCAATAGCTCTTTCACTATTCAAAACACCTGACAGCATTAAAACACCATGTTCAGTGAACGCATAAGGCGCTTCCCTCCTTCCTCCCCAACTTGATGTCGCATTTTGCGACTTCAAGTTTTTCCACTCTTCTTTTGTAAGTCTAAACATAAAATCTTCCGGAAAGCGTTTTATATTCCTTTTGACCCTCTCATTTAGCCTTTTTGTTTCTACCAGATAAAGTTCTGCTAAATCACTATCCAGCATTACTTTTTGATTTCTGATCAAATAGATTTTACTCGTAATTATCTCGTCCGGTATAGAAATCTCTTGATTCATATTTAATTGCAGTTTCTGATTTGTAATAGTAATTTTACCTAAAGATCAATAATTACGACCCTTTTTAACCATTCTGATTTATTTAGTTTCATAGCAATTGGATACTTTTTTAATATTCTATTTTGAAACTCAATTTTTGAAGTCACAAATTGTAACCTCAAAATTTTAACTCAGCGAAAACTTTGATTACCTCTAACAAATAATTTACTTATTTTTATGTCCTGTTACTTATAAAGTAAACATCGTTAATATGTTTGTTTCTTAGATTGATTGTAGAAGTTCAAAGACTGTGATTTTGATGGCGATCAAATAAAATACAATAAATTCAATTCCATGAAGAAGAATATATTTTCAAAAATAATTCTAATTGTTATTAGCATATTGTTGTTTAGTTGTAGCGATCACAAAAATTATAAATTGATATTTGTTTGCGACGAAAACAATGATCTCTACAATGCAGTGGTCGATTCAGAAGAAAAATACCAAAGATTTTCTTCTGCTATCCAAGCCATAGATGCTGCCAGAGACGGGACTGGAATTCTTGTCTTGGCTGATAACTATCCAGAGGAAAATGTTGTTTTAACAGATTATTTTTTTGAAAGAGTTAAAAGTAAAAACATTAAACTTTATATTGAATATCCCGGTAGTTTACCCGGGTTAAAAACTGGAACAATTCAAAAAACAGAATGGGAAAGAGGTATTGTTACATCAGATGTATTTGGAAAATCCTTGGAGAAAATGCGTATTCTGACGATGCACGACTGTCATTATGTTCAAGTTGAAGCCAAAAACCCACATCTTGTTGTAGCAAAAGTTGCAGGTTTTGACAAAGCGATTTATGGTTTGGACAGCACAAAGACGAATCCAATCCTATTTGAACATCCCGATGCAAACATCTTGGTTTCTACAACCAAACTCAGCCAATTTGTTACGGCTCGATATGCCCCTAAAGAGACCTGGAAGCCTGTATGGAATTTTGTCTTTAACTGGCTTATACCAAATGAAGTAATTCCAGAATTGAATTGGACAGAAGCTGTTCATCCTGCCTTTCAAAAGAATGAAAAAATAACTAAAGAAAATAGATTTCAAGCAATTCAAATGGGTGTTGAATGGTTTTATAACAGTGAATTATTAAATGTTCTTTCTGACGTAAAAAAAAGCAAATTAAAAAAAATAAAAATTGCACCTGATGCTTATGGAAAAAATGGCATCTATGAATGTTTCGTTTCAAAAATAAATTATGAGGGTTCGCAGGAAATCAGTGCAAGCATACGTGCAGATTGTGCCAGCGAAACAGCCATGGCCATTGCAATGCACAATTTTATTTCTCCTAATAAACGAGACAAAAATACATCCACTAATCTACAGGATTTTGTTTATTACAATTCAAAATTACAGCAAGGTTCTCGTAATGATGTGAATAATTCTTCTTTTGGATTTATTGATTGGTATATAAATAAAGAAGAAAATACCGGGATTTATTATGGTGATGACAATGCACGGGTGATCTTAGCAACACTGACTTCGGCTGCAGCATTAAAAAATAACCATTGGGATGAAGGGGTTCTTAAAGCCATTTTAGCAAATTTCCGTTCAACATCTTCAAACGGTTTTAAGCCGAACAGACTTAAAGAGGCTAACCTGAATAAATTGGGTTGGGAGCATTATAAAAATGAAGATGAATTTTATCAATTCTCACCCCATTATCAATCTTGGATCATGGCAACTTATTTGTGGCTTTATGATAAAACCAACTATGAACCTTTACTTAATATTGCAAAAATCGGAATAAATAATTTAATGAATGCCTATCCTCAAGAGTGGCATTGGACCAACGGTTTACAACAAGAAAGAGCAAGAATGATATTGCCATTAGCCTGGTTGGTCCGAGTAGATGACACACCAAAGCATCGTAATTGGCTTGCTCAAATGGTTGATGATTTATTGTCATTCCAGGATAAAAGCGGAGCAATTCAAGAAGACCTTGGAAATGAGGGACATGGTAAATATGCCCCACCAAAATCAAATGCGGATTATGGTACAACAGAAGCCCCGTTAATTCAAGAAAACGGAGATCCCATTGCTGATATGCTCTATACATCAAATTTTGCTTTTTTTAGCCTGACAGAAGCCGCAGCGGTCACTGGTGACGAAAAAATAAAGAATGCTGTCGATAAATTATCAGATTTTATGGTTAGAATTCAGGTAAATTCCAAAACACATCCGGAATTACATGGTGCCTGGTACAGAGCTTTTGACTATGACCGCTGGGAGTACTGGGGATCTAATGCAGATCTGGGCTGGGGAGTTTGGACCACCGAAACAGGATGGACACAGGCTTGGATAACCACTATGCTCATGATGAATGAATTAGATACAAACATTTGGGATTTTACATCGAAGAGTAAAATTGCAGATGATTTTGAAGAATATAAAGGTATTATGCTAGAAAATAATTGAATGAACATAATTAGTCATAGACAAAACAATATATTATCGGGAATAAACAAATTTTTAATATTTTTTATTATTGGATTATTGTCCGGATCCATTGATGCACAGATCAAATCCGAAATGATATTTGATCTGCAAACCCATCATGTCCATAGCAGCAGCATTGTAGAATTGCCCAATGGAGATTTGCTAACGGTATGGTTCGAATTAATGGATTCGGGCAAGGAGCGAACCTCAAAGAATGTAAAATTAATGGGAGCACGTTTGAAAAATGGCAAAAATGCCTGGACGGATCCATTTTTAATGGCAGAAACTCCTTATTTTCCAGATGGCAATCCGGTTCTGTTTTTAAATAGTAAAAATAAGTTGTTCCTTGTTTGGGATGTGTTACAAGCCGAAGTCTGGCATGCTGCCATATTAAAGCTTCGTACTTCGATTGATTGTTTGGGGGAAGGTGCCCCGGTATGGGAATGGCAAGACAATATTTTCTTAAAACCGGGAGATGATTTTGTAAATGAAGTCAAGGTAAAACTTCGATCAACGAATCCTTCTTCTACTGTGGATAAAAAAGTAGAAAAGGAGACTTTTGCTTCTTATAGAAAAAGTATCTTGAACATAAGTCAAGACCCTGTTCTGCGAAGCATTGGATGGATGACTCGCTTACAGCCAATCATTCTCAAGAAAGGACCACATAAGGGCCGCATATTGCTTCCTCTATACAATGATTCTCTCAAAATGTCACTTTGTGCTATTTCAGATGATGATGGCACAACCTGGACACCAAGTTTACCAATTGTTGGTCCGGGAAATATTCAACCGGCTTTACTGGAAAAAAATAATGGAGATATTGTCGCTTTTATGAGAGACGTCAGTGGAGCATATTACATACATAAGAGCTATTCCACCGATAGCGGTTATTCCTGGTCGCCTTCACAATATATTGATATACGCAATCCTAACTCAAGTGTAGAAGTTAAGGCATTAACGGATGGAAGATGGGTTATGGTTTGTAACGACATGAACAATTTTAAAAAAACGGAAACGGGATGTTGTGACGGTCGCCAACGGTTGGCAATATATATTTCAGAAGACGAAGGAGAACACTGGACAAGAAAACTAATTTTGGAGGATGACACGAAAAAACCAAATGTATTAGAGCAGCGAGGTCGTTATCATTATCCAACAATAATACAGACTCGTGACAGCTTATTGCATTTAGTGTACACTTATAATAAACGTGAAACACCATATGGAAAAGGTAAAAACAATGCCATCAAATATCTTGTAATTGATCCTGAGAAATTATAATACTTTATTCATCGATGACATTCTCATAAAGATTAACAGTCATCAGATGAATAGATCAACGGATTCAACTCATCTGATGAGTAATTTTCAAAGTTGTTTTTATTTAACAAAAACCCAATCTTCTGAAAAAGAGACATGCTTTATCGATTTTTCTTTATCTGATAAACGATAGGTATAAGTTATATGAATTTTTCCATTTTTAGCTTGAATAACAGATGGGTAGTGAAATTCCCCATTTTTTACATTTTCAAGTTTTTTCTTCCATTTCCAGGATTTTCCTTCATCATCTGATATTGCAACTGCAAGGCTATACCTTCCATCGTCAACATCATTATAAGCCATTAGCCATTTGCCGCTTTTTAATTTTATAACTTCAAGACTGGCGCCCGGATTTGGAATTTCAGATTTTTTACCATAGGTCCACGAATATCCTTCATCCTCAGAATGACTTATTAAGATCCTCCCGGGTTCATCCCCGTCATCTCGCATGTAGGCATCAATGGAGCCGTCTTTTCTTAAAATGAGACTTGGTTGGTTCAGTCCTCTACCGATGATGGGAAGACTACTTTTCCACGTAGTGCCATCATCATCAGAAATCGCAATTAATCCAAAATTAAAACCATCTGAGTAGAGAGGTAACAAAATTTTTCCGTTCGCTAAAAAAATTGGATGTGTTCTGGTCATCCAGCCTGTCTCTCTTTTTTTAGGATCCCTGGCAGCTTTTATTAGCATTTCTTCATAGGGAAGTGCATATTCAGCCCATACCAGATCTTGTCTGCCATACTCATCAAACTGTTCTTTTACCCTTTCTTCAAACTCCTTTCCAGGTTTCATCAATAGAACATCCTGCCATTTCCAGTTCGGGGCATTTCCATCCAAATAATCTGTTGTTGTTTTGACCTTTAAAACGGAAGTCTCCCACCTGTTCGCTTGTACAACGATCCAAACTAAAAATAACTTATCATTATCATTAAGGAATAAGATTGGGTTACAGTCGGGTTGGCCCGGAGTATCCGCCATCAAAAAAGGCTTACTCCATTCTGACTGTCCTTTTTTTAATCGTGAACCATTGATCACTACGTCATTTGCCTTTCGTTCACCAGATCCCTGAAACCAACATGTCAATAGATCTCCGTTAGGTAATGCAACGATACTGCTGGAGTGCACATGTTGTTCTTGCATAGGAAATATCAATTCACTCTTAGCATTTTTTTGTCCATAAAGACCGGTGATAATTAATATGAAGGTAAAAATTGTTATATGTTTTATCATTATTTAATTTTATTTAAGAAATAAATCTTCTTTTACTATGGGTTGAATATTATCTACAATCCACTTTCTCATTTCTTGCCCCTCAGGACTTTGCTGTGGATAAGACATGAAGTCAAGTTTAATTCCAAGTCTTTGTTCTAATAAATATGCCATGATCGGCCAAATAACCCCAATATCACCAACAATAGGAATACTTTTTTCCAATCGTGCAAAACCCGACATTTCCATTCGGAATGGTATATTCATTAATTTTGTTTTTGGTTCACCCTTATCAATTGCTTGCTGTACCGTACTGGATTCTTTTTCAAAATCACATGCTTTTTTTAAATTAGAGTCGAGATCGATCCGAATTAAAGTTTTTTCAGCTAAGCTATAAGTTGGATATCCCTCCCAATCTGCCCATATACCATGCCCGGTAAACGTTTCAAAAGGGCCGTCATGGATCTCTTGTGTTAAAGCGACCGCTGATTCGATTATTACATCTGCATTTCCCATCATCTCCGCAATTTTGGATGTTCTTTCCATTATGGAGATGGAATCTGCAATGGCGATACCCACTGCACCACCACCAATTAATTGAGGAACACTCACCAGGCAGGGAATATCTCTTTTTTTTGCAGCACCCAACATGGTGCGCTCGTCAGCACCAGCTCCTGCAATAACCTCAAATGGAACTCCTTTTGATTGAGCAATTAATATGATCTCTTTGGAGAGATTTTCCGTTCTTAACCCCATTGGATAAGCCATGTTTCCAGCGGCTTTAATAATTTCATCCCCATCAAGTTCTAGCCCGCGTTTTATCAATTCATCATCAAAAATCATTTCCATTTTAATCTGACGTGATAACTCTTTAGACATTTTAGTGATCTCAAATATTTCACCACGAGGCAGTTTATTTTGAGCAAATCCCAATTTCTTTCCATCTACCCTTTTAACTTTATCCAATACGCCAGCCATCTCATGGGCAATCACCGCTGAACTTGTGGTAATACCATCAATTATTTCTTTATTGATAAGTTCAGCAATCAGTGTAGTTACCCCTTCATGAAGATTAGGGCCACTCCCGGTGACCACAACAACATTTCCTCCATTATTTTTTGCAGTGACTATACTATCAACTGATCGGTCAACCATTTCTTTAACATCCGGTGAAAGTTCCTTATAATATTGCTCAATTATTTTTCTACTCATTTTCATAAATACTATTCTTTAATTATATTCTCAACTTTTATAAGATCTTCAGGTGTATCTACACTAATTCCCGAAATACTTTCACACTTTGTCTCTATGACTTTTAATTTATACCCATTTTCCAAGACTCGTAGTTGCTCTAACATTTCAATTTTTTCTAAATAGGTCCGGGGTAATTTTGACACTTTCAACAAAAAATCTTTGCGATAAACATACAATCCTACATGTTCATACACATCCATTGTTACCTTATCACGCGAATAAGGGATTAAAGACCTTGAAAAATATAGCGCAAAATCATTCTCATCCACCACCACCTTAACAACCGCAGGATCATTGTAATCCTCTTCACCTATTTTTGTTTTTAGGGTTGACATCATAATATTTGGATCCTCCAGCATGGGTTGTACAGCCTCTTCAATCATTCTTGCATCAAACAAGGGTTGATCTCCCTGGATGTTTACCACAATATCCGCATCAATATTTTCTATAGCTTCAGCAATTCTATCCGTTCCGGATTCATGACGCATACTGGTCATTACCACCTTTCCTCCAAAGCCCTTCACAACTTTATACACACGGTCATCATCAACAGCAACGATAAGTTGATCCAACATAGTTGATTTGCTTGCCTGTTCATACACTCTTTGAATCATAGGTTTATCTACAATATCCGCTATCACCTTACCACGAAATCTGGTAGATGCATATCGTGCAGGGATCATTCCAATAATTTTTTGTTTTTTCATTTCGTTTACTGATTTCTACTCAATTTTTTTATGGTTTTGGGTTCCCTTAAAAAGAAGTTGTATTGTTGTTTTAAAAATGCAATTTAGCGTTTAAAGTTACTGTTAATTCTCAATTTTAATGAGGAATCTATCATAATATTTTGATGATTTTCATTTTAATTTGAACCTCTTATAATGTGAAATAAAAAATTGCCGGAGTTAGATTATATCAACTATTATTATATCATTTAAGAAGCATATAACAGTTTGATATTCAAGTATATAAATTATTTATCATAATTGTATTCAAAAATTGGAAATCTATATTTCATAAATGAAATCAAACCTTTTTAACTATCTTTAGCACCACAAAAAATCGAATCTTTATTAAACAAACTTATGAACTTAATTAAAACTCTTTTTTTCGCTTTTTTAATAACATTTTTTGCTTGCAATCAAGAAAAAAAACTTTCTGACAAATTATTGACAACCTCTTCAAAGTTTGAAAGATTAAAGTATAATAATCCCGATCTGATCGTTGATCTTGGCGTAGGACTTTGGGCCTTACCTTTACCAATGGATTATGATAATGATGGCGATTTTGACCTCTTAGTTTCTTGTAAGGATGTGCCCTTTAATGGAATATATTTTTTCGAAAATACGAGTGGAGAAGCTTTTCCCGTATTTGAACCACCGGTAAAAGTGAGTGATCCTATAAGACATGTTCAAGTATCTTATATAAATGGGGAACCCAGGTTTTTACAGCCCGGAGAAGAGTTGTTGGATTTCAAAACCTCTTTTACCGATAAACCAAAAGCACTTTTCCCAGGGGATACTTTTGATGAACTTCATAATCGCATCCGATTTAACCAATGGAAATATGTGGATTATGAAAATGACGGCGATCTGGATATAATTGTTGGAATTCAGGATGGAGAAGATTATGGCTGGGATAATGCCTTTGATGAAAATGGACATTGGACCAATGGACCCCTACATGGTTATGTATACCTTATTGAAAATGTAAAAGGTACTTATAAACTTCGTGATAAGATTTTGGCCGGTGGTTCGCCCATTGACGTTTATGGCGCTCCATCACCAAATTTTGAGGATTTTGATAATGATGGTGATCTGGATATTATTTGTGGTGAATTTATAGATAAATTTACCTGGTTTGAAAATATCGGAAGCAGGGAAAAACCAAAATACGCCAAAGGAAAATACCTTAAAAATAATAATGGCATTATAACCATGGATCTGGAAATGATACTGCCAACTTCTTTAGATTGGGATAAGGATGGTGATATCGACCTTATTGTTGGAGACGAAGATGGGAGGGTGGCTTTTATGGAAAATACAGGAGCTGTAAAAGATGGTATGCCTGTTTTTAAAGATCCTAAATATTTTCAGCAAAAAGCAGAATACGTGAAATTTGGCGCCTTGGTAACTCCTTATAGTACAGACTGGGATGATGATGGAGATGAGGATCTGATCTGTGGTAATTCAGCGGGGTATATAGGTTTTATTGAAAATCTGGATGGGACTAATACACCGAAATGGGCAGCTCCGAAGTTAGTTAGATCTGAAGGTGAAGTTATTAGAATACAGGCTGGAGAAAATGGATCTATTCAAGGACCCTGTGAATCCAAGTGGGGTTACACGACATTGTCTGTGGAAGACTGGAATAATGATGGATTAAAGGATATCCTGGTAAACTCTATATGGGGAAAGATTATATGGTATGAAAATATTGGCTCTGAAGGAAATCCCAAACTCGCCAAAGCGAAACCTGTTTATGTAAACTGGGATGGTATTACTCCTAATTTGGAATGGAACTGGTGGAAACCCAAGCCTAACACAATTGCAACACAATGGAGAACAACACCCTCCGCAATAGACTGGAATAATGATGGTTTAATGGATCTGGTCATGCTGGATCAAGACGGATATTTGAGTTTCTTTGAACGATATAGAAATGATGATGCGATGAGTTTAATGCCCGGTAAAAGA
>Ga0164313_10000734_pt1 | contig 27436 bp, 16 predicted proteins | sample GuaBasSedimGuay4_FD_113735 | JGI IMG/M metagenome (GOLD analysis project Ga0164313, IMG submission 113735) | Subseafloor sediment microbial communities from Guaymas Basin, Gulf of California, Mexico - Guay4, Core 4569-4, 0-3 cm | ecosystem: Environmental > Aquatic > Marine > Hydrothermal vents... | reverse complement strand
GGTTTAAGCTTAACCTCAACTTCTCTGGGGCGTTCTTCGGGGCTTAGCTCATTGGAAATTTCTACTTGCCGGGGGAATTCAAGCATGGGGATTTTATAATTCATCAAGGCTTCAATGGAAGCTTTATCACTTTCCTCTTTTTCCGTATAAAAGAGAATAGCTTGACCCTGCTTTTCTGCCCTCCCAGTCCGGCCAATGCGATGCATGTAATTTTCAGGGTAGGTGGGAGTGTCAAAATTGATGACGTGGGAGATAAGCTCCAGGTCCAATCCCCGGGCCATCACATCAGTGGTGACCAGGATTCTGTTTACACCCTCATCAAATTGTCGCACCGATCGCAGTCTGTAATTCTGTGATTTATTGGAATGAATGATACAGGCTTCCGATCCATAGGGCTCCTCCAGCGCTTCAAACAATCTGTCAGCAATTCGTTTACCGGTCACAAACACCAGCACTTTGCTGTATTCATCCCGATTTTTTAGAAGGTGTATAAGTAGATTAGCTTTGGTGTAGAAATTCTTCACCTGGTAACAGTGTTGATCAATATTGTCCAGGGGTGTCCCGCTAATCGCAATGGAAATTTTGGAAGGACTGGTAAAGAAGTCGTCGATAAGTGCATCAACTTCTTCGGTCATGGTCGCTGAAAACATTAAATTCTGTCTGCGCTCAGGCAACAATTCAAATATATTCTTCAGCTGATACCGGAAGCCCAGGTCCAGCATGACATCAACTTCGTCGATCACCAGTTTCTTTACGGCTTTTAATTTCAATGCACCATTGAGAACTAAATCATATAGTCGTCCCGGAGTTGCAACAAGGATGTCCATCCCCTGAGCAACAGCCTGAGCCTGGGTGTTCATATTGGTTCCCCCATACACACCCAATACACGTGTATGGCTATACTTTGTAAGACTTTTGGCCTGTTCAACTACCTGTACGACTAATTCCCGGGTAGGCACCAGTATTAAAATTCGTGGGTGAATGTCCTTCGAAAACTTTAATTCCTTTAACAGCGGGAGCAAATAGGCAAAGGTTTTTCCAGTACCAGTCTGTGCGATACCCACCATATCTTTTCCTGAGAGAATAAGAGGATAAGCGTCTGACTGAATGGGTGTTGGGCTTTCAATCCCCAGGTCTCCCAGGGCTTGCAACACTTGTTTGGAGAGCTTTAGACTTTCGAAGGTTTTCATAGTCACCAAATTACGTTTTTTTCACTTCTCAAGCCACGTTTTGAAATCATTGATCTTTCTTCGGCTAACCATAATGTCTTCTTCGCTCGAACCTTTGATGATCAACTTTAACCGGCTATTGGAATAGGTGTGGATATCCTGGATGGCTTCAATATTCACAATGTATTTTCGGCTGATCCTGAAAAACTGCTTTGGATCGAGTTGCGTCTCCACTTGGTCCAGGGAATAATTGATATCATATGATTTCCCTGAATCATCGAACAGGAAGGTGGATTTCTCCAGGCTGTTGAAGTATTTAATATGAGCGGTTTCAATGGATTTGATCCTGGGCCCCATATTTACAACAAACCTCGATTTATACTGATGCCTTAGCATCTGCATTAAGGCTTCAACTTTGTTGCTCAAAAGACTATTGATGGGATCTTGAGTTTGTCCTTTAAACTTCCCAATGGCAAAATTCAGTTCCTCAAGGCCAAGGGGTTTAAGTAAATAGTCGATGCTATTGATCTTAAATGCCCTGATGGCATACTCTTCAAAGGCAGTGGTGAAAATAACCGGACATGGGATATACAGGTGCTTAAATATTTCAAAACTAAGTCCGTCGGCCAGTTGAATATCGAGGAACATGATGTCGGGTGGTAGATTGCGCTTGAACCATGCAACTGTCTGGCTCACAGAGTCGCATACATGAAGAACCGACACCTCATGCTCGCTTTCATGCAAAAGCTTTATCAGGCGTTCAGTCGCAGGTTTCTCATCCTCGACAATCAGTGCATTAATGGTCATGTTTGTTTCAATATTGGAATTTTCACCTGAAAATAGGACTCTGATTTCTCAATAATAACAGGGTTTTCGCTCAAATAGCTATAGCGCAGACGAATGTTCCCCAGGCCCACATTATTGGAATCAGGAACACTGTTTTTAAGCTGTAGATTGTTCCAAACAACCACATAATCATCTTCCTCTATGAGCCTTACTTTCAAAGGTTTCTCCTTAGAAATAACATTGTGTTTTAAAGCATTTTCCAGTAGCATCTGCAGGGCCATGGGGAGAACATGTTTCTCATCGCTTGCATCCAGCTCTAGTTCAATAAACAGGTTATTTCCATGCCTGTAGTGGTAGAGATAAGCCATGTTCTCAATCAGGTTCAGTTCATTTCTGAGACTTACAATTTCCATGTTCCGGTTCTCAAGAACATACCGGTACACATTTGAAAACCTTCGTATAAATGCTTCTGCCTTGTCCGCATCCTGATGCACCAGGGTGGTAAGTGCTGTAAGGCTGTTAAATAAAAAATGTGGGTTGACCTGGTTACGCAATGCCTCGTATTCGATGGCCAGTTTTTCTCTTTTTAATATCTCCTCGTTCAGGGCCGATTGTCTCCAGTTTTTAAAGAAAAGGAATCCATTTGCAACTGCGATTCCAAATACGGTCATGCTCACAGCCCAGATAAATCCCACAGATAATTGACTGAACAGCTCCTTAAAATTACCCTTGTTAGCAATAAGAAAGGCAATTTGTACCAGCATCACCACAAACAATACGATCAATACTTCGAAGGTAATGGAGAGCAGCAATTTTTTTAAGGGATTTTTGAGCCAGCGATAATGCCTGTCAAGTTTCCTGGTGGCGAAAGCTACAAGTGCAATCGAGGGAATTCCCATGCTATATGAGTACAGCAATATATATAAGATGGTAGCAATGGATTTAAATCCCGATGGGTACGAAATCAGTGTAATAAAGAATCCGATAATGGGAGGAGCCAGCAGATATCTCAGGATTAGACCGGTAGAGGGGGGAGATTTCCAGAGTTTCATTTTCACGTATTAAAAAGTAATCGGACTTGCTTAAGATTTCTTACTGAAATATAGCTAATTCTCTTTAATTCCCTCCTTGCAATCCTGGTAAAGTTCGATGGTGCTTTCCTCGCCCCATTGGGGGAAAATATCATAAGGAGCTACGAATTCCTTGTAATATTGAAGCGCTTTTTCAATAATAGGCAATGCCGCTTCAGGGCCTCCACCCATAAAGGCTGGTTTATAAGTAGTGGATTTACCTTCCAGATAATATATGCGTGGATTTTTTACATTTAGCTCCTTAGCCTTTTCCAGTGCAGCATTGGCCTTCGGATAATAAATAGTGGCCCTGAACATGGGATTGATCTCCATACGACCATAGCAGATCAATGCAAATAAGAGTTGATTTTCAGACTCCCCGGGGTTCAATTTATATGCGGCATCGGCCGAAGCCTGAGCATTGTCCAGCAGCCTGTCTTTTTCTTCCTCATCTTCAGTCATATAGGCCATATTCACATAGGCGTAGGCCCGGTAGTAAACAGGTAACCATTCTTTCTCCCGCATGGTGATAATCCGGTCGCAGGTGTTGGCAAGATTCTGAAAGGTGATGATGCTGTATTCCTGCTCGGCAAGTTCAAGGCTGTTTCTTATGACAGCATAATAGCTGGTATCATTGGCCCTTGCCTGTATGGCTATAGATAACAGGATAAAAAGCATAAGTTTTTTCATAACGATGATTCAATTAAATTTCAGTTTGTCCTGTGAAGGACACATGGATCCCCACGAGGAAGAAGCGCCTAGATACTGGCAGGATTGCTTCGGAGCGGTAGCGGCCAGAATGATCAGGGGTGGTGGTGAATCTGTATCCGTAAATATTGTTAGATCCCAGGACATTGGATACCTGGGCAAAGAGCATGGTGAACTTTCCAAAAATCTCAGTGAAGTGAAAAATGCTGAAAGAAAGGTTATGAAGCGCTTCGGTCTCCTGTTGAACAAGCTTACTGATGTTTGGATCCACATAGGGCCTGCCACTATAGAATGTATATCCCATACTTAGGTAAGAATCAGCCACTTCAAAGTAGTGCTTATAGGCGATGGACAAATTGTGTCTTGACAGATAAGTAGGGGTCATGGCCTGGATATGATCCCTATAGTCTCTTTCACTATTCATCAATGAGTAGGAAAGCCAGAAATCGCCATTTTTTATGGTTTTGCTATCCCTGAAGAAAAGATCAATTCCCCGGGCATAACCATCCCCATGATTATTGTAGGCGCTGGCTTCGATTGAATACAGGGAATCGTATTTAACCAGCTTATTATATAATTTATAGTAAGCTTCAACGCGGAAGATTCTGCTGTTGCGCCGATATTGAAAGTTAGCAATAAGATGTTCTGCTTTCTCCGATTTCAGATCATTGTTGTAGATGAGAAAATCATCCTGTGCCTGCTGATAAAAATGACCATAGCCCAGAGATATCTGACTGTATTGGGTAGTTTTGCATGCCAGTGCAAGCCGGGGGGACAGATAGGCCTCATTGGACAGAGACAATGTTTCATAGCGTGCTCCGACGCGTGATGAGATCCTTTTTGTGAGCTTGATCTCTGCTTCGGTAAAAAAGGCTCCGATGGGACTTACAAAATCGCTTGTAAATACATCCTCCCCGGGCAGAGATGTATAATCCTGTGTGAGGGTTTTAATAAACAGACTGGCTCCTACATTCAGATGGATTTTTTTGGAAACCGGACCTGCAAAGGAGAGTTTCAGTTCGGTGGTATTTTTGTGTTTGTCGTAGGTCGCCGTATCCTGGATTCCCATCAGCAGATCATCTTTGCCGTATGAGATTCCCGAATGAAGAATCCACTCCTTCCCAATCTGGTCCCTGTAGGTAGCCAGCAGAAAGTAATTGTGGTTTTTCATTTTATAAAGCACATCCTCACCGGTGTTTAAAACCGTGTAGTACATGGAACTGTTATCGTAGCCGTATGCACCCATGGCTTTCAACATTCCGTTGCGGCCAATCTTTTGCCGGAATACCAGGTTCTCACTGAAACTTACAGGGGCCTGCTGCCATTTGATATTGCTGTTTACCAGAGCGTACAAGAGCCGCATGTTATTGTATCCGGTGCTCGTAGAGAAAGCGGTACGGTCCCATTTCTTGGTAGCTGAAAAGTGTAATCCGGAAGTATGGGCCATAAGAGACAACTCATCTTTCTTGGGCATGGCAATAGAGTTCAGAAGCAGAACGGATGACAGGGCCTGACCATATTCTGCTGAATAGCCCCCGGTACTAAATACGGTGCCCCGGAAAAGCATCGGGGAGAACCTGCCACGTACAGGTATGTTGGGAATTTTCGCCGTAAAAGCATCATCTGCAAGCATATCATCGATAAATGTGGCAGTCTCATACCGCTCACCTCCGCGTACCATCAACCCTCCCTCTTCACCTGGGTTGCTGATCCCTGGAAGTGAAGAGATAGCGCTGGTAATATCGCCGAAACTTCCCGAGCTTGTTGCCAGATCGAGGGTGCTTAGCACGGCCGATTTGCTTTCATCCCCTGCGGCAAAAGTCCCCACCGTAATGACCACTTCTCCAAGGTCTTTCGTAAGCTCTTCCATTGTGACATCAATGACAAGAGGAAGTTCTCCGGGTGTTAAAGCTTGCCTGTATTGCTTATAGCCCATGAAGCTAATGATCAGAACGCTTTCGGATGCTATTGTTGTTGTCAGGCTGAATTTGCCCATGGTGTCTGAGGTGCATCCTTCGAAAGTACCTTCAAAATAGATATTTGCTCCCGGCACAGGGTCCCCGTTATTGTCCCGTATGGTCCCGATAATGCTTGTTTGACCGAAAGTGATACATACCTGAGTCAGGAAAAAAGAAAGCAATAATGTGTATTTCATATCCCGATGCCAATGATTTCAGGATAAAGCTCGATGCAAAAAGGCACGATATAAAATAAAACTTACCCGGCGGTAAAAATTGAAGGATCAATGGTTATAAGGAAGGATCAATGGAATCCTGTCATATGAGTTCTACGCTTGGCTTCGCTCTCCCAGCCTCATTGGTATACTTCACTTTGGGGTGACCAATTAGCAGTGATGCATATACCTGATGCCTGGCTGGAATGCTAAATTTGCTTCGCATCGCTTTGCTTCGTTTCATTGCTGTGACAATAAATCCATTAAAGCAGCTTCCAAGTCCAAGTGTGTTGGCATATATGGAGGTGTAGCTGGCCCAGATATTGGCGTCTGCATCGGCCATGCCGTATTTTGTTACAGGAGCATGAAATATTAAAACAGAAGGAGCATGGTGGCATACCTGGGAAGATCCAGGGCTTTGGCGTGCTATAAATTGTTTCTTGTAAGCGTTGAGGCGGGGCAAATTGAGTTTTGGGGCCAGGAGTTGGAGGATGGGCATAATTATGGGTGAGGTAATAAAGCCAATGGCCTTGATTAGCTGCTGAGCTGTTTGATCATTTAATTTTTGAACCTGCTCTTTGCTTCGTACAATGGTGATTTCAAGGGGACGTGCATTGCTGGCTGAAGGATAGTGCTTCATATTCTCAACCAGCGAGAGCAGTGTTTTCTCATCGACTTCCCTGTCCTTATAACTTCTGCAGGTACGGATGCTGGCTGACAGCTTTTTGAAATCATTTGAAGAAACAGAAGTGGTCTGTAGTTTAATTATATCCCCTTCATCAGGAAAGACAGTGCATTCCGGACAAATGGCTACACAGTGTCCGCAGTGAATGCAGGTGTCATTTATGGTTCCTTTATCAATATCAATGGCATCCGATGGACAGTCGCGGACACATTTCATGCACTTTATACATTTCTCAAGATCTATGCGTGGCATCTAATAAGGTTTTAGGCCTCAAAAGTAGCATTCTCTTTTTCCAGTTCGGTCATCTTTGGTTTTCCCTTGCCAGGAAAACTGTTATTCTCATATTGCTGGTATTCTCTGCGCCATCGGTATAACAACTCCGGGCGGATACCTAATTCTTCGGCAATCTCTTTGGCGTTGCCTCTTGCAAAGGAAAGTTCAACTGCTTTTTGCTTGAACTCCCGATCATAACTCTGTCTTTCTTTAATCATCATGGCAAGTTACTACTTTAAGTAGCTTAACCTGCCGTCCAGTTTATCGGGGTATATCCAAATACCCTGATTTTCATTCCAGCTAGAAAAGAGAAAGCCCGGATCTTAGATCCAGGCATTCTTTACGAGCGGAATTTGGTTTAATGATTATGATTAATTGCGATGACAACATTTCCTTTTTTATGTCCCTGGTCCACATAAGTATGGGCCTCGACTATTTGTTTTAATGTGTAGATCCTGTCTATTACGGCCTTCAATTTTCCTTTTTCAATCTCTTGCTTGAAAAAATTCATGTCTGCAATAGTTTCTTTTATTACCCCTGATACAATCTTTTTACTTATAAACATCGATTTGATAGATCCACCTATCATAGTGCCAATCCCCGCACTGGCCAGTAATAGGTAGCCGCCTTTATTCAATGATCTTAAAGCTATCCTTAATGAACTCTTACCTACGGTATCAAAAATGACATCATATTTCTTTCCATTTTTGGAGAAATCTTCTTTGGTATAATCAATTACCTTATCGGCCCCTAAAGACTTCATCAATTCAACATTCGAAGAGCTGCAAACCGCAGTGACAACTGCACCATAGTTCTTGGCCAATTGAACAGCCAGTGTCCCTAAAGCTCCGGATGCTCCGTAGATCAGTACTTTTTGGCCTTGCTGAATGTTTGCTATTCTGAGAAAATGCATTGATGCTGTTGCTCCAAATGGAATGGCAGCAGCTTCTTCATAAGTCATGTTGCTTGGTTTTAGAGCCAATACAGCATCTTCTGATACAGCTACGTATTCAGCGTGGGCACCAAAGTTCATTCCGCTGGATCCAAACACCTGATCCCCAATATTATAATTTGATACAAGATTTCCTATTGCCTCAATTTCACCTGCGACTACCACCCCTAAAATATGTTTTCTGGGCCTCTTGAATCCGAATATTAAGCGGATGATAAAAGGATCGGCTCTTCTCATCCTGGCATCACCCGAGCTTACGGAAGTTGCGTGAATTTTAATCAGTATTTCATTGTCTTTTGGTGAAGGCTTCTCAACTTCATTCATTTGAAGGAATTCAGGTGCTCCGTACTTTGTTAATTCAATTGCTTTCATGATTTCTGATTTTTAGTGTGATTCTTTTAAGCAAAGGTGATGCATTCGAATGGTGTGAACGTTCTGAATTATAAGAAGGAAGTGCGGAATTATAATTCCGAACAAAATGGAAATTTGAAAGGGGAATAGGATGGCTTGACTTTATCCCTTTTGTTTGAGGAACTGCTTAGGTGTTAAGCCAGTTTCTCTCTTAAAATATGTGTTAAAGACTGTCTTAGAGTTAAAACCACTTTCATAGGCCAATCCTTCTATAGTAAGGTTCTCGTTTTCCTGGGCTTTGGCGTAGGACTTAAAAGCTTCAATCCTGTATTGATTGATAAACTCGTTAAAGTTAAGCCCGATACTTTGATTTAGTATCCAGGAAAGGTGGTTGGGGTGAATGTCAATTTGTTTCGCCAGATCACGCAAGGTCAGATCTGGGTTCAAATATGGCTTGTTCGTAGAAATATGATCTAATAGCCGGCTTGAATATTTAGAAGCTGTATCAGCGTCGAGTAAAGCAGTTTTTTGCCTTACAGGCTCTTCAATTGTTTCTGTTCGATATATGGTATTCTTTAAGGCATCATACCTTGGGTCATTTGTTATTGGAGCTGCCAGAGGATCGGTATATCGCAGAAGTAATAAAGAAGAATTATTCTCAATCGCTTGAACTACCCATGCAAATGCTTTGTCCTTATCCCCGCTAACTGCAGCCATCATGAATAGGTAGGAATCGGCAGTATAACCATTCTTTTCTTTGGCCTGTGCAGAAAGTTTTTCTAAATATCTGGAAGCATTGGCAGTATCATTCATTAGAGAATACGCTAATCCGATGGCACCAGTCTTTTCTCCCTCGATAACAACATCAGCAGGGATAATATCAAAATAAGTGATTACTTCATCGAACCGGCCCAGTTTAAGAAGACACAGGGGTTTAATGGAGTGAGCAGGAATATTTTTATCGTTGGCCCTTAAGCATTTATCAAGTAGATCTAAAGATCTGGGATAATCTCCGATCATATAATGGAAATACGCTTTGAAAAAATGAGTCTCTTCCGAAAGTGGATTTATGCAAAGGGCTATTTCAAGATGCTCACGCGATTTTTCCCGTTCTCCTGCAATAATGTACAGAAAAGAGAGAAACTGCTGAGCTGCAGCATTATTTGGATTTATTTCAATCGCTTTTTTCATTTCTCTAAGCGATTTGCCATAATCACATTCAATAAAAAAAGCTTGATTTGATAACTGATAATGAACGCCTGAAGATTGACTATTTAATTCATGCGCTTGATTGGTATATTTGATTGTCAATCCCCATGCTTCTTCAAAGGGCATAAATCCGGTTGTTCCCAGAAAGCTGTAACTATCGGCAAGTCCAAGGTGTGATTTGTAGTGATTTGGATCCAATTCCAAAGCCTTTTCATAAAGCGAGATGGCTTTCTTCACATCTTCAGGATTCCATTTATTCCTGAGAAATTTAGCTTTTAAAGAATATTCGTAGGCATCAATACTGTCGGTCTGCTTTTCTACCAGGCGTTCTTGAATTTCAAAGTGACCCAGATGCTCTCTTAGTTTTTCTGCTATTAGCAGGCTTACCTCATCCTGTATTTCAAATATATTCTCCAGTTCCCTGTCCCAGGTTTCTGACCAAAAATGAAAATCATCCACTACATCGACCAACTGAGCTGTGATCCGCACCTGGGTTCCCGAAAGCCGCACACTGCCTTCCAAAATTGTTGAAACATGGAGTTCGTTTCCAATTTCAGTAATAGATATGTTCTTGTCTTTAAAAAAGAAGGAAGATGTTCGGGATGTTACCTTTAATCTGCCAATTTTGGCCAGGGCGTTGATGATTTCTTCAGTCATACCATCACTAAAGTATTCATTCGCCTTACTGGCACTCATATTGACAAAGGGGAGCACCGCAATGGTATGGTCTTTCAGTTTTACTTCCACGCTGGATTCAGTTAAAAATCAAATGGTTCAGTGCGACTATAATGCTTTAATATATCGTCTTTACAGTACCAGACTTCTATGAACTTGTCCCCCTTATTTATAATCTCGGTTGAGTATCTATTATCTGGACGAATCAGACTAACATGTATTCTATCGGTTCCTTTGCTGGGAATAACAAAAGCCTTTGCAAATCCATGGTCTCCGGTAGTGATATCTGGTTCAATAATACGAATGTCAGCATATTCTATTATGAGACTATCATTCTTAAATCCACCAGTTAAATGGATATATAAGGAGTCTTGTGAGTAGGTATTAACAGGCGAGACTGAAGGCCTTTCACTAACAACAGCTCCCGGTGAACAGCTATAAGATATAATGACCAGAAGAAAGATAAGTCTTATCATACTCTTTACTTTTGAGTAAAGGTAGTTATTCAGTTCGTAAAGTATCCGCCGGATTCCGATTGGCAAATCGCCAGCTCTGCCCGCTTACAATGGTAAAGGCGATCACCGATACAATCAATCCTGATCCAATAAAAATCCAGGGGCTGATATTTGTTTTATAAGCAAAATTATCAAGCCACTTATGCATGATGAACCAGGCCAATGGACATGCAACAATAAAAGCGATCAACAAATTGAATGCAAATCCCTTGTTCATACCCAGTATGACCTCCCATACTTTTGCACCATTAATCTTTCGAATACCGATTTCTTTAATCCTGCTTTCACATAAAAAAAGCGAAAGACTCAGCACACCGAGAACCGCAATTAAAATGGCAATCAAAGAAGCAAATGAAATGGCTTTCCCCATCTGTGTATCGCTCTTATAGAGCTTATCGAAACTTGCATCCAGATAGTGATAACTAAAAGGAAATCCCGGGGCAAGTTCTTTCCAGATCTCCTCTATTTCATCAATGGTTTGCTGCGTATTGTTACCGGACAATTTTATATTCGCATAGGCTCCCTGGCCCGGGAAATAAACGATGGCCAATGGTTCAATTACATTGTGAAGGGATTTAAAATTAAAATCCTTCACTATTCCAACCACTTTGGCATTTCCCCCGGGTACCCTTATTTCAATTTCAAAGGGATCTTTCACATCAAACGCTCTCACTGCAGCCTCATTTAGCAATGCAGTTGCATTCCTGTCACTCTTCATTTCTTCCGTAAAAAACCTGCCCTTCACCAATTGCAAATCATACAATTTAGTAAACTCAGCATCAACCCACATATTAGTGAAATTAATGGTTCGCCCTTCCAGCTCCAGGTTGTTATATCCATCAATTTCCCCAAATACCCTGCTGGAGTATGCTACGTAAGCTATATCAGGCAGGTGCTGTAAGCGTTCGTTAAATACCTCTTTTCCCTGACGCATTAATTGACGCGGCAGTTTTGCATATATTACAGATTCCTTATGTATCCCTATATCTTTCTCCTGAAGGAACGTGACCTGCTGAATTATTAAAAAGGTGACTGCGATCAGCGTAATTGAGACAACAAACTGAAAGGCCACAAGGAAATACCGTAGATTTCTCCCTTTGTTGCGGGGTCCTGAATCCTTTTTCAACATATTGATCTCTCTCAGAGAAGGAAGGTAGAGCGCAGGATAGAATCCGGCGATAATTCCCAGCAATAAGATTCCGGGCACCAATAAAACAAGAAAGGAATATGAAAAACTTAAACGTTGATTGAAACTCATCAACTGACTAAACCCGGGTAATAAAAGCAAGGTGATGATCACACCTATGATTGTAGCAAAAAAACTGACCATCGTTGTTTCCGTGATATACTGGAAAACAAGGGTCCTTTTGTTTGAACCAAAAACTTTCTGGACACCAATCTCCTTTTTTCTCAGCGATGCCCGTGCCGTAGAGAGGTTTACATAATTTACAATTGACAGGATCATGATGATCATGCCTATTGCGATTAATACCCTGATAAGAAATAGATTGCCGCGATTTGTAGTATCATGCGTAAGAGTCTTATTAAAATAAACCTCCCTGATTGGATGTAAATCCAATGGATTTGTCCTGGCATCATCATGCCATTGAGAGGAAGACAGGGTTGATGCATAATACTCGATAAGGAAGCTTCTTAGCTTCTGCGCGAACTCTTCTGAATCAATGTTGGGACTCAAAAGAAGATAGGTTTCATACACTCCGAATCCCCAGTTATCAGGATAATAAGGGCTCATCTTTTTTGTAGATGCCTCAGAAATTAGTCCATGAAATTGTATGGAAGAATTTTGTGGATTATCGCTGACAATTGCCTGTACGGTAAAGGGAAAGTCCTCACCGGCTCTCCAAATGATTGTCTCTCCGATGGGGTTTTTATCCTTAAAAATTCGCAAAGCTTCACTTTCAGTCAGGATCATTGAGAATGGGGTACTTAATGCATCGTCTATGTCACCCTGCAGAACCTGAAAGTCAAAAACAGTGAAGAAATCCGCATTGGCAGCATAGTATTTTTCTATCTCAATGAGGTCACTGTTGTAACTTAACAGGGGTGATAAGGCAAATAGCTGGTGGGTTTCAATATGGGTGGCATGCTGAATTTCAGGGAAATTGTTTTCGAGCAAATCAGAAAGCGGACCGGGTGTCCCACTGGAGTTCCCATAGGAGACTTTAAAAATCCTGGAAGAATTCTTATGGAAATTATCGACGCTTAATTCATTATTTGCAAAAATCGATATGACCAAGAGGATGCCAATACCAAGCGACAAGGATAAAACACTAATAAGTGTGTTGCTTTTATTCTTAATCAGATTTCTGAATCCGAGCTTGAAGAAATGAATGACCATGATTTTAATTTTAATTATTCAACCATCGAATAGACCTCCTTCAAAGGTAAACTAAATATTTAGTTAAACAACTAAAAGCTTAGTTAATCAGACCCATCAAAATTGAGCTGTGAAAATAATAGATCCTTAAATAAGTTACAATAGAGAAGGGTAAGCCACATTTTCAGGTTAATGAAAGCTGTTGATTCGAAAAAGGAATTGGTATATTGAAAAAAGAGTTATTTTTGCAGTACCGCTGCATTAGCACAAATGCAAGGTTCCCTACGATATTTTTTTGTGTAATCATTTACTTCATATATGATAAAAGTAAAGCAGATTCGAAAAAACAAAGTATTAAATTTTCATAGACAGGATGGATAAGAAAAGGAGAGAACCACTCGCTATCATCGGGATAGGTTGTAGATTCCCTGGAAATGTCAACACACCAGATGATTATTGGAAACTAATTATAGAGAAAAGGAATGCCCTCACAGATGTTCCTGCAGATCGCTGGAATACGGATGAGCTTTTTGCCCCCGATTTTAAGCAAGCGGGTAAAATTAGCGTCAGGCAGGGTGGCTTTATCAAGGATATTGACAAATTTGATGCATCATTCTTTGGAATTTCTCCACTGGAGGCATCGAGAATGGATCCCCAACAGAGAATGCTTCTGGAGCTTTCTTATGAGGCGCTGGAGAATGCTGGCCGGACCTTGAAAGATATGGATGGTTCCCGTGCATCTGTTTTCATAGGTATTTCATCCCATGATTACGGCGATATTCAAAACTCTCCGGTGGAACAGGTCAACATCGGAGCACATACCAACCTTGGATCGGCCCTGTGTATAGCCGCCAATCGGATCTCATACTTTTATAATCTGAAAGGGCCTAGTATGGCCCTGGATACAGCCTGTTCATCTTCCCTGAATGCGGTTCATATGGCGTGCAGGAGCATCTGGGATAATGATGCGGAGCTGGCATTTGCCGGTGGAGTCAATGCCATATTAAAGCCCGAGCCTCAAATGGGCTTCTCCAAGGGGGGATTTCTTTCCCCCGACAGCAGATGCTATGCGTTTGATTCCCGTGCCAACGGCTACATACGCAGTGAGGGAGCCGGAGTGATCCTGATCAAACCCCTCTCCCGTGCCCTGGAAGATGGAGATCGCATCTATGCTACCATCAGGGGATCGGGAGTAAATCAAGACGGAACCACCAACGGGATATCCGTTCCCAGTTCAGAAGCGCAGCAGGAGATGATCCGAATGGCCTACGAGGATGCCGCAGTAGATACCAGGAAGGTGAAATATATCGAAGCCCATGGTACAGGAACCTTTGTAGGAGATCCCCTTGAAGCCAATTCTATCGGGAAGGTGGTGGGTGCAAACCGCAGTGAGACTTGCTACATAGGTTCGGTAAAAACCAACATTGGGCATCTGGAACCTGCCTCGGGTATTGCAGGGATTATTAAACTTGCCCTGGCCATGACCCACCGGATCATTCCTCCGAATATTAATTTTAAAAAACCCAATCCCAACATCTCCTTTGATTCACTAAACCTTCGGGTGCCTGTAGAACCCATAAAATGGGAAGAAGACAGCAATGGCAGTGTGTATGGTGGAGTCAACAACTTTGGGTTTGGCGGTGCAAACGCCCATGTGGTGCTGGAAGGCATTGCCAGGGAGCCTGCAGTGGAAAAAGCCACTGATGAGAAACTGCAGATATGTACCCTCTCTGCCAGGGATTCTAAAGCTTTGAAAGCCTTAACAGAATCGTACATTGACTTTTTCAGGAATGAAGAAAACAGGGCTAAGCTGGGTGATATTTGTTATTCCTCAGCAGTGCGCCGAACACATCACAACATGCGCCTTTCGGTGGTGGGTGCATCCAGGGATGAAATGGCCTCTCACCTGGAAAAATATTTAGAGGGAGAAAACCTCGTAGAAGTTTCAGAGGGAAGAAGCAGTGAAAAAAGGGATAAAATTGCTTTCGTCTTCTCCGGGCAGGGACCCCAATGGTGGGCCATGGGCCGGCAACTGTTAAAAAGTGAAGCTCTCTTTAAAGAAACCATTCACAAGCTGGATAAACTGCTCAGCAAACATGCATCTTGGTCCTTGCTGGAAGAACTCACAAAAGATGAGGAAACATCAAGAATCAGTGAGACCCATATTGCGCAACCTGCCATATTCTCCATTCAGATTGCCCTTTTTGAGATGTGGAAGGCACTGGGAATCACTCCGGGTGCAGTGGTGGGGCACAGCATCGGAGAGGTACCTGCTGCATATGCTTCGGGAGCACTTACCCTGGAACAGGCCGTGCTGCTCATTTTCCACAGAAGTCGCGTACAGTTTAAAGCTACCGACAAGGGAAGAATGCTGGCTGCCGGGATTACCCCTGCTGAAGCAAAAATACTGATTCAGGGCCGCGAAGACAAAGTCTCCATAGGTGCGGTAAACGGGCCGGCCATGGTCTCCCTTTCGGGCGATACCGATGTAATTATGCAAATATCTGAAGAGCTTGAAAACAAGGATATATTTAACCGCTTGCTGCAAATAAATGTCCCTTTCCACTGTCACCACATGGAACCCCTGAAAGAGGAGCTGCTCAGTTCCCTGAGTTCATTGAAGCCTTCTGCCACCCACATTCCATTTTATTCCACGGTAACCGGGAAGGTGAATGAGGGCGAAAATCTTGATAACAGCTACTGGTACAGGAACGTAAGGGAAACGGTGAGCTTTGTGAGTGCCATTGAGGCTTTGATCAATGATGGATTTGATACCTTCATTGAGCTGGGCCCACATCCCATTCATGCACTGGGAATCAATGAGCTGCTTGAAGCAAAACAGAAAGCCGGGATTATTGTTCCTTCCATCCGGAGGAAGGAGGAGGAAAAGCGTACCTTCCTCTCCTCAGTGGGAAAGCTCCATACATGGGGTTGTGAAATAGACTGGGAAGCCTCCTTTAGCAATGGTTCATTCATTCAACTGCCTGCATATCCCTGGCAGAAGGAGCGCCACTGGCTGGAGACCGAAGAGGGTCAAAAAAGTCGCATTGGCTCTTCCGTTCATCCCCATTTGAGAAGAAAGACCATTTCGGCCAGGGAAAACCACAACATTCTCTGGGACATCAACCTGGACAAAAGGACCCATCCGTATATTGATGATCACAAAGTACAGGGCCCCATCGTTTACCCGGGTGCCGGTCACGTTGAACTCTCCATTTCGGCGGCCCTGGCCTCCTTCGGCGAAAAATTTGAGTACCTGGAAGATCTCAACTTTGAGAGCGCCCTGTTTCTTCCCGATTCGGGCGAACCCGTTCACATTCAGTTGGATATATCTCACGACAGCGGGGACTACTTCATCTATTCCAGGCCCAGAAGCGAGCATGCTTCATGGACCATGTGTTCCAATGGGAAAATGAATCACATTGGAGGTATATTTAACTCCATCGAGGTCGATTTCGAGGATATCCGCAAACGGATTACCATTCCCGTCCCTGTCAAACCCATGCATGAAGAGCTGCTGGAGAGCGGACTCTATCTGGGTCCCAGTTTCAGGGCTATTAAAGAGTTATGGAGAAGCGAAAAAGAGTGGGAATCCTTCAGTGAAATTGAGGTGCATGAAAGCATCCGTTCAGAATTTTTCCAGTACAACCTTCATCCTGGAGTGCTTGACAGCTGTTTCCAGACGGTATTCGGCATATTCAATGTGAGAGAGGATACCAGCAAAAAGATGGGGGTCTATATTCCGGTTCACATCGACCGGATCAAGTTTCATAAGAAGGCCAGCTCCTTCAAGATGTTTGTGTATGGCAGGCTCAGGGAGTGGACCGACGAATATGCGCTTGGCGAATTGTGGATCTTCAATGAAGAAGGGGAAGTCATTGCAGAATTCCAGGGCTTCCGCTCACAATTTCTGAAGGGTTCAAGGGGTGAGACCTCTGGTGAACAGGAGAAATGGTATTACGAGTATCATTGGTCCATGAAATCCAGGTCCGACCAGGAACTGGTTCGCAATCCTGGTTTATACATTCCATCCCCCAATGCCATAGGCAAGCAGGTGGGAGAAACCATCAGCGAGATCAATGCCCTGCCCGAACAGGCTGATTATTACAATAGTTACGAGCCCAGTCAGTACAACCTGACCATCGGTTACATCTGCAAAGCCCTGAAAGAGATGGGCATGGATTTCACCATTGGGACGGAAATCAATGTGGGAGACCTGATAAAAGAGTTGGAGGTGATCGGCGATCACCACAGGCTTTTTTACCACCTCTTTAACCTGCTCAGAAATGCAGGTATTGCAGAGGGTAATCAGGATACCTACAGGGTGGTGAAAACACCCGATTTCAGGGACACCCGATTATGGATTGATGAAATCAACAATCAATATCCCCAGTTTCAGCATGAAACAACGCTCCTGGGCCGGTGCGGACCAGATATTGCCGGAGTGTTAACCGGGAAGGTTGATCCCATTCAGCTTATTTTTCCAGAGGATCAGTGGGACCTCATCGTGAATTACTATGTGGAAGGGTTCGCATTTAAAAAATACAACGATCTTGCTGCCCGGATAGTTAGTGAGCTGGTAAACAAAATTCCGGAAGATCAGACCCTTCGGATCCTTGAGGTAGGAGCCGGAACAGGGGGAATGACACAGGCCCTGTTGCCATTATTGCCAGCAGGACGGACAGAATACTACTACACGGACCTCTCTCACATGTTTATGCTGAAGGCACAGCGGCGTTTCGCTCGCTATCCATTTGTGCAATATAAGCTGTTGGATATAGAAAAGGATCCGGGAGATCAGGGTATCGACCTCAATTCTTTTGACATTGTCATAGCCTCCGATGTGATACATGCCACCCGGAATCTGAAGACAACTTTCGGGAATGTGAAACGCTTGCTTGCCTCCGAAGGAGTTCTGCTAATGCTGGAGGTAACCAACTCTCCGGTTTACCTGGACCTTATTTTTGGAATGACTGAAGGATGGTGGTTGTTTGAGGATACAGATATACGTACGGAACATGCCACCATGGGGCCCGACCGCTGGAAAAGTGTGCTTGAACGGGAAGGGTTTCACGATGTGGCTCTCTACAGTGATATTGAGAAGAACGATGCCTCCTGCCAGAGTGTGATCCTGGCAAGGAATGAAAAACTGAATCTGACCAATAAAGTGCTGGAGGAGTCTCCCAAACTGGGCAAGGCCGATTGGCTTCTTTTTGCCGATCATAGTGGTGTGGCAAAAATCATGCAGTCCAGGCTGACAGCTATGGATAAACAAGCATTCATGGTTACCAGGGGGGATGCATACAGGAAAATCAGTGAAACGGAATTTCAAATTGATCCCGGAAGTCAGGAGGATGTGAACCAGATCATTGAACTGCTTGCTGAAAAGGGTCATTTCCAGGGAATCGCATTCCTGTGGGGCCTGGATTCGATCTCAAACGAAGAGCTGGACCCGGAGCAGATTATTGCTTCGGAAGAGCATTCATCCATCACCTTGATGAATATCATGAAGAAGCTGAATGACTCCAGCTTTGAGAAAAATCCTGATATATGGATGATCACCTCCGGTGCACAATCGGTGAATGGAATACCCGAAACAGTCCAGCTCTCTCAGGCCGGACTCAGGGGGGTCAACAGGGTGGTCATCAATGAATTTCCCCTTTTCAACTCCACCATGGTCGATTTCAGTCATCCTGTACAGGAGGAAGAAATTGATGCATTGATGGATGAAATTCTGGCCGGGGATAACGAGGATGAAATCGCTTTCAGAGGTAAAAAACGATTTATTAACAGGCTTGAGAGGCTCTCCATGGAGAACATAGCTCAACAGGCTTTGCGTACCATTTCCGATGATGAATCGCCCTTTACGCTGACCATCGATGAGTATGGTGTGCTGGATAACCTGGTTACACGGGAGACCTCCCGGAGGGAACCCGGAGCTGATGAGGTGGAAGTGAAAATCAAAGCTTCAGCACTTAATTTTCGGGACATCATGCTTTCCATGGGTCTGCTCTCAGACAACGCCATCAGCGGTGGATTGTTCGGAAGGACCATGGGACTGGAATGTGCCGGGATCGTCACAGCCACTGGAAAAGAAGTTCAGGACCTGAAGGTTGGGGATGAGGTGATGGCAACGGCTCCTTCCTGCCTTGGAAGATATGCCTACCCCAAGGCCTTTCACGTGGTACAGAAACCCGATACCCTGAGTTTTACGGATGCGGCCACCTTGCCCGTAGTTTATGTAACAGCCTATTATTCATTGGTCTACCTCTGTCGTATCCGCTTAGGTGAGAAGATCCTGATTCATGCAGCTGCAGGTGGAGTGGGCATAGCCGCCATTCACATTGCCAAGGCTGCGGGGGCCGAAATTTATGCCACCGTAGGCAGCAAAGAGAAGAAAGCCTACATCGAAAGTTTGGGCGTTCCGGCTAATCACATCCTGAACTCCCGAACACTGGAGTTCGCGGATCAGCTGATGGAACTAAGCTCCGGAGCAGGCGTGGATATCGTACTAAACTCTCTGTCTGGTGAAGCCATATATAAAAGTATAAAGTGCCTGTCTCCCTATGGAAGGTTTGTTGAGATTGGCAAAACAGATATATACCGCAATAGCAAACTCGGACTGCAGCCCTTTGGAAACAACCTTTCCTATTTTGGAGTGGATGTGGACAGGTTGTTCAAGCAAAGGGAGCAGTTTAGTGGTGAACTGTTCCAGGAAGCCATTGATTTCTTTGTGGAAAACGGGTTTCCCGCACATCCCTCTGAGGTATTCCCCATGTCGGACATTAAAGATGCCTTCCAGTTTATGGCCGGGGCCAGGCACATTGGCAAAATTGTCATTGATATGGATGGTGAACTTCAGGTGGCTCCGCCTCGGGAGATTAGCTTTAGTCCCCTGGGGTCTTACCTGCTCACCGGAGGATGTTCGGGATTTGGACTTGCAGTGGCCCAATGGATGACCTCCAAAGGGGCCAGGCACCTTGTTCTGATGAGCAGATCTGGTCCAAAAACTAAAGATGAGCAAACGATCATTGACCACATGCGGGAGCAGGGTGTGAATGTGATGATCGCCTTAGGGGACGTATCCAACAAGGAAGATGTGAACCGGATCTTGAAAGAGGTAAAGGAAACCATGCCTGCACTGAAAGGGATTCAGCATGCTGCCATGGTTCTGGACGACGGAAGTATTCCGGAAATTGACAGTGAGCGCTATTTAAAAGTTTTTAAACCTAAAAGTCTTGGATGCTGGAACCTGCATGAAGCAAGCCTGAATATGGACCTTGATCATTTTGTGCTTTATTCCTCCATCTCTTCGATTTATGGTAACCCCGGACAGGTGAGTTATGTGGCTGGCAACAGTTTCCTGGAGAATTTCGCCCAGTTCAGGCGCTCCAGGGGCATGGCAGCCATGACCATAAATTGGGGCGTGCTGGGTGACGTGGGTTTTGTGGCCAGAAGTGGTAATGTGGGCGGATTACTTTATAAGCAGGGATGGAAAACCTTTACCCTGGAGCAATCGACCGATGTGCTCGAGCAGATGTTGCTGAACAACCCTGTTCAGCGGGTAGCCACTGACTCAGATTGGGAAATGGTAGGCAATTTTTACCCCCATTCCGCGCTGACAAGCCGATTTGGACACCTGATCAAAGAGAAGGAATTGTCTGCTGGTTCGTCCTCCGGATCAGGCGGAGGCGGATTGATTGCTGCTTTGAAGGAGCTGGATACTGAGGAACAGCCCGAGATACTGGTCTCTCACCTGCGCGATACATTTGCCCGGGTACTTGGATCTTCCCCCGAGAAAGTTGATCCAAACGAACCTGTTACCAAGTATGGACTGGATTCGCTGATGGCCAATCAGATCAGAAACTGGATCCAGAGCAGCGTGGCTGTTGATTACTCCATGATGCGGATCATGAAAGGTCCGACCCTTAGCGAAATGGCCCTGCAGATTCTGAATGAAATGAACGGTCAGCTGGGAAAAGGAGATGGACCAGATGAGGAGAAATCGGAACTGGACAACTGGGTGTTGCGTTCAAAGGTGGTTGACAATCCACGGATGAGGCTTTTCTGCCTCCCCTATTTCGCCGGTGGTGCTTCTGTATACAACAGCTGGAGTGACACATTACAGGACGGAATAGAGGTGTGTGCTATTCAATATCCCGGACGCGAGGAGCGCATGGGTGAAAAGCCCTATGACAATCACCAGGATCTGATCAGGGCAATTGCCGAGGTGATCGATCCCCTCTTAAATTGTCCGATCGCATTCTATTGTCACAGCGCCGGCGCAGGAATCGGGCTGGAGTTGGCAAGATACCTGCGAAGGGAAAAAGGCATACAACCCCTTAAGTTTATGGTTGGAGGATGGAGATCCCCCCACCTTGAAAGTCCCTTTAAATTCCTGGATGCCATTCATGACGATGAGGTCTATATGGATAAGAACATACCGAATATCATTGAGCATTTGAGATCCCTGGAGATTCCTGAATCAGTGCTTCAGAATAAAGAGCTGATCGATGAGATGCTCCCGGCCCTTCGTGCTGATATCCTCCTGGGCAAGCGATACACCTACTACGAGGATGAGGCGCTAAGTTGTGCTCTCACTGCGATTGCAGGGAAAGAGGATACTGTATTTACGGAGGAGCAGATCAAGCAGTGGAAGATACATACATCGGGAGAGTTCAGGTTTAAAAAGGTGAATGGGAGTCACCTGTTTTGCAGGGATAACAAAGAAGAATTACTGGAGTTAATCAATAAGGAACTAATGGAATTCACCCATGTCTGATCAATCTGGATTCGCTGTCCCCGATCTGCTGAAAGGGGAAATTCACCTCTGGACTGTTTCCATAGATAAGCTGAAGGATCAGGCAGAACACCTGGAATCGCTGCTGTCTGAAGAGGAAAGAAGAAAAGTATCCTTCTATAAATTTGAACATACTCAGCTGAGCTATGTCGTTTCTCAGGCTGTATTGAGGATGCTACTCGCTTCATACCTGGATGTAAAACCTGCCGATGTGAAATTGGGAACTCACAAAAAGGGTAAACCATACCTCATTCATGATCGTTCGGTTTTCTTTAATATTTCCAATTCGTATGATCTCTGTGTTTTTGCATTCTCCTGTAATGCAGAAGTGGGGATTGATCTTGAGAAAATCCGGGATTTGCCAGACATTGACCAGTTGATTGAAAAGAACTTAACCAGGCGGGAAAGGAAATATTTACTTAAAGATCCTGACCATAAGTTAAGCTGGTTTTTCCGTTTCTGGACCTTTAAAGAATCCTTTCTGAAGGCCACTGGGGAGGGAATGCGACTTACTCCGGAGAATCTTGAATTTTCACTGGAGGACGGAGCGATCAAGCTTCGATCTGTAAACTATGGTTTTGATGGCACTGAGTGGCAGTTTCTGGAATTTAGCCGGGCAGGGAATTATACGGGTACGCTCACCTATACCGGAAAGGGGATTCTCATTAAAGAGATGAGTGTAGATAGGGAATAATTCTAAGTCGATCCCCTGATCGGTCAGCTCGTTCCTGAAATCGGTGATGACCATTCTGTGTCAGCTAATGGTAGACTTTTCTTTCTCGTAAGGTTTTCTTAAGTAGCTTGAAATGTTCATTTAGGGGTGTTGTATAAATTCATATCTTTGTATACGGTATACGAAATTCATACTCAAGATGTCTAAAATTTCAAACGATGAACTGGGTGCTCAGGCCTACAAAAAAGTAAGGTCAATGATCATCTCAAAAAAGCTGGTGCCGGGACAAAAGATTGTACAGGACAAACTTGCAGAAAGTCTCGGGATTAGCAGAACCCCATTGCGATCTGCGCTACAAATGCTAGAAGCTGAGTACCTGGTTGAATCTGTTCCAAGAAAAGGAGTTATCGTAAAAGAGTTTAGTAATGAGGAGATCGTAGAGTTATATGATTGTAGAATTGCACTTGAAGGAACTGCAATTGGCTTATTCACAAACCTTGCCTTAGATTCTGAAATTGATCGATTAAATGGACTATTCCAACCTTTCTTGGTAAGCCCCATTGACACCAATAAATATCAAATAGCAGACAGTAATTTTCACGATTCAATTATTCAGGGCTGTGGAAACAGCTTTCTATCCAAGCTTTTCCAGCATGGTAATATTTTGCTAATCATTAATATGGTTGGTTTAGTCAGGCCTCCGGAAGAGACTTTGAATGAGCATTTTGACATCATAAGTGCCATAAAAAAAAGAGACTCTAAATTGGCTGAATTCCTGGTAAAATCTCATCTGGATAACTCCAAGCAACTTATCCTAAGCAATATAAATGAAGAATAGAAGCTTATTCCCTGTCCGGCACAAGATGGTAGGTGGTACTTTCATTCTTGCAATGATCGTATTATTCGATCGAATACTTATTTCTGTGGCGAAGGATCCAATTTCCAGCGATCTTTCATTGAACGATAAACAGATGGGCTGGGTACTGTCCATATTTGCCCTCGGTTATGCATTATTTCAAACACCGTCAGGATTTCTGGCAGATAAATTTGGTGCCAGGAGGGTATTAACTGCAGTTGTAAGTTTGTGGTCCTTTTTTACTGCACTAACCGGAGCAGTGTGGAATTTTGCATCCTTAATAGTCGTGCGGTTCCTGTTTGGTATGGGAGAAGCTGGTGCATTTCCTAGCATGGCCAGGGCAATCTTCAAATGGATCCCCATTAGAGAGCGTGGAATCGTAAATGGGATTAATTTCTCAGGTGGCCGTATAGGCGCTGCCATTGCCCTCCCGCTTGTTGCAGGACTAATAGAATTTACAAGCTGGAGAATGAGCTTTGTCATATTAGGGATTATTGGCATCGTCTGGGCGGTCATCTGGTATGCATGGTTTCGAGATTCTCCTTCAAAGCATCCGGGCATTTCAGAGAAAGAGTTAAGATACATAGAAGATAATATACAGCAACCCACTGCTGCTTTAGAGAGTGAAAAAATATCATTCGGTAAAATGTTTCAGTCAAAGACAATGTGGCTTTTAATGGGACAATACTTTAGCAGCAACTTTACATTTTTCTTTTGCCTTACCTGGTTGTTCCCACACCTGAAAGCAACATATAATCTGGAGTCTATTGAAGCTGGTTTTTATTCCTCTGCACCACTGATTTTTGGAGCATTGGGAAATTGGGTTTCAGGTTGGATGGTAGATTATATCTACAGGAAAAAAAGATGGGAGTTATCCAGAAAGCTACCCGCTATAATCGGTTTTTCATTGGCGACTATAGGCATTATCGCCAGCATATACATGAAAGAGGTTAACGGGGCAGTTATATTTATATCCATAGCTATATTTGGTGCTGACATGACACTGAGTCCATCATGGTCTGCATGTGTAGACATTGGAAAAGAACATTCGGGAACCGTAAGCGGAACCATGAACATGGCAGGAAATTTAGGATCATTTTTCACAGCTCTTGCATTTCCTTACCTGGTGTCCATGACAGGTTCAGGTACACCCTTCTTTTTTGTAGCAGCGGCGCTTAACCTACTTGCCATCGTAATGTGGCTGGCTATTAAACCGCAAAAGCCCTTAAAGCTCACCTAATCAGAATAATATGATCAGAAAAGAAGAATTTGAAGAAGTCTGCCAACAATCGCTGCTTATGATTGAAGAGGCAGGTATTCAACTCACATCGGAAGATAGAAGCAGAATGACCTCTGCCGATTTCGGCTTAAGTCATATTAAAACCGAGGGTGTGCAGATCTTAACCATGTTTGAAACGGAAAGAATTGCGGGTAAAATATTGGTTCTGCTGCCCAATCAGACGGAACCGGAACACTGGCATCCCACGGTGGGAGATGATGCCGGAAAGGAAGAGATCATCCGTGCGATCAGTGGAGATCTGTATTTCTACATAGCGGGGAAGGATACCATGCAACACGGTTTTATTGTGGAAGGGAAGAGTGATTGCTATACCATGAGAAATGAAGTAGTGCTCAAACCAGGCGATCAGCTTGTTTTACCGGCAGGAAGCAAACACTGGTTTCAGGCAGGAGAAAGTGGTGCAGTAATGTATTCATTTTCAACGAAAGTAAGCGATCTGCTAGACCAGTTTTCTGATCCGGATATAGTTAGAGAGACCATAATTACAGAATAAAAATACAGCAAATGAAGCAGAGCATTATTACCGCCTTTTTAGGTAAAACCCAGGATAGATTTTCAGAATACCAGGAATCTACTGAATTGAAGCAGAGGCTTGAATTGGTTAAACTTATTGATGGCGTATCGGGTGTGGAAATTGTATTTCCATATGAAACCGGAGATCCTGCGGAGACCAAAATCCTGATGAGTGAAATGGGCCTCGAATTTGCAGCTGTCAATGCAAATATTAAAAAGAAGCCCAAATTTGTACCTGGAGCTTTGTCCAGGCCACAGGCCGACCTGAGAGCTGAGGCAGTTGACATTATAAAAAAGGCAAAAGACTATGCCAAAGCCGTGGGTGCTCCCCTGGTAACTTGTTGCCCTTTAACCGATGGCTACGATAACCTGTTCCAGGTAGACTATCCCAAGGCCTGGAAGTATATGATTGACTCAATAGCTGAAGCTGCAGATTACCTGCCTGAAGTACCCCTTTTTCTTGAATATAAGATTAATGAGACAAGGGTAAACTGTCACCTGGACACCTGTGCAAAGACAATTGTATTATTGAAAGAGGTGCAAAATGCAGCGACCGGAATTACCATAGATTTTGGACATTCCCTTCTGGCGAAGGAAAATCCTGCCCAGGTTCTGGCTCTGTGCGAACAGTCAGGTATTGACTACTACCTGCATACCAATGACAATGATTGGAATTTTGACTGGGATCTTATTGGTGGATCGAGAAATTTCCTCCATACCGTGGAGTTCTTCTTCTATGCTAAGGAGTTCGGGTATAACAAATTCTTCACCACGGATGCCTCACCTCGCATTTTTGATATGATTGGGTTCTTTACTGAGCATATGGAGATAAACAGAGCCATATGGAACCTGGTTGATAAACTGGACAGAGAAAAGTACAGAAAAATGATGCACGAGGAGAAGCATATGGACTTAATGAAGCTGGTAAGAAAAGAGATATACAAACTTTAATAATGATATAAGATGAAACGAACAATCAGTATTTGTTGCAGCGCTCTGATCTTTCTGATTCTGTTTTTAAAGCCTTCATTGAATGCCAATTCCCAGTCCGGCAGTTCAGTGAATACTACAGGAGAATTGAAGCAATGGCATAAAGTGACATTAACTTTTGAGGGACCAGAATCTGCTGAAAGCAGTCCTGCTAATCCATTTCTGGATTACCGCATGAATGTCACCTTCACAAAAGGGAATAAGAATGTTGTAGTACCTGGCTATTATGCGGCCGATGGTAATGCCGGAAACAGTGGATCAAAATCCGGAAATAAGTGGAGGTGTCATTTTTCTCCATCTGAGAAGGGGGAGTGGACCTGGAGTGCTTCTTTTCGGAAAGCCAGCAATATCGCTTTGGATGATCAACCTATGGCTGGTGAAGCTTGTGGTTTTGATGGAGAAAAGGGTTCCTTCAACATTGCTTCATCCAACAAAATGGCTCCGGATTTCAGAGCAAAAGGGATACTGCAATATACAGGCAAACACTATTTTCAATTTGCACAGACAAAGGAATATTTTCTAAAAGGTGGAGCTGACAGTCCTGAAAATTTTCTGGCTTATAATGAAATAGACAACACCTATGATGCCGATGCCGGCTCAGGTAGTTATGAGCATATAGGTGGGTTTATTCATGAATATAAACCACACATTAAGGATTGGAATCAGGGTGATCCAACCTGGAAGGACGGAAAGGGGAAAGGGATCATCGGGGCACTCAATTACCTCTCGGAGAAGGAAATGAATAGTGTCTATTTCCTGACCTACAACCTGGATGGTGGTGATGGCCGTGATGTATGGATGTGGTCGGATGAAAATGAACGAGAACGATTCGACTGCAGTAAGCTGGATCAATGGGAGATTATATTCGAGCATATGGACAAACGTGGACTCATGTTGCATGTAATAACCCAGGAGACTGAGAATGATCATAAGCTTGGCGGTTCTGTTGGGCTGAATTTGCATCGTAAATTATACTACCGTGAATTGGTGGCGCGTTTTGGTCATCATCTGGCCCTGGTTTGGAACCTGGGAGAGGAAAATAATACACCCGATTCCGATCGAAAGGAAATTGCCGCTTATATACGTTCTCTGGATCCTTATAATCATCCGATAACTGTTCATACCCAAGCAAATGTTACGCTGAAGTTTTATAATGATCTTTTAGGTAATGAGAATTTTGAAGCAACTTCCATTCAAAGCGATTTCAATAATTTCCATAACGAGGCTGTAGTTTTGAGAAAACGTTCCGCGGAAGCCGGACGAAAATGGGCCATTTTTTATGACGAACAGGGCCCGGCCAGTCAAGGCGTACTACCTGATGTCGATGATCCCATGCATGACATTGTGCGAAAGCAGGGCCTATGGGGAAATTTAATGGGAGGGGGTGCAGGTGTGGAATG
>Ga0164313_10000733_pt1 | contig 27443 bp, 19 predicted proteins | sample GuaBasSedimGuay4_FD_113735 | JGI IMG/M metagenome (GOLD analysis project Ga0164313, IMG submission 113735) | Subseafloor sediment microbial communities from Guaymas Basin, Gulf of California, Mexico - Guay4, Core 4569-4, 0-3 cm | ecosystem: Environmental > Aquatic > Marine > Hydrothermal vents... | reverse complement strand
CCAGCGGCAGGCGGAAATCACCCTGCAGCGCGAAAACTTTCGTTTGGGACGGGTGTTGAAGGTACGCCGCCACGGAGTCACCGAACCGGTGGTGGCCTATCAGAATCCCGTTGCGGGGACCGACCTTTTCAAGGGCGCGATCGTGGACCTGGTGGTTGCCCAGCCCGCCGCCGCTGAACTGTTGCGGATGCCGGACCTTAGGGGCATGCTCCTCTACCAGGCCCGCCAGGCCATATCGGACGCCGGATTCATTCTGGGCCCGGTATCCTACGAGCGAACCTCCCGTTCGGCCCCCAATATGGTTTTGTCCCAACACCCGCCCGCCGGCGAACGGATCAGCAAAGGAGAGCGCCTTGAACTGGTTGCCTCGTCCCGCTGACGGCCGATCATGGGTGGCTCCGTCGTTGTTGGCGGCCGATTTCGCCGACCTCAGGGCGGACGTCGACGCCATGGCCGCCGCCGGGTCCGATCTGCTGCACCTGGATATCATGGACGGCCACTTCGTGCCCAACCTGACTTTTGGTCCTTTCATCTGCCAGGCCATTCGGCGGATCAGCACGCTTCCATTGGATGCTCACCTGATGATTTCACACCCCGCCCAATATGTGGAATCCTTCGCCCGGGCGGGAGTGGACGCCATCACCATCCACGTGGAAGCGGATGACGATGTCGAAGAGACCCTGCTGCGCATCGGATCCCTGGATCTCAAGCGCGGGATATCCATCAAGCCCGGCACTCCGGTGGACGACATCCTGCCCTGGCTGGACCGCCTGGACCTGGTGCTGGTCATGAGCGTGGAACCGGGGTTTGGCGGCCAGGTGTTCAATCCCGTCGCGGTGGAAAAGATCTCTGACCTGGCTGACCGAAGGGAAGCCGACGGCCACGATTTCCTGATTTCCGTCGACGGCGGAATCAATGCCGAGACAGGCCCGGTATGCCGGCAGGCGGGTGCGGATATCCTGGTGTCCGGTTCCTGGTTGTTCGGTGCCCGGGACAGGGCCGCCCGGCTGGATCTGTTACGGGGGTAAACCTTGGTCCAGCGCCGCATAATCCTTTTTTCCTCCAGTGTCATGGCCTTCACCGTCCCTTTTTTCGTGGGTTTGCGGGTCCATCAGCAGGGTTTCAATCTGCTGGATGACGGTCTTTGGTTATTGGGAGCCAAGCTGGTCAGTGAAGGCGGGATTCTGTACCGCGACCTGTTCACTATCTACGGCCCGGCGCGATTTCTCGTCCTGACCCCTTTCCTGCTTATTCTGGGTAAAAGCGTCTGGGCTCTGGCCGTCTTCAAGGCCTGCCTCGACGGGGCTGCCGGATTATTTGGTTTTCGTCTGGCGCGCCGTCTGGGCGCGGGTTGGTGGGCCGTGTTGATACCCCTGGGCGTGGTCGCCCTCGGACCGGTCCTTCCCCGTTACCTCGCCGCCGGATTGTTTGCCGCCTATGCGGGCAATGTTCTCGCCAAGCCGTGGGGTCGCCGGTCCGTGTTCGGGCTGGGAGCAGCTTGGGGAGCGTTGGGTTTGTTCGGCTTCGACATGGTGGGCTATGGTGGGGTGATCCTGTTCCTGGGCCTGGTGTGCGCGCACCATTCCTGCGGCCCGGGCTGGACACGATCTCCCGGGACCTGGCTGGGAGTCGGCGCCGGGCTGGCAGCTGTTTGGGGAGCGGTGGCCGTGGTCGCCCTGTCCCTGGGCATCCTTCAGGTTGCGATTTGGGATACGGTTGTCTATCCGGTGACCCGATTCAGCGACGCCATGGGAATTTCCTGGCTGGATTCCTTTCGGGACAGCCCCTGGTTGAAAGAAGTTTTCGCGGGACACTATACGGGGGAAATCCTCGAACCCGCCTGGCCGGGTCAGTCCATGTTGAGAGCCCTGGGATTGCGCGCCATGTTCCTCTTGGCCTGGGTTATCCCGCTGGGGGAGCTGGTGGTCGCGCGCCGCAGGGCGGATTTGCGTCTGGCGCTGCTGGCGGCCCTGGGTGTGGCCGGCTGGGCGACCCTGGCGGCCAGGGGCGATGTGGAGCATCTGCGGTTGATTTGGTTCTGTGTCCTGCTTCCGGTACCCTTGCTCCTGGTCCATTTGCCCCGTCGCGCGGCCGCGGTCATTGCGGCGGTGGTCATGTTGGCGCTGGTTCCGGTGGGCAGCGAACAGGTCTGGTTGGCGGTGCACCTGAACCGGGACGGACTGGGGGTCTGGGAGCGACCGACCGCCGGTATACGTTTGGAGAAGGATCGGCGGGACCAGTTTGAAGCCCTTTGCGCGGGGCTGGAGCGCGAACCGGATCAACCGGTTCTTGTCTGGCCGGCGCAACCCGGCCTGCAGTTCGTGTTGGATGCCCCACTGGCGACGTCTCAGGCCACGCTGTTGCCCGGGGAAGTGTCCGATACCGCGGCCGTCCTCGCGGAGTTGGAATCCAGCAGGCCGCCTGCTGCGGTCCTGGGCCCGGCCTGGGGGCAAGCCTCCGGAATAAGAACCATGCAGGAAGCGGCTCCGGACCTGTGGTCCTATCTGAGGAAAAACTACCTCCTGGTCTATGAATATGTCCATGGAGGAGAGACCTTCAAAACCACCGCCAGGGTTGAAGGAGGTCGGGCCGCTGTTGCCGCGGCGGCCCCGTCAAAACGGTTGCCGGGAACGGCGCATTACCTGAGGACCCACACCACCAAAGCCCTGGGCCCCGGACTGGCGGTAGCCCAATCCTTCCGGGTCCGGGATCTGGATCTGGCCGGAGTGGCCCTCATGTTCATGGCACCCGGTCCTTTTCCCTATGAAGTGTCGCTCAACCTGAAATTCGTGGATCCCGGCGGGCCTTCCGGTGGCACGGTGCTGGCGGAATTGCCGGTGCGGATCGTATTGGATCGGAAGGTTCAGAAAAAGAGCTTTTCCTTCGGGCCTCTGGTGGGAACCAAGGGACGGATGTTGGTCATGGAAATCACCGGGAACACGGATCAGCGGGCCCCGTTCGCGCTCATGTGGCATAAGCCCGCTGCCGGCAGTGAAGGCGAAGCGGATTTCTATTCCGCCGGACAGATCATTTTCAACGGGCGGCCTGCCGCCGGCGACCTCTATTTCATAACTTATTGATCGGGACGGTCCCGGAACCCTTATCTGTCCGCTTTCCTTGCCAAAAGTCGTTCAAAATGTTAGTTTTCCCGGTCCGCGCACGAAACAGGAGGGGCCACAGGTCCCTGGCTGGTATTTTTGTGCGCCTAAGGTGTTTCAATATAATTGGTTGCCATGGCAGTAACCTGTTCCTACGGGCCACAGGCCCGGGAGGGTGACTTGTTTCAGGAACTGACCAGACGTCTCGACCAGACCATGAAAAAGCTGGCTGGGCAGGATCGTCTGACCGAAGAAAATATCGCTGAAGCCCTGCGTGAGGTCCGTTTGGCCCTCCTCGAGGCGGACGTGCACTTCGGGGTCGCCAAGAAACTCATCGCTGCCATCAGGGAAAAGGCCACCGGCCAGGATGTGATCGGCAGTCTGACTCCGGCCCAGCAGGTGGTCAAGATCGTCAACGAGGAGTTGACGACATTGCTGGGTGGCCAGGCCGCGGATCTCAACCTGGATCCGGCCAACGCCCGGGCCAAGGGCATGACCACGGTCATGGTCATGGGCCTGCAGGGATCGGGTAAAACGACCTTTTGCGGAAAGCTGGCTCATCGGCTCAAGAAAGAAGGTCGCAGCCCCATGCTGGTTGCGGCGGACATCTACCGTCCCGCCGCCATCGATCAGCTTGAGGTGATCGCCGAAAGCATCGGCGTTCCGGTACACAGCGACCGCGAGCGCAAGAATGCCGCCCAGATCGTCAAGCTGGGCCTGCGGCGCGCCAAGGACAACAAGTGCGACTGCCTCATCGTCGATACGGCGGGCCGTCTGCACATCGACGACACCCTGATGGGTGAACTCGAGACCATCGTCAAGATGGTGCCGATGGACGAGAAGCTTCTGGTCCTGGACGCGATGACCGGCCAGGAGGCCGTGAACATTGCCCAGACCTTTGCCGACCGTCTTGATTTCGACGGGGCGATCCTGACCAAGATGGATGGTGACGCCCGGGGTGGCGCGGCCCTGAGTATTCTGGAGGTCACCGGCAAACCCGTCAAAATGGTGGGTGTCGGTGAAAAGATGGATGACCTCGAGGTTTTTCATCCCGACCGCATGGCGGGTCGGATCCTGGGTATGGGGGATATGCTTACCCTCATCGAACAGGCCGAAGAGAAAATGGATCTGGGCGAGGCCGAACATCTGGCCGGCCGTTTCGCCCAGGGTGAATTCACCCTGGAGGACTTCCAGTCCCAGATCAAACAGATGAAAAAGATGGGTCCTCTCAAGGGGATCCTGAAGATGATGCCGGGCATGAACAGCGACGTGCTGGACAAAGCCAAGGTGGACGACGGGCAGTTTGCCAAGGTCGAAGCGATCATCAACTCGATGACCTTCGGGGAACGTCGCAAGCCGGACATCATCAACGGTTCGCGCCGCAAACGGATTGCGCGCGGAAGCGGGACCACTGTCTCGCAGGTCAACAAGCTGCTCAAACAGTACCGGGACATGAAGCGGATGATGCGACAGATCAATTCCGCCGGCGGCCTGGAAGAGTTCGGCAAGAACGTACTGGGTGGATAGCTTGATCATTGCACGCGGTGCGCATGGTGCGCGTCGCGACACCACACGAAGCGGAGGTTGATAGTGGCGACGACAATCAGACTTACCCGAATGGGCCGTAAGAAAAGGCCTTTCTACCGGTTGGTAGTACTGGACAGCCGCAAGCGGCGCGATGGCGCCTATCTGGCGAACCTGGGTTTCTATAACCCGTTCACCGAACCCCATGAAATCAACATTCACCCCGATGAGATCATCGAGTGGCTGAGCAAGGGCGCCACCATGAGCGATACTGCCCGGAGCCTGCTCAGGACCGAAGGCGTCCTCTACAGGTATTCCCTGGTGAAACAGGGCATGGACGCCGCCGAGATCGATACCCGCGTGGATGAATGGCGCGCCAGCGCCGAGGCCAACAAGGCCAAGCGTGAGGAAGCCAAGGCTGCCCGCGAAGCCGCCGCCGCTGCCGAGGCCAAGGCCGCTGAAGAAGCCGAAGCCAAGGCGGAAGCCGAAGCCAAGGCTGCCGCCGCCGCCGAAGAAAAAGCCAAGGCCGCTGCAGAGGCTGCCGCCGAAGCCGCCGCCAAGGCCGCCACGGAAGCTGAAGAGGCCGCCGCTGAAGCGGAAGCCGCCTCCGAAGTGGAAGCCGTAGAAGCTCCCGCCGAGGCCGAAGCTGCCCCCGAAGCTGCCCCCGAAGCCGCGCCCGAAGCCGCGCCCGAAGCTGCGCCCGAAGCTGCTCCTGAAACCGCCGAGGCCGAGGCCGAGGTAGAGAAGAAGGAAGAGGAAAAGTGAGCGACCAGGAAGAAAACACAACCGGTGACGAGGAAATCCGGACTGATGATGATGCCGGCGAGGTCCAGGAAGATCTGTTGAACATCGGGCAGGAGAGGGTTCTCGAACTCATCTCGTATCTGGTGGTCAATCTGGTGGCGCATCCCGAGGATGTGACCGTCGATATTGTCAGACGCCAGGACCGGGACATCTACCAGGTGCGGGTCAATGAAGTCGACCTGGGCAAGGTCATCGGCAAGGGCGGTCAGACCGCTCAGGCCATGCGGGTCATCCTGACCGCGGTCAGTGCCCATACCGACCAGCGGATCGGCCTGGAAATCGTCGAGTGATCGGGTGATGGAACAGTTCATAGTCATCGGCGAAGTAGTCAAGGCTCTGGGGCTGAAGGGCGAACTCAAGCTCTACCCCCTGCTGAACTACCACGAAGCCCTGCTGGATGGGCCCTACCTCGTATGGGGTGATGGTTCTGCGGTGGATGTCGAGTGGCACCGCCAGGCGGGCAGCTGCGAGGCGGTCAAGGTCAGCGAAGCCGGCAACCGCGGCGCGGCCGAGGCGCTCGTGGGCCGCAAGCTGGGTTTTATGCGCGAGAGTTATCTCGAGCCTGAATTTCCGCGCCCGGCCGGAGGGCTGCCCTTCCGGTACCTGGGACGGCCGGTGGAGACAGTCACGGGTCAAACCGTGGGTACGGTGGAAGAAGTTCGTTTCACCGGCGCCGGATATATGCTGGTGATTCCCGATGCCCGCGAAGGGGCAGGGGAAATCCTGATCCCGGCGGTAGTTCCGATCCTGCGGCCCGACGATGGCCTGGACGGTCCACTGGTGATCGATCCTCCGGAAGGATTACTTGATGTCCAACGGGGCTGAAGTGCCGGTCATCAGGATTCTGACACTTTTTCCGGAAATGGTCCGGACCGTTCTGGAGACGAGTATTCCGGGACGCGCGGCCAGGCAGGATCTGGTGCGGTACGAAGTCGTGGACATCAGGGATTTCGCGGTGGACAAGCACCGCACCGTCGACGACACCGCTTACGGCGGCGGGGCCGGTATGATCATGATGGCGCCCCCGATTGTCGAAGCGGTCGAATCGGTTCGCCAAAGGGACGACACGACAGTGATTCTGACCACGCCGCAGGGTGCCACCTTCGACGAGGTCATGACCATGGATCTACTGGATGATCTGCAGTTGAAGGGTGAACTGATCCTGATCTGCGGTCATTACAAAGGAATTGATGAACGGGCGAGAGACCTGGTGGTCACCCGTGAAGTTTCCATCGGGGATTATGTGCTTTCGGGCGGTGAATTGCCCGCCCTGGTGATCGCCGACGCGTTGGTTCGAAGAATCGAAGGTGTTCTGCACAACGAGGATTCGTCCGGCAACGACAGCTTTACTCTCACGCGTGGCGGCGGGCTGGATTGCCAGTGGTATACCAAGCCCCCGGTTTATCGTGGATTGGAAGTACCTGATGTCCTTTTATCCGGGCATCACGGAAACATAGAGAAGTGGCGGAGCGAACAGGCCGCCTGCAGGACCCGTAACCGACGGCCGGACCTCGCGGATCCGGAAGAGGAAAGCGGATCCGATACCTAGGAATTAAGTCAGTTGATCAGGACGCCGGTCCAGGGGCGGGGAGCAAGAGCGCTCACCACGCCGGACAGGCATTAATTGGAGGCAGAGATGAATATCGTCGAACAGATGCGGGCCTCGGGCCTGCGGGACGATCTCCCGGAATTCAACATCGGTGACACCATCAATGTTGCCGTTCGGATCACGGAAGCCGGCAAGAGTCGGATCCAGAATTTCATCGGCGCGGTGATCGCCAGGCAGGGCACGGGCCTTGAAGCTTCGGTGACGGTGCGCAAGATTTCCGGCGGTATCGCCGTCGAGCGTATCTTTCCGGTGGAATCGCCCAACGTGAGTGCGATCACGGTCAAGAAGCGGGGTCGGATTCGTCGGGCCAAGCTTTACTACTTGCGTGGCCGCACCGGTCGTAAGGCCAGGATCCGCGAAGCTCGCCGGTAGACGCCGATGCCGGGCCTGCCGGGTTCCCTGGTGCATTTCGACCGGGAGAAGTCCGGCCAGGGCCGTCGGTTGCTTGGTGGCGTCGATGAGGCGGGCCGTGGCTGTTGGGCCGGGCCGGTGGTTGCAGCGGCCGTCATTCTGCCCGACCGGTGGTGCCCCGAGGGCTTGAACGACAGCAAGGTCCTGACGGCCGGACAACGTGAAGCATTTTTTGAAGAAATCCAGGCAAGCGCCCTTAGTTGGGGCGCTTGCGCTGTTTCTTCCAGGGAAATAGATCGAATCAATATACTGCAGGCCACGCTGCGGGCCATGGCCGGGGCGGTGGCTCGTCTGAATCCGCGGCCGGAACTGGTCCTGGTGGATGGTCTCCAGGTTCCCGAGATTCCCGTGCCTGCCGAAGCGGTGGTCAAGGGCGATGCCACGAGTGCCGCCATCGCCGCCGCCAGCGTGGTGGCCAAGGTCCTGCGGGACCGGATCATGACCGCCTGGGATCATCATTACCCGGGTTATGGTTTTGCCTCCCACAAAGGCTATGGCGCCGCCGTCCACCGGGAAGCGTTGGCCAGGCTCGGGCCCTGCGCTCTGCACCGCTTCAGTTACCGGCCCATCGCCCAACTCGACCAGGGCAATCTGTTCTGAAATTTCGATCCACTGCCCGCGGGCACCGCCCTTGCAAGTCCTGCTCCCTTCCTCGTTGACCCATTGATACGCTCCTCCCCGAAAGTGAGCCGGGCCATGTCCGCCAATCATTCCCTGGGGAAATGGGGAGAGGAAGCTGCCCGGCAGTTTCTGGAAACCTGCGGTTACCGTTGTCTCGATCACAGATTCCGGCGTCCGGGTGGTGAAATCGATCTGGTGATGACCCACCGACAGATGGTGGTCTTCGTGGAAGTCAAGACCCGGGGGCCGCGGTGTCCGGTGCCTCCCGAGGCCTGGGTGACTCGAGCCCAGTTGCAACGCCTGCGGCGGATGGCGAGGATCTGGCTGGGGGAACACCAGGGAACAGTTTGGCGTGGGTTTCGGTTCGATGTGGTGGCTGTGAATTACGGGGGAGACGAGGGAGGTTCGGAGATCCGTCATCTGGTCGGTGTCGGATGAGGGATTCCCTCCGGGCCGGGGCCACCTTGGACCCCCGGTTGCTGTTGCGGCCGGGACCCGGGGTCCCTACTTTCATGGGATTCGGAACTGCCCAGGTTTGAGCCGGCACCCCATGATACCCCACCTATACCGACCGCCTGTGGTTTTCCGGTTCGAAACCCCGGCCGCGCGGTTGCGTAGGGAAGGTCAACACCGGTTGGCTACTCCGTCCCGGATGGAATTCCGGGAAGTCACTTACATCCTTAGGACGTTAATGTTCGCAAACCGCACAGTTCCGGCCCGGCACAAGGTCACGGATGGTTCCCGTTTCCGCTCGAACCCTCCTGAGGCCCCTCGCGCTGCCTTGAACTGTCGGCTGGGATCCCCGTGGAGCATCGGGTTCGCCCTTGCCTTTCTGATGCTGGTGGGGATCCTGCCGGCGGTCGGGACCACCGATACGGTCGCGCCGGCCCATGCCGCTCAACCCGTCTTCACCGCTGGATTCGATTCCCGACTTGATAGAAACGGCAACGGCCTGGAGGACCTCCTCGATGAGTGGTTGGACGGCCGGGTCGATTTTCAAGACCTGCGCGCCGCTGCGGTCGCCGCTCCGGCACGTGCAGCTGTCGGATCCGTCAGCCTGGTGGAAAAATCTACACATCTTACCGAAACCGAACCTGCCGGCGGAAGTTGGCAGGCGGGCCATCTGCGCCTGATCTGTCTTGGCGCCGGCAAGCAGGCGGTAGCTGGGGCCATGAAGGCCGGATCCCGGGCGGGAAGCTGCCGCCTCCTGCATTCACTGGATCGTTTTGGCGGCGTCACCGTCCTGGAGGGAAACGAGTCCGGCCTGCGGGCTTTTCTTGTCAACCGTCCCGGCGGGCGCGTCATGGTTGACCGTGACGGGGTGCCGGCTCTGGCGGACAGCCGTGTTCTGGCCGGTGCGACCAGGCTCGAAACCGGCCGGTGGCAGCTGGGGGACGATTGGTCCTCCACCGTTGCCATCCTGGATTCTGGTTGCGATACCGCCCACGGCGACCTGGGTGATTTTTCCGATGACGATCTCGATGGTCCTCCACCCGGGGTGGGTGACGCCGGTGACTGGTTTCCCGCGGACAGTGGCTGGCCTTTGTTCGAGGGATACAAGGTTGTCGGCTGGCATGATGTGACCGACGATTTTCCCCTGGCGGCCGGTCCCTGGGATTACCACCACCACGGAACGGCGCTGGCATCGGTTGTCGCCGGAAGTGGCACCGTGGATCCGGCCTATCGGGGCATGGCGCCGGGTGGCCGTTTTACCGTGGTCAAATTCTACGATTTCGATGAAACCTGGCATGCCTGGGCCGGGGATTTCCTGGCGGCCTGCGCCTGGACGCTGGACCATCGGGAAACCTACCGGATACGCACCGTTCTGACGGCGGTCAACTGGGATGTCGATGCGGGAATCAGCGCGGCCATGGAAGCCTTTGCCGCAGAGGGTATGGTGCCCGTAGCGGCGGCCGGCAATGAAGGGATCGATCATTCGGGCCTGGGCTTTCCCGCCTCCCTGCCCGCAGTTGTGACCGTGGGCAGTGTGGACGGCTCCGGGGCCGTGTCCGCCTACAGCAGCCGGGGGTTGACGGAGACCGGAAAACCAGACCTGTTGGCGCCCGGTGGGGGATTGCTTCAGGGTGGGGGGCGGATCGTCGCCGCGGACATCGAACCGAACGATTCCTACAGCGGTCGTTTTGGTACCAGCCTTGCGGCCGCACATGTCGCTGGTGCGTTGCAGTTGCTGGACGAGGCCATGCTGGAAAACGGGATCATCCTGCCGGCCGACCAAAATTCCGTCAAGATGCGGGCCTCCATCCTCAAACTGACCGCGGCTCCGGTCCTTTTTGCCGAAAATGCTTCCGGCACAGGTCACCTTCCCCTGTCTTCGCACCTGGGACCGGACGCGACCCGTGGCTGGGGATTGTTGCGCATCGACGCCGCCGTGGAGGCCGTCCTGTTGCCCCTGATGTCCGGGCGCGACCAGATGGACACCCTGACCATCGACTGGGAAAAACCGGTGGTCGCCCGCCGGTTGATCACCAGTCCGCAAATTCGATACCTGATCGAAGCGGTTCCCTCCGGCAACCTCGATGTCATTCTGGAAGTCGCCGACCCGCGGTGGTTGGATGATCCGTCTACCGTTGGCCTGGTGAGGTACCGCGACGCCAATGGTCCGGGCGTTTCCGAATTTACCTATCTCAGGCCCGATCCCGGCAACTGGTTGGTCATGGTGGTCAAGCGCAAGTCCGGGCAGGGAACGGTGACCCTCAAAGTCAGGGAAGCCGATTCATTCCAGGACCAGGCGGCATCCGCCCGTTTGCCCGGCCTGGCCACGGGGGCGCCCAATGCCGGACGCCTGGCCGGGTTGAGCGGCCCGACCCTGGTGATTCCTTCCCGGGTGACGGTCGACCTGAGTGCAAGATCCCTGAGCGCCGTGGACAAGAACGGGGATTTCCGTCCCGGTTGGCCGGTGTTCGTTTTCCCCCACAGTTCCAGTCAGGGAGGTTTGTCCCAACCCCTGGTCTGGGATATGGATGGTATCGAGGGCGACGAAATCGTCATTGCCTCTGATTTCGGTTCGCTCTATTTCTTTGCAGGTTCGGGCGCGGTCCAGGAAGTTACGCTGACCCTCAACCGGAACCTGACCACGCCGGTGGGCATCCTGTCCTCCGGCGGCGCAAGGCGAGTCGCGGTGGTGGACAAGCAGGGCACGGTCCGGAGCTGGTCCCATGGACCGGTTCTCGAAGCCCAGGCGAATCTCGGACACAGTCTGCCGTTGGCTCCCGCTGCAGGTGTGCTGGTACCCGGTTCGGGCGAGTCCCTGGTCGTTGCTTTTGCCGATGGCCATGTCACGGTTCTCGATGACGATCTGAACGCTCTTCCCGGTTGGCCGCGGGATCTCGGTGTTACGCTGGGGATCGCTCCGGTGCTGTGCGATCTGGACGATGACGGGTTTCACGAAATTATCCTTCCCGCGTTGGATTCCCTGACCGGTCGGCTTTCCATGCGGGTCCTGGACGCCGCGGGGCAAGCCGGACCGGGTGACGATGTGGTGGTCCCGGCTCCGGAAGGTGGGGGCTGGCTGGCGCTTTCCGCGGCGGTGGTGGCCGGCGGATACCATACCGGCGATCTTCGCGTTTCCTTGACCGGTCTCGCGGATAACGGTCAATTCGGTGACCGGGATTCCTGGGTTATCGGAAGCGGGTCCCTGAACCTCTCCGGGATAACGAGCTCTGTCCTCCTGCCCGGGTTTCGAGTCAATGCCTCGACTTCCCAGGGAATTCTGACCCTGAACAATATTTTACTGCCCTCCCCGCTGGCCTGGAATTTTCAAGGGGGCAGCGGTGCGGACGTCAATTCCCTGGTGAGTGCGAATTGGTCCGAAATCCTCATTGGATTCACTTCCCTGCCCGGTGCCTGCACGACCTGGATCGGTCCCGAAACCCAGGGTTGCACCCTGGTCGGAAGGGAACCCCTGACGCCCGGCGGCAAGTTGGGCAACATGTTCGGCAGCGCCGGTACCCTGCTCGTTCCCACGGAAGACGATATTTTTCTGAGGGTGGAAATCCTGGACCGCGAGGTGGGTATCCAGCCGGTCAAATCGCTCAAGAGTTCCGGTTCCCCCTGGACCGCCGCCCGGGGCGATGGTCGCAACAGCGGCGCCTACCCCCTGCGCAGTCCTGTTTCACCGGTTCTGTCAGGTGGTTTGGGACGCCAAAATCTGGTGGCGTTTCCCAATCCCGGAGGAGGGAATTTCCAATTCCGTTTATCCGGAGTATCTCCGTCTGCCAATCTGAGTCTGGAAATTTTCGATCTGCGCGGCCGCCGGGTCCGGGTATTGGGATCCGGTTTTGTGACGGGCTCCCTGAAATGGGATGGAAAAGACCGACGCGGCCGCCCCCTCGCCGCGGGCACCTACCTGGCCGTGGTGCGAGGCGCAGGCCAGCCACTGGTGGCCAGGGTCGTCCTGACCCGCTGATCCACGGATCGATCCATTTTCTCCCTCCCTTCCCGGGGATATCCGTGGTAGATTTCCGCCATGGAAAACGACCACCTGGACGACCTTAACTATTGGAAAATGCTCATCGCCGCGGAGGAGGCTCTTGCGGAGGGCGATTATGCCCATGCCGAGCTCCTGTTTCATGAAGCTTCCCGGCGCCGGGAAAGCTCCCCGGGCCGTGTCTTCTTTTCCGAAAAAATTACAGACGGTTTCAAAGGCCTGGTGAAACGGGCCTCACGGGGGCAGGAACCCAAAGCGGATGCCCCGGGACGCTGGTCCCAACGCACCTTCGATTTCCGCCGCAGATTCCTGGAACAGGGAGAACATATTGTTCGCGATGGTGTCCGGGTGGCCGAACTGCGTCCGGAAGACGATCCCGTCACCAATCAACCCGTCCTGGAAGCAGCTTTGTTCCTCGTGGCCCGCAGCCGGATTTTCCTGGAGGAACCCTCGTCCGCCGTACCTCTGCTCAAGGGGCTTTTCCGAACCGCCAGCCGGACCGGTCTGCCTTTTGATTTTCATCTCGTTCGCCACGATCTGCCCCTGACCGAGGAAGACCGTCTTTGGCTGGCTCACAAGGGCGGCGAACTTTTCGACGTGTTCATCGAACAGGGCAGGTTGAACCCGGGATCACCGGAGGCCGAGGAATGGGCCCGCGTGGTTCTGCAGCTGTTGCAGCCCGAGTACTTTGGATCGACCAGTCGGTTGATCGAGGAGAGAGGCTGGCTCGAAGCCGTCACCGCGGATCGCCTGCTGGGCCGGGCCGCGGCGAGCGTCGAACTTTATCGTGCGTATCTCGGTGTCGGCCCGGGGTCCGGACCGCGGGCCGATGAAGCCCGCGTCCGGCTGCTCGAACTTCTGGGCAATACCGATACGGGGCATTTTCCCGTACCCCGGTATGCGGAAGCGCTCACAGTCATGTCAGCAGGAGGACCTGTTGCTTCAGGGGCGGTCGCCGCCCGCCTGGAATCCGCCCGGCAGCGGATCTTTCACCGGCGCCCTTCCGCCGGAACGGGTGGTGGATCAGCCTTGGCCTGGGCCTCCGTGGCTCTGGATGCTGCCGGTCATGTCACTGTTATTTTCTGGTGGGACAACGAACCCAGGGATGTGGCGTTCTGGCGGCAGGGAGACGACCTGGGGTCTCTGGAAGAATTTCTTGCTCCCTGTGACGGCCGGGTGGTGGCTTTCGAGGATAATGTCGGACCCTTCGTGAAATCGAGATGGGAAGCTTCCCCGGCATCGTGGACGGTACGCGATTATATGTTGGCGGTGATGGAGAGCCGGGTGCCTGAAAAGGGACTGGACCAGGAAACCGTTCTGGGATTGTGTCTGGCCGAAACCGGACCCTGGCGGGCCGGCTGGGACCCGCAGGCGGGGCATCCGGATCTGGAACCCCCCAGGAGTTCATCACTGCTGGAAGCATGGGAAGAGGGTCCGACGGCGGGAGCCCTGATTGCCGGCCTGGGCTGGTTGGCTGTCCGCAACCGGGTGGCCGCCGGTGATCCGGCCCTCCGCGCCGGGATCGGTGAACTCGCCCAACGGGGAGATCCGGCCTCCCGGTTCCTCTACCAATTCATAAACATGGATTCCCACGGGGGCCCCGGCCTCGATTCTTCGTTCCAGCCGTGGACCCTTCCTCTTTTGTGGACCCGACCCGATCCCTTTGGCTGGTCGGCGGCCGGGACCCCATCGAGAAGGGGAAATCCCACCGCCATGGACCCGGGCCTGAGGCCCGACCTTGGCCGAAACGACCTGGCCATCGTCTCAACGGGGGATCCGACCGCGGTTCTGGCGGCCTGGGGAGACGGCCGGCAGAAATGGCGGGTCGTGCTGGACCGTCTGGACAGATTGGAGGCGCTGGCCCAGGTGGCCGGCGGCGTCATCGGCCCGGTGACCTTGATTCCTTCGGCGGGGACCGTCCATTCCCTGTCCTTTGCCCTGAAATTTCTTGAATCTCTGCTGACGGATGTTCGTGCCGAAGAAGACGACCTTCTGCCGATCTTTCACTGGCTGCGACTGACCGAAACACATAACGGTGATCTGTTGGATTTTCGGCAGGTCAGGCCCCGTCCGGCGGGACGCTTTCCCTTGTACGACCGCTACGCTGCCGAAATCGAAAAGCTACCCCGGGAAGAACCGCAGCTGGACCCCGAGGGGCACATGGACACCTGGGCCGGTCAGTTCAGCCAAAGAGTCCGCAAAGCGGGATTGGTGGCCGGACCGGTGGATCATCTGACGGTGACTCCGGAAAAACTGGACAGTCTGTGGGGGGTGTTCGAGGGCAGTGACGCCTCCTGGGTTTTCCTGGACAGCGCTTCCATTCACTGGACCCTTCTTCGCGCCGGGGGAGCGGGGATCCAGGAAATCCATGCACTTCTCCACACCCGCGGCCGTCGCCACCTCTCACTGTTGACCGGGGCGGTCTGGCTGCGGTCCGAACTCGAATCCCTTTTGGGGGAGTGGCTTCAGGTTTTCGGCAATCCCTACTTTCTCTCGCTGACCGACGGCAATCCGCCCGCCCTGCTGTTGGCCGACAGGGGCGTCCAACCCGAAGCCCGTCTGCTGGCGGGTGAAGCTCTGGCCAGTCAAGCGACCTGGGTGCGTCGTGCATTCACCGAATCCTCTGGAGGAACAGTTTTACTGCCCGCCTCCGGCAGGTCCGCGTCCTTCTGGGGCTCCGTCAGCAATAACCAGATCGATCTGGGGTCCGATAAATGGAATTTCCTGGAGCCGGTCGGCATTGGTGAGCCGGAATATCAACCAGTGGGCGGTCTGCTGGCTGTGCCGGTGCTGGCCAGTCTGGAAAGCGAAGCGATCCCCGTGGCCAACTCCGATACCCGCGCCGATTGGGTGCGCGCCGAAGCCGAACGGGAAACCTTTTTTGCCTGGCGCCGGAAAATCTGTTCCCTGGAAATTGCCGCCTGCCTGGCTGGACCCTGGGATACGGTGGCTGTTCTGGACACCCGCTGGTGGCGGCTCCTCTTGAACAGCCAGGCCCCCGACTCCGGTTCCGGTGTCACCGCCCGGCCCACGGTCGGGGATATTGCCCGCATGGCCACCGAAGGCGCCGGACGCACGCTGGATCTCCCCGGATACGTCCCGCGGGGACGTTATCCCGTGGACGGAAAAATTCAGGCTCTGGTCAATGGATGGATGATGACCCGGGATTCCGGGGGACTTCCTCCTCCTGCGGCGGAATCAACCACGGGGGCGCCGGGCACATTGGTCCCCGCCGCTGGAGTGAACCTGTTACTCGGCAACGAGTCTTACGTTTGGCAGGGACTGGTTGCCCGTCTGAACGAAGCCTGGGAACGGGGTCAGGTCGAGGAGTGGATCCTGCTGGTGGCCGATACCATGCCCGCGGGAGGGGCCGATCTGGTAACGGCTGCCGGTATCTCCGGGCTTTCGGTCTGGTCGGCCGAACGCGGTGACAAAGTACCCTCGCCGGTGGTATGGGTCGAGCCGGAGGATTTTGCCGACCCCGACCTGGGTGTTTTCCTGTCCGTGCATCCTCCGGCGGTGATCATGGCCGGCGACATCGCCGAATGGAAACCTGGTCCGGAACACGAGGCCCAGGAAACCGCCCTGGCTCTCCGTTCGATTCTGGATTGTGGAGCTGATACCGTCCTTCTTTTCAGCCAGGGGCTGGATCCTTCCTGGGTCCGTTTCCTGTCCACGGCCTGCGGCGCCAAACTGATGCCGGGTGGGGCAGGTGAAGTGGCCCCTTCCACCCGACCTTCCCCTGTTTACGAGGATGGGGATTGCCTGGATTGCGGTCGGGCCGGTAACGCTGAGACCGTGGTCCGGCGCCTTGGTGCCCTTCTGCCTCGCCTTCGGGCCCTGAATATTTCCAAATCAGGCACCGAAAATGATTTGCAGGCGGAGCCGCTGCCCCCTGGTCGCCAGTTGCTGTCTTTGGCCTGGCTGGGCAACCTGGCCGGTCTTTCACCCGGTGACGTTGCCGAAGGTGTGCGGCTGTTGCGGTGGGCGGCGCGCCTGGCCGGTGATTCCCTTTCGGCCGCGGGTTCGGAGCGTCCTGCGGATGCCCGCCATGGCCAGGGCCATACCCTGTTGATCCCAAATCGATATGCTGATCTGGAAAATTCGCTGGTCCGGATGGAGCAGAACCTTGGTGTCCTGCTTCCCCTGTGGCTGGGATCAGGCAGGGCCGGGTCGCTCAATTGGATCGACCTGGAATATCCCCCCGCCAGAATCGACGATTCTGAGCTTGCCCTGCTGGATGGTTTCCTGATCTGGTTCGGGACCAACGCGGAATTCTCCAGCGGAGATCCCGAGGTTCCCGAAGCCGGGTTGACCTATACCTGTCCCAGGGGACTCATCCATTCAACCCAGCGGTTGGTGGGATGCAGGATTCCCTACGCCGAGGTACTTGGGGAACTGGTGAAAAACCTCGGCGTATTCCGCAAACGCATCGAGGATGTCATGGCCGGAGCCCTTGAAACGGGTGATGGTTTCCTTGTCGAAACGGGTTTGACGGATCTGCGGGCAGAAGAAAGATCTTTCCTGGGCCTTGGTGCCGCCCTGGGCTTCTGGCGCTGGGTCGGGCCGCCCTGCGATGGCGCCCTTCACCTGGTGGACCTGTTGACTGTTGCCGAAAGCCGCACCGTCCGCAACCGATCCCATGGCTGGGATCTCGTGCGGGAAGAAGCGACTGCCGTTTATTCTGGGACGGGGCGCTCGGCCGCTGGAAGTGTGGTCCTGCATGGCGATTCACCCGAGTCGGGCAGGGGGAGGCGGGGGCTTCGTTCCCTGCTCGCCGGTGGCGCGGAACAAAGGGACGATCTGGACCCGGCGGTCGCGCGTGTGGCCGAAGTGGCCGCTGAGGACGAGGGGTCCACCTTCCTGGTTCTCAAGGGTGTTTTTGGATCCGGCCGGCACGAAGCCCTGGCCCGGGGCCTGTTGAAAACCGCCTCGCGAATCGGGGATATTCCCGAACTGACCATCTACTGTCCGGACCAGGCGGTGGCTGCCATGGTCAGCCGGGAATTTCTTCGCCTGGGCCTGGCGGGCCCTCTGGATGTACGAGTGCCTGCGGCCGATGTGTCCCAGGCCGAAGGTCCCTCTTCGGGAGCGCGTCTTGCTGATCCCTCGTCCTGCCTGGTGGTTATCTGCGAAGCGCAGCGGTTCGACTCGGAAACGAGGTACCGCATCGCACAGACGGGCCGCGGTCGCCGCCTGATCATGACTGTTGATCCCGCCGCGGCGAACGAGCCCTGGGAGCATCTGTTCCTGACGACCCCGCGGGCCGATGACATTGCCGAACTTCCGGGTCAGCGAAAAGCGGCCAAAAAGCTGTGGGCGGAAACCCGAAGGTTGATCCCTCCCGAGTTCCAGGGCGGGGCAGTTCACCGCCGGGACAAGGGGATCCTCATTTCCGATTACGCGGCTAATCTGGACCAGTGCCTGTCCCGGGTAGTTCATGAACATGAGTCCGGAAAGCTGGCGACTCCCCTGCGGGTTACCGCTCCCATGCCCGGCGACCTGGAGTATCTGGGATCTTCCATCAGGGATAGAGGCTGGCTCGCTGTACTGGAGACCCGACTCGAGAGTCTGTTCCTGCCGGGGCCCCGGGAATTTCTAGCCGCGGCCACCGATCATCTCGCGCTTTGCGGGTTGCTGGACGAAGCGTTCAGTCCCGCGCCTGACGCCGCCGAAATTGTCCCGAATTCCGACACTTCCTTCGGGACCGCCGGTGCTTCCCGGGGCAGGGGGGACGATCTCTTGACCGGTCGGCTTCTCGGGCCGGAGGGCAACTGGGCCTGGGCTGAATGGGTGGCGGAGTCGGATCCTGATCCGTCCATCACCCTGAACGAATTCGCCGCTCTGGTGGCTCCCACCCAATGGGCCAATACTTTTATGGCCCGACCCGAGGCGCGTGCCCGAATATTGCGTTTGCTGGAGCAGTACGGGAACGAACCGGTGAGCACTCTGTTGACCGTCCCCCTGTGGGAGGCCTGGTGGTACGGAATGGTTGATGATCTGGCCCTTCGCGGGCCCCATTACCGCAGGCCGCTGGCGGTATTGACCTCCGCCGCGCGACCGTTGGGAGGAGCCATGGCCGGTGCCGCGTACCTTTGCCTGGGGACTGAGTCGTTGCGGCAACATTACGAATCACTGGTCAGGGTTACCGATAGTCTGCTGGTCCTTTACCAGGAAAAATCCCCATTGCCCTCCGAGTCGGGGGAATGACCTCGGATGCGTGATTTTTGGGGCTTGTTTGGTGCCCCGGCAATGACCATAGTTCTTAGGCGCTGATACCAACTTTTTCACAGTCTGCCGAGGAGATTTTCCATGGACCTTCCCTTCGAACCGTACCGCATCAAGGTTGTCGAAAAGATCCAGCGGATCAGCCGCGAAGAGAGAGTGGATCATCTTCGAGCGGCCGGCTACAACGTGTTCAAGATCCCGTCCTCGGCGATTTACGTTGACCTGTTGACCGACAGCGGAACCAGCGCCATGAGCGATCTCCAATGGGCGGCCCTCATGAGCGGGGACGAGGCATACGCCTGCAGTAACTCCTACGCGGATTTCGAAAGCACCATCAAGGATATTTTCGGCTACAAGCATGTGATTCCCACCCATCAGGGGCGGGCGGCCGAGGGTATGCTGTTCACCGTGACCCTCAAGCCGGGTGAGGTGGTTCCGAACAACATCCACTTCGACACCACGCGGGCCAACGTGGAGCACACCGGGGCCATCGCCCTGGATTGCATCGCTCCCGAAGGTATCGATCCCGCCGTGGAGGGGCCGTTCAAAGGCAACATGTCGGTGTCCAAGCTCGCCGCGGCCTTCGAAAAGTACGGGGTCGAACGCATTCCCTTCGTCATGCTGACCATTACGAACAACAGCGGCGGCGGCCAACCTGTGTCCATGGCGAATATGCGCGAGGTTTCGAACTTCTGCCGGGAAAAAGGAGTGCCCCTGATCTTCGACGCCTGTCGTTTCGCGGAGAATGCCTGGTTCATCCAGCAACGCGAAGAGGGCTACCGGGACATGGGCATCAAGGAAATTTGCCGGGAGATGTTTGCCCTGGGGCAGGGGTGCACAATGAGCGCCAAGAAGGACGGTCTGGCGAACATCGGCGGCTTCCTGTGTCTTGATGACGACCAGTGGGCCCAGAACGTCACCAACCTTTTGATCCTGCGCGAAGGATTTCCGACCTACGGCGGGTTGGCGGGACGCGACCTGGCTGCCGTGGCCCAGGGTCTGCGCGAAGTGCTCGATTCCGATTACCTGACCTACCGTATCGGGCAGGTGGCACGTTTGGGCAAGAGGCTCGACGAATTGGGAGTGCCCCACCTGCGGCCGACCGGAGGACATGCGGTGTATCTCGATGCCAAAAGGGCCCTTCCTCATATTCCCCAGGTTCAATTCCCCGCCCAGGTTTTCACTGCGGCCCTTTATCTGGAGGGAGGGGTCCGGGGAGTCGAAATCGGCAGCCTGATGTTCGACCACAAGGATCCTGATACCGGTGAGGTGGTGCATCCGGCCATGGAACTGGTCCGTCTGGCCGTTCCCCGCCGGGTCTACACCCACACGCAACTGGATTACGTGGCCGAGTCCTGCGCCCGGGTCATGGAGATCGGGCCGCGGCTGCGCGGGCTGGAAATCACCTGGGCGCCGCCCGCTCTTCGTCATTTTACGGCCAAACTGCAGCCGGCCGGCGGCGGCAAGATGATTGCAAAAGGTTGATTTCGTATGACCGTTCCGTCCTTCAGGGTTGAATGTGTGGGGATGACTCCGGACCTGGCCGAAGCTCTGTTGCCGCTGGTGGATTCCGCGGGAGGGGCCCTGGGTCTGGATGAGAATTTTTCCGCCATTCGGATTTTCGGTGACGATCTGCCGGGCGACGATGATGCCTGGTACCGTCTGGAGGCTTCCACCGGCGCGGGCGAACTTCCGGTGCTGAGCCTGTTTTGCCATGGGGATTGTTTTTGTCCATCGGCCCGGCCCAGGGATGCCGTGCGGCCCTTGCCCGCTATCTGGGAACAATCTCCCGCTCCGCATGAGGATTCCAGTGGAGCGTCGGTGGATTTTTCCCCGGAAAGGGCTGCCATGTTTTTGCATCACCACTTGTTGACTGCCAAGGATGTGGTTCGCGGGGAGGTGGTGGGACGAAATCTCCCCGCCAAATGGGCCGAAGGTTTTGCCGAGGCCTGGTCGGTGAATGTGGACGGGCGGCTGGCGCGCCAGGGACTACCGGGTTATCCGTTGGCTGAACGACGGGGCCGATTTGCCCGGATTTTTTCCCTCGCCGGCATTCTTTTGCCTGACCATTGGCAGGTGTTCGAGTCCCTCTGGGATGGGGCCCTGACCAGCCAGAGGGATGTCCTGGAAGTTGTCAAGAGGTTGCCGGGACTTTGATTTTCCCTTGTCTGATGGAGATTCGCAGGGAAGGCGCCTCAGCGGGTTGGACCGGCTTGGAAATGCATTTGCTTTTTGGTCCCGGATACCCCAATTTCATGGTGTCAAAGGGAATTGTTGACGGTTATCCTATCCTGCCATAATTTCCGTAGATCAGGTCCGGAGATTGAGCCCGCTGTCGGTATCCGTCATTTTGATGTCATTTGGACCGCGTTTTGTTGTAATCCGTCTTGCGTCCCACTCGCAAGACCGGAAGCATACCTTTTGGGAGGTTGGTTCATGTTCGGTGTTTCTTCCGTGCGTCGCTGGGTTTCGGTCATGTTGCTCGGCCTGCTGGCCGTCACTTTCATCGGTCTTGCCGGTTGCGGAAATAAGGAAGAAGTGGATCCCTACGTCTACGACTCCCTCCGCCGTGTCACCCGTGGTGACACCCTCAGCACTGACTTCCTGTTCGAGATCGATGCGCCCGAATTTGATTATGTCCGGGGCAACACCGCCATCGTGCGCGACGGCAATGTCCTGGAGTTTCTGGTCGGCGAAGACCTCGAGCACAATTACCGGAATCTTGCCGGGACCCTGCTGGGTGTGAGGAAAACATTTTCTCCGGCGCCCACCCATCTTGTAATCCAGCGCATCAAACGTAACGGTGTCGTGGAGGCGGACAGCCTGCCCGTGCCGACCCACTACACCATGCCCACCCTGCTGCGCGCCGGCGCGATCGACCTTGAGACTCCGGGCGCTCCGCTGCCCGAGCTCAAATGGAAGACCAAGGACCTCAAGGAAGCCCGTGCCACGTTCCTCCCCGAGGAAGAGGACGGCGACCTGCGGCCCATACAGACCGGCATCGATTTGTTTGTCTACGTGCCGCGTCACGATCTGGCTGATTCGGTCAAAGCCAATCCTTCCGCCGAGGATTATGCCTGGTACGCCGTCTTCCCCGAGTCCTGCCTGGAGATCACGGAGCTGACCGACGGCGCGGACTGGATGCTTCACCTTCTGAAGGATAAGGACCTGCCTCTGATCGGTTCGTTCTCACTGCTGACGCTGGAGGATGAATACAGCAAGCGCAAGATCGTGCACGAAGGCCTCGGTCACGTCGTGGGCACCGTGAAGATCAACTGGTTCAAGTTTGGCAACACCTTCGTCGAAGGCACGGAGCGCGATATCTAAATCCGTTCCGGGTTGGCGAATGGAATGAATAGCTGTCCATAAAGAAAAGCGGGCTCCCTTTCGGGGAGCCCGCTTTTTTGTACCAGCAGCCTGGTTAAACGAGAAATTTTGGTTAAACGAGAATTTCCATCAGGCGGGCGTCTCTCAGGACATTCTTGGCGGAGGGCTTGGACTTCTTGTCCAGGCTGCTGGTCTTGAACCTGTTGGCGACCACCCCGACCATCACGCCGTGTTGCCCTTCAAACAGCATCTCGGTGGCGCGGTGCCCCAGGCGCGAGGCCAGGATCCGGTCGTAACCCGAGGGCGAACCTCCGCGCTGGACATGCCCGAGTACCACCATGCGGACGCTTCTTTTCAGGCGTTCCCTGATCTCATAGGTAATATAGGATGCCTTGCCCGCTCCTTCGGCCACGATGATGATGGCGTGTTCCTTGCCCCGGCGGTAGCCTGCTGAAATATTCCGGCATATGTCGTCCAGATTGAAGGGGATTTCCGGCAACAGCACTTCCTCGGCGCCCGTGGCGATGGCGGTCTGGGCAGCCAGCAGGCCGTATTCACGGCCCATGACTTCGATGACGAAGATCCGTCCGTGGCTGGTGGCCGTGTCGCGGATCTTGTCCACAGCGTCGATGGCGATGTTCAGGGCGGTGTCGAAACCGATCGAAATGTCGGTCCCGGGAATATCGTTGTCGATGGTTGCGGGGATGCCCACCACGGGAACACCGAACTCCTTATAAAGTTTTGTCCCGCCGCGGAAGCTGCCGTCCCCGCCGATGATGATCATGCCGTCGAGCTTGAGTTTTTCCAGATTTTTCGCCACCGGAACCGCTCCCTCGTCGGTGGCGAATTCCGGATAGCGGAAAGTCCGCAGAATGGTCCCGCCCTGATGGAGGATTCCACTGACCGATTTGGAAGTAAGTTCGGTGGAGAGGCCCTCGGCCAAACCAAGCCAGCCCTTCTGGATCCCGATGACTTCGGCGCCGAACCCGCAGGCGGTTCTGACGACGGCTCTGACAGCTGGGTTCATGCCGGCGGAATCTCCGCCTCCGGTCAACACTCCGATTCGTTTCATCAATCGTCTCCAGTTTCAGTTTTTCGGGTCTGCGGAGGATCCGCTTTTTCAGGGTCGTTTCCGGCGCGGTCACGCCGGCGGGCATGCCAACGGCGAATCTGATCCATGCGCGTGGCCAGTTCCTTCTCGAAGCCCTTGGTGGACGGCTGGTAATAATCCGTGCCCCGCAGGCTGTCCGGCAGGCAGCTCATTTCACCGATGCCTTCATCGGTATCATGGGCGTAAATGTATCCTGCGCCGAATCCCAGGTTCTTCATCAGGTGGGTCGGGGCGTTGCGCAGGTGCAGCGGCACCGGTGGGTTATGACCTCTGGCCACTTCCTTGGACGTCTTTCGGTAGGCAATATAGAGGGCATTGCTCTTGGGGGACAGGGCGAGATGGACCACCGCTTGGGCCAAAGCCAGAGCCCCCTCGGGCATGCCGATGAAGTGAACGGCGTCCCTGGCGGCCAGGGTGTGGCGCAGGGCATCGGGATCCGCCAGGCCGATATCCTCGCTGGCGAACCTGACCAGGCGGCGCGCGATATACATGGGATCCTCGCCGCCCTCGAGCATACGGGTCATCCAGTACAGGGCGGCCTGGACGTCACTGTTGCGCATCGATTTGTGCAGGGCCGAAATAATGTTGAAATGTTCTTCGCCCGACTTGTCGAAGCGGGCGGCCCTGGTTCTTATCAATTCAGCCAATCCGTCCACATCCAGGGCCTCGCCCGGGGAGCTCCCGGAAAATCCGGCGGCTACGGCGGCGGCAACGGTTTCGAGTTGACCGAGGGCGGCCCGGGCATCCCCTTCGCTCATTTCGGCCAGGGCAGCCACGGCTTCGTCGGTCATTTCCAGCTGGCCGTTCAACCCTCGCGCATCGGTCAAGGCTCTTGTCAACACGAGGTGAACATCGGCGGCGGCCAGGGGTGTCAGCACAAAGAGCCGGGTCCTTGAAATCAGGGCGCTGTTGATTTCGAAGCTGGGGTTTTCGGTGGTGGCTCCGATCAGGGTGACATCGCCCCTTTCCACCCAGGGCAGCAAAGCGTCCTGCTGAGCTTTGTTGAAACGGTGGATTTCATCCAGGAAAAGGATGGTGCGTGTGCCGGTGGCTCTTTGGAGCTTTGCGGCTTCACTCATGACGGCTTTCAATTCCTTGGAACCCACCGCCACGGCGCTGTATTCCAGGAAGCGCGCTTCGGAATGACCGGCCACCAGGCGGGCCAGGGTGGTTTTTCCGCAACCCGGCGGTCCCCACAGCAGGAGCGAAGGCAGGGAGTCGCCCTGCAGCAGCAGACGCAGCGCTCCCTGCGGACCCAGAAGTTCTTCCTGTCCCACCATTTCATCCAGGGTGGCGGGCCTCATCCTGTCCGCCAGGGGGGCGGAGGGGCGGTCCCCGGTATCGCCGGCCCTGGAGGAGTTGGAAGGCCCGGCGCCGCTGTCGCCGGGATCGTCATCGGTGAAAAAGAGATTTTTTTCCATGCCGCACATTTTAACCGGAAGTCCAGTCATGGCAAGGTGAAGCTGTTGACGGACACACCCGGGACCACTACCCTTGAAGTCTGTTGACCTATTACGAAGGAGAAAATCCATGGCCACGGCCATTCTTGTGATTCTGGATGGATTGGGGGTCGGGGGCGCCCCCGACGCCTCGGAGTACGGCGATACAGGCAGCGATACCCTGGCCAACATGGCATCCCGGGTAGGGGGCCTACATGTGCCCAACCTTCAGGCGCTGGGGCTGGGCAATCTCCACCGGATCAAGGGGGTGGACCCTGCCGCCGCACCCCGGGCCGCCTTTGGCCGGCTGGAGGAAGTCTCTGCCGGCAAGGATTCCACCACCGGTCACTGGGAATTGATGGGGATCGTCACGGCCATTCCTTTTCCAACCTATCCTGACGGCTTTCCTCCCGAGGTGATCGAAGAATTTTCCCGTCTCACCGGGTACGGAGTGTTGGGCAACAAGGCTGCCAGCGGTACCGACATCATCAGGGATCTGGGTGATGAACATCTGAAAACCGGTAAACTGATCGTCTACACTTCGGCCGACAGCGTGTTTCAGATTGCCGCCCACGACGAGGTATGCGACCTGGATGAGCTGTACCGGGTTTGTGAAATCGCCCGGGAAATGCTGGGCCCGCCCCACCAGGTCAGCAGGGTTATCGCGCGCCCGTTTACCGGCGCTCCCGGTTCCTACGAACGGACGGCCTACCGTCACGACTATGCCCTGGATCCGCCAGAGGGCCTGCTGTTGACCTCCCTGCAGGATCATGGGGTCCGGGTGTTGTCCATCGGGAAGATCTATGACCTCTATGCCGGTATGGGTATCGATGAGACCTTTCCCTCGAAGAACAACGTCGAGGGCATGGAGCAACTCGTCCGTTTGACCGGTGAAATCAAGGAACAGGACACCCTGGTTCTGCTCAACCTGGTCGACTTCGACATGCTCTGGGGCCACCGGAACGATCCGGAGGGAATGAAAAAGGGCCTGGAGGAGTTTGACGTCTGGCTGGGCCCGTTTCTGGAAAACCTGGCCGGGGGCACATTGTTGCTGATGACCGCCGATCACGGCAACGATCCCACTACGGCGAGCACGGACCACTCGCGGGAACATGTGCCGCTGTTGGCCTATCTGGCCGGCGCCCCGGGGGGACAGGACCTCGGGACCCGGTTGGGGTTCATGGATGTTGCGGCTACCCTGGCGGACTTTTTCGGCAGCGACCCGCCGCGCCAGGGCACCAGTTTCCTGCCAGGGATCAGGAAAGGAATTTCATCGTGAAAGATTCATTTCTTCCGTTGGTGGCAGCCGCCTGCGAGGCGCGTCTGCGCAGCCACTCACCCTACTCGGGGTTCCGGGTGGGGGCAGCGTTGCTGGGGAAGAGCGGCAAGGTGTATCCGGGGACAAATGTCGAGAACGCGAGCATCGGCCTGTCCATCTGTGCCGAGCGGTCGGCTGCGTGCCGCGCCGTCGCCGATGGGGAAACGGGATTTACGGCCATCGCCATCTGTGCCGACGGCATGGAGCCCACGCCCCCGTGCGGGGCTTGCCGGCAGTTCCTGCTGGAGTTCGGCAGGGACATGACCGTCCTGATCGCCGGGGAGAACGGCGCCGCGGGAGAGGTGCGCAGTTTCTCCCTCGCCGAGTTGATACCCCATGCTTTTGAAACGTACGTGGACCAGACGGGTCCCCGGCCAAATGACGGGGAAGGGAAATCTTGAATATTCTCGAGATCATCGAAGCAAAAAAGCGCGGTCGTGAACTCTCCGCAGGTCAGATTGAATTTGTGGTCAATGGTTTCACCGCGGGTGCTTTTGCCGATTACCAGATGTCGGCCTTCCTGATGGCCGTCTGGTTCCAGGGTATGACTCCCGGGGAAACCTCGTCCTTGACCGGAGCCATGCTTCGCTCGGGCGAGGAGTTGGATACCGGCGGCATGTCCGGTCCAACGGCGGACAAACATTCCACAGGCGGCGTGGGAGACAAGGTGAGCCTGCTGCTGGCGCCCCTGGCGGCGGCCTGCGGCCTGAAGGTACCCATGTTGTCGGGCCGGGGCCTGGGCCACACCGGGGGAACCCTGGACAAACTGGAGGCCATCCCGGGGTATCGCATCCACATGGATAATAATGAATTCCTCGCCCTCACGGAAAAGACCGGCTGCGCCATCATCGGGCAGAGCGGTTCCATCGCTCCGGCGGACGGGCGTATCTACGCCATGCGCGATGTCACCGCGACGGTGGACTGCGTTCCCCTGATCACCGCATCGATCATGTCCAAGAAACTGGCCGCGGGGCCCGGCACCATCGTCATCGATTTGAAGACCGGCTCCGGCGCTTTCATGGACGACCTGACCCGGGCGCGTGAACTGGCGACATCCCTGGTGGCTGTGGGCAAACTATACGGTCGGCGTATGTCGGTGGTTTTTTCAGACATGGACCAACCTCTGGGTGTGGCGGTGGGTCACGCGAACGAAACGATAGAAGCCTTTGCCGCCATGCGTCCCGATGGCCGACAATCCGCGCCGGCGGACCTGGTCGCACTGACCGAAGATCTGGTGGCCGAAATGGTTCGCGTAGCCGGACTCGAACCCGACCGTGCCGCAGCCCTGGCCAGGGTCCGCGAAGCCTGGGACTCAGGCCGGGCTTTCGATTACCTGCTGACCTGGGTCAAGGCCCAGGACGGTGTTCTGGCCCCGGATCGCGATGATTTCGGCCTGAAAATCGCCCCACTGGCTCTGGAGTTGGAGGCTCCGAACGATGCCTGGCTCTCCAAAATCAATTGCCGCCAGGTAGGCCTATCCTTGGCCGACCTGGGCGGAGCCCGCCT
>Ga0164313_10000732_pt1 | contig 27461 bp, 15 predicted proteins | sample GuaBasSedimGuay4_FD_113735 | JGI IMG/M metagenome (GOLD analysis project Ga0164313, IMG submission 113735) | Subseafloor sediment microbial communities from Guaymas Basin, Gulf of California, Mexico - Guay4, Core 4569-4, 0-3 cm | ecosystem: Environmental > Aquatic > Marine > Hydrothermal vents... | reverse complement strand
GGATGGGGAGGAGTTTCTGTAACTCAATTTACAACAAGTTTAGGTGAGAGTGGCCTAGGATCAGGCTCTACTGGTGCGATGTCATGGCTAGAACAGACAATGCTAAAGAGTACTGGATTTGATAAAAAGATGATGGGTGATTTGACCACCATGAATAGAGGAGCACTACAAGAAATACACTTGGTTCAAAGTGTTTATGATAAAGGTAATATGAATTTAAACACTATTGATGGCATTACTGACCAGGGTAGATTTATGCACGACATATTAAGAACTGATGCTGAAAATAGAAGATACCTATTAGAAAGTAAAGGAGTTAAATTTGATTCAGGTGCCACCTCTGCACATTACACATTGAAGAACCGAGCTAAAGCTAGTAAGATGGGCGCAGAACAGGTGCTATCTATACCAATAAGTTTTGAAGACACAAATTATTCTGGCATGAAAGAATTTGGTGGTAGAGAAATGCTGTTTGAGATAGAACAAATAAGATCAAAAGTAATGCAATCTGATATAGTGCTATCCAATGCAGGTTCATCTGCAGCAAAGGTAGCAGCACAAGCCAAGTTTCAAACTAATGTAGAATCATTGATAGACATGCAAGGCAGAATGATGTCTGGTAAAAATGATTTAAGAAAATTTGCAGCTAGAAAAGTAGCACAGGGTTCCACCTATATGACAGCTAGACCCATAGGTGGCCTAGCAGATACAGCAGAATCAATAGTATATGTATCCAAGGGGTATGCAAAAAGAATGTATGCTAGAGAAGGTATGGATTATAAAGACTTCTCTACAACAGCTCATAAAGGTAAAGGATTAATGAATTTACATAATCAATATGGACAAGACTTATATGCACAGGTTTCAAGAGAACCTGTGCAGGGACCATTCTCTTCTATGGGCTTCAAGATGATGGTAGATACATCTATCAAAGATAAAGGCGATCATATATTTATACCTCAGAAAAATGAGCTACTAAATAAATTTGCATTCTTAGACTATGATGCCGATCATCTAAGAGTGATGTCTACTCTGGCCATATCAGAAAAACAAACTGAAGCTTTCATAATGAGAAACAAAAGAATGGAAGAGGGAGCAAATAAATTAATCAAACTACAATCTAGTCTTGGCGTAAAGGGTGGCTTTAAAGAATTGAATGTTTTATCTCAATTTGATTCCATGAGTGCTAAAGAAAAACACATGCTACAAAGAGCAGAACTGGGTGGATTAAGAAAAACAGATTCTGCAGCTGCTACCACCATGGTATTAGAAATGCATAAGGCCTTAGATATTGAAGGTGGTAATAAGAATATGTTTCTAGCAGAAAGAGTACTTGCTCACAACCTAACAGAGAACCTACTTAAATCAAGTCACAAAAGTGATGCATCAGTATTAAGAGGATCAGTTCAAGACATACTTGGTTTACAAAAAATACTAAGTGCTGGTGGGTCAAAGAAGGATTATGCAGACGCACTATATGGCGTAATGAATGAAACACTTGGTGGAAAGTTTGACTCGATGTCTAAGGAAACACAAGACCTATATTCTAAAAGCTTAAGAAGCTTAGCTGACATAAGTGCAAAGCATCAGTTAGAAGTACAGGCAAAAGGTGAAACATTTTTAGACAAAGGATCAAAGAAAAGATTGTCTTCTGCAGATGCACAGAAAGCTATGATAGAATATGCTGGTATGCAGGGTGGTGAAGGTCCTATACCCAGCAAGACTATAGGCGCTGATACAGAAAGCATAAAAAGAGGTGCAAGGAATACCTATAATGATGTAAAATCAGGTATTGGTGGAGTAATGTCTAGAAATAAAGGCCTACTTGCTGCAGGTGCAGCAGGATTATTTGGATTAGCAATGATGAGCAGGGATGTGCCAGAACAACTAGCATCTACATCACCTGCATATGCTGAAAGTGCACAACCCCTACAACCCCTACCAGATCAAAAAGGATACATTAGAAAGTTTAGTCCCAACAATGGCTTATCTGCTAGTGCATCAGTAAGAACCCCATCAAATAATATGAATGCAGGATCATTAGATAGAGCCTTATTCGGTGATAATATAGGACAGGTTTCTGTAAACGTAACAGATAAAAGTGGAATGTTTTAATGGCTAAGAATCAAGAAGTAATAAGTATTAACAATATAGAACTAGTAATAAATCCAACGGATATAATGACTACTCAAAAGAGGAGAACTATAGAAGAAGAATACATTCGCGAAAATTCAGTCTTCTCACACATGGGTAGATATGGAGAAGCAAACTTTTCCATATTGATACAGTTTAATATTGATGATGAAATAAGCAAGATGGATTCCCCTAATGATCTACCAATATACTTAAAATTACTATGTCAACTTAATAACTTTCCTTTTTTATATATAAAATCAGACAGGCTAAAGAGGTACTTGACCCAGACATCTTCTAATAATTCATCAGAGATGATGTTTGGATTAGAAAGTTATAGTTTAAGATTCTCTTCAGAAGCAAACAATCTTATTACTCTATATATTAATGTTAAGTATTTTAATTATACACCACTATGCAGAACCATCTCTTATTATAAAATGACAGAAGATGGCTCTTCTTCTGGAAGAACCAAAAGGATTGGTGGTAAAACTGAAAAGGAATACTCACCAGAAAGATTAGATAGTATATTTAATTGTGAACTATTTGATAGATATTTTCAAAAAGATTACGTTGAAATGTTTAATAGACTTAAACCTTATCAGAATAAAGAAGAAGGTAACACTAAGTATATAGGTCAAACAAAAGTAAGGTCTCCACAGTTCTTTAATGAAGAACCAGAAAGTGGTGTCGACTTTAAAAAAGTAACAATAACTGAAATAGATGACAATAATAATATAAAGACTGGGTATATATATGCTGTATGGAGAGACTTTGGTGAATTCTCAGTTATAGGTGATGATAGATCACCTATAACTTCGATAACTATATCAAGATATAATAATTTTGCTTCACATAGCATGACAGGGTGGGCATATCCTGTATTACAATATATGGGTAAGGGTGCTACTAGATTAGATATGCAGTTTTCTGAGAATTCATTAGATGGATACTCATTGAGTTATTTAAAAACAATGATTGGTCAGCTGGACGTGAACCAGTTGGATAATTATAAATACTCACAATATAATAATTTAAAGATTGACAATGTAGTCGTTGATCTAATGCCCATGTTTGGTTTTATACTTGATACAGAAAATATAACAAGCAGTTCCAAAATGCAAGAAGTAGACAATGCTTTCTTTAGCTTCAAAGGGAAAGACCTATCCCGCCTATTAGAGAAGAGAGAGCATAATACTGCTAATACTAGATCAGTAAAAACAGATAGTAATATTATGATGGATGCCATTATGAATATTAGTGACAAGCTAGGAAATGATGACAGTCTATGTACAGATAATAGAATAGATTTACATGAAGAATATGCTCAGCGTTATGGTGAAGAAACAGCAGATCAGACTTTTCCAGTAAGAACTGGAAGGAGACATAGAGATCTAAATGGTACTTCTGGATTTCAAAACCCAGGAGAATGGCCAACTGGTTTAAGTGAAGAGAAGCTTGCTGATATTGAAAGAAGAAATAACATACCACCAGGTTTAATGTATAACATTATGATGAAAGAAAGTGGTGGACAAATGTATCTCAATGGTAGATTGATTAGGTCTCATATGGGTGCTGGTGGTGTATTCCAAATCATGCCAGGTACTGCAGCTTTACTTCATGTAGAAAATGTAGACGATCCAGTAGAAGCAGCTGAAGGTGCTGGTAGATTACTAAAGTCATTAAGCACAGCATATAATGGCGATGTTAATTTAATACTAGCAGCTTATAATAGAGGTCAACCGAACTTAGATAGAACCATAAGGGCAGCGGGAACTAATAATTGGGATGCAATAAAAAATCATCCAACAATGCCAAGTGAAACAACAGATTATGTAGCAAAAATAGGTGAGTGGTATGCTGCAGATACTGGACAAACATTCAGATCAGAACCTGAATGTTATGGAAATAGAGAAATATCCATAGCTCAAGATCAAGTATATAATGTCACAGAAAAGGTATTGAATATCTTTGCACCAGAGATGTTAGATAATGGAGCTGGAACACTTGAAAATATATTAACACTAGGAACTGCTGATTTATTTTTTAGTCCGGAATCTGGATTTGATATGGATAACGTACAGCACAGAAGAGATGCATTATATGCAGCCAAGAGATACCTAGAAAGATCTGATGACACTAGAGAAGTTAAAAACAATCAGCTATTAATAAAAGCTGCTTTAGAATCTACATTTGTGCGATTAAATAATCAAGCATCTACAGGTAATAAATTCTTAGCTGTAGGTATGAGAGGAACAGATCAGTATTTATCTGATAACCATGATAGATTAATAAACTCATTTGAAGGTGAAGCATATGGTGATTTGGAACTAGGAGAAAGACTTGGTCTAAATGGCCTCCTATCAGAAGAAGGAGGACTAGCAGGTGATGTAAGAGACATAAATCCAATGTTCTTTATGGATCCCCATCCATATATAAAGAAGGATTATTTATCACTAGCTTATAATAGAGCCAGTGCAATCTTGATGAAGTCTCTCCTAGAAAGAGACAAGATTCGTGTGGGTGATTCCGGCCCAAGTAGAAATACACTTTCAAATACGGCTAGTGCAGTTGCAGTATCTACTATCCTGGGAGGTCCTACTCTTCCTCTAGCAACATATATATATGGTGTGAGATCTGACGAAGAAGAAAGAGAAAGAATAAATAGGGACATGTCATTAGTAGATTCAGATATAGAAAAGCTATCCAGTGTTCTTAACAAGATGATATTGTATGACACTAACAAGGGCAGTTCTATAACAGTTGGAACGATAAAACCACTGAGCGGATACAGTAAAATCAATACAGATCCTGGTACTGATAAGTTAAAAGCTGGCTTAGTTAATATAGATATAAATAAAGCTATAAAAAATACACCCAAACAAGTAAAGATAGATAAAGACTCACAAGAGAATGCTCGTGGTACATATCCTTTAGATTTAGTAAAACAAGGAGTAGGAAATGAAGATCAGCAAGCTGAATATCATTTCCCAAGAGGATGTCAGCCATTCAATAGAGGGATAAATCAAGCATTCCCAGTAATAAAAGTATACCTAGTGGAAGGAGATGAAGACTCCATTAGATACAATCTGTCTTCTCCAGAACCAGAGTATTATGAACTAAGCGGATTAGTATCTGTAAAGATAGCACATCAAGATGATGAATCACCAGTTGATGTAGCAGCTATAAGAATAGCAAATCCAGGATCTGTATATACAGACCACACTGTATATATGGATCTAGTAAGACCCAAGAAGAATTGGGCATTAAAAGATACACCAGCAGCTACTAGTATTCCACTTGATAAAGTTACACTTAGATCAGGTAATAGAATACATATTAAAGGTGGATACTCTAATGATATTAATAAACTAGAACCAATGTTTAATGGAATAATAACAGAAGTGCATGGTGAAGCTACATTAGATTTAATATGTGAAAGCTATGGCAGAGAGCTGATTGCTTATGAGCATGGAACTGATCCAGAAAATGATGCCTTCTGGGGTGGTGCCGATACAATAGAGGTTATATCAAACTTTATATATTCTGGTGAAATAGAACACTTTGGTAACATCAAATTATTACCCTCCCTATTAGATTCAGAAGGCTCTGATAGAGCTAAGTTTACACTTAATAATATGTTTTCATCATTTGGAGCAGAAGCTTTATGGATGAATATATATATAGATGATGTAGTAGACGGTAAATATGATTACGGATTCCATCCAATAGATACATTTGGAACAGATAAGAAGTGGTTTCCATTCTTCCCAATATACAAGCAAACACCATGGGGTGCTTTTAAAGAAATGGAATTTAGACATCCTGGTTCCCTAGCAAGAGCTTCTCTATATGGACCAAGACAAACAATATTTTATGGAATAAAAGAACAGCTTTATGTATTTAGAGATCTACATAAAGCAATGACAAGTACTAAAAGTTATATAAGACCAGATAAGGCATCTGACTACTTGAGAGATGAAAGACTTAAGCCTATTAGTGATGTGCACATCTTATCTTCTGATCATAATATAATATCTAATACATTAAAAGTAAAAAGTGACTTCAACACAGTTGTCGAAGTAGCATACTACGAAAGCAACTGGGATATAGATGAAAAAGATTTTAAATACTATGAAATAAAAATGGATGATAATCTAAAACCAATGGCTCACAGAAAAGGTTATTGTAATATGAGTGGCATTCATGGTTTATATTCGTGCTATGTATATGGCTCTACATATTTAAGAAAAGAAGCAGAGAAGATGTATGATGGTAGGATATTAATATTGGGTAATCAAAATGTTAAATCTGGTGACTATGCATACCTTGATGATTCAGCAAGAGGATTGTCTGGTATAATTAAGATAAGAGAATGCATACAGCATTTCGATACAGAAAATGGTTTTGTTACAGAGATAAGACCAGCATTATATGCTGAGTCATCTCATTCTGACTACTCTACTTTGTTCTCTAAACTACATATGACTTACTCACATGTAGTAAATGCAGCAAGATTGGAAACCAGAAAAGCTAATAAATCAAATGATGCATTCGCTAAATCTGCTGCCGCACTAGACCTAATGGGGCTCAGTAATTATGCTGAAGATAGCACAGATTTCTTACATTTAGCATCAGAAATATTTACAAAAAAAGGTGCATACATAGTAGCAGATACAGGTGGCATTGCAGGTATGTCATATCTACTTGCTAAAGGAACAGCAAGAGGCTTCTTGAATACTCCTGGTAAAGTTGGTAGTGCCGCAAGGGCTACAAAACTAGCATTAGAAGGATCATGGGCTGCTGCAAAATTTGGATTTAAAGCTGGAGAGATTTTATCTGCAGCTAGTAGACCACTATCAGCAATCTTCGCAACGGCCAGAACTGGATTCCAACTAGCTAGAGGATATACACCAGCAGGATGGGCTGCAACAATAGCATTGACTTTTGTTACAGCCAAGATAGAAGAAGTAACCCTAACAAGACAGCCAATAAGAATGTTTCCACTAATAATGAATGGAAAGCCATACCAGGGTGGTATGTGGGGCTATCAAGAAGATGATTTCTGGTCTGATTTCAAACATAATACATCAGAAACATGGGATAATGTAGAAATGATTTATTCAGCGATAACTTCTTAAGGAAAAGAAATAATGACAAAAGAAACAAGCAAGATAGCAACAGAGATAAAAGATCTAAGGCTAATGGAGTTAAAAAATAGACAACTTCGAGTTAGATATGGTCAAGGCACAATAAAACATGTATCACCACAAGGTGATAGTATTTGGGTAACAGTGCAAAGACATCCAGTAGCTACACAGAAAGAAGATGGAACTACAGAAATCGTAGATGGATTATATTATGGTAATGAAGGTGACCTCCCACCAGAAGAGATTACTATGTCGGAATTATTAATACCATTAAATGTAAATCTATCAACGCTTGCTATTAGGGACTATGAAGACCTTAGGAATCAAGTAGTTACAGTTCATGTTATAAATGGATTTCCTAAAAAAGCAGAGCTATTAGGGCCAGTAAATTCAACATTCTTTAAACCAGTAGATATTAAGACCGGAAGAATAACAGGGCCAAATAAATCTATACAGGATAAAGAGTTTGATACTTACCTATTAAGAGCAGGATATTCTCAAGAAGATATAGACGCCATGAAAGAGTATACATTAGCCAGTACCCCTACTGGTGTGTTAAACTTTGGTACTTCAGAGTGGACAAAAGGAGATAGTGAAAGACCAGATGGAGTAGATAAAACAGAAGTAGCTAAATCAGGCATAGTAACAGATTTACCACTCACTGCTGACAAATCAAATAATATATGTTATAAACCAGTAAAGGCACTTACAGCAAGATGATTTTAAAACCTAAAGTTAATAGTACATCATACTTAAACTTAACACCAAACAATGCTATAATTGCAGCTGGAGCTAATTCCTTTTCTGCAACACAAGACGCAGGTAATTTCATAAATGGACCGCTATCACTATCCTCTCCATTCACAAAGATAAGATTTGGAGGAGTATATAAGTTTAATTCACTTTTGGCTAATACAATGCCATCTAATGTAATAACTCCGATCCCTGTACTAGAGTTAGATTTACCAATACCAGAAGCAGCAGGTCTAATGGCAGTAACATCAATGGTAGTAAGCACAGCTACAGCTGGAATAGTATGAGTATAAGATAATGGCAGATAATAAAAGCAATAAAGATATAGAATTTGATAGATATGGAGATATGTCATTCATTGGAAATGACATATCGTTTGTTTTTACAGATATTGATTATCTATATCAAAATGTAATAGATAGATTAATAACAAATTTCAATGACTACTATTTATATAAGAATGCAGGAGCTAATTTATCTTTTTTCATTGGTGATATAACAAATAGCACTACTGAAAATAAAATAATAAAGAACATAACACATGCATTGACCGACGATGGGCTAGTACCTATCGCCCTATTAGACATAGTAACTCTAATAGATAAAAATAGTATCTTAATAAAAATACAAATAGGTGGAACAGGTCAAGGTATCTCTGAAATATTCACCATCAATTCCATATTCAACACATCATCCGGACTACTATATGTCACAAATTAATTTCAATAGAGAAAACGTATCAATAGATCTAGCACAGAAAGTGGCAGATGCCACTGGTATATCTAGATATTCACAATCATCAAAAATCAAACTACTAATAGATATCTTTTCAGATGAGATGTCTAACTTAGCAGAAACATATAATGAAGCAGTTAATAGTATTTATAGTGATACAGCTAAAGGTACAGATTTAGATGTGAAAGGTGCAGAATATGGTGTATACAGAAAAGTTAGGAGCTCTATATACATAGATGGAGCAGATAGAATTGCAAGTATTAAGCCAAAGACAGAAGGGCAAGTATTTGGAGACACTATATTAGAACCAATAACTATAGCACGAGGAGAGATAATAGATGTGGGATCCAGTTTTTATATAATAACATCTAAAGAGATAAATATTGTACGAATAGAGAGTGAAGTATTAGTATCGGGAACCATAGTCTCCTCTACAGATAGTGGCTTTAACATAAATAGTGGTGACACCTACGAGATGACACCTAGAGACAGATTGTCATCCAGCCTGAGCACCCTAATGATAGAGTTTTCAAAACCAGTATCAATTGATGGTGGAATAGAAACAGATGATGAATTTAGAAATAGAGTATTGTTAGCAAGAGACGGAAGCAATATTGCAACACTATCCGGAATAGAATCTGCAGTGTTATCTACTCCACAACTAAATGGATATTCAATACTAGAAAACAAAAGAGGATCTGGTTCACTCGATATAGGAATAGTTACAGATAGACTACAATCAACATCAATTGATCCAGATCTAAATTCTACTATTAGATCAATAGAAACAGATCTAAGAGAGGTTGCACCACTAGGATCAGACATACTACTATTTCCACCTGATAAACTGAATTTACAATTAACATATTCTACAAGTAGCAACATTGTTTCTGATAACAACATAAGGGATGCAATAAAGGAAGCCTTTAGGGCATCCTATAGATATAAATCTACTAACAGTATATATGCAGCAGACATAGAGAAACAAGTAGGAGCAGTATTGCCAGAAGTGAGTATAATTATAACAAATATGGATTTATACGATGAAACAATAAGTGCAGTAATATCATCCTCATCGAATATGGTTGTAGCTGGAGCTGGATATTATATCTTCCTAGAAGAAGACGGTATAAATAGAGAACAAAATGACTGATTTAAGCATGGATGATTTCACCATTGACATAGTGGCATATCAAGATGATGAAGCCAGAATAGGTGATACTCTAAATTTTGATGTAAACTATTGGATAGATCCAGACTTAACCCCCGTGGGAGCTACCCCAACTACAGTAATAGAATGGATAAATCACAATGGTGATGTACTGGGAGACCAGACATCCCTGACATATACACCAGCAGAGCCTGGATGGTACTCCATACAGGTTAAAGTAACATCAGAAGATCTAGCTTTCGATTATAGTGTAGTCATAACAGAAGGCTACACATTCAACCTACTCCCACTAGTAGATGTAGATTTTAAATTTCAATTACCTTACGAGAATGACCATAATTTATTAACATATTCAAATATGGATATATATAGATTCTTAACCTATTTTCCAAGATGGTCTTCTGCATACAATAACTTCTATAGCAATACTTCTAAGTTCATATCACCACAACTAGAGCGAGTATCTTTCATCATAGATGACTTAGATCAAATCATATCAAACAATAAAACAATTAATGAAAGTATACTTTTTGGTCATAGAAGAGAAGAAATAAAACTGTTAACTATAGAAATACCAAAATACATAAAAACAGAATATGGCTACTGTGTAAACATGGGAGAGCATAGTACAGCATCCATAGATAGCGTCCCAATAGGTGCTATTAAGAAGACTATTTCACATAATATAGATAAAGTATCATATAATATATTTGCTGGTGCACAGGACATAAGGCTAACAAGACCGTCAACGGTATACTTGCAGATAAAAAAGAAAAGAAGTAGTGATGATGAAAGATTTATAGTTATTAATGGTGTCAGTAGATATGGTAAATTCATAACAGAAAAAGTTCCAGTTGAAACATCAGTTCCAATTGAAACAATAAATGAATATGCAGTAATAAATAGAATAACAGGTGTAGACGATGAGATAATATTATCAAACTACATAGAGAATGATATCTCTCATAGTGAAAGCACATCACTAGACAAAAGGATAGCATCTAAAGATGGTATATATTTCATTCCAGAATTTGAAATATATGATAGCACTCTGATAATAAAAAATGCAGATTCATTTTCAAGTCTTGAAGAATTTAAGTATAATCTACCATTCATTCCAGATACAGTATTAATATCAAGCCTTCTTGACGTACTAATGCTAAAAGATAATAAATTATATTCATCAAAATTAATGCTAGACTATTACAGTTTATTTCCACCAGGTTCATCCGTAAATAATAATTCTTTTATATATGTAGATGATGAAAATGCTGAAGTTGGAAAATCAGTAAACATAACAATAAATACAGACTTATTAAAAAGCGAATCACTAGCTACCAATATCAAAATTTCAGTATTAAATAATAACCAAGAACTATACCTAGATAGTAGTAGTACACTTGTTCCATCTTCTGATACCTGGATAAAATTAGCAAACACTGGAAACAGAATAGTATTATCTATAAATATAGATAATGATTTACCATACATATTTGAATTAAGAGAAAATACAAGGCAACTACCGTATCATGCTATGTCCTATCAGAATAAAATAGTACCAATTAGCATAGGTGACAATATCGACAATATATATTTCCACAATAAAAACTTATACATACAAAATTTAGATTCTACTACATATACAGTAGATCCAGTAAGACTTGGATTCACCACAGATTCTAGATTTTCATACTTACAATATGAATTTGAAGAAATGGAGCTGATTTATGAGTCTTGATATATTCAAGAGAGATCTTTCTGATAAGAAGAAAAGAGTCTCTGGGATCACAAAAGAACAAATCAATAGTGAACTAGCAGCTAATGGCTATCCAGGTCTATATATAGAAACAGATATACATCTTAAGTTTTCGAATTCTACTATAACAATAGGTGAAGAAGTGCTACCGATATCAGGAATGACCTTAATAGAGACAGTGAAAATATTAAGAGAGCATGGAGTGTCGGCCTACTTGACAAGGAATTCTGTTGGTATGCTGCCAGCAGAATTACTATTAGACTTTGATAATAAAATAGTTTTTACAGAAGAAGTAGATGTATCACCCAAGAATATAGATGAGATGCATAATAAAAATATCCTAAATGTACCAGGATTAGAAGAATCATCAATTACAAAAACGATATTATCTGTGTCCTCTTCTTCTAGGAATATAATATATAAAACAGACGATAGTACATTTTCATATCAGGTTGATGACAATAGATTATTCATCAATGGACTCCTAGAAGATACTACAGCTATGATTGAATATGAAATAGATAAATTCTTCATATTTATGAATACTGAAAACGTAATAGAGCTTAATAAATTACTAAGAAGCGATATGAAAAATATAAATAATAGAATCTTAATGAATGATATTAATTCAAATAACTGGGACAAGGTATAATGCCAGAAATAGTATATAATGCTAAGATAACAACCTCTAGTATAAAATCTACACTAAAAAAAGATATACTACCTACAACTACCGGTCAACCCTTCAAGAGCACAACTAGTACTGAGCTACTAGAGTCGATAGATCATCCAAATTCACTAACAAACGGATGGGATAACGAACAAGTCTTTACACAAACAGAAGACGAAGTGCTGTTTAATAATACGACAAGGATATTAAATCACAGAAGGATAATACCAACATTAAACGGACCAGTAGTTGTTGCCTCTAATGAAGTTAGAGTAGACTCTGATGACTTTGTAGACTTCATAAGTGAAGAACCAGTGATGGGAGTTAAGTCTGCTGGTACAAATATGAATGCAAGAGCATTCATATTTAATAGGGATGATAATAGAATATCAATAGCAAAAGAATATCAATACACACACATTAATGGAATAAGAGATAAATTACTTCCAGATCAATTTACAGAAATACAAAATGAAGGACAAGAATTCTATGTATTTCAACAAAAAGCACCTATTCCATGTTCAACTTTAAAACATTCATCATTAGAAGTTACTGCACTTGACTACCTTGAATCATCATTTGATTACACACATCTATTAACAAAATACAGCATTGATAAATCAAATTTCTTAGAAATGTGTGATTATATATCAATATTAAGAGAAGATTTTGAAGAAGCAGATGAACATGTTTACGAATGGGATTTTGAAAAAGATGGAATCTCATTATATACAAGATACTTCCCCATATATACCCATGTTACATTAATAGCTAGATACGTACATAATGAAGTAATATATGACACAGATGATGTAACTATATTAGACAGAATATCAACAGAATATCTGTATCAAGTAGGTGTTTCTTTTTATGAAGATATAAATCCAATTAATGGAACAATCAAGATTGATCCTGATTTTTCTGATCAAGCAGTAGGAACCTTATACGGATTCTATATCTTCTATGGTATGTCACCAGCGATTTATATAAATCCAGAAGACCCTTCCATTAGAATAGATGATATACTAGATGATAGAAAGGCATTTACACATATTGCTATAAACGACATAGATGGTTATGGCAATGTCTCTATAGATAGTAGTTTAATACACATAGAGAATGCAGTTATACCATCTTCAGCGACAACAGATATAATAATGCCATTCAGATTTGAAAGATTCTTTCTGGAGACAAGTTCAAATATTTATATAAATAATGAATACGTAAAAGATGGTGAAAGATTCTGGATAACTAATGAAGGCAGAAATAAGGTACAATTTAGAGCACCAGTACATGTTTTAGAAATGCTTGAACCAGCAGTAGTAAATGGTGATTCCATAGAAACTGGTAATAATTCTATATCAGATATAGCTGCAGTTTATGGCTTATTTCAATATAGCGATAGCATCAGAGCTACATTAGCAGCGATGACATCTATCAACCAGGATGGCATAAAAGATATAGCATCTGTAGCACTGGGATACGGAGAAGGACCATACGGTGGTGGTGGTTATGGACAAGGGAAGATACAAACATACGGTACAATAATATATTATGCAACTGGTGGAACAGTATATCAACCCACTGGTAATAAAGTTGGAATACAAGTATCACCAATAGATATTGGATACGAAATAGTACTGCCAGCATGGGCAAAAGAAGACACCATAGAGATACAAGAAGTAACAGAAAGAAGTGCCAAGCCGTTCACAGATTGGCACTTCATTGAACCAGATATAGTCGTATTAGATAAAAATAAAGCACACGACAATGCAATATATAGCATCACATATGAAGTTGCAATACATCCAGTAATACCATATGTAGATATAAATGGAAACACTATTAAGATGGTTACAGTGCATGATCCAGAAACTATATACAAAAACTTTAAAGGGTACTACTTACTACATAGCAAAGAAATGCATATAAGAGTTGGATATGTAGATAGAGAAGGAAACCGTCAATATTTCCCACAAGAATTAACTGTTAACATGGTACTAGAAGAAGAGTATCTTGAAAGAGTGGTAACAGGAACTAAGACAATCCTATTATGATTAGGCAAAAAAAATAAATGAGTTATTTAAACAATATATATGTAAAACCTCCAATCAATTTAGTTGATGGGGTTGTTAAAGATGAAACTGTTATCAACTTGGGTTACCAAATTGAAACTGCTTTCGAGAATATAGGAGATATATTCGGTAATCTATATGGCGACGGGTTAGAAACAGCAAAATATGCTAGATATATAAATAGCGTATCTTCTGCAATAGGAGATATCAGTAAGCTGTCCCCAGAAGAACCATTCAAGACACTATACGAATCATACCTTCAAGTATTTGCAGTATCAGGAACCAGAAAAGACTTCATATTGGATCTTCATCCAATAGAAGGCGAAGAAGAAACCACTATCACCATAGTAGCTAATAACTCAATTAACTATGAGTGGGTTAGTGAAGAAAACTTTACTAATGAAACACATTTCACAACTAAAGGTAGAATTTTAATATTTTACAAGGTACCTGAAATAAGTTTTGAAGTAATATACAAGGGTACGTATCCAGAGTTTGGTACACAGTCTGGCTTTATGCCAAATGTATATCAATCACCAGACATACTTGTTGGCAATCCAGATCTAAAACCAAACATAGAACTGATGCCTTCTGGTCGTTATAAGATAACAATAACCAAGACTAATTATAACTCCAATGGAATGCAGTTCGGTTCAGAATTAGATTTAAAATTTAATCCGATAATAGAACAATATATATCACCAGTTGGCAACCTGGAAGTACCTAGAGAATATGTTAATGCCTGGATAAAAAGGCCTCATTCATATGAGAGACTACCAACTAGAGCCATATACATATTAAACGATACACAGTTTGAGATAGATACTGATGAAGTAATAGAGCTTGGAACAGATACTATTGTATTCGCCATAGCAAACGTATCATTATCAGGTATGCTTAATGACCTATATAAGCTAGTTAGAAATCACAATCATGACAGTAGCAGCATAGTACCGACAATAGATCATGACAAATTAACCAATCTAATACCCATATCAGAAAATGAAGATATAATATATTCAAAATCTAATATGATAAATAATGATCATCCAGAATATATACATAGAGAAGGTTACAGACTAGATGATGATGGTACATATAACAATGCAATACTTGGGGACCTACTGATAGCAGCGTCAGCTATCAGTGACACTACAGGTAGCTTTGAGAATATAGAAAAGGATTCAAACAGATTAAGCTTTGGATCAATTGCTGATGGAATATCCTTCAGACTGAGACCACTAGATGATACAGTCACGCCTAATGACCCCTCCGTATTAGAATTAAAATCTCCCAATGATGGACTATATATAGATACCGGAACAGATATAGATGAAGGTAAAAATAGTAGAGCACTGAGATTAAACAATCATGAACTGTTTACATATGGTATAGATAATGGATCTAGTATAGATCAATATCTATCACTATCTTCAGACAGTGGTGTTACATACATACTTGATAAGAATTCCCCATCTAATTTTGCTGATTTAAAATTAAATAAATTATTTGCACACAATATAGATGTAACTGGATTACTAAATATATTATTACCAGACGGAAAGCTACAGATAGGGGATGTTTTAATTACACCACTACCAGGTGGTGGATTAATTATAGATGGAGATATACATTTCACGGGGATAATAGAACTCGATTTAATTGATGCTACAGATGGTGAAATAGATAGATTAGTAATAACAGAATATTTAGAAATAAAAGATGACGGAACACGTATTAAATTTTCTGATAATGGGAAAACATCTGAGATAGCTACTACTTATGATTCGCAGATAGAAATAAGATCAGAAGACCCAGTAAGATATAAAACTCCGATAATATTAGATGGAGTATCAGGAAGAGATCCAGCAGTAGGTGCAACAATAGAGCGCATTAATGGTATATCTATAATAGATGATGGTGATCCTGCATTACAAGAATATATGTCGATATATGTATCCTCTCCAGCAGGATCAAAAGCCACTCCTTCAACTGGTTCTACATATATGGAGATGTATTATCCAGAAGCATCTGACTTAGAAGAAAACACAAATGGCTTATGGTTAATAAGAAACACAAGAGTCCCACAAATAGAAAAAGGTGTTAAGTACGCATGGAAATCTAATGATGGAGACAAGCGTGTAGATAGCCTAACTGATTGGCCAAGAGCTAAATTAACAGCAGGCTTTGGAGACTTCTATTCGATAAAAGTAAATGCATCTAACCTGATAGATAAAGATGGCGTTAAGTTCGGGGACTTTAATTATATATTTGTTACCGGAGATGGTGGGAACTGTCCAGCAGGGCTAATGGTCATGGAATCGCTAGCTGGTGTAGCAATGGTACAAGCAGGAATGGATCCTGCAGATTGTGCGAATGTAGTTTACTCTTCATTAATAGTAGGAGACATACAGTCTAGAGGGTCAATATCAGCAGAAGATGATATATCAGCTGGTGGTGGAGTTAATGCTGGTACAGAATTATCAGGAGATACTTTAGAAATCAGAAAAGATTCTCAAATCTTTGGAGATGAAAGAGTATTTGGTAATGAAACTATAGACGGTGATTTTTTTGTACTTGGAGAAAGTAGTTTCAATTCCAATGTTGATATAAATGGTCAACTAAAAGTAACTAATAAGGCTGAAGTTGGAAACCTTGAGGTTATAGGAGTATCTGGTTTTGGAGAAATAGCTAGATTCCATAGTGCTGTATCCATGGAAGAATCAGTGAATGTAGCAGGCTTAGCACAGTTTGATGGCTATGCAGATTTTAGATCAAGACTAACCGCTAAAGAATGTTTTCTTGGAGAAACACATACCTCTTCACTGGAAGCGTCAGATCTAATAAGTGCTAATGGTGGGATTGAAGTTGCATCTACTGCTGTTGTAAGAGGGAATATAATTGGTGAAAGTGCACTAGATATAAAAGGCTCTGCTATCATAGCTGCAGCTGTATACTCTCATGGATTAAATTCAACAGCAGACTTAAATGTAGCAGAAAGAACAACACTAGATGGAGACTTAACAACTAACGCAGATATATTATTTAGTGGAGATGGTAGTTTTGTATCAAATGTGAAATCGCAATTCACACAAGATGCTATCTTTGGTCAAAAAATATCTAGTGGTAACATAAGTGTAACAGGTAATATTGATGTCTCGGGAACCATAGAAACCAATATGATTGATGCTACATCGATAAATGTATTAGGTGCAGCAAAAACTGGGTCGCTAGAAACTGATTTTGCAATCATAAGAAATGATGTAACAATTGGTGGCTCTATAACAATAGGTCAACAAGCTGCTAACCCAGTACTGGTTAGCTTAAATGGTTCAATGTCTTCATCTGGCAGTATATACTCAAAAGGGTCTATTGGTTCTGGTAGTACAATAACTACAGATCGAGGATTCAATGCAGGAAGTGGTTCAGGATCTTTCATGCATGAGTTGAACTTAACAGGAGAATTATCTGTAACTAAGCACATATCTGGAATGGGTGGAGCATCATTTTTTGAAGATGTTAGAGCAACAACCAATATGCAGGTTGATGGAACGATAGGTGTAGGTCAAACAGTTAAGATAGAAATAGGTGATGGAAGAATATCAGTAGGTGATGTTACTGGAGATAAAACAGATGATCCTGGTCAATTATCAGTAAGTTATGGTACATTTAGATCACTAACTGGAGTAACACAAGGTAACGAGCTACCTATGCCAGAAGGTAATGTAGGTGATGAATTCAAAGGTGTAAGAGATCAGGCATTACAAGTACGAAACTTCTTGAGATTAGAAAGTATGCATTGTAATAACATGGCAGTATTTGCTGGTCAGGTAATCATGAATAATGACATATGGACAAACTCAATACGACCAATTAATGTAGAAGATTCTACTCAGGATTGGGTAGATATCATAGCCAGGAAAGCATACTATGCCCCAGATTAATTACTCTTTAAAAGTAGGACCTAAGTTTGATCTATTTGGATTGAAGGAGTCAAATCCAAATAATCCAATCTTAATAGCAGACAACAAAGGTTCAGACTTTTCATTATCAAGAGTTCAGTATAACGAATCTGATTCACACTTAAAGTTGATAAAGAATATTACAACATCTGCACGTAAAACAAGAATAGTTTCTAATACAGCAGACATGATGATGACAGATATATTCTATTACGAGGATAAGGATGAGGAGGCTCCTATATATCTCTTTTATAAAGTTAAAAAAAGAAAACTACATAAGCCAAAGATCCGAGTCAATGGAGAAGAAGCAAAATATGTAGATAATCACTTCATATACCTCAATGATACTGAAGCCCTAGTAGAATATTATAATCAAGATGATGAATTACTCCTATCAGAATACCAAGAAGTGTATCCAGTATTCATATGGCAAGAACAAATAAACCATAAAGAAATAATAGATATAGATAACAAAAAATACTCATTTAAATTATCAAGAGGAAATGTAATCGTATCTGCATCGAAACCTAATGTTCATGCTGAAGTCAAACTAGAACCAATATATAAACTTAAAAGAGTTAAAGAATTTATAGTAAAACTAGAACCATTCTATCTGAATACATTAAGATCGAATGAAGAAGGAAGACTTCAGTTTGAGTATAATTATTTAACTATAGTTCCAGATGTTACAACTAGAAGGCTAGAACAAGCTGAGATACTAGGTGGTAATATAATATTCCTAGAGAACATAGATGTACTAAAAAGATCACTAAAGATATATAGAAAGAAAAATTATTCCTATGTTATAGATGAGAACAATATAGACGATCCATATAGAGACTATGATGTATTACTTGATAACGAAAGTGGAATGTATGACAACATCATACATTCCAGTAAAGGAGAAATAGATGCATCAGTGCTCCTAAGAGATAATATAGTAAACTATGGTGACATAACACATATATCATATCAATACGTTCGTACTAATAATATCTTAAAAATAGAAACAGAAGATGTTTCATTAAAAAATCAAGTAGTATACTTCAGTATAAAACCAACTAAGATATCCAAGCAGGGTACTATAGCAAAGTTCCCACCAGAATTATCTTATATAATATTAGATAAGAATGGAAACATATCTATATTATCAGATGGTGAAATACCAAAATATGAATACGAACTACCACTATACCTAGGGTATGGTAAAGGTGTATACTGGGGTCATTCTGATCCAGAATACACAGTAGATCCAAATGAACCAATGACTGGATATTCTGGTACGACTAGTGATTTCCAAACAATAGTTGTAGATGGCAGTGGTTTAGGTAGTGATTATGGAACAGGTTGGGGAGAGTTAGGATACAGTGAAGGACCATTTGGTGGATCATTCCTCAAAGATATAAATGACATCCAAGATTTATTAGACATAAAGAACAATGCAGAAGCAGGAATGATATCTGTTGGAATGGTTGCATTTATACCAGAAATAAAAACAGCAAACATCTTTCCATATAAAAACGTATCGATAGTAGATAACGATATGAACAGGAGAGATCTATACAATTATAATAATATTGTATGGCACAATTCAATAGATGGTCAGCATAGTGATCTAATCAATAAGTCTCCAGTAGATATAATAAAAACATATGCAACAATCTTCATAGAACCATATATCCAATTCCAAGATGATGAAGAAACGATAGTAGAGTTTGACTTGTCACAAATAAAAGATTTATATGGGCCAAATACTAATATAAAAGATGAGTTTATACTAAACTCCACTGTGTCTTCCATAGCAGATGCAGATGTTAATATATACGAAGGGTTAATGCCCTCAGTAAGTAATAAAATAACAGATATAGTAGCCTTTACTCAGGTTGACTCTGGTGATTACCAAGAAGTTAATAAAAATATAATGATCTCGCATGATTATAGTAAAGCAACTATGAAATTCAAAGCTATAGATCTAGACAATGTAGAGAACATAGGTTTAGGTTTTATGAATTCAGATATTAAAATATACCCAACATTAACAATTAACTTATGAAAGAATTTTTAGATAAAAGAAATAGTTTTATAATAAACAATAGGGTTGGCTATACAGCAGACATATATAATGATCATGATAAAGTCATAGCAATATTCAATTCTCTTAAGGAAATATCCACAAATATAGAAGATCATGTAGATTTTTTGATAGAAAATATAGATGAGATAGAAGTAGATGTTAAAAATCTAATGGACATAATGAAAAATAGAATTTCATATCTAACTTCAGCCATAGTCCACATAGGTAAACTAAAGATGTCATACCCAGCAATAGCGAAAGAGGGTGACATAAAACTAGTCGATTTAACAAAGGGTTCGTATGATAATATTTCATATTCCCATACTGATTCTGGATTGATAATGAATGCGACAACTACAACTCTATTTATGGAATAACTCATATGGCTAGAAAGAATTACTGGATATATGGCAACAAGTATATATCACACAACTACATGACATTAAAAGCAATACAACCAGGAGTCATCATATCATCAATAACAGCAATAGCTGCTGCTGGTGGAGAAGTGGAGATAATATCTAACCCTACCAAGATAGGCAAGTCTGCTGCCATTAGATACCAAGCAGAAGTATCAGACAGAATAAGGGTTACGATTGACCACCCCCTAACAGAAGTACTTGAATTAAAAGACTTAATATCAATTAGATTAGGATTAGATAACTATGAAACAGTAGGTGGATACACATCAGAAGAAACTCAAATCAATTTCAATAAAAATCTTACTGTAGTTTATGATATAGAAAATATTCTAGATTCATTTATTAAAACTGAACTACATTTATCAACTATAGATAATTATGATAATATTATATATTCAGAGATAATACCTATATCAATAAATGATGATGGATGGATGGTGGAGTATGCAACAGGTGTATCAGAAATAGAATTGCCATACAAGCCAGTAGTTGACAGTCTATATGTGTTGATAGAAAATAGTAGAATAAATCAATATGAAATATCTGGCAACAAAGTGGTACTAGATATACCAGAAGGGTATAGCTGTATGGTGTTGTATAAACCAGAATTCATAGAGCAAGGTGGTCTTTATGAATTTTCAAATAACGTAAGCCTAACACCCTCTTACGGCATAGTATTAAGAAAAGATTATTCTAATAAGATAAACTTTTCTTTAGTGTTAGACATATACAACCCAGACATTACATCAGTAAATCATACACCAATAATAAAATCACTAGGCTTAATGACATCAGATAAATGAGTATAATATATAATCAAGCAGACTTTTTAAATAAAAGCCTACCTACAACTGATACTGGATACGAGCATATGACTGCTCTTTATCTAAACATATCAGACTATGTGAATAGCAACATAGACGACGTTAATAATATTAATAAAAATATGCTTAAGTCATTAGATGAAACTGCATCTATATATAAAAATGCTAATAGATCTTTAGGTGCTATAACGAATTCCATGGCAGATGTTTTTATAACTGGTGGTGGATCAAGAGACTCAATGAATATATTCAATAAGGATATAGATATATTTAGCAATGGTGTCATCATGGATTATGACACCATGCAAATACGACTAGATAGATCTCCAGCCGTAAAGTATGCTGCAAAAAAGATAGAAATAAATACTAGAAATGGAACACTGGGTAATACTATTGATCCTAAAAAAGCACACTTTGATATAAATAATATAGTTAGTATGCTATCAAGATTAGAAATTGAGTCTTATGAATCAGAATTAGATATAGACATTAATATTGATACAGGAAATAATCAAATATTTAATAATATAAAATTTAATCTATTCAACTTTGGCACTAGGCTACCAGTAATAGGATACATTTCAATATCTGAAGATGGTTGTAATTATAAAAAAGTAGAAATCTCTACTTCCAATTCCATGTCTATGGATATAAATGATTTTGATTTCGATAATGGCCTTATAAATATACACATAAAAGAAACAGCTGGTAGATATTTAAGATTAAATCTAATACAGAAACTACCCTACAACACTGGTGCAACTAAAAGAAAAAGATATGCCATAGGCATCAATGCATTAGAAGTAGGATTCTACTCAGCAGTAGAATCTGGTGACATAGTAATAGGTCCATTAAAATCAAAAGATGAAATATTTAAAGTAGCTGCTTACAGCGATATGCTAAGATATGATCCTGTTAGCTCAAACATAGAATTAAACTTATCAATAGATAAAGAAACCTGGATACCATTTCAAAACTCATCAGTATTCAATCCAGATTCAGAACTATCAAAGATAATAAATTTCAATAATATAGATTCGTCATCATTATTTACTGATGAAATAGTAACAGAGATCTACCTAAAGATCTCAATGAAATCCTCTGATGTTTCACACACAGCACCATCATACAGAAATATATCAAGACAGATAATAAATGCATCAAGCTCTATAAAAACTTTTCAAATAGAAAGTGTCATAAGTGAAGACTATTTGGAGTTATTTAGATTCACAGATATAAAATATGGAACTAGATTTTCATTACCAAATTCAAGTCTCAACCTTAACCCCTCCGTATCAGAGAATATCTCCTCAGTAGAAGTAGATGGAATAACAATGATACAAGGTCTAGGTGTAGAGTCAGACAGAATATATGATTTAGAAAAAGATAAATTCCCTGGTGTACCCAATAGTCAATCTGTAATTCAATTTAAATATGACAAACTACATGTGGTAAGAAATGATTCAATAGAAAATATGCCATCAGCAGACTATGATCCATTTGAAATAGAAATGTATGCATTCTCTTCCGTGCTAAGAGAGCCAACCATTATTGAAACAATAAATAAAGAGTACGAAGAAAGCAATACACTACCAGTTATACCATTTAAAAAGAATAGTGGATTATATACTTTGACATATGGAGATAAGACCATATCTATATCATACAATCAAGGGTTCTTTCTAGACAATAGAGAAGCTCTTTATGCCGTAGGAGATGACATAGAAGAAGTTATAGTTAGAGATGAATTAGGTAGAAGAATAAAAAAGATACAACCATTTACTATTGATGAACAAAATTACATATCAATATTAGATGCACTAGAAGCAGACATGCCCACTCTGGTTAATATAAATAATTCTAATCAGGAAGAGATAACATGGAATAGTATGTACCCATTAGAATCATTAAAAGAAAATGAGTATGCAATAGAATTTGGTAAGATAGTATTCAGTGATTACTTTAAGGGTAAGATTTCTTATGCAAAGATAATGGTTTCAGAAATAGCAACTGAGATAGACAATAGCATAGATGGAATCAAACTACTATCTAGCTCTTCTAAACAAATAAAAACAAAATACCAATTATTAGACTACGATCTAGAAAAGACCATCAAGTTAAAGCATACGAACTTACTAGAGCAGAGCGTAGAATTTGATCTATCTAAATCTTCAATAAATGCATTCTTAAAAGAAGTAGAATTCATTAATGGACAAGAAGAATTTGAATTAACTGTTAGTAATATACAGGTAGCAACCATAATGAAGTCAGACAGTGGAGAAGATATAATCCTTCTCCACCCTGACTATATAGATAGTGGCCCAGTAGATATAAGAGAATGTAATCCATTATTCGAAAGAAGAGTTTACAGTCAAGATGAATTAATAGATATGGGTGATTATTTTATAGAGAAAAATAAAGAATATAACTGGGGAACTAATAAGAAGACAATGAATAGTATAGTCCTCCCAGTAGATTCAGCAGTATCTACATCTGGAGAAATAGAAATTAAATATAATATTACACCAGAAAAAAGATCTTCAGCAGGATTTTACTCAATAGATTATATCAATGGAGTAATGCACACAGCTTCGAAGATAGATGGCAGAACTTATATCTCTTATAAATACTCAAGTGTCTATGCTAAATACACATCCATGAGTAGGATAAACAAAAGAGATTATCAAGTTAATGGAAATAATTTAATATTAAATATGAATAATGAAAACATAACTAGATACTTACTTATATCTTCACATACATCTAAGCCAACAATAGAATACCTTGAGACGCCAGTCCTATTAGATTTCAATTTAAATATAGTTGATGCGAGAAATTCAATATGAGACAAGAAGACATAGACTTCCTTATAAGAGCCAACATACCAGTTACTGAATACAATATAATATATATAAACAACTTCAATCCGCTAAGAGAATCATTCACAACAACAATGTCGTCAGGTGCCATAGACTTAGATATAAAAAATTTCAATGACATGTACAACTATGCAACTACATTGTTTAAAAATAGCATAGACAAAAAGATACCACTTAGAGATAGAGTGAATTCAATACTGGAAAATATAAATGAAGACGTAGATGATATAGATTCAGCAATGATTGAACTAAAAGAAGAGTCAGCTAGCTCATCAGTTTTAGAATCAGCCATGAGTGGAGAATTAGAAACTATATTAATCGATTTTTCAAATAGGGCGATCATTTCTAATGAGTCAGAAGGGATCATTATACAAAATGGTCTCATGTTTGCTGATGCAACAAACGAATTAGCGAATAAAGAATCTATAAGAATAGAAAAAATTAAATTCGGACTACTGTCATCGTTCATGCGATCAAGACAATCAGTAGATGTGGCAAAGATAGAACAAGTATCAGATACAGGAATTGGATTCTTTCCAGATAAAGATTTAGACGTAATCAATAATGATATACCCTTTAGGCTAGAAGGGGTTTCTGATGAAAACATATCAAGAAAGATAGATCTATTAATAGACAGAGACAACTCTAGTTTGTTTAACCAAGTAGAAATTGATCTTGAAAAAGCACACATGGTTTCAGTATATACATCTTCTGATAACGAAGAATTCACAGTACATACAAATAGACCAGAATACATAAAGAAGTCTACCATACAGATCACTCCAACAAGTGATCGGTATGTTAAGATAGTTTTCCATAAGCTAAAACATGACACAATAGTAAATGGAAACAACACATACACTATAACAATTAAATCTTTATCTCTATTAAGGACAACGTTTGAAGGTAAGTCTGTTTTAATTACAAATCCAATACAGATATCTGGTGCCTACAGTAAGATAGCAATGAACACTTGTGATTGTATATCTGCTGGTGAAAAAGGACTAATAGACTACTACTTATCAGTCAATGGAAAAGACTGGGAATCAATAAGACCAGTAGGTAGAACAAGTGGGGATACTTTATCTAAAGAATCAGTTATTAATGTTAATCCAACAGTAGACAACAAGTTCATCCTATTAGAAGATAAAGAAGTAGTTAATAATATAGAAACATATACACTAACTCTACCAGACGATTTTGTTAGATCAAATTACCTAAGAGTATTTTCTGAAGACATAACATATTCATCAGAAGACTGGGAATACGAAAGAAGTATGTATTCAGCAATAGGTATACTCTATGAAGAGAAGGTTATAGATTTTGGAGAGAATGAGATACTATTAAATGGTAAGTGGATAGTAGGTGAAGTAAAATTAATGCCAAATATATATCGCATAAAAATAAGAGCAGATAATTATGCGAATGTAATAACAGACAGAGAAAATAGTATCGTAGATATAGGGAATGGAGAATACGCAGTAGAATCAAATGATGGAGCAGTTCGAACTGTATTTGATCCATTATATCCATACAACCATAAGTATATAATTGAGAAGGAGTTTGATTATGTATTTAGACAAGAATTAATTGAAAAAGAAGACTACAACCTCTATAATAAAGATTCAGAATACCATTTATCAACAATGAAATCACATGAAAATATAATCATTGCATACAGACTACACCAGTCAAGTGTAAATTCCATTCAATTAAAAGCAGAGTTGAGATCTGAAGATTCTGTAACAATACCGTATATAGAAAAAACAATCATAAGGCTAGCATAAAAATATGGAATCATTAAAGGCTTTAACACTAGGTAATTATATCAGGTCCAGAGTAAGACCTAATGATATATTATTTACGCCGTTAACTACCACTTTCCAGGATTCAAAAAATATCTGGGATTACTTAAGAAGCTACGAAGGAATATTTATTAAGACACCAGTATTATCTGGTGTAACTCCTAATGATGGTCTAGATGGTAGGTCATTATTAGTAGACATGAAGGCTTACACAGGATTCTTATTTAATATTGGAGCAAATAGACCAAAGACTATATCTGAATCTATATCTGAATTATATAGAACAATAGATGTTAAGATACTAGAGTCTTCAGCAGCAACAGAATTAGCTGATATAAAAAGCACCATAGGTCTAGGTAGATTCTATGAAAATGTACCATCTTCTGAGTCATCAGTAGATAACGATTTAGAAGTTATAAATACAAAATTATTACAAATAGCTGCAGATGTATTCAATAGAGGAACTACTATTGGAGATGAACAAGATCAATTAATGTATTCTTATGATGATAATGGACTACAAACACAAGCTACATCCATCAAGGATCTAATAGATTCCTTGATGGAAATACATGGTGGTATGGATCAAATAAATCATGACGGTTTAAAATCACATCATACATGGGCATCATCAATGGACAATACTCAGTTTGTACCAGGAGGTACAGAGTTATATACTACAGTGTTTGCAAGTGGTAATATATACAATGATTATGCTAATGCACAAAGATTTTACAATCCTTTCAATAAGGATGTTAAAATAGTGACATCATCAGTAGTCGTAACTGAAAATACATTAGTCAATACAACGACAGTAGTCGTATTAATCGATGGTGAACCAACATCATTCGACATAAAAATATTACCAGGAGAAGTAGGTCAATTAAAAAATGACTTAGTAGAACATATTCTAGAACCTGATAATAATGTACAATTTAAAATAGCCACTGGATCTAGTCCTACAGGGCAAATAAAAATATCAAATTTATCAATGATAATTGAAGAGACCAACTAAAGGAAATCAAAAATAATGGCAACTTCCACACCATATT
>Ga0164313_10000730_pt1 | contig 27470 bp, 43 predicted proteins | sample GuaBasSedimGuay4_FD_113735 | JGI IMG/M metagenome (GOLD analysis project Ga0164313, IMG submission 113735) | Subseafloor sediment microbial communities from Guaymas Basin, Gulf of California, Mexico - Guay4, Core 4569-4, 0-3 cm | ecosystem: Environmental > Aquatic > Marine > Hydrothermal vents... | reverse complement strand
TGTTGACGTTAATACTCTAGAGTTACCAAACTTTGGAGATAGAGTAATATAAACGACCGTTAGCACAACTGGTTAGTGCAATCGCCTTTTAAGCGATAGGTTCTGAGTTCAAATCTCAGGCGGTCGACCAAGTTAAGCGTGAGTGGTGGAATGGAATACACGCTGGTTTTAGAAACCAGTGCCTTAGGGATTGAGAGTTCAAATCTCTCCTTGCGTACCAATGCGGTTGTGATGGAATGGAATACATAGGTGACTTAAAATCATCCGCCTGTAATGGGTATCCCAGTTCAAATCTGGGCAGCCGTACCAATCTTAAATTAAATTGAGGTTAATTTAGACTTGATTTAATCCTTTAATTTTGATATAATATATTTATAGAAAATAAAGAAAGGAAATAAAAATGCTAAATAAATTTTTAGTACAAAAACAAGGTCTTACTAAAGACGAGACTAATGAATTAGAATATTTACATATTTTAAAAAATGATCTATTTTTATTAATGGAACAGACTGACGACAATTACAAACTACGTTTATATGCAGCATTACTAGAATCTCTAGAATATAACATGCAGAGAGTTTGGCATTTTCCTCAGGATAGTCAATATCACAATTGGTGGCATAAAGTACCAAACTGTAACTGTCCAAGTATGGATAACGATGACCCTTTGATGCCGGGTAGGATTATTAGAGAAGATTGCCCGATTCATGGGTCAGATTCAAGTAAACGAAAGGTATTAGTATGAAAGTATATAAATATGTAGAACCTGATATAGATTTTTTACCAATAGAACATATTATAACAGACGAACAGATTCTTGAACAATATTGGGATTATTGGTCTGATAATATGAAAAAACTAGGAAGAGTCAATTTAATTACTAAAAGTAATTGTATAGACGATTTTTTAATTATACATTGGGCAGAAGAAATTAAATGAGATATTTATTAATTATAGCTTTATTATTTAGTTTTAATGTAGATGCTAAAGAGTATGGTAAAAAATACAGCAAGACTGTTGCGAAGCAACGGGCTGCTAAACATCCTCAAGGCTCTGGTAATCATTATCACAGATATGTAAGAAGCTATCCAGGTAATAACAAATATACTACAAGATATAGAACAATGCGGTCTTGTTGCAATAAACATACTGATTAATAATGACACAAAAAGAAGTATTAGAAGCAGTAACGGAAGAAGAATTGCTAGCACTAGCTGATAAGTATACTAGTGCAACAGATATTGTGATAAATCATTTTGGATTTAGTAGACGTTATCCTAAAATTATATCTGATAAACTAGAAGAGTTTGATATTGAATTTTTAAATACTAAGAAAGATATAGTTAGTAAATATATTGAGATAACTAAAAAATGTCCAGTATGTGGGTTGGATTTTGTAACTAAGTTACATAGTCCAAAAGAGAAAACTGTATGTTCCAGGGCATGTGCAAATACCTATTTTAGATCTGGTAAAAATAATCCTAATTTTATAACAGGTAAACATAGTTACAGAAGTATATGTTACAGGTATCACAAAAGAAAATGTATTATATGTGAAGAAACTTTAGTTTTAGATGTACATCACATAGATAAGGATCATACTAATATTGATCCAGATAACTTGATACCTTTATGTCCAACACATCATAGATATATGCATAGTAAACACAAACATATCATAAAAGATAGAATACAAAAATATATAGAAAACTTTAAACAATGCCGCATAGCTGACGGGTTCAGTCCTTAGCCTTCCAAGCTTTCGAGAGTTGGGTTCGATTCCCACATGCGGCTAATTATTACATATTAAGGATTAAAATATGTTAAGCACATGGTGTAAGAGCTTAGGTCAACGAATTAGTGATTGCGATAAAGCATCAAATATTGCTTGCTTGTTAAGAACTATTTATCTTTTAATAGGCTTAAGCACAAGTATAATGATTATGACAGGAATAATACATCAATGGTAGAATAACGCCACATTAGCTGAGATGGTTTAGCACCTCTTTTGTAAGGAGGAAACAGCGGTTCGAATCCGTTATGTGGCTCCACATTATAAAGGAATATATGGAAAGTATAAAAACACTAGGAGCAAGTAATCATTGTAAAGCAGAAAGACAAGTTGATGATTATTATGCGACTGACCCAATGGCTATGGAATTAATATTGGAAGAGGAATTTGATTTAGAAAACGTACTAGAACCTTGTTGTGGTGAGGGTCACTTGTCTAAAGTAATGTTGGAAGATGGAATACAAGTAACCTCTAGTGATTTAATAGATAGAGGATTTGGAGCAGTAAAAAGTGTTTACGATTATAACAGTTGGGATGGTGATATTATTACTAATCCTCCTTATAAAGAAGCTCAAAGAATTATAGAGCATTGTTTAAATATTATTCCAAATAACAAAAGAGTATTGATGTTTTTAAAACTTCAATTTATGGAAAGTAAACAAAGAAAACAATTATTTTTAAACTCACCTTTGAAAACAGTATATGTTTCCAGTTCCAGAATTAAATGTGGAATAAATGGCGACTTTGGAGCAATTAAATCCAGTGCTGTAGCATACGCTTGGTATGTTTGGGAAAAAGGGTATAGTGGAGACCCAAAAATAAAATGGATAAACTAATAGTAATATTATTTTTAGTATTCACAGTGCCGGCTGCCTACGCAGCAGGTTACTGTAAAGACAATGTGCCTGGAGTATGTGCTAGTACTCCTTTTTGTGTAGATAAGAAAATAGGTTCGTCATGTAGAGGACCTGGAATTTGTACAGCTTTAGGTAAGAAAGAAGTTGGGGATTGTTGCAGATGTAAAGGTGGCAGATCACCAAGTCGTTCGGAAATGAATGAACTTAGAAATAACACATACCCATTTCCTGACTTTAATCATAAATCTGGAGATTTAATATTTTATGAAACCAATTAAACATATAAAGAGTTGGCAGTTACATGTATTAGAAACTGATGCAGCTAAAGTATTTAAAGCTAAACAAATTAGACCAGATATTAAAATGGATAAAATAGCAGTTCTAACAGGAACTATTGTAAATGATCCTACAGAGAATTTAAAAATAGGCGACCATACAAGAACGACTGTTATTATAGAATCAAAAAAAGATAATATATATGAAACAGCAAACACTATTTATAAAGTATTAGGCAAACAAGGTGATACAGTTATTAATGGAGGAGACTGGGGTTCTAGAGTGATGGAGATAATTTATGGGTAAATTTTACGAGATATTAAAATTCAAACTTAATGGTGGTTTTAATTGTAAAAGTTGTAATTCAAAAATGTTCTTTTCTCACTTAGAGCTAAAAGGTAAACATTTTCTATTTCAAAACCATAATGACTATATGTGTACAAAATGTACTATAAAATCTTTAAATAATATATTTACCCATGACCATAAATGTGATTGGTGTGACACTGAAAATGTCAAGACAGCTACCTATACAAAAACAGATGATGTATTTATATCATTTGGTAAGTATTGGTGGAATGGATTTTTTATATGCAAATCTTGTATGCTTGAGAATATTAAAAACAGTAAAGAAGTAAGTGGTGTTTGTAGAGTAAGCGGTGGTAAATTTAAATACTTAAATAAATTAGGACTAGAATATAATGGAAGATAGGCAACCTTTTAATAACGAAATAAGAAAAGATATAAAGAATTTTGAAGATAATCTTGAAGCTGAATTATTATATTTATTAAATAAGTATAATCCAACTTCTTTTGACGTATTTGTTAATAGAGCAGACCCTGGAAGAAGGGCTTCAGCAAAGGTTCAAATGACATTTGAATAATATAGTAGTATGACAGTGAAAGATAGATGAGCAAGAAGCAGGTTCAACTCCTGTCATCTCCACAAAGGTTATTGGTATATAATACAGTAGGTTTTGTGGGGATGAAATGGTATCGATTGGCATTGACGGATAACTAGACTACTCGTGAGAAATAACATACACGTTAAAATAAGTTAAAAACTAAAATAAATGCAAATGATGATGATTTTACATCTGACTTTAAAGAACTAGACTTCGGTCTTAGTTTTGACGAGGACTTCGCTATAGCAGCGTAAGTAAAAACAGTGGGGCTGGTAACTTGCCTTATTATCCAAAAGTTACAACAAATTATATACACTACCACCACTTAAGGTATGAAATATATGTGGAGATTTTAAAAGATTACTATCTGAAAGCAAAAACTAGTTAGTGGTTATTAAAGATACTTTTTATCCTTCCACGGGTTTCTGATAGACTAGATATAGTCTATATTAGTGTGTATTATTAAATACTTTGAGACTGAGAGTATTTAATAATGCAGCACTAGAGTTGTATTATCATCGAAGGGAGTTTACTTCCCCTTAAGCTGCGTGCACTGAGAGCAAACACCTCGTAGAGGTGCAGGTGGCAAAGAAACTAGAGGGTTTAAAAATGCCCTATTACTGTGCATCGGGACAGTAGAAATTTGAAAGAAAGCATCCCCGAATGGTTGCTCGCGCTGTGGTAGAAATACTGTAAGATTTCGTATAGGTCATTTTTAAAGTATCTGTAGCTCAAATGGTAGAGCATCGGATTGAAAATCCGAGTGTAGTTGGATCGTTACCAACCAGATGCACCACATTATAGGGAGATTCCAAATGTTTACTAAATGTTTAGCTGTTATTAAATCATGTGAAACATGGGATCAGCGTAGAATAGCAAAAAAATATATAGATTTAGCATATTTAAGTCGTAAAATAAATACAGAAGAATTTTTCTATTTATTTGAATTAATAATGGAAGACTAAAACTAGAGAGGAAATATGAGTAAAACAACACATATAATATGTATACTAGATAAATCGGGTTCTATGACCAGCTTAGCGTCGGAAGTAGTCAGTAATTTTAATAAGTTTATTAAAGAACAACAAGAAATGAAAGGTAAAGCTAAACTAACTTTAGTATTTTTTGATGATGGATATGAATTAATATACGATCAAGTTAATTTAAAGAAAGTCAAACCTATTACGGATGAATATAAGATAGGTGGTATGACTGCAATGAATGATGCAATAGGAAAAACCTTAACAAACTTATATAATAAGAAAAAAGCTGTAGTATTAATACATACAGATGGATACGAAAACGCTAGTAGAGAATTTACTACAGATCAAGTTAGAAAACTTGTAAAAGATAAAAAATCTTGGGATTTTAATTTCGTAGGTGCAGATATAGATACTGCTTCAGTAAGTAATTCATTAGGCATTGCTAAACATATGAAGATTGATAAAAACCCTAGAGGCATTAATATGTCTTATAGTGCTTTTAGTACAACAACATCATTATATAGAAATTAAGGAAGATTAACTAAGTGGGTGCTTAGAACGGATTGCTAATCTAGTTGCACGCTAAAGCGTGTGGGTTTCGATTACTCAGTCTTCCTCCAAATAACGGAAGGTAGCAAGCAACGGTGCTTAATCGGCCTTGAAAGCCGTGCCAACGTAACAGTTGAGGGTTCGATTCCTTTACTTTCCTCCAAATAAGGAAATACCTTGAAAATAAAAAAGACAGGTCTATTGTATAGACTGATGCAATATGGTACATTTTTTGATAGATGGGCTATACCAAATAAAACTACAGATATATGTACTATGACCAGGCAAGTGTTAATAGGTACATTTTTTAGTATTCCCGGACTTATATTACTATTTTCAATGATTGCGGGATTAGCAGGATTACCTATATTCTTTTTAGTTATTGGTTTAACATTAAATATGTGGATTATGGATTTCTGGTTATCATTATTAGTTTTGTTATGTATAGCAGTAGCTACATATATAGTATTTTATATTAAAGAAAACTGGAGTATATCTAATACTATGGAACATACTGAAACAACAAAAGAACTAAGAGATTTTGTAGCTACTAACTATAAATCTTTTAAAGAAAAAACTTGTATATTAATTGAGATGGATTAAAAATAAAATGAGTGAAGAAGTACAAGCGGGGTTAACTATTATAATATCAAGTGTGTTTTTTATAATTGGATTAACAGGGGTTATTGGGTTTATTTTAAACGGAACTTAAAAAAGTTCTTGACATTTTCCTTAAATTTCTGTATAATATACTTATAAAATGAAAAAAGGAAAATAAATGTTAAAAACGTACTCAGAAGAAGAATGGTTTGATACCTTTTATCCAAAAGAATGGGGTAACTGGAGAGAAAACTATAATGCAGCAATGTACTCAAAGCATCAAGGTGCTACAGGATGTTGTTGGATGGACTATAATGAGACTGGATTCTTATTATCCGATCCAGATAATACTGGTTTTATGAAAGTAGTTAAGAGAGATTATGATACTGGAACAGTTGATTATTTCTTTGTAGAATGTGGAACATCTGACAAAGAAGAAGATGTTGCGTGGTTCTTACAACCATATTACCAGTCAAAGACTAAAACTTATTTTGCAAAAGTTTATGCTCAGAAAACAGAATCTAATTTAGATCTGTATAGGATTCACGTATCAGGCAATGATGACTCTAGCTATGAGAAACATTTTATTGGTCTTAAAGATTTAAAACAAGGTATTGATGATATTAAAACTTATGGTGTTGAAGTTATACAAGAGTCAGACCAGAAGTATTTTTTCACAAACTAAAAGGATTGTGCATGAAAGAACTACAAACAATTTATGGTATATTAAGGTATTACTTTTTTCTAAAACCAAGATATTTCATATACAAAAGATATAAAGGTAATGACGAACTTCATAAATCACTGAAATTTGATGCTGATTTATATTATTTTCTAACACCAGATGAGGCTAGACAATATAATTCGGATTTGCTAAAAAGACGAAGTAAATTTCATGAAACCAACTTATAATACATGGATTTATTTGTTATTGATAATAGGTTGGTGGATATGTTGGTTTATGTTTGGTTATATAGTATTTAAATGAGTAATACAATGAAAATATTAAATTCTAGTAAATTATTTTTTACTTCAGATTTACACTTTGGTCACAAAAATATAATTAATTTTAGTAATAGACCTTACACTAATATAGAAACTATGGATGATGCTTTAATAAGGAATTGGAATGCAGTTGTTCCACACGATGGTATAGTATTTATACTAGGTGATTTTAGTTTTTATAATGGCACATATACAAAATACTTGTTAGGTGAATTGAACGGTAGAATTATTCTTATTCAAGGAAATCATGATAAACAAGTAAGTATGTTTAAAGAAGTTCATCAGTTATTAGATATTAAAGTTGTAGATAATATTAATGGTAACTTTGGTGGATGTACTCATTTAACTTTATGCCATTTTCAATTATTTACATGGAATAGAAAGCATCACGGTGCAAAACACTTGTATGGACACTCACATGGAACATCACCACATAAAGACTTCGCATCTTTAGATGTAGGAGTTGATTGTTGGGATTATACTCCTGTTAGTTATAAACAGCTTACAGATGTATTATTTGGCAATAAAACATGGGGTTATAAAAATGGAAAAGCAACTTAGAACAAAGAAAGATATACGGAATGAGAAATGGATAACCAGTATATACTACGCAAATATAGCTTGTAATTCGGAAAAAATCAAGGAAGTAATTAATGATATAGCTATTACTTTATGGAAAGAACAAAAATGATTGAAACATTAGTAATCTTTGCACTGGTATTATTAATAATATCACTCTTCGATGATAATTTTCCACCCTCAGCATAGGAGAACACATGAGCTTAGATTTTGAATTATATATAGAAGTTGATACAGGTGACACTGAATTTTATAGTATAGATTTATTCCAAAAAAATATTACACACAATTTAAATAAGATGGCTAAGGAAGCTGATTTATACAAATGGTTATGGGGTTTAGATAATAATATCTGTGCAGGAGCGTTGATTAAACCTCTTGCTGAAGGATTATATAAACTAAAATCAGACCCTGATAGGTTTAAGAAATTAGAGCCATCAAACGGTTGGGGTACATATGAAGGTTTTTATGCTTCTGTGTCACAAATATATGATGCTTGTTTAAAGCATCCAAAAGCACTAATTAAAATATACAAATAAAAAAGGATAAAAAATGAGCACTAAACTACATGAAATATTAGCAGTAGAAAACGGACTTGAAAAAACTGCTAAGAAACTAATACTATCTAGTAAAAAACAATTTGATAAAGAAAACTTATTCTTAGGTCAAACAAAAACATTGGAAATGTTTGATGAATCCCTAGCACATTTAAATGCTATAGAACATCAAAAATTAGAAACTACAGTAGATGATAACTTAGACTATGCTTTAAAAGCTGTTAGTAAATATTGGGATTCAGTAGTTCAGAAAGATTTAGCAAATCAAATTGCTAAAGCTGATGTAGTAGTAGATGGGACAGTTATTTTATCAGATGTACCCTCAACTACATTACTAGGTTTAGAAAGTAAAATCTCTGAATTAAGAACATTATTTGAAGCAATCCCTACATTAGCTCCTGGTATTAATTGGATTAGGAACGAGGCTGACCCAGAAGGCATCTTCAGAACTAGTGAAGGTATTTCTCAGTTTAAAACTGAAAAAGATATTGACTTCAGAGTCTTGTATGAGGCTACTACAGAACATCCAGCTCAGGTTGCTCAGATGAATGTAGTTAAGAATGTTGGTAAATATACTACTAATAAAACTAGTGGAATGTATACAGCACATAGAAAAGCTAAAGTATTAAGTAATTTAGATACATTATTATCCGCTGTTAAAAAAGCTCGTCAAAGAGCCAACAACGCTATAATTGAAAAAAGAAACATAGGTGAAAACTTAATAAACTTCATCTTGGATTAAAAATTGAAAACAATGTTATAGACTGGAGTTCAAATCTCCATTGCTCGGTCTCTCAAAAGCGACTGGGTGATAGTATAGCGGCATATTACAATAACATTGATTTCTTCAGAACGGCAGCTTTATCATTATTCTTATATTAAAGAGCAGGTACTAGAGAGCATATTATTATATGGCTAGTAACCCAGCATTATTATTATATTATAGCCGATTTAGCTTTAGATTTAGATAATAGTTTTAATTAATCGTAATTAGGTTTCTATGTTTAAAATATGAGTTCAATTCTCGTTCCGACAGCTAAAAGTTTTTAGGAGTTTTTAGCTGTCGGATAGTATAATGGTATTACATAAACACTAATATTCTAAAAACTAATTGACAGATTAAATAGCTAGTTAAAATCACCATTATATTCTGTATTGGAGGTTCGAATCCTTCCTTGCCCACTAATTATCTTTACAATAGGGTAATTAGTGGGCAGGTAGTCAAATTGGAAAAGACACATAACTTATAATTATGAAGAGACATAAAATGAACTGGAGAGACATACACAGCAACGTGGTGTCTTTCTTTAATAAACATCTTCTAAGAGGGTTGTTATTAAAGAACAATTGGGGTATAGCCTAGAGGCCCAAGGCTACAGGTTTTGATCCTGTGAGCGAAGGTTCGACTCCTTCTACCCCTACCATACACTAAAAAAGGAAAAAATATGACACTGATTGATGAAATAAAGAAAGACCAATTAAATGCTAGAAAAAGTAAAAATAAAAGTAAAACTTCGCTGCTTACTACATTAATAGGTGAGTGTGAAAATAAGACTGATTTATCAGATCAGGAAGTAATAAAAATTATTACTAAATTCAAAAAGAATGCCTTACAAATAATAGAGTTAGGCAATACACATCAAGTTATACATTCTCAAAATGAAGTATCAATCCTAGATACCTACATACCAAAACAGTTAACCGAAGAAGAATTAGAAAATATGATACAATATATTATAAACCATGAACCAGGTATTAGTATGGGTGATGTAATGAAACAATTATTGAAAAAACACAAAGGTTTATTTGATGGAAGATTAGCTTCAACAATTGTGAAGCGGAGTCTATCTTAATGCCTATTACTTGCCCCTTCTGTGGTGAGTTACCAGATATTGACGAATTTGTATATCCTATAGACCAAAGTTGCTTAATATGGCAAGCAGGTTGTACAAATTCAGATTGTGGAGCTGCAATATTAGGTGATTCACGAAAGCATGCAATATACTTGTGGAACCGTAGAAAAACGACTGTGCACCAACCAGACAACAAAAAAGATTAAATAAAATATGCCCCATTGGTTAAAATATACTTGATTTTAGTTTGGAAAAGGCGTATAATATATTTATAAAATGAAAAAAGGAAAATAAAATTGATTGATATACCAAATACGTGTCCTAGTTGTCAAAGCGACTTAGAAAGAGTTAAAGATCAACTGTTCTGTAGAAACACTAATTGCAAGACCCAACAAGCTAAGGTAGTAGAAAAATATGCTAACAAAGTAAAAATAAAAGGTTTAGGTCCTGTGGCTGTTAAAAAGCTAGGTCTTGTAAGTGTAGCAGATATTTATGACTTAACAGAAGAAATCTTAGAAGAAGTCCTAGGTAAGAACGGTATAAAAGTATATCAAGAGATTCAAAAGAAAAAATCTATATCATTGGATTTGTTTCTTGGTTCAAACAGCATACCTCTAGTAGGTCAAACGACAGCCAAGAAGATCACCACTGATATAGACTCTATAACTATGGAAAGTTTAGCCAAAGATGGACTCGGAACTAAAGCCTCGGAAAACTTAGTAGCTTGGTTAGCTAGTAATAGCATACCTCCTCAAATAGAATTTCAAAAAGCTATAGTAGAAAAGCCATTGGAGGCTTTAATAACTATTTGTATATCAGGCAAAACCCCTGGATATACAAAAGCTAGTCTATCAGATTATCTGAAAGACTACAAAGTAAAAGTGGTAACAGGAGTTACCAAAGACATTGACTATCTTATTAGTCAAGAGCAAACCAGTGCGAAGGCACAAAAAGCAATTAAGCTAAATAAAACAATCCTCACATTTGAGGAATTTAAAAAGGAAATTAAAATATGAGCAAACAACCAGCATGGAACGAAGAACGTGAAGCGGAATTAACAGAATTAGTGGGTAGTGAATCTCCAGTATCTTTGGAAACTGTAGTGAGTGCTTCAGAACAAATGGGAAATTCTACTAGAAGCATTAGTTCTAAACTCCGTAAAATGGGCTTTGAAGTTACATCTGTAGGTGAAAAAGCTAAGTCTTTTACAGACGCAGAAGAAGAAGCACTAGTAGCATTTGTTAATGGTAATCCAGGTACATATACTTTTAAAGAAATCGCTAGCCAAGTTATGGGTTCAGAAGATTATGCTAAGAAAGTCCAAGGTAAATTACTTTCATTAGAATTGACTAGTAAAGTTAAAAAAGCACCTGTAAAAGAAAGTGTTAAGACTTATACAGAAGCTGAAGAAGCTACTATATCTAAAATGGCAGGAGAAGGTGCATATTTAGAAGATATTGCTAAAGCACTTGGTAAAGAACTTAATTCTATTCGTGGTAAATGTTTATCTATGCTTAAATCTCATGATATTACATACCCTAAACAGAAAAATAAGAAAGCATCTGCAAACACAGACGTTTTAGCTGATCTTGATAGCATTGCTACCATGACTGTTGCAGAAATTGCAAAAGCAGTAAGTAAAACTGAACGTGGTATTAAAACTATGTTGACACATCGTGGTATTACAGTATCTGACTATGATGGTGCTAAGAAAGCTGCGAAAAATGCAGAGAGAAAAGAAGCAGTGGCAGCATAAATACTTTATAGGGGTTTGATATGGATTTAAGTGCAATATTCTTTTATCTTTTGTTTAAAAACCCTATAGAAGCCTTAGAGCATTATAATAAAGTAAAAATGTGCCATTTAAATGAAAGGTATCTTGACTTGTATTCAATAGTTAATAGCTATTATGATAAACATTTCATGTTACCCTCATTTGATGCTCTTGAATTATTACTTCGTAATGAGAAAATTCATTCGAAAATTTTAAGTGTTAAAAAACTAAAAATAGATGATTCAGAAATAGATATAGAAATAGTAGTAGATGCATTAGTCAATGAACATATACAAAATGAAGCCTTAATTAAGATAGAATCTTTAGTTAAAAATATTACGTTACTAGACGCTGAAGAAGTTAAAATTGAATTTAATAATATCAGTATGGACTTAGAAGATCAATCTTCTAATGTAGGTAGTGTTAATAGTATGGCTGACTTATTCATAGCTAATGAAACTGAAGTTTGCTTAGATCAGACACCTACAGGTGTTAGTGAATATATAGATAATGAAGTAAAAATTATGACTACAGAATTAATTATGCTGGGAGGTATGAGAGGTTCAGGTAAATCTATTGTAGTTAATAATATAGCTGTCAATCAATATAAACAAGGTGATGTTGGATTACTATTTAGTATAGAAATGCGCAAACAAGAAATATATAATAGATCTATGGCAATGCTATCCGGGGTAGATTTCACTAAAATAAGGAACGGAAACCTTAATGATGAAGATTACTTAAGATTAGCTAAAGTCGAAAAAGATATGTTTGATGACTCAGATAGTATTTATGAAAGGTTTTTAGAAACAAAAGACTTTAGAAAGTTTGAAATAGAACTAGCTAAGAATAAAAAATTAAAAGCAGATAATCAACTTATAATAGTAGATAATCAAAAATTGACACTAGCAGATATTGATTCTGTTCTGACTAAACAGAAATCTATTTTTGGTTCTAAATTAAGAACATGTCAAATTGATTATGTTAATCAAATTCACTTAGAATCTGATCAATATGATTGGAAAGCTCAAATTACTTTGTCTAAAAGATTAAAGGATTTGGCTAGAAAGCATGAAATCTCAATTATTTCACCATACCAAATAGATAAAGAAGGCGAAGCTAGATTTGCTAAAGGTTTACTAGATGCAGCAGATATAGCTATGATCTTAGAAGTGAATGAAAATACTATTAAATTTAAATCAACTAAAATTAGAAGTGGTTCTCATTTTGAGACTGCTGTTAATATAGGTTGGGAAAGTTTAACTATTGACCCTAGAAGGGTTTCATCCACATCTAAAAATGAAAAAGATCCTATAGCAAGAGCGAAAGGAGTTAATGACGTATGACACCAGCAGAAATATTAAAAGATCAAGGAATGGATTACACTGTTAAAGGCAAAGACTTAATTATTAGTTGTCTTAATCCTGAACATGAGGATAATAATCCTAGTATGAGAGTTGATAGTCAAACTGGCATATTTCATTGTTTCTCTTGTAATGCTAAAGGTAATTTATTTACTAGATTTAACAAAATATTAAACACATTAAATTTAAGACAAAAAAGTATATTAGATATGATTAACAATTTAGCCCCACACAAATTAACTTTACCAACTGATGCAAGTATTTTTGATGAAGAATATAGAAATATTAGTGCTGAAACATATATCAATTTTGGAGTATTCAAGAGTGATGATTTTGAGGGCAGACTAGTATTACCTATATATAACTTTAAAAAAGAAATTGTTGCATTTATGGGTAGGTTTCAATATTCTAAACTAGATCCTAAGTATTTAGTTTACCCTTCAGGTAAATCCTTACCACTCTTTCCACCCGCAACTGAAATACATTCTGATACATTATTAATTGTAGAAGGTATGTTTGATTTATTAAATTTATATGATAAAGGTATCACCAATGTAATTACGTCTTTTGGATTATTACAAGCTAAGAAAAGAACTAATAAATATAATAATAAAGTATTAGATAAACTCATACCTTATAAAATAGGTGGCGTTAGTAAAATATTTATATGTTATGATGGAGATAAACCAGGCTTGACAGCCGCGAAGCGGCTAGTACAAGCCCTAGAAGATGATTTTATAGTAGATCACATAGAATTGCCTGAAGGCTTAGATCCTGGAGATATGGATCAAGAGCAGGTTAATGATTTAAAAGGATTAATAGGATATGAGCAAGAAAGAGTTGAAAAGGTTTCTGAAGTTTCTGAAGAAACACCAAGGACATGGAAACACTGAGCATACTAAAACAGGATTAACACTGACATATACAGGTATTGGTATTGGGTATAGTATGTTCTGTGAAGGGTGTAATGAAGGAAGAGATATAACAGATTATTCTACATGGTAAGTTTAAAATATACTTGACATTTGTCATTAATTTTGATATAATATATATAAATAAATAGGAGAAACTTTATGTCAAGAATTGCAGTAGTATCAAAAGTAGATAACCCAAACATATTAAAAGGTTATGCAGATTTTGAATATGATTACTACTATTTAACAGAGAGTAAAGAAAAGAAAATATTAAAAAAAGATATTGATTTAGATTTTACATTATTGGATGCTTATGATTTTGTTATATTAATAGGTGCTGAATGTGCAAAATTTATAGCTAAGATTACTTCCGTAGTGAAGCATCAAGGCTATTTAGTAGATGATAAATGGTTGCCACTAACAAATCCAGCCATGTTGAAGTTTAACCCTTCAGGTGCTGGTTCTTTTGAAAAAGCAATGTCAGATATTAAAAGATATATTAAAGGTGATGTTGTAGAATCAAATGCTAAAGTGTATCTTGTGGAAGACGAAGATAATATTGATGCTATACTTTCACAATTAGAATCTGATAAACCAGATAATTTAGCTGTGGATACAGAAACCAATGCCTTTTATTGCAGAGATGGTTATGTTCTAGGTATATCATTAACTTGGAAAGATAACATAGGTTATTATATTAATTCTGATTACGTTAATGATAGTCATGCTAAACGCTTTAGTAAAATATTTTTAAATACTAACATTATATTTCACAATGCTAAGTTTGATATACATATGTTATCTTATCATTTTGGATTTGAATTTCCAAAATTTGATGATACAATGTTATTACATTATGCCCTTAATGAACAAACAGGTACTCATGGCTTAAAAGATTTAGCTATTAAATATACAACTTTAGGTGACTACGATAAAGAACTAGACACCTACAAAAGAGCTTATTGTAAAAGGCATGGTCTGAAATTAGGTGAATTCACTTATGACTTAATACCTTTTAGTATATTAGGTGAGTATGCAGCACTTGATACTGTGGCTACATTCGCATTATATAATTTGTTTTATTCAAAGGTTCGTAATAGCAGAAATTTATGGAAAGTATATAATGAATTACTTATTCCAGGTACTAAAGCTCTAATTATCTTAGAAGATAATGGAGTGCCTTTTAATAAGGAGCAGCTAGTTATAGAAGAAGCTAAATTAGCTAAATCTATTAAAGAGTTAGAGAAACAAATCTACGAGTTTGATGTTATTCATGTGTTTGAAAAGAATACAGGTAAAGTGTTTAATACAAACTCAACGTATCATAAGAGAGAAATTTTATTTGATATGTTAGGATTAGACGGGGGCGGTAAAAAGACTGATACTGGTAAATTATCTACGGATGCTGAGGTAATGGAAATTCTATCAACTCAACATGAATTACCAGCTTTAATGGCAAAGATTGCTAAAGATAAAAAGATTAAGTCAACATATATTGATAAGATATTACTATCTTTAGATACAGATAACAGACTTAGAACTGGATTCCATCTGCATACAACAACGTCAGGGAGATTATCTAGTAGTGGTAAGTTAAATATGCAACAACTCCCAAGAGATAATAAAGCTCCTAAAAGATGTATAAAGGCTAGAGATGGCTGGAAGATTGTTTCTGGAGATTTAGGTACTGCGGAAATGTATATTGTATCTGTACTATCACAAGATCCAGTATTACAAAACATTTTTGTCAATAAACAAGATTATCACTCTATGATTGCTAAATATAAATATAACTTAGATTATAGTGACAAAGAAATTAAAGAGTTTCATAATGATCTTAGACAAGATGCAAAAACTACTTCTTTTGAAATTTTATATAAACTAAATCTTAATCATGAGATTCTTAATAGATTTAAACTACTTAAAAAATGGTTATTAAAGCAAAAAACTGATATTTTAAATCAAGGTTATGTTTACCAATTTTTTGGCAGAAAACGTAGACTTCCAGATGTTTTTAGTTCTAATAGACAAGTTAGGGATCACGAAGTACGTTCCGGAGTGAACAGTCTTGTGCAAGGACCTAGTAGTGATGTTAATCTACTAGCTTGTATTGATTTAGTGAATTATATTAAGAAAACTGATATGAAATCGAAAGTATTCGCAATGGTACATGATAGTATCCTAGCAGAAGTGCCTGACGATGAATTAGATCATTATAAGGTTAAACTAAAAGAGTTTATGCAAGCTGATAGAGGTCTATCTATTCCAGGTACTCCTATTAATGTGGATATAGAAGTAGGACAATCATATGCGTTTAGTTAAGGTTACTGAATCTAAAATTTACTATATAGAAACAGATGAAGAAGAGTATAATTGCTATATTCGTCATTGTAAAGATAGTTATAGTGTTCTCATGGGTTGCTCTTATGAAGAGCACTACGATTATGATGGTGAATTAGAGAAATTATTTCAAGAGAGAATGAATACATGAGTTATGAAAAAATAGTATATGATATTTTAAAATACATAAATAAAGATGGTAATGATTTGTTTAAGAAAAGCCACATGGGGAAACCTAGAATAACATATTTTTCTGTATTTTATGCACTATGTGAGCATGGGGATAGGGCAGCAACAGTGCTGGATATTAATAATTTACAGCACTTGACTGCCAAAGATAACCTAAGTAAAGGTAATAGTTTTAACGTTTGCTTGGATTTCTTAAAACACCCAGTACACTATAGGAGTTACAGATGAGAAAAGATTACGAAAAAATAAATTACTACAATGTGTGTACAGTGGAAGCTATTGATGTTATTGAAGCATTAAATTTACACTTTAGTTGTGGTAATGCTTTTAAATATCTATATAGATCTAACAAAGTTCGACCAAAGGGAGAAATCCTTGATGATTTAAATAAAGCTATATATTATTTAAATAGAATGTTGAATAAACCAAGATTAAATTTAAATATTAAAACAGATCGATACATAGATAGCTTAGATTCTAGTTTGTTCTCTGCTGCTACGTACGATGCAATGAAGCATACTTTGTATGCGGGGACTTCAGATTCTTTAGAGGATTATAGGTATAGAATTTATGAAGCAATTAAGGCTATAGAGTATGAGCTTTTCAATTAAGGATGTAGTATTTCCTATATATTATATAGGTACTCACGAAAGAACTTATTCTGAATTTAATGTAGATTATGTTGTGTGTAATGGTATTGACTATATATTAGATAATAAAAATTTAGAAGGCAAAACTTTAGGTGCTAGGCGTATGAGTTTAGATTCTAAGTATAAATACCATTTTAAAAAGACACTATTTATGTTCTCTGAGCTTATAGAATTTACACGAACTAAACTTGTAGCTAATCGCAAGTTCATGGATTCTAGGGGTTTTTTATTTAATTATACAAAAACAGAATACAGACCTTTAAAACATTTTAATATTCGTAAAGCACAAAAAAATGTCAATTATACTCTTATATCTGTAGAAGATAGCCCTCAAGTATTTAGTATACCTAATAACTATTGGAATCCTGAATACAACTATTTATCTGCTTTAAATTTAGGTACATATTATTGCTTATATGATATGTCTATAGATAAGCCTAAAAGTATAAGGAGAAAGATATGAAAGCTATCCTTCGAGATCGCATATTTATAGAAGTTGAACCTATAATACAAGCCTATATAGAAAAACAACTAACCTATACTATCCCTGTTAGGGTTTCGGCATCTGAAGTAAGAAATATTAGGCTCTTTGATTTTAAAAGAGTAAATAGCAAAACGTTATCTATACCAATAGGTAGAATTGATTTAATCCCAGAGAGTCATGATATAATCGATAAACGAATATATAACATGGTAGATTTTCACCTTCGTGAAGATATACACCTAAGACCTAGTCAGCAGGAGATTTATGATGCTGTGGACGATAATTGTATTGTAAACGCTACATGTAGCTTTGGAAAAACTTTTACAGGTTTAGCCTTAGCTGAAAAACTTGGACAAAAGACTATCGTCATTGTGCATACATTGAAATTAATGGATCAATGGATAAAAGAGATAGACAAAGTTTTAGGGACTACTCCTGGAATAATCGGTAGAGGTATATTTGATATTGAACCAGACATTGTAATAGCTACAAATAAAAGCGTTATAAATAAAGGAACTGCTGAGTTATATAATACCTTTGGAACAGTTATAGTAGATGAGTGTTTAGATTATGAAACAAGATTAGACACACTAGAAGAGGGTCAAATACGTATAGGTAAAATAGTAAATAGTAAATTACCTTATCATGTTAAATCTTGGAATGGTAAATCTTTTGAGTATAAGAAAATAACCAATTGGTTTAAAAATACACATAAAGATTATATGATAAAATTTTATACAACAAATGGTATATTAAAGTGTACTCTTAATCATAGTTTATATGATATGCACGGGAGTAAAAAAGCCGCAGAACACTTTTATGAAGGTGATTATATAATGGCTGCAAAAACACACAAATCATTAAACCTTATAAAATCTAATCTGGATATATTACTTGGATGTATTATAGGTGATGGGTCGCTATCTAAAGATAATCAGGGTATACGTATACGTATAACCAACGGTATTAAACAAAAAAATTACTTAGATTATAAAAAGAATATACTTAAAACTATAGTACGAGCCAATACTGTAGAGGGTAAATCCGGATATTGTGATAATAGCATATATTCTTTTAGTACATTATCTTTTATAGACTTAAATAATTGGTTTGAAGAATTATATGGTGAACATACTTCAAAATCAATTATATCAGAAAATATATCTAAACTATTATCTATAGAATCTTGGAGTTTAATTTATCAGGATGATGGTTCTATAAGTAATGGTCAAATACGTTTTCATGTTTATATGGATGAAGATAATTTAAATATATTAAAACAATCTTTAGTATCCTTATTTGGCATTAATCCTGGTATATATACCAATAAAGGTTTTAAAATGTTAGGCTTAAAATCTGAAGATAGTAAAATCTTTATAAGAAAGATAGCACACTTAATACATCCGGATTTAGAATATAAAAAAGGAGGGTATTGCAAGGACATATCTTTTGAAGCTATACAGCCAATAATAGGATTTGAAAAATATACGTTAGTAAAAATAAAGGATATAGATTTTGAAGCTGCAACAGGGAACAATAGATTTAATGTAACTGTTGAAGATAATCATAATTATCTAGCTAATGGTAAGCTTGTGGCTAATTGTCATCACATACCTGCTGCTACATTCAATTCTGTAGTTGATAAGTTTAGGGCTAGATATAAAATTGGTTTGACAGCTACACTAAAGAGAAAGGATTTAAAACAATTTCTTATAACCAATTATCTATCAGATACTAATATATATAAACCAGGCAAAGAAAATTCATTGCAACCTAAAGTGGTGGCTATAGATACTGATATACTGTTACCTAATGCTAATAGTTGGCAAGATAGGGTAACTAAATTGACAGACGATACTGCTTACATAGGTTTAGTATACGAAGTTGCTAATAATATGGCTGCGGAAGGACACAAAGTTCTTGTTGCTTGCAATAGGGTGGGATTTCTTCATAAATTAAACGATATAACAGATAATTCAGATTTAATTATAGGAGGATCTGAGGATACTGACGAAGTTATTGAAAAGGTATACTCAGGGAAAACCACTATAATATATGGAACGACGCAAGTAGTTTCTGAAGGTCTTAGTATTAATCCACTTAGTTGTCTAATACTTGGTACACCTATAGCATCCGATATTACACTTGAGCAATTGGCAGGTAGAATTATCAGAAAGTTTGAAGGTAAATTACAACCTATTATAATAGATTTAGTACTTAAAGGACAGACTGGTAAAAATCAGTACAGAGAACGTAAGAAACATTACAAGGAAATGGGATATGAAATTGACGAAATTTCCCTACTATGATATATATAAGTGCTCGAACGGCTATGAGACAATGGATAAAGGTACTGTAATATTATTTAAGTATATATACCAAAGAGATTGGCAAAAATTTTTCCATAAAGGTAGGTCAAAAATATTAGATACTACAAGATGGGTAAATTACATGGGAAATGCAGAAGAATTATTAAAGTCTGATATGATGACAATGGATAAGGCTTTATGTATACAGGTAGCCAGTTATAGAGAAATAGCTGATTATCAACTTTATGGGGACACATCTATTAATATTGATAGAATCCCTAAAGAAATATTAGAAAGAGTATTGAAAGTTCCACTTATTAGAAAAGTGGGTACTAAACTTTTTCTAGTTTACGAGGATTAGAAGGCCGTGCTTTTAATTCGCATATAATGACTCACGGTAAAATAAATTAATAAGGAAAATTAAAAATGGCATTAGCTTTTAATGATGTAAATGGTTCGGCAAAAACAACTAAAATAGATTACTTCAAATTTGAAGACGGTGATAACGAGTTTCGTATGGTAGGTGGAGTTCTTCCTAGATATGTATACTGGAATAAAACACCTAAAAATACAGCGATTGCATTAGAGTGTTTGAGCTTTAATAGAGAAACTGAAACTTTTGACAATGCAGTTAAAGATTGGCATCAACATTATTTCCCAGATATCAAATGTAAATGGTCTTATGTAGTTCAAGCATATGATAAAAATGGAAAACTAAGAGTTGTATCTTTACGCAAACAGATGTTTGAATCTATTATTCAAAATGCACACAAGCATTGGGGGGATCCAACAGATCCAGAGACCGGAATGAAAATTGTTATTCTTAAAAAGAAGACAGGGCCTCAAGCATTTAATGTTGCATATGAAGTAGATGTTATGAGTTGTATACAGCAACCTTTAACGGATGAACAGAAAAAGGAACTAGAAGAGAAGCCATCAATTGATGAGTTATTTCCTAGACAGAGTGCTGATGAACTACATGAAAACATTAAACGTGTTTGGTTCTCAGAACAACAAGAAAAACCAGAATCTGAAAATTTGGATGAAGACATAGCGTTCTAACGTAATAAGCCGCACTATGTAAGTAGTGTGGCTTTTTGAGGTTTAAAACAAATGAATAAAATAAAAAATCATATAGAGTTATTGCAGGCATTTTTAGATGGTCAAGTAATTAAATATAGAGCACAGAAAACGCATTGGTATATTGTAGATAAAGAACATAGTTGGAATTTTTCACAAAATGAGTATAAGATTGTAATACCTAGAGACTATGCTTTAGAAATAAAAGGAGACACTATTTTCAATATTTGGAAATACGATCCTAATATAGAATATGCTAGTAATGTAATACATGTTAGAGAGGTATTATGAAAATACTATTTACAGCAGATTTACATATTAAACTTGGACAAAAGAATGTACCAAGACAATGGCAAGCTAATAGATATAGAATGTTAATAGAGAAATTAGAAACATTAGATTTTGATACAATGGTTTGGGGTGGAGATGTATTCGATAAACTACCTAGCTTAGATGAAATACAATTATATTTTGAACTAATAAATAAATTAACTAGAACAACTGTTATATATTCAGGTAATCATGAAGCAGGTAAAAGAGGATACACTTGGTTAGAGAAGTTGAAAGAATCAACTCAATCAGTAAATCCCTTAGTACACATAGTAGATGGCAACACAGATTTACTGCCTGGGATAGATATTATAGATTATAAAGATTTAAAGACATTTAATCCTAGTAATTATCACAATAAAATTCTGATGACTCATGTACGAGGTTCAATACCTCCTTATGTTCATCCAGAAATAGATTTATCTAAGTTTAAGAAATGGGACATAATATATGCAGGGGATTTGCACGATCACTCTGCTACTAAGGAGAAAGATAACGATGAGTATAATATTGTTTATCCTGGAAGTCCTCTTAGCTGCTCTTTTCATAGGAATCCTATCAGTAATGGTGTTATCATTATTGATGAATTAGATTGGGAATTTATACCTTTAAAATTACCTCAATTAATTAGAAAAACTATTACCTCTGAAAAAGAGGCAGTACAAACAGATTATGATCATACTATCTACGAAATAAAAGGTAATGTTGAAGATTTATCCAATACATCTACCGGTGGATTAATAGATAGAAAAGTTGTACATAGTAATAAGGAGGCTAAACTGAATATGGAAGGTTTAACAATACAGGAAGAATTAAACTTATATTTAACGGAAGTGATGGGCATAGAGAATACTTCAGAAATTATAGGAGTATTTAATGATCATACTTAAAAATTTAAGTTTCAGTAATTGGTTTAGTTATGGAGAAGATAACTTTATTGACTTTGAGGAGTGTACTCTTACTCAGATAGTTGGTAAGAATGGTACAGGTAAAACGAGTTTAATACATATAATAGAAGAAATACTTTTTAATAAAAATTCTAAAGGTATAAAGAAAGCAGATATTATAAATAGAACTTGCAAAACACTAAATGCATCATTAGAATTATCTATAGATGACGTACACTATAGAATAGAATTAAAGAGAACACCTACATCAAAAATATCTTTGTTTGAAAATGGAGAGGATATTAGTAGTCATACAGCAACTAATACCTTAAAATCTATACAAAAATTAATAGGTATGGACTTTACAACTTTTACTCAACTTGTATATCAAAACTCTAAGCAAGGTTTAGAATTTCTTACTTCAGCTGATTCAGCTAGAAAAAAGTTTCTAATATCATTGTTTAGACTAGATAAGTATACAAATTATTATGAGGTTTTTAAGAAGTTATATAATAATTCAAATCTAGCAACTAAGGAGTTGATAGGTAAACAAGATGTATTATCTTCCTGGCTTAGAGACCATAAAAGTACTGACTTTACTCTATTGCAACCAAAAACTGAAATTGATGATGCTCCTCTTCATTTATTATTGAGTAATAGAAAAGAATTACAAGATAAACTTGATAATATTACTCAAACAAATACAGATATAGAAAACAATAATAAATATATTGAACAATTAAATTTATTAGAGTTACCTAATCACATATATACTCCACCTCTAAAAGATGATACATTGTGGGACGATAAAGCAGTAATTAGTACCGTAATATCTACTGATAATAAAATCATAAGAGACTTAGATAGTTTAACAACTAATGAATGTGATACATGTAAGCAAACTATAGATCAAAATATAAAAGATAGAATGATAGTTGATGCTGAATTAAGGATCGAATTCAATACAGATAAACTTAATATAATAACAACTAAGATAAAAGAATATGATGATGAGCTTAAAAGAATAGCTAAAATAGAGCGAAAAAATGCGACTTATGCATTAGCTAAGAATAAGATCAATTTTGATCTACCAATCAAGAAATTAGATGCTAGTGATCTCAGTGCTGAAATAGATGCTATAAATAGTAGTTATGAAGATTTAAGGACTCAAATATATGGTATACTTAACTTTAATAAGAAAGTTGCTACTAATAATGCTAAAATAGAAACTCTATTAACAGAAATGGAGAAGAATAGAAAATCTTTAGCTATTGTAGTCTCAGACTTAAAAGAGTTGGAAGATGTTAAGTCTAAATTGGATGTTTTAAAAACTGCATTTTCTACTAAAGGTTTAGTATCATATAAAATTGACTTTCTAGTGAAAGATTTACAAGACAAGATAAATGAATATCTAGTAGAGTTATCTGAAGGTAGATTTCAACTTAATTTTATACTTAAAGCTGACTCTATAAATATAGGTATTGTGGATAATGGTATTGAAGTATCTATATCTGCTTTATCTACTGGTGAATTGAGTAGAGTAAATGTTGCTACATTACTTGCTATTCGTAGTCTTATGAGTTCTCTTTCAAATACTAAAATTAATCTTCTATTTCTTGATGAAATAATGGGTGTGCTGGACGAGCACGGGAAAACCAATTTAATTGATATTTTAATAAATGAATCTGACTTAAATACTTTTATAGTGAGCCATGAATATACTCACCCTTTATTGGAAAAAATTAATGTAATTAAATCCCAAAAGGGTAGTTCACTTGGCTAGTAAACAGGCAGCTAAAGGCAGTAGAGCTGAGTATAAAGCTAGAGATATGTTACGTAAATATACAGGCTTGCAATGGGAGAGATGCCCTGCGTCTGGCGCACTAGGTGCGCAGTTCAAGATGAAGGGAGATCTATATTGTCCAGGGGAGAAAAACCTATATACTGTAGAGTGTAAGCATTATAAAGATGATCACCTTAGCTCAAAGATATTAGTAAATAGTACTTCTCCTTTATTTGATTGGTGGGAACAAACTGTACGAGAATCAGGGCAAAATGAGAATAAACCTATCTTAATATATAAATACGATAGAAGTAAATTTTTCATAGCTACTGAAGAAATTTTCGATGCGCCCAACCACCTATATATTTCATCTCTAGATATATTCGTATACCCATTAGAGCCTTTTTTACAGCAAAATAATATAACAAGGTGGATAAAATGATGTTACTTCTAGAACTAGTATTGATATATGTAGTATACATATTTTTTAATATATTAACTATGGATAACTACAACGAGTATAGGAATAAACTATTAAACCCCTCAGACGAAGAATCTAATAAGTATTTATATATGGATGGTGAGGAATTAAAAATAAAAAGGGTATTAAATAAATCCACATACAATAGATATTTAAACAAATGGTGATTTGGATTATTTTAGGTATTATACCCTTTAGTATATATTTAGTAACAATATTAGTATTATATTGTTACTATAATAAGGAGAGAAATGTATGTCAATAGATTTTGAAGATCTAGTGAATTTAAATGTTAATAATCTTTTAGTTATTGATTCTTTAAATATGGCTTTTAGATGGAGAAAAACAGTAACAGGATGGTCACATAAGCTAGTTAGTACCATAACTTCCTTAGCAGGTTCTTATCAAGCTAAAGATGTTGTAGTATTAGGTGATGGTGGTTCTAGTTATAGAAAAAACTTATATCCAGAGTATAAAGCTAATAGAAAGAAAGGAGATCAAACGGACGAGGAAAAGCAAGAATGGAATGATTTCTTTATGGAATATGAAGAAGCTATGAGGCAGGTTGCTAGCCAGTATCCAATACTAAAATTTAAGGGAGTAGAAGCGGACGATATTGTAGCTTATATTGTTAAACACTTATATAATGAATATACACACATATGGATGGTATCTTCAGATAGAGATTGGGATTTACTGATTGGACCTAACGTAAGTAGGTTTAGTTTATTTAGTAAGAAAGAGTTTACGGAAGCTAACTTTGAAGAACACTATGGATACCCACTTGAAATGCATATAGATGTAAAAGTTCTAAATGGTGATACGGGTGATAATATACCTGGAATAATGGGCGTAGGCCCCAAACGTGCAGTTGCTATATTAGAGAAATTTGGCCCTACTGCTATGGACGTTATGGATGCATTGCCGGTGGCAGGTACCGCTAAATATATTCAAGAATTAAATAAATTTGAAGATAAAATCCTACTTAACTATGAATTAATGGATTTAGTATCTTTTGCAGATACAGCAGTTAAAGATTATAAAAAAGAAATAGATTTACATATTAAGTATTTGAAAGGTGAACTACAACATTTACCTCAAATATCTGAAACAGTAATGGAGCGTAAGGAGCGTATGAAAGATGATTTATAAAATAGAAGTAGATTCAGCAGGTTACATGTTAGATAAAAATGGTATTAGTACCGGTATACTTAAACCAAGTTATAATTTTGAAGAATATAATGAAAAAGAAACAGTAGACTTAGTAAATCTTATTACTGCAGGATTAAGTGCTGATGATTTAACTAAGCTAAAAGCTAATGGGGTGATATAGTGAAATATCAATTACTAAATGAAAACTGTGAACCTGTTAGAGCACATAAAACAGACGCAGGTATGGATTTAAAATCTAGTGTTAAAACAATCCTAGGACCTAAGCAAGAAGCTAAGATAGGCTTAGGTATAAAGGCGGAGATACCTGTGGGCTATTGTGCATTATTGATACCTAGAAGTGGGATAGGTGGACAAGGCTTAGAGTTAATGAATACAGTTGGAGCTATCGATACAGATTACAGAGGCGAGTGGATAGCTAAGGTACGTAATAAATCCGATACTAATGTAATAAGAATAGATTATGGTGAGCGTATTGTTCAATGTATACTAGTACCTATATATTTGGGTGAGTGGTATCGTGGGCAAGTAAACGAGACAATTAGAGGAGAGGGTGGATTTGGACATACAGGTAAAAAATGAATTGGCCGGATTTAACATTCCCACCTATAAATTTATGGACAGTACCTTACATGAATAGAAGAACAAAGAAAGATAATTTTGTAGTTTTAATGGTGTCTGAGGAATTACTCAAACACTATTTATGTAAGGGATGTAGTAAGTGGTTTACTATAGGAGATTCTACAGTCGACCCTACAAGCTGTCCTAATTGTAATAAACATGTAAGGCATATACTATATGATTAATATAGATAAAGATATACTAACGGATTTAATTCTAATAGGTTATACAAATGACATGTTAGCTGAGATAGAATATGAATATCATAATAATCATGATAAAAATGTAAAGGAGATAATATGCACGAAATAAGTACAAGAGCGAATATATTAACAAGAAGAACGTACAACAGACCTCTAAACGAAGAAGGTACTATTTTTGAGAGTTGGATAGAAACAGTAGATAGAGTTATAGGTCATCAACAATGGCTTTGGGAAAGAGCTTTAACACATACAATTTTACCAGGTATGCCTTTAAAAGATATAACAGATAATATGCAGGAATGGATAAAATTAGATTCTATTCAAATGGCAGAGCTTGGTGAACTTAGAGAGCTTATGTTGAAAAGGCAAGCCCTACCAAGTGGTCGTACATTATGGTTAGGTGGCACTGAAATTAGTAAGACTAGAGAATCTAGTATGTTTAATTGTTCTTATAGTAATATAGAAACAGTTCATGACATAGTTGACTTATTCTGGCTGCTTCTACAAGGTTGTGGCATAGGTTGTAAACCTTTAGTAGGGAATCTAACAGGGTTTAGAAGCCCAATTCCAGAAATAGAAATTGTAAGATCAACTAGAACGAAAGATGAGAGAGGAAGAGAAAGCAATGAAGAGACCTTAATAGATGGTATATGGACTATCTCAATAGGTGACTCTGCTGAAGCGTGGGCTAAGTCTATAGGTAAACTATTAGTTGGTAACTTTAAAGCTACAAAACTGATTTTAGATTTCTCACAAATAAGAGGTCCTGGTAAACGACTAAGAGGCTACGGCTGGCTTAGTTCAGGAGATGAGGCTATAGCTAAAGCATATCCAGCTATTGCTGATATTCTAAATAAGCGAGCAGGATCTTTACTAAAGAAAACAGATATAATTGAAATAATGAATTTCTTAGGCACTGTACTTAGTAGCCGCAG
>Ga0164313_10000729_pt1 | contig 27481 bp, 23 predicted proteins | sample GuaBasSedimGuay4_FD_113735 | JGI IMG/M metagenome (GOLD analysis project Ga0164313, IMG submission 113735) | Subseafloor sediment microbial communities from Guaymas Basin, Gulf of California, Mexico - Guay4, Core 4569-4, 0-3 cm | ecosystem: Environmental > Aquatic > Marine > Hydrothermal vents... | reverse complement strand
TGATCTGTAAGTGAACTAATGGAAGGGATTCTGATTAGCTCAAAAAGTTCTTCCAGGTATCTTTCTTTATTTTCTTCGATGTATTGTTTTACTTTATCCATTTTATTTGAATTAGAATTTTAGAAGCGTAAAGATAGGAAGTAATATAAAATGAATATTGAAGTCGGAAGTAATTAATATAAAATTAAGATATTTTAACGATCATCTGTCGGTACCATTCAAATAGAGCCACTGAAAGTGCATGTGTGGCATTAAGTGAAATAACTGAACCTGGTAATGGAATATACAGATGCTGTTTTGTTTGGTTTAATAGTTCTTGTCTGATGCCATGCATTTCATTTCCTATTACTAATGCAATTTTTTCAGGGAATTTGAAAGAGTAAATATTTTCGGCCAACTTGCTAGTTTCTAATGAGATTATATGATAATCAATCGGGATTTCATTATTTAATTCTTCATATCTTATTATCTTCCAGTCAATTTTATCATAAGCCCCTGAAGCAGTTCTTTTGATTTTGTATGTTTTAAATTCTTGAGCTGTTTCTGAAATAAATAAAGTTTTTTGTGCTCCTATATTTCCGGCTAACCTTAATACCGAACCCATATTCTCGGGTGTCCTCAGATTATCGGCAATAATAATTGGCCTGGAAATATTATTATAAATCTCGCCCGGATTCAGATTCTGGAATAATTCAAAAGAGCTTTTCTGATGTTGCATGATTTTGCTAAAATAAAAAAGTCGCCCTGATATGGGCGACTTTCTATACTATATTTAAAATCTATTGCTTACTCAACAATAACTTTTTGTGTTGCTGTTCCACTTGGTGTATCGATAGTAGCAAAATAAACACCTTTCGGTAGTTTGCTGATATCAATCTTTACATTTGGAGCATTAACAACTTCGTCAACAACTATTTGACCAACTGAATTTGTTAGTGAAATGTGATTTATTGTACCATTGTTATAACTAATGCGCAGCAAATCATTAGCAGGATTAGGATAAACCATTATATATTCACTGGTTACATTTTCATCCATACCAACAATTACTACAAGTTGTACAGGTATACTTACTAATTCATTGGTCGGGTCATTATTTCTAATCCTTACCCTGCCAACATAACCTGATTCGGTTAATTCGGTTGCATCTATCATAATTTCTAATGTTACATACTCATCCTGCATCAAGGTACCTTCGTCAGGATCAACGAAAAGCCATTGAGGAGCCAAATCACCTGTTAAGTACGCAGCAATATTCCAATTGTAGTCAAGGCCGGGTGCAAGATGTCCCCATCCTAGAGCTAGTCCGTGCGATAACCAATCACCATTTGCATTTGCAGGGCCTGCATCACAACCTGGTGTGTAAACACCACCCGGTTTGTCAAACATATAACCTACCCATACATTTTGTCCGTCAATTACAACCGGTTCATCAAGTACAATTGTGTTCCAGCTTGCGGCGTCCGGAGTAAAATCCTGTTCGTAAAGTAATGCTCCTGGTCCGGGAGTAATAAATGGTCCCATACCATAAATTTGTACTGTATGAGAAAGAGATAGATCATTGATATAAACTTCAACCTGGTAAATTTCCATACCGATAAAAGGTTGAACCATATCAGCAGGGAATCTGGCTGCTACCCTCCAAATCTGGTCAGCATCATTTCCAATTGCTTCAGTATTTATACCATCGTCGTATCTAAGAGTTTCGTCCCTGTCTCTATTATTATCCTGGCTTACAGGATTAGGATTATGCCTGGCAACATCTTTACTATTTAATGTTCTGGGATAATCAACATAATTATAATTCGATGAGCCTGTATAAGATTTATTATCCAGATCATATGTTGACACAATTTCATAAACTAAATCATCCTCACCAAGATTACCCATTTCCCGTTCAATTGTTGTAATTTCTCCTTCTTCCAGTACTTCTACAATTGGGGTATTATCTACTTCAATAATGGGCGTTACTGATCCGGTAACTAATTCGATATATACAACATCATCAAAATAGTAATGAGGTGTTTCAGTTCCTGGTGCTCCTGCATATATATTAACGGCACCTAATTGTAAAGTTCCGGCTTCACCACTTGCCTGGTTATGAAACGGCCATTCATGTATTAAGACTCCATTAATATATAATTGAGCTAAATCATTATCAAGGTCAACAATATTTGAAATCTCAAGCCATTCATCAGCATTGAAATCAAATCCATAGTCTGTTCCGCCTACTGTCAGGTATCCTGTTTCAGCAGCACCAAAATAAACTTCCATAGCCCATTCAGTTCCTGGCACCTCAAAATGTTGTAAGTTGAAGTATCCACCGAATCCAGAAAGTATGTAATATTTAAAGTCAATTTGATACTTACCGGATGTTCTGTTTCCGCATAAGAATAGCAAGTCAGTAATTCCTTCTACTTCAACTGAATTAGCAGGACTGAATGATTGTTCGTCAGATACAAAGGCATCTTCGTCGGTTCCGGGTGTACTTGACCAGGTAGTCCAGAAGTCGGAACCCTCATTTAGCACAAAGTATTCTCCTGCAGTCATATCGTCAAAGCCACTTTCATAAAGTGTGGTTTGACCAAATGATTGCAATGATACCGCAAAGATTAGCGTAATTAATAATGGTAAAAAAGTAAATTTTTTCATGATGTTTTTTTTAAGTTAGACTTATTATTGATAAATAAATTTGATGTTCTGTTAGCAGAAAAAAGATTGTAACAAACATAAGAAAATTTTAAAATGAAGATACGTTAAAGTAAAATAATCTTAGTTATCTGAAATTGAAACAGTAAGCGTAAAAAAGCCTCTCTATACGTATAGAGAGGCTTTAGGCTTATCGCGTTACAATACTATTTAATAATAATCTTTTGCGTCTTAATACCTTTATCGGTTTCAACCTGAACAAAATAAACACCTGTGTTTAGGCTGTTAATTTCAATTTGAGTTTTCATTGCATTTACCTCATTTGAATATACAATCTGCCCTGTTGTATTTATAACATGGATCGTTTTGATTTTACTGGAATTGCTTTCAACATACAAAATATCGGATGCAGGATTAGGAAATACAATAGCAGATGGTTCTGCATTTTCCACTGGTGTTATTCCTGTAGCTGATGCTGTTGTTATTAATCTGAAATGATAATTATAAGTACTCTCGGCATTCCAACTGCTACCATCAAAATAAAAAGATCTTCCCATCGGATTAGGTCCTTCAGTAATTCTCACGGTATCTTCATCTACGGTAAAACCAATAAATACATCTCCGCTTAAACCACTCAGTTCTTCAGCGTAATCCCTTAAATCAACAACGGTCATCGGGTTTGGATCAGCCGGTGTTGCCGCGGGTGTAACTTCAAAAGGTGTGATCATATCGTCTCCGGGACCACTGGCACCTGCAGTCCAAACATGAAACATAAAATTCTTATTCGGAGGATTGCTTTGATCCTGATAATTTCTAATGAGCCCTGTTACTATTTGTACATTATCAAGTAATGTAAAAACGACTGAGGCACCTTGTCCGGCAAAGAAATTAACATAAAAAGAAACTTCCGGATCATCGTAGTACCAGTATGCTCCGGATATATATTTATAATCAGGGCTTGTTGCGACATTTGCATTGGCTGACCCATCAACTGCTTCTATATAGAAATCAATAAGACTTCCGGGAGTTTGCGTAGGTATTGTATATTCGTAAATATCACCTGATGTATTTATGCCATCAACTGTGAGCCAATCACCTTCCTCAACCTGATAATATACAGTTGTACTTGCAATTCCAGAAGCGTCAATAAGCTCAACCTCAAAAACATACTCCTCAAGGCTTCCCTCGTAGAAGGTTGGTGGATTATCATAACCAATATAAGGAGATGCATCGTCAACGTCACTTGACACAATCTCAAAATCATCAAAATAGATACCATCTACTTCATATCCACCATCGCTATGGAAATGAAATCGAACCTTAACGTTGTCACTTCCAATAAATGCACCCAATGAATAAGAATATTCTATCCATGGATCAAGATTTCCTTCTCCATTGAAAATGCCAATGTCAGCCCAGTTTGCGAAATCATCATCAGAGGCCTGTACTTTAACCCAGTCAAAATCAATACTGTTTTCTATGTCATAAATGGACCAAAATGAGACGGCGGCCGAAAGGATCGCAGCGTCTGATAAATCAACCCCTGTTGCCATAGTGCAATATGTGTCCTGATTAGCAGCATAATCACCACCAGGGCTATCGGTCATTGAATGCGTTGCGGAATAAGCGAATTCTTCTGTTAATCCCCAATCACCTGTTAACTCCCAATTATCTGTTCCACTTTCAAAATCATCAAAGAATTCAACTGTTTGCCCAAACGACTGGAACGATAATGCAATAAGAAATACAATACTTAAACTCAAAATAGTAAATTTTTTCATAGTCTGTTATTTTTTGTTAAACATATAATTATTCTTATCAAAGGTATAAATAAATAACTAATTCCAATTGAAATACAATTAAGACTTGATTAAATATTTATTATAGAGCCACAAACAGAGTGCAGCAATAATCCCAATGCTTAAAATTATTATCCAGATATTTGATGGATGATATGTTTCCCATAAATAATTGGTGAGTTGTTGTTCGTTCATATGTAGAGCTTCAGCAACGGATTTAAAATACTGATTTTGCGTGAGGCCTTCCGAGATATCCAAACCTCTTTGTGTAACCTCTCTTCTGACAATGGAGTGTTTATCAGACATTTGTTGGTAAACATCTCCTGAAATAAATCCTGCAAACACATTTCCTAAAAACATAGGGATAAAAGAATATCCCATATACAATGCTTTCTTATCAGAAGGCGCGATTCTGCCAATATATTCACTGATTTTTGGTGAAGCTGTCATTTCTCCTACCGAGAATATCAATAGGGCAGCTATTATGAAAACTACATTTTGAGTCATTAAGGTGAGTGCCATTCCAATCGAACTTATTATAAATCCTCTGATCATTGTGTTCAAAGCTTTCCATCTCATCACAAACGAAGAAATTAATACTTGAAATATTATTATGAACATGGCATCAAAGTTTACGATGAATTCAGCTTCCATTTGTCCATGTGAGCCATAATTTTCCGCAAAAAATGGTGCATATTCCATAAAAAAATCATACATATTCGAAGTATTCACCCATTGTGTTATGAATACAGGTAAAGTGAAAAAAAGTTGATTGTACATGGTCCAGAAACCAGCTACAATTAAAAGGAATAAAACAAACTTGAAATCTTTAAGAACAAATGCAATATTTATAAAGATTTGCTTTATTGTAGAAGACAATGGCTCTTGTGATTTGATCCGATCAGGTTCTTTATAAAATAAGAGTAATATAAAATTGATTGCAATGATTCCGGCAGAAATATTAAAAACAATATTATATGATGCCTCTTTGTAAAGTAATGTTACCATTGGGCCGATAAAGGCACCCAGGTTTACCATCATATAAAAAATACCAAATCCAATAGATGCCGTATCATTATCGGTTGTTTTCGCGATAGTTGCCTGAATAATGGGTTTAAATAAAGCAGCTCCTAAAGCAAGGTATAAATACATGATGAACACTCCCGTAAAGCTGTCGAACTGCGGTAATAAAATAAAAGCTGATGTATAAATAACAAAAGCTAGAGCGAGAACTCTTTTATATCCAAACTTATCAGCAATTGCGCCAGTAATTACAGGAAGAAAGTATAGGATTCCGGTTCCAATACCCATAATCATCCCTTTTTGCGATTGAGTAAATTCAAGCCCGCCCATATCAGAGGAACCGGTAAGATAATTGGCAAACAGCATAAAGAAGCCGTACCATGCCCATCTTTCAAATAATTCAATTGTGTTTGCTACCCAGAATGTTTTTGGGAATTTTTTGAAGACCTTGGAAATGTTGCCCATTCATTATCATTTTAGAAAGGACAATGATACTGAATTTTCAGCTTTGACTATCTTTTTGAGATGCTAAAATTTTATTTGTTAACGCTCAGGTATGGCTTGAGTTTAATGAATGATGATTCTGAAAGAATGCCAAGATCAATTAGTTGGTTTGTAGATTTGTATGGGCCTTCTTTTTTCCTGTGATTCGCAATTTCTTTCGTTATATCATAAGAAATATAGGGATGTCTCAAAATTTCTTTGAAACTGGAAATGTTGATATTTATTTTGGTAATTAAAGAAGTGTCAATAGTGATATATTTTTCAATTTTATTGTAATAAGCAGCATCAAATCCATATACCTCTTTTAACTGCTGTGCTTTACTAAAACCTCCCAGGATATTTCTGAAATTGACAACCCGCTTTGCAATCCATGGTGCCATCTTGAGAGAAGTAACAAAAGCTGAAGAGTCGGCTGAATTGATCTCTAAAGTCAAATACCTGATTTTCTTTTTAACGGTTTTTTTTTTCGATGGAGATGGTTTTGACTTGAATTCTGATGGGATTCTGATAAAAGATTCAAGTATATTATATTCTGCATCCGATATGCAGTACATTTTCTTTAGGTCTTCTTTCTTTCTGAATTTGCCACCTTTTGCTTCGTAGTTTTTAATTGTTTTTATTTGCTTTTCTGACAATCCTAACTCAGTCCATGCTTCTTCAGGCAGCATGTTTGGGTTGAAGGGAAAAGGCTTTAGTTTCTGTTTTGCCAATACCTCATCAAGTTCGCCCCGGTTTTGAAGTTGTTCAATACGTATTGAATCTGCAATGGTTTGTTGTGTTTTTCTAAACTCTTCAATTTCACTTTTAAATTCGCTGAAATCAGTATTCGTATTATTAACAAAATATGGTAAGAGCAAATTGATTATGATAAGTATTATGATCAAAATAATTAAAAATAGTATACCTCGTTGTACACTTTTACTAAGTGTAAAAAAAGATCTGAACCATTGTTTTATGTTACTCAACATTGACAAGATAATTGTTTTAAACAGTACTATTTTCTTAAGACCTGCTTACTAACAAAAATAGTTAAAGAATCAACAATGTACTTACCGTTGCAATACTTTTATTAAATTACGCTCCTTTTTAATTTTCATTCAGAAATAGAATTGATATGGCAATGAAGTCCTTCTTAATAATTATATTCTCACTATTTATATATAACACAGTCTTGTCGCAAGATACGATAAGAGCAAGTAGTGATGTTATTTATTCAATGCAAACTCACAGTAAACAAGAGCTTACTGTCAGCCAACATATTGATAATGTTTTCAAACCTGCTGTTGCGTGGTTAAACTCTATTTTATTCTGGGATCCTTTTTCAGCAGCTGGCGTTTATGATCCGGTTATATATGATGATTTAGGAAAACCGATGGTTGACAGTGAAGGAGATCCGATAAGAGCTCGTTTGCCGTTAATCGTTGTCTGGCTCATATTCGGAGCCGTAACATTCACAGTTGTTATGAAATTTGTGAATATCAGGGGCTTTAGACATGCCATACAGCTGATAAGAGGAAAATATGACGACCCCGATGATCCCGGTGAAGTATCACATTTTCAGGCATTGACAACAGCACTTTCGGCAACTGTAGGTCTCGGTAATATTGCAGGTGTTGCCATTGCAATTTCTATTGGTGGGCCAGGTGCAACATTTTGGATGATCGTTGCAGGGATTATAGGGATGTCTTCTAAGTTTACTGAATGTACACTGGGAGTTAAATACAGACGTATTGATATAAATGGTGTAGTTTCAGGCGGTCCGATGTATTATTTACGCGATGGATTGAAAAAGAAAAAAATGAAATGGCTCGGGGTATTCCTGGCAGGGCTTTTTGCCCTTCTTGTGATTGGCGGATCTTTCGGGGGAGGAAATATGTTTCAGGCAAACCAATCATTTTCCCAGTTGGCATACGTAATCCCAACTATTGAAGGATATGGATTTTGGTTCGGGATATTGTTAGCAGTTTTGGTTGGTGCAGTTATTATTGGTGGAATAAAAAGCATTGCGAAAGTAACTGATAAGATAGTTCCATTTATGGCGGTATTGTATGTTGCAACTGCATTAATTATAATTATCATGAATATACAACACACAGGTGAAGCCTTCCGGTTAATATGGGATGGAGCTTTCGATGCTGATGCTGTAAAAGGTGGAATTATTGGTGTGCTCATTGTAGGATTCCAGCGTGCTGCTTTTTCTAATGAAGCTGGTGTTGGATCAGCGGCAATAGCGCACTCTGCAGTTAAAACAGACAAACCAATTACAGAAGGATTCGTAGCATTGTTGGAACCTTTTATCGACACGGTAGTTATCTGTACAATGACGGCACTAGTGCTTATTTTTACAGGAACTTATGAAAATCCTACAGGCCTTGAAGGAGCACAACTTACTTCGCTGGCATTTGAGAAGGTAATCTCATTCTTCCCTTATATACTTGTAGTAGCCATTTTCTTATTCGCATTTTCAACTATGATTTCCTGGTCATATTACGGCTTGAAAGGATTTGATTATTTATTTGGTGGAATTTTTGAAAAAGTATTTGGGAACAGGAATGTTGCTAAGTACACTTATTTCCTGATCTTCCTTGGCTTTATTGTTATAGGAGCCTCTTCTAATTTAGGGTCGGTTGTCGATTTTTCTGATTCGATGATATTGGCAATGGGATTTCCAAATATACTGGGACTGTTGATTCTTGCTCCTGAAGTAAGAAGAGACCTCAAAGATTATTGGAAAAAGCTTAAATCAGGAGAGATTAAAAAATTCAAGTAATGAGAATTGCTATTCTGCTGTTAAATAAAGGACGAGGTAGTGGTGAAGTAGCCAGGCAACATGCTCGTTATTTAATGGATTTAGGACATAAAGTTTATTTTATACATCCTGAAATAGGTGATGGGGTTTCCGGAGTAGTCAATGTCGATGTCAAACTCCATTCTGATATTATGCCTGTACATGAATATCTTCCTTCGTCAGGAGGTAAGCAGAAACAGGTTGCCGGAATGACATTTGATGAAATGAATTCTTATTTATTGGATTATGAATCAGCTTTAATTAATATTATTGATGATGTTGACATTATAATAGGGCATCATGCGAATATAACTGCTATCGCAACACATAACATTGCGTTAAAATACAACAAACCATATGTGCTGTTTCTGCATGGAACAGGTATAGAGCCCAGGCATGAAGGTTTGTGGGATAATCATTCCTGGGAGTTGATTGAAAATTCTATTAAGCAGGCTGATGGTATAATTGTAACAACTGATTATGTTAGGGATGAACTTGTTAAACCATTGCTTGATATCCCTGATAGTAAATTCCTGGTATTGCCATGTGGGGTCGATCTTGATGAATTCAGGGCTGATAATATTGAAGGAATAAAAGAAAAATACGATTTATCTGATACCTATATTATATGTCCCGGAGCCCTCACAAAATCAAAAGGTCCGCAAAATGTGGTTGATGCATCAAAGGAATACAGTGATTATGCTTCTACAGTATTTATTGGTGATGGAGAATTAAAAGATGAACTCAAATTGAAGCTTGAAAATCGTGGTGAGCTCTTAGGATTCGTCTCTTCTGAGGACAAAGCGAAACTGATAAACGCAGCAAGCCTATTAGTAGCAGCGCCTGAAAAAAAGGAGCATTTTGGTATCATATATGCCGAAGCGCTTGCCGGTGGTACTCCCGTTGTTGCTTATGAAGGAGGTGGTGTTGCATCAATTGTTACACCTACTGAAGGAATTCTGACGGAAAGAGATCCAAAAGAATTAGGTGAGAAAGTCAATTATTTGTTGCAGAATTCCGGGTTAAGAAGACAAATGTCATTGTCGTGCCGCGACAGGGCTGAAAGAAATTATTCGTATCCATCGCTTGTTAAAACCTTATCCGACTGGTTAAGCGCATTTGTTAGTTAAAACTAATTGATTGAGAGTCTTAAAAAAAATAACTTTGCATTTCATTTTCAAATACTATGGCACTGATTAATTCTTTTGAAAAAAGTGGTAAATGGCTGTTTCGATATCGGGGCTACATTCCTGTCGTTCTTTTTATCGCTGCAGTACCTGTTATCTATTTCACCGATGTAACCTATTTATCTGATGCCTCGAAGCATGTGCTTACCTGCACCGCAATTGCATTAAGTGTTTTTGGATTTATTATCAGGGCCATTGCTATTGGAACAACTCCTAAAGGCACTTCCGGTAGAAATACGAAAGAAGGGCAGGTCGCAGAGTCATTAAATACGAAAGGGATATATTCAATGGTCAGGCATCCATTGTATCTTGGCAATTATTTTATGTGGATCGGTATTGCTTTTTATACTTTCAATTTCGCATTTGTGCTGATTGTTACCCTGTTATTCTGGCTTTATTACGAAAGAATCATGTTTGCTGAAGAACGTTTTTTAGAAAGAAAATTTGGTGATGAATATATGAATTGGGCGCAACGAACCCCTGCATTTATACCTTGCATTAGAAAATATTTGAAAAATGAAATGGCTTTGTCATATAAAAATATTCTCAAGCGCGAATATTCCGGAGTGTTAGCAACAGTTTTTGGATTTGTATTTATTGATGACATTAGAAGATATTTCGAGGTGCATCATTTTGAACTCAAAACAACAGCACATTATATTCTTATTCTTGCGGTTATTGTAGCTTTGGTTCTAAGAAGCCTTAAGCATTACACAAAAGTATTTGAGGAAGAAGGCAGGGCGTGAAATGCAAAAAGCATCTGTCCATATAGCAGCCGTTGTCTCCATGATTTTCTGGGGTTTTTCATTTATTCTTTCTAAAATAGTTTTTGAGTTTTATACACCTCTTACAACCGTCTTTTTTCGATTACTGATTTCTACAATTTTTTTATTCCTCGTAATTTTATTAGCCAGGCATTTTGAAAAAATTAATCCTAAAGACATATGGTTATTTATAGCCGGCGCATTTTTTAACCCGTTTCTATATTTCCTCTGTGAAAATTATGGCCTCGAACGCGTTTCAGCTTCGGTTAGTGCAATAATTATTTCAACTATACCCGTTTTTGCTCCTTTTGTGGCGTTTAAAATTTTTGGCGAAAAGCTAACCGTAATTAATATTATTGGATTGATTATCTCGTTTCTTGGTTTGATGCTGATCTTGTTTAACTGGCAGTTTCAGCTTGACGCATCTCCAATTGGTATTGCTTTATTATTTTTAGCTGTATTTTCTGCTGTAGTTTATACGGTATTCTTAAAAAAATTATCGTTTAAATACAGTCCAATTACTATTATCAGCTGGCAAAATCTAATTGGTGTGGTCTTTTTTTTACCACTTTTTATCATTTATGATTATAAAGAAGTCATCCAAATAATACCGGGCCGAACAACTATAATTTCATTATTGAGCTTAGGAATATTATGTTCTTCTTTAGCATATGTGCTATTCACATATAGCATAAAACATTTAGGTATTAGTAAATCAAATTTGTATACGAATCTAATTCCGGTCATAGCATCAATTGCTGCATTTTTTATTCTGAAGGAAGGTTTTACTTTACAAAAGATATCCGGTATCGCAATTGTTATTCTTGGAGTGTTGTTATCACAGCAAAGTATGACGGGAAAAATATTTAAAAGAAAAAGATCATGAAAACAAAAGTTTTATTGTTGGGAGCTGGTTTGGTAGGTAGGCCAATGGCAATGGATTTAATTAAAGATGAATCATTAGTTATAGCTATTGCTGATATAAATAAAGACCAGCTAAATAATGTTGATAACGATCAAATACATAAAATTCAGGCCGATCTTTCTGATAAGGATGAGTTAAAGGCTTTGGTCAATGACTATGATATTATTGTTAATGCAGTTCCAGGTAGTATCGGTTTTCAGACTTTGAAGTCGTGTATTGAGGAAGGAAAAGATGTAGTAGATATAGCATTTTATCCTGAGGATCCGTTTGATTTATCTGAATTAGCATCCTCTAAGGGGGTTCGGGTTATTTGTGATATGGGAGTTGCTCCCGGCATGAGTAATTTATTGACAGGGCATGCAGCTTCCAGACTTGAGCATATTTCAAAAATAGATATTTATGTTGGTGGCCTTCCTAAAATCAGGACAAAACCCTGGGAATATAAGGCTGTGTTTTCACCTGCCGATGTTATCGAAGAATATACCCGTCCAGCCAGGCTAATAGAAAGTGGTAAGATTGTTACAAAACCACCGCTTACTGAAATAGAGCTTTTGCAATTTGAAAATATTGGTACTCTTGAAGCTTTTAATAGTGATGGCTTGCGCTCACTCATGTTCACAATTAAAGCAGAACAAATGAGGGAGAAGACACTTCGGTATCCGGGTTATGCAGAAAAGATTAAACTTTTATCAGACAACGGTTTTTTCAATAAGGAAAGTATCGATGTCAAAGGACAGAAAGTTTCTCCATTGGAAATGACATCAAAGCTATTGTTTGATCAGTGGAAATTGCAGGCAGGGGAAGAAGATATTACGGTTATGAGAATTATTGTTGAGGGTAATAATAAAAAAGAATCATATAGATATACTTATGATCTGTACGACGAATATGATCCTGAAACTGATGTTCATTCAATGGCGCGAACAACTGGTTATACGGCTACTATGGCTGTGAGATTACTCGAAAAAAGACTCTATACAAAAACAGGAATTACCGTTCCTGAGTATTTAGGTAAAAATCAGAATATAGTTGATTTTATGCTTGCCGGACTTAACGAAAGAGGCGTAAAGTATCTGTCAAAGATTGAAAGGATATAGGCAGATTATCGCTTATTTCTTTTTGTTGAACCTGAAAATATTCTTCAATTTTTCTTTAGTGATTGAATGTTCTTCTGTTCCGGATTGGCCTAAAAGGAACCCCAGAGGTTTTAATTGCTCAATATTTTCACCAAGAACACGTAATACGGCAGCAACAGGTACTGCAATAAGCATACCCGGTAATCCCCATACAAATCCACCAAGTGTAATACTCAGTATAATCATAAATGGATTTATACTAACGTGAGTGCCAACAATATTGGGGGTTAAAATGTTATTCTCAGTAAACTGGACTATAATAAACTGAATAAGTATCAATACAACATAAATTGGGGAATCCATTATGAACATTGACATAAATACTGGAAATGCATACCCGATAATAGTACCATAATAGGGTATAAAGTTCATTATTGCAGCGATGAAACCAAGCAATAATGCATGATGTAATCCAATTATAAGGAAGCCTGTTACATTCAAAACTATCAATATAGATACAACAATGAACATCCCGGTCATGTACCTGACTGTAAGCGTGTTAATTTCATTTATAATTCGGTCAGCTAAAGCGTGTTTGTTATCAGGGACAAGCATCAGGATAAGTTCCTTGAATTTATTTCTGTAGAACAATAAGAAGAATATATAAACAGGCATTATTAATACCGTAAATAGTGTAAAAAAAGTTGGGCCTAATGCTGTTGTAATACCTTCTCCGGGTTGACTTAAAATACGTTGGATTATTTTATTTACTTCTTTTTTCAGATCGCCTGTTTTTATGCCAAGCAAATTTTCAATCGAATTAGACATACTGTTTAAATTTACAGCTGCTCTTTCTTTTAAACTGGGTAAGTCCTCCAGGAATAAACCAAATTGTTTGTATATAAAAAAACTAACTCCATAAATTATTGAAATACCAATGAGAATACCGAAAATATTGGCGAGAATTCGAGGTAATCCGCGTTTTTCAAAAAAGTGTGTTAAGGGAAATAATAAATAGGCAAACAATATACCTAATGTTAGTGGAGCTAAATAATTTCTGAATTCCGTTAAAATAAAAAATGACAGCCATACAAACAGAAGTATGAATGTAATTCTCATAATTAAAGGAAATTGCAATGTTTTTTTCATTGACATGTCTGAGTGATATGCAAACAAAATTAATGATGATTTTCATATCTAATGATTAATTCATTTGTTTTTTTTAATTTTAGCTACTTTTATATGGTTGAAGAAAGAAAGAAATTTGGTGCATTTTCAGGTGTATTTACTCCTTCCATTTTAACCATCCTGGGGGTAATCATGTACTTGCGTTTAGGCTGGGTAACAGGTGTTGCCGGACTATGGGGGCTTATTGCTATAATCCTTATTGCTCATGTTATATCAGTAACAACAGGCTTAAGTATTGCTTCGATTTCAACCGATAAAAAGATTGAAGCAGGGGGTATATATTACATCCTTTCCAGGTCACTGGGATTGCCAATGGGCGGTTCTATAGGAATAACACTTTTTATTGGTACAGCATTGAGTATTTCGCTTTACATCATCGGTTTTACAGAGAATTTCCTAGCAATACAAACAGTTCAGGACATACTGAATCTTGAGCCAGGAAGTTTAAATAGTATCCGCATTATTGGTACTTCTGTGCTTACTTTATTAGTCATTATTGCATTAATCAGCACCAATTTTGCTATTAAAACACAGTATGTTATACTCGGAGCCATATTCCTATCACTGCTGTCGATTATTGTAGGTATGCTAATGGGGAATGGGTCAAATCCGTCTGAATCATCAGAATTTATTCCTCCTTTCCGTGATTTCTCATTTGTGGAAGTGTTTGCCATTTTTTTTCCGGCAGTAACGGGTTTTACAGCAGGTGTAGCGATGTCGGGTGATCTTAAAGATCCTAAAAAAGATATTCCTAAAGGTACGCTCCTGGCAATAGTAACTGGCCTGGTAATTTATTTATCATTAGCAATTTCTTTCTACTTCTTTATAGATCAGGAGTTACTTTTAAATAATTACAATTTTTTAATGGCTATTGCCTGGATACCTGTTTTAGTAATAGCCGGTATTTGGGGCGCTACTCTTTCTTCTGCATTAGGCGGAATATTAGGAGGCCCGAGAATTATTCAGGCAATTTCTCAGGATCGGATAGTACCGGGATTCTTAGGTAAAGGTCAGGGTAAAAATAATGAGCCCAGAAATGCTTTAATATTCACATTTATAATTGCAGAGTTAGGTGTTTTGGTGGGTGATTTAAATGTAATAGCAGGGATAGTTACTATGTTTTATCTAACAGCATATGGCTTCATAAATATTGCATTTGCCTTAGAAAAATGGGCGAGTACTGATTTCAGGCCTTCTTTTAAGATTCCGATCTGGGTTGGTATAACGGGTTTCCTGGCTAGTTTCTTAGTGATGTTTAAGCTAGATATGGCTTCTATGGTAGTAGCATTAATCATTATTACTTTAATATACTATTTGATTAACAAAAAACAGATGCACCTGGCTATAGGTGATGTTTGGCAAAGTGTAAGATATTCAGTGCTTAGAAAAATGTTGTCGCAATTGGATCGAAGACAATTAAATGAGCGAAACTGGCGACCCAACATCTTATTATTTAGCGGTGGTACTATAAACAGGCCGCACTTAATTGAATTCGGAAAAAACCTGGTAGGCGAGCAGGGCATTATATCCAATTTTGATTTGATCTTAAACCAGTCTTCCAAAATATTATTTCCAAAACACAAACAGCCAATTGACGATAAAGTAAATAATGATACTGAAGGCATTTTTGCCAGGAGGCAGGAGTGTAATGATATATACGAAGGCATTAAAACAATAGCTGCGACATATGGCTTTTCCGGTGTTGAGCCAAATACAGTCTTGTTGGGTTGGGGCAGAAAAACAAGCAACCCAGTCCGTTTTGCAAAAATGCTCAAATATTTATCCGACCTTGATTTGAATGTGGTTATACTGGATTATGATGCAGAAAAAGGCTTTGGAAACTACAAGCAAATTGATATTTGGTGGCGGGGTGGATCAAACAATGGTAACCTGGTTTTATCTTTAATTAAATTTTTAAGGGCATCATACGAATGGAGGCTTGCCAAAGTGAGATTGATGATTATTAACCCGATAGAAAAAAATGAAAAGCAAATATTGACTGATGCCGGAACGGCTTTGGAAAATATACGTTTGGATATTGAGGTTAAAATAATAAACAATGAGATAGAAAAATTGCCTGTTAATATGATCATAAAAAGGGAATCGGCAGATGCAGATTTGATATTTCTTGGTTTAGCAGATGTTCAGGAGGGTATGGAGCAGGAATTTATTGAACGAGCAGATTTATTATATAAAGACTTGGGTACAATTGCTTTGGTTAATGCTTCAACTTTCTTTAAGGAATTACATATAGGGGTATAGCATGCTTTGTTGATCACAGCATGGTTTTTATTGATTCTAAATTCAAATAATTCATTTTTAGGCTACAGGAATTACTAAATTTGTACGTAAATCTGAAGCAATGATAACAAGACAATTAACCCATCCTGAAAGTATTGTTGTAGTTGGAGGTTCAAATGACATTCAAAAACCTGGAGGAAAGATTCTAAAAAATTTAATAGAAGGTAATTTCGAAGGTGATTTGTTTGTGTTAAACCCAAAAGAAGACTTAGTTCAAGGTGTGAAAAGTTACAGGAACCCGGAAGAATTACCCGAAGTTGACCTCGCCATAATAGCTATTGCTGCTAAATACACACCTGATACAGTGGATTTCCTGGCACATAATAAAAACACAAAAGCATTTATCATCCTTTCAGCCGGTTTTTCAGAAGAAAGTGAGGAGGGAAGATTGTTGGAAGAAAAAGTGGTTAAAACCGTTAATGAAATTGGCGGGTCGTTAATTGGGCCAAACTGCATTGGAGTTCTGACGCCACAACATCATAGTGTTTTTACTGAACCCATTCCAAAACTTGATAAGAATGGTTGTGACTTTATTTCAGGTTCCGGTGCAACCGCGTGTTTTATTATGGAAGCAGGAATTCCTAAAGGCTTAACTTTTTCAAATGTTTATTCTGTTGGAAACTCCGCGCAAATGGGGGTGGAAGATGTTCTGAAGCATATGGATGAAAACTTTAACCCGGAAACGGATTCTAAGGTCAAACTACTGTATTTCGAGTCAATTGAGAAACCGGATTTGCTTCTCAAACATGCTTCTTCTCTCATTAAAAAGGGCTGCCGGATTGCTGCAATAAAGGCAGGAACTTCAGAAGCCGGAAGCAGGGCTGCATCATCTCATACCGGAGCTTTGTCGAGTCCTGATAACGCGGTAAGCGCCTTATTCAAAAAAGCAGGAATAGTAAGATGTTATGGTAGGGAAGACTTAATCTCAGTTGCGTCTGTTTTCATGCATCCTGAATTAAAAGGTAAAAATATTGCTGTTATTACTCATGCAGGTGGCCCGGCAGTTATGATTACAGACACTTTATCAAATTGGGGGCTGAGTGTTCCCCTGATTAAAGGGCCTGATGCAGAACTGTTAAAAGAAGAATTATTCCCCGGTTCAGCCGTGTCTAATCCGATTGATTTCCTGGCAACAGGAACAGCAGAACAACTCGGTGTCATCATTGATTATGTCGATAATAAATTTGATCATATTGACGCTATGGTCGTGATTTTTGGCACTCCTGGCCTTTTTAATATCTATGATGTGTATGATGTTCTTGACAAAAAAATGAAAAGTGCATTAAAACCAATATTTCCTGTCATGCCTTCAACGCTCACTGCAAAAGATGAAGTTGACGAATTTGTCTCAAGAGGCAGGGCTTATTTTTCTGATGAAGTAACACTTGCCGTGGCTCTATCGAGGGTTTATTATACACCCAAACCATTTTCAGGAGCTGATGAAGATTTTGATGCTGATACTAAAAAAATCAGGAAAATTATTGATGAAAGTAATGATGGATATATGCAACCTGAAAGCATACAGGATTTACTGGATGTAGTTTCAATTCCCAGGGTACATGAACAGACTTATTATGATAAAAATGAATTCCTTAAAGATACTGGTAATTTTGAATTCCCTGTTGTTATGAAAGTTGTTGGACCTGTCCATAAATCAGATGTGGGTGGTGTTTCGTTAAATATTAAAGATAATGAAACTGTAGTTGCTGAGTTCGACAGGATGATGACTATTGAGGACGCCTCAGGGGTGTTGGTACAACCAATGTTAAATGGTTATGAATTGTATGCAGGCGTTAAGAAAGAAGGTAAATTCGGGCATATAATCATGTTTGGATTAGGTGGAATATATATTGAAGTGTTTAAAGATGTCAGGTCAATATTAGCTCCTGTTAATAAAGAGGAAGTTCTAAATGAAATAAAGCAATTACGAAGTTTTAAATTATTCGAAGGTGTGAGAGGGAAACAGGGAATAAATAAAATGAAATTTACAGATATTATATGCAGGCTTTCTCTGCTTATTCAAATAGCCCCTGAGGTTGAGGAAATAGATCTTAACCCACTAATTGCTGAAGGAGACAAACTGGTTGCGATAGATGCGAGGATAAGAGTTAAAAAGTAATACTTATTAATAGGTTGAAAATGCTAAAAAGAGATGATTTATTTTTTCTTATTATAATAGTTCTTCTCTTTTTGCCTTTTTTAGTGAGTAAAGATGTCTTTGATGCTTATAAAACATTTAACCATGACCATGGTCTTGTTACGTCATTTATCAAATTTGCAATTTTAGCTACATTAGGTGAGGTTCTTGGACTGAGGATTAGAACCGGTCAATATTTTCAAAAAGGATTTGGGATTATTCCAAGAATGCTTGTATGGGGAGTAATAGGTGTAACTATTAAAATTGCGTTTATCATATTTTCAGTCGGCACACCTGCATTTCTTGAATATATTGGAATAAAAGATGCTTCTTTAGCACTTGCAGGAAAAATCAGCACAGAAAAAGTATTTGTTGCATTTTGTACAAGTGTTGCTATGAATGTTATTTATGCCCCTGTCATGATGACTTTTCATAAGATAATGGATATGCATATTCTTAGCAATGGAGGGACGATTAAAGGACTCTTTTCACCTGTTAAGTTTAAGAAAATATTCGTAAATTTGAACTGGTCGGTTCAGTGGAATTTTGTGTTTAAAAAAACCATTCCATTCTTCTGGATCCCTGCTCATACAATAACGTTTTTATTAAACCCTGATTATCAGGTACTATTTGCTGCGTTTTTGGGTATTATGTTAGGAATAATCCTGTCGGTAGCTGATATGATGGATAAACAATCTATAGAAAAAAAGGCTTAATTGATACATTTAAAACCCAAGATACGATGAAAGAAACACCAATTAATTCTGAGATAGTTGCCCGAAAAATTAGAGAAGGAGGATTTGAATCTGTTGGACAAGCATCTATCAGAGAAATAAAAAAATTAATTGATGAAATAGAAAAAGAGTCGAGTGAGAAGTTTATACGTATGGAAATGGGGATTCCCGGACTTCCGGCAAGTGAAATCGGAACCGAAGCTGAAATAGAAGCATTAAAATCCGGTGTTGCGTCAGTTTACCCTGATATTTTTGGAATAGCGCCTTTAAAGCCCGAAATAGCACGGTTTGTTAAATTGTTTCTTGATGTTGATGTAGATGAACAGGGGTGTATTCCTACCGTGGGCTCAATGCAGGGCGGTTTTGCCTCATTTATGACAGTGAACCGAATGCATAAAGACAGGGAAGGAACCTTATTTATTGATCCCGGTTTTCCGGTTCATAAGCAGCAATGTAGAGTACTTGGGCATAAATATATGTCATTTGATGTATATAAATACAGGGGGGAGAAACTTTATGATAAACTTGAATCCTATTTAAAAACCGGCAAAGTCTCATCCATTCTGTATTCAAATCCGAATAATCCATCATGGATTTGTTTCACAGAAGAGGAACTCAAAATTATTGGAGAACTGGCTACACAATATGATGTGATTGTTATTGAAGATTTAGCCTATTTTGGGATGGATTTCAGAACAGATTATTCTGTTCCGGGAGAGCCTCCCTATCAACCGACTGTTGCAAAATATACGGATAACTGGATTTTACTTATATCTAGTTCAAAAGTATTTAGTTATGCCGGACAGCGGATTGGAACAATGGTTATTTCTGATAAAGTTTTTACAACCAAAGCACCTGATTTAAAACGGTATTATCTATCAGATAATGTTGGATATGCAATGGTGTATGGGTCAATGTATTGTCTTAGTTCCGGTGTGTCGCATTCGGCACAATATGCCTTGCTGGCAATGTTAAAAGCAGTGAATGATAGTGATGTAAATTTGATAGAAAATGTAAAGGAATATGGGGCGAAAGCTAAGATTATGAAAAAATTATTTATAGATAATGGTTTCAATATTGTTTATGATACCGATATCGATAAACCAATAGCTGATGGTTTTTATTTTACTTTTTCATACCCGGGATTTGATGCTGAAGACCTACTCAACGAGCTGGTGTATTACGGCATTAGCGCTATCTCTCTTTTAATTACCGGTAGTGAAAGAACTGAAGGAATCAGGGCATGTACATCATTAATTCAAAGAGAGCAATTCTCTGACCTCGAATTTAGGTTAAAGAGGTTCAGTGAAGATCATCTGGTTGGATAAACTCGTTTTATGACTTTTTCAGAAAGAACATTAAAGTTTTATAAGTCTCTTCATATCGATGCGCTTCTTCCTGATAACATTGAAGTGCTGAATCCATATAAAGATAAAGAAGTAATTGAATCATGTAAGTCCTTTTATAACAAGTATTATAATGATTCAGAAGGAAGAAGAATTATTCTGGGTATAAATCCAGGAAGATTCGGAGCTGGTGTTACAGGTATTCCATTTACAGATCCCCTAAGATTGGAAAGAGAATGTGGCATTGCCAATACTTTTAAGAAACGCTCCGAATTATCCTCTGAATTCATTTATATGCTTATTGACCAAATGGGAGGGCCTGATCATTTTTATAAACACTATTTCATTGGTGCTGTCAGTCCATTAGGATTTGTTAAAGACAATAAGAACTTTAATTATTATGACTCAATTGAATTAATGCGTGCCTTAAAACCGTTTATCATTCATAACCTTGTTGAGCAAATAGGTTTAGGAATTAATTCACGAAAATGTTATTGTCTGGGGCAGGGAAAAAACTTTGAATATCTACAAATGATCAATCAGGAATTAAGTCTTTTTGATGAAATCATTCCTATTCCGCATCCCCGATGGGTAATGCAGTATAAAAGAAAGGATTTGAATAAGATACTTCAGCAGACTAGCAGAATTCTTTCTGTCTGATTTTTATTTGTGCGTGTTAATTGCGCAACTGATATGTCATTACAAAATAGTCGCATAGATACTTTTAACCAGCAGTTTAATTTTACCTCTTCAATGGTTTTGAAGTTAATTTTAACTCAATAAAAATAATATTTTTAACAAAGTTCTATTGTTTAAAATCGTAAATTCGCAATCGATTATATTAACTTAATAAATCAAAAAATATGGCTAAAGTAAGAGGGGCCGTTGTTGTGAATATTGAAGGGTGTAAAGGCTGCGGAGTTTGTGTTCCGGCATGCCCGACAAATGTTCTGGAATTAGCAAAACAGGTGAATGGTAAAGGGTATCATTATGCTTATATGGAAGATCCTGAAGCATGTACTGGTTGTACCAATTGCGCTGTAGTTTGTCCTGACGGTGTTATCACCGTATATAGAATTAAAGTAACAGAGTAATTATCAGTAATATTAAAAACATGGGTGAATTAAGATTAATGAAGGGTAATGAAGCTTTAGCTGAAGCTGCGATCCGTGCCGGTGCTGATGCATACTTTGGATACCCTATTACGCCTCAATCAGAGGTTGTTGAATACCTTATGGCAGAGAGGCCTGAAAACAGAACCGGAATGGTTGTTTTGCAGGCAGAGAGTGAGATCGCTTCAATAAATATGTTATATGGTGCCGGAGGTACCGGGAAAAGAGTAATGACTTCTTCTTCCAGTCCCGGTATAAGTTTAATGCAGGAAGGACTATCATATCTGGCTGGTGCTGAGATTCCATGCGTTGTAGTGAATGTTGTACGTGGAGGTCCTGGTTTAGGTGATATCCAGCCGGCGCAATCAGATTATTTTCAGTCAGTTAAGGGTGGCGGTCATGGCGATTACAGGTTGATAGTACTTGCGCCATCATCAGTACAGGAAATGTCGGACCATGTACCTTTAAGCTTTGACCTGGCTTTTAAATACCGTACACCGGTATTGATCGTTTCTGATGGTTTGATTGGCCAAATGATGGAAAAAGTAGAATTGTTTGATCAAATGCCCCGTTTAACTGATGAGGAGCTGATCGAAAAATATCCATGGGCAACAAATGGAAAACCCGTGGGTAAAGAAAGACGCATTTTAACCTCTCTATATCTGGATCCGCATCGGCTGGAGAGACATAATCATCATCTGCAGGAAAAATATCGTGAAATCAAAGAGAATGAAGTGATGTTTGAAACGATTGATTGCGATGATGCTGATTACATAATTGTTGCTTATGGGTCAAGTGCCCGAATTTCACAGAAAACGCTTCAACTGGCGAGGGCAGAAGGAATAAAAGTGGGCTTATTACGTCCAATTACTTTATGGCCTTATCCTGAGAATGAGATTGAAAAATTTGTTGAAAAAGGCGTAAAAGGATTTTTGTCGGTTGAGATGAGTGCCGGTCAAATGATAGAAGATATTCAACTTACTGTTAAAGGAAGAACGAAAGTAGCGCATTTTGGTCGACTGGGTGGTGTTATTCATTCACCCGAAGAAGTACTAGATGCATTGAAACAAAAATTAATAGGAGGATAATCATCATGTCAGGAATTACCATACAAGATATTATTAAACCTGAAAATCTGGTTTATCAGAAAACAAAATTGATGACTGACAATACCTTGAGTTATTGTCCGGGATGCGGACATGGAACGGCTCACAGGCTTGTTATGGAAATAATTGAAGAATTGGGCAAAGAACACGAAACAATTGGTGTTGCTCCTGTTGGTTGTTCTGTGCTGGCATATGAGTTTATGAATGTGGATATGCAGCAAGCTTCTCACGGAAGAGCACCTGCTGTTGCAACCGGAATAAAAAGAGTATGGCCAGATAAAATAGTATTTACTTACCAGGGTGATGGAGACTTAGCCGCCATTGGAACATCTGAAACCATACATGCATGTAACAGGGGCGAACAAATAGTGATTGTTTTTATTAATAACGGAATATATGGTATGACTGGAGGACAAATGGCGCCTACAACTTTACCGGGCATGAAAACATCAACTTCTCCTTATGGAAGGGACGTAAATTCAATGGGAAATCCTTTGAAAATGACAGAATTGGTGGCGCAACTTCCCGGAACATATTTTGTTACACGGCAAGCAGTTCATACGCCTTCGGCAGTGAGGAAAGCTAAAAGAGCTATTAAAAAAGCATTCCAAAATCAAATTGATAAGAAACCTGGTATATCTTTTGTTGAAATTGTATCAAATTGTAATTCAGGATGGAAAATGGCGCCTGTTGAATCGAACATTTGGATGGAAGAAAATATGTTCCCGTATTATGAATTGGGAGATATAAAAAAAGATGGACAATTAGTTGAAAAGAAATAAGATTTAATTAGAAATTTACAGATATGACTGAAGAAATCATTATTGCAGGATTTGGCGGACAAGGTGTTTTGTCGATGGGTAAAATTCTTGCCTATTCAGGTATAATGCAGGATCAGGAAGTTAGCTGGTTGCCTTCATATGGACCCGAGATGAGGGGCGGAACAGCAAATGTTACTGTAATAGTTAGTGATGAAAGAATTAGCTCACCAACACTTACTAAATATGATACAGCTATTATCCTGAACCAACAGTCGATGGATAAATTTGAGGAAACAGTAAAACCTGGTGGTACATTGCTTTACGATCCCAATGGTATTTCTCATCACCCGACAAGAAAAGACATTAATATTTTTAAAGTTGAGGGATCCAAATTGGCTGCCAACATGGGTAACACGAAAATATTTAATATGGTTGTACTTGGCGCATATTTAGAAGTTAAGCCAATAGTTAAGTTGGAAAATGTGATTAAGGGATTGAAAAAATCGTTGCCTGAAAGATATCATAAATTAATTCCATTAAATTCAGATGCAATAACTGAAGGAATGAAGAATGTGGAGAAGATAAATTAAAAATACTCCGCTTGCATAAAAAAAAGCTTGATCCAAAGGGTCAAGCTTTTTTGCTTATTTAATACGATTCTTCTAATTATTCAAATAAACTTTCTGCATAATTATCTGCCCAATCAGCGAACTGTTGTCTGGCGTCTTCACTTAATTTAGCTTCTGAATGCATAAGTGTATATATCGGCATTGGCATATTTCCTTCCGAAACTTCATCAATAATCTTATCGATGTTTTTTGCTTTATCCATCTTACTTTGGCTTTCCCATTCGGAGAAATTGAGTTCTTCTCTGCCTACTTTGATGTCTCTGACCACCAGCCACGAAACCGGGGCAATATAGCTATACCAGGGGTATTTTGACTCATTTGAATGGCAGTCGTAGCAACTGGTTCTGAGTATATTCTCTACCGATTCAGGAAGCTTATTATTGTATATCAAATCATTTTCGTTCGAAAGTATTACTTCCGGTTTTCGATTTGGGATAAACTGTATGATAACAATAAGTAAAATGATAATAAGCCAGGTAAGCCTTTTTTTATTCATTTTAGTTCAATTACAAAACATAATTATTATTCAGGCGGAGTTAACTGCTTTGCTAGGTCAGTAGCCCAGGAAATAAGTCTTTCTTGCTCTTCATCAGTTGGCATTCTGTCGGGATAATTTTTTTTGAACTTTTTATTTGGCATATCCCCGCTCTTAACAACATCTGCAATATCTGTTAGTTTACCTACCTGTTTATAAAGTTTAAGTTCGCTCATTTTATCAAATTTGAGCTTCCCTTTTCCTTTAATGTTCTTTGATTCGCTGTTATGGCAACCATAACATGATTTGTCAATAATTTGAAGTACATCAGCAGGAACATAATATATAGCTGAATCTGTTTTAACTTCTTCCTGAGGAATATTTATTTCCTCAATATTGAAATTTACAAACATAAATCCCATTGCAATGACAATAATTAAAATTGAATACTTTTTCATAGTTAATTGTTTAAATGTATTCGCAAAAGTAATAAACTATTTAAAATGAATAAAAATAGTATTCCCGGTTTGGTATTTATTTCTGGGAATGCTTGAATAATTCCTTAATTTCGTCATTATAATAATTAGAAAATGGCAAAAAGCAACTTACGCTCAAAATTAGGAAGAATTATTTTTGAAGTTGACACACCTTCTGGTAAAGCATTTGATATCATATTATTAGTAGCGATCTTATTAAGTGTTATTGTTGTTCTGTTGGATAGCGTTATTTCTTTAAATGAAAAATATGGCGAACTGTTTTCTGTTTTGGAATGGGCGTTTACCATACTTTTTACAGTTGAATATATTTTAAGAATTTATACCGCAAATAAACCGTTAAAGTATATTTTTAGTTTTTACGGTATAATCGACCTTTTAGCAATCTTACCAACTTATTTGAGTATTCTACTTACAGGCTCGCACTATCTGGTAGTTATCAGAATATTAAGGCTTCTAAGAGTGTTCAGGGTGTTAAAACTGGCAAGGTTCGTAGGTGCAGCGGATACTCTGCGAATAGCATTAAGAAATAGCCGGGCAAAAATTATTGTTTTTATCGAGGTTGTTATAACCATTGTTGTAATAACCGGATCGATGATGTATCTGATTGAAGGCTCTGAAAATGGATTTGATAATATTCCTAAATCAATTTACTGGGCAATCGTAACTTTAACAACGGTTGGTTATGGTGATATTGCGCCACAGACCCCTCTCGGTCAAATTTTGGCTTCACTCTTAATGATAACGGGTTACGCAATAATTGCAGTTCCTACAGGAATAATAACTACTGAAATGAGTAAGCTGTCAATTAAAAAGCAGTTTTCCAAAAGATGTCCTCATTGTGATACTGACGGACATGATCATGATGCTACTTATTGTAATAAGTGCGGAAAAAAGTTTTGAGAAAGGCTTATCAATAAAAAAAAGTCCGGGATTTATTGAAACCCGGACTTTTTTAATTATGAATATCAAGTTATAGCTACTTTATAATAGAAGCCTTTTTAATTGCTGTTCCGGTAGATGTTTTAATACTGTAAAAATAATATCCGGCAGGTAATCCGCTTGCTTTCCATTGAACACTGTGTTTACCACTATTATAATGGTTGTCAGTTAAAATCGAAACGATTGCTCCACTAATAGTGTAAACCGTAACAGTCACATGATCCGGTTCATCTAAGGTGAATTCAATATTTGTTATATTATTAAATGGATTTGGATAATTCTGTTTCAATGACACATTTAACGGATTTTCATCGATTGCATCTACATATATGTTAGTTGCACCGGGAGTGAAATCAGGCATCATAAACCAATTTTCAGTACCATCAGTATATCTTCCATATGAGGTGTCAGCTATTTGTGGTCCATATGAGAGACTGTCAAGAACGTTCTGGTTTGGATCCCAAAGGCCGACGGCTTCACCACCACCACTCAATTTAAAGTCTAGGTTAAGTACACTGTAACTAACATCTTCATTTTTATTGGCATAAAACAAAATAAATCCACCGGCATCAACTGTAACTGAATCCGGATAGGTATCAGGAATTTGGTACATAGCTTCCGGATCATCTAATTTATCAGACATATAATACCCGCCAAGCATAACCGCTTCATCTCCTGCATTGTAAACCTCAATCCAGTCAGGAAAATCTCCTTGAGGACCGGGAACAGCAGCATCATTACTGGCCATGAACTCGTTTATGTAAAGTTCAACTTCACCGGGGCCCGGATTTGGATTTGTATTAGTTGCGCCTGGTGTGAAATCACTCATGAAATACCAGTTGTCGGTACCATCTGTATAACGGCCGAATGAAGTATCTGTAATTTGTGCATCGTAAGAAAAACCATCAAGTAATTCTTGTTCAGGGTTCCAAAGTCCAATTTGTTCACCACTACCACTTAATTTAAAATCAAGGTTTAATACACTTAATTCTTCATCTTTATTGGCATAAAACAAAATATATCCACCTGCCGGAACTGTAACTGAATCAGGATAAGTAGATGAGATCTGGTATGCCTCGTTAACATCTAATGTGTCACACATATAATATCCTCCAAGCATAACATCTTCAGTGCCTGGGTTGTAAATCTCAATCCAGTCGGGGAAGTCACCTTGAGGACCCGGGAATGCAGTAGTGTTACTTGCCATAAATTCGTTTATGAACAACTGAACTGCTGGTGGGTCAGGCATTGTATTTGATGCACCAGGTGTGATATCTGTCATAAAACCCCAGTCATCTGTTCCATCAGGATAGCGACCATAAGATATATCTGTGGTCTGGTCACCGTAAGTTAAACCATCAACTTCTGTCTGATCAGGGGCCCATAAGCCAATTTGTTCACCTCCTCCGCTCAATTTGAAATTGAGATTTAGTACGCTTAAATCGTCATCTTTGTTTGCATAAAACAAAATGTAATCACCGGCTGCAACTGTTACCGAGTCAGGATAAGTATCCGGAATCTGAAAAGCGACAGTTACGTCA
>Ga0164313_10000728_pt1 | contig 27483 bp, 29 predicted proteins | sample GuaBasSedimGuay4_FD_113735 | JGI IMG/M metagenome (GOLD analysis project Ga0164313, IMG submission 113735) | Subseafloor sediment microbial communities from Guaymas Basin, Gulf of California, Mexico - Guay4, Core 4569-4, 0-3 cm | ecosystem: Environmental > Aquatic > Marine > Hydrothermal vents... | reverse complement strand
GTCGCCTGGACGAGAGCTACATGCGCCACGCTTTGGTTGAGGCCGGTCGTGCGCTGGAGCAGGGCGAAACCCCGGTCGGCGCAGTGGCCGTGTTCGGGGACCGCATCGTGGCCCGCGACCACAACCGCGTTGAGCAACTCACCGACGCCACCGCCCACGCAGAAATCCTGGCCATGGGGGCGGCGGCAAGCGCGATCGAAGATTGGCGCCTGAACCAGATCACTCTCTACGTCACGATGGAGCCGTGCACGATGTGCACCGGCGCGATCCTGCTGGCGCGTGTGGGTCGCGTGGTCTACGGCGCGCGCGATGAACGCGCCGGTGCCTGCGGTACGCGACTGGATCTCATCCAGGGCAATCCACATGGCCACGTGCCGCGCCTGGACGACGGTTGCCTGGAGCAGGAGTGTCGGGCCCTGCTGCAGGAGTTCTATCGGGGCCTGCGCAGCAAGGGCGATTAGAGGCCTTTGGGGCCGGTTGTTATTCGGGGGCTTCGGTCCTATACATAGTGTTCCCCGCGCCCAGGCGCGGGATTCTCGCGGAGAGGTGCGAGAGCGGTCGAATCGGCACGACTGGAAATCGTGTGAACCGAAAGGTTCCGAGGGTTCGAATCCCTCCCTCTCCGCCACCACATTTCAACGACCGGGGCCTTGGCCCAGTATCTCGCGGAGAGGTGCCGGAGCGGTCGAACGGGACGGTCTCGAAAACCGTTGATCCAGCAATGGATCCCAGGGTTCGAATCCCTGCCTCTCCGCCAGTATCGCCTCACGGGGCTTGTTTTTGCGGTGGAAGAGGATCACCGCAAAAACAAGCCCCGCGAGGCTCCTTCGGGTAGAGACCGGACAGCACAAGAATTGCCTTGGGGCAGAGCGGTACTGGAGAGGTGCCGGAGTGGTCGAACGGGGCGGTCTTGAAAACCGCTGACCCGGAAACGGGTCCCAGGGTTCGAATCCCTGCCTCTCCGCCAATCAATGGCCCGGTCACATGCGTGGCCGGGCCGTGTTGTTATTAGTACCGGCAGGGATGGGGTCAGGCCGGGGTCGAACGGGAATCAGGCCGGTCGCAGGTGCAGGACGAGCGCGCCGCTGCCACCTTCATCGGCGGGGGCGAAGTCCCAGGTCAGTACCAGATCGCCGTGCTCATCGCACCACTCCTGCACTGCGGGCGATATGACTGGACCCTCGCTGCCGCTGCGCAGCCCCCGTCCAACGACGACGAGGACCTCGAGTTCGCCCTTCAGACGACTCTGGGCCACGAAGGTCTCCAGCCTGTGCAGGGCCGTGACCAGCCGCAGCTGACGCAACATCAGGCGCGGCCGGGAAGCTGGATCGGGCGCAGGCTCCGGTGGCCTCCGCCTGGTCTTTTTCGGCCGTGGGGGCGGGTTTCCGGCAAGGTGCTCGAGAATCTCCCGATGCACGCTCTCGGGATCTGCAGACTTGGGTTTGCGACGTTTAGCCATGCTGTGCGAACCCGCTCCGGCCGGTTTGACACTCCGGGGGAATCCTGCTAATTCTACGCGGCGTGTGGGGGTGTAGCTCAGTTGGGAGAGCGCTTCGTTCGCAACGAAGAGGTCAGCGGTTCGATCCCGCTCATCTCCACCACTAATCGTGTATCCCGTCTGCTGTCGGGCCCAGTAGAGGCCGTCGCAGCGGGAGCCAGCTCACCGTCCATCGGCCGCAGCTTCAGGCAGCGGCCAGGGTCGGTCAAGCGAATCGCTGTTCGCGCGCCCCGTGGGGCGTTCATCGTGCTCCGGGAGTGCCCGGGTAGTGCCCCGGCGGGTAGTGCCCCGGCGGGTAGTGCCCCGGTTAGTCCCGGGGTCGATTCGTCAGAAGGCGGATCGACGGTGTGGCGAACGGCAACGGGAAGGGGCCAGGCCCTGCGCAGTGGCAGCTTGCCAAACCGGTCAGGACCGGGAGGTAGCAGCCGTACGCGATCACTGCCATGTGCCGCAGATCGCCTGGCCCTGTTTACTCTCTGCATCGGGGGCGCATGTCCTACCAGGTCCTCGCTCGGCGCTACCGGCCGCTCACCTTTGATCAGGTCGTCGGTCAGGAGCACGTGACCAATACGCTGGCCAATGCGCTCAGCCGTGGCCGCGTCGCACATGCCTACCTGTTCACCGGACCGCGTGGTTGCGGCAAGACGACCATGGCCCGGCTCATGGCCAAAGCCCTGAACTGCGACGAAGGGCCCACGCCATCGCCGTGTGGCAAGTGTGCAAGCTGTACGGGGATTGCCGACGGCAACTTCCTCGACGTGATGGAGATCGATGCCGCGAGCAACACCGGCGTCGACAACATCCGCGAGCTGCGCGAGAACGCGCAGTATCAGCCGACGGCCGGCAAGAAGCGCATTTTCATCATCGACGAAGTGCACATGCTGTCCAAGGGGGCTTTCAATGCGCTCCTGAAGACGCTCGAAGAACCGCCCGAGCACGTACACTTCATCTTTGCCACGACCGAGCCGGTTCGCATCCCGCGTACCATCCTCTCGCGTTGTCAGCGCTTCGACTTCCGCTTGTTTACGCTGACCGAGCTGGCCGATCGCATCAGCGAGATCACCACGACCGAGAAGGTCGAGATCACGCCGCAGGCCATCGAGCTGCTGGCCAGCCTGGCCGAGGGCAGCATGCGCGACGCGCTGAGCCTGCTCGACCAGGCCCTCGCCAGTTCCGAGGGTGAGCTCACGGCGCCTGGCATCCTCGAGCTCTACGGGCTGGTCGGGCACGAGCCTTACCTCGATCTGAACGACGCCATTTTCGAGCGCGATGCGCGCAAGGCCCTGGACCTGATCGACGGCCTGGTGCGGGGCGGCCACGACCTGATCGAATTCGCGCGCGCCCTGGTCGCCAACTTCCGCGACCTCTCGCTGCTGCGCCTGGACCCCGAACTGATCTCGCGCATCGACAAGCCCGAGGCGATCAAGCAGCGCCTGCTCGAGCAGAGCACGCACGCCGAGCTGGCCGACCTGGTGTTCCTCACGCAGCGCGCGGCCGAGCACTACACGGCCCTGGAGAGATCGCCGCAGCCACGGTGGCTGCTCGAGACGCAGGTCATCGAGTACGCGAGCATGGACCGCCGCATCATGCTCAGTGAGTTGATGGGCAGGCTGGAAGGCCTGGCCGAAGGCGCGCCGGCGCCACGTGCAGCCGGCGCTTCGGCGGCTGAGGTTGCTGCCCGGCCAGCTGCGAAGGCCAGACCTGCCGCGCCAGCCAAACCTGCCGCGCCAGCCAAACCTGCCACGCCAGCTGCATCATCAAGCCCGGCGACACCAGCCGCGCAGCAGGAAAGCGCGCCCGACCCGACTCCTGCCCAGCCCGCTGCGCCCGCGCAGCCGGCCCGGCCCGCGCAGCAGGACACCGTCACCTTCGACCCGGACGCCCCGACCGGTGCACCCAACGACATCTGGACCCAATTCGTCTCGGCCGTGCACGGCCGCAAGATCGGTCTGGGCACCTGCCTGGCCGAGGCAGTGGGGGAGATCAGTGCAGACCAGTTGCGCGTCGTCTTCCGGCCCGAGCATGACTTCCATCGCAGCCAGGTTCAGGAGGCGACCAATCGCGCCATCCTGGGCGAGGTCGCAGCAGAGGTCTTCGGCCGTCCACTGAAGGTCGAGGTCAGTACGCGTCCGCGCGATGCGAGTGAGGATGAACTTGCCAGGCGCGTCCAGGAAGAGGTCGCGCCGGACCAGAAACAGCATCTCGAGCGCCGCGCGCGTGAGAACCCCGATCTCGGCCGCCTGATCGATGGCCTGGCCGGACCCGAATGATCATCGCCCCCAGGAGGGAACGAACATGGATATGAACAAGCTCATGCAGCAGGCGCAGCAGATGCAGTCGGCCATGAAGGACGCGCAGGAAAAGCTGGCCGACCTGAGTGTCGAAGCCGAGAGCGGTGGCGGCTCGATCAAGGTGAAGTTCAACGGCAAGCAGGAATTGCAGGCGATTACGATCGACCCCTCGGTCGTCAACGCCGATGAGGCCGACCTGCTCGAAGACCTGGTGCTGACCGCCATCCAGGCTGGCCAGCGCAAGGCCAGCGAGCTTGCGGAGAAGGAAATGTCCCGCGCCGCTGGCCCCATGGCAGGCGGCCTCGGCGGCCTGTTTTAGAGCGTCTATGCCTGTTCCCTTCGGATCCGCGCGCCTGGAACGACTGGTCAAACGCCTCGGGCGCCTGCCCGGCATTGGTAGCAAGTCGGCAGCCCGCCTCGCGTTGCACCTGCTCTACGCTGACGATACAGAAAGCGACGAGCTGATCACGGCGCTGCGCGAGATGAAGGCGCACGTGCGGCCCTGCACACGCTGTGGCGCGATCGCCGAGGGCGATCTTTGCGACATCTGCCAGGACGCACGGCGCGACGACGGCCAGCTGTGCGTGGTCGCCAACGCGACGGATGTATTCACAATGGAGCGCGCCGCGATCTTCCGTGGCCGTTACCACGTGCTCGGTGGGTTGCTCTCGCCACTGGACGGCATCGGGCCGGCGGACCTCAACCTGTATGCACTCTTCGATCGCGTCGAGGGCGACGGCTTCGAGGAGATCGTCCTGGCCCTGGCCGGCAGCGTCGAGGGCGAGGCCACGGCGTTGTACATTGGACAGCAACTGTCCGACGACCCGGTGCGGATTACCCGTCTGGCCACCGGCATCCCGGTCGGCGGGCATCTGGAGTTCGTGGACGACGTGACGCTGACGAGGGCCTTCAGTGCCCGATTGCCCCTTTCCTGAGCCCATCGCCGCCTGAATCGGCTTTCGTGGGCATTGTGCGCACGGATCTTGCGAACCATCCTGAGAATCCACGCGGGACTGTGTCCCGCAATCCCCGCGGACTCCCTTCTTTGGACGGGAACCCCGGGTCTGGCGCACTCCCAGCAGCGGGTCTGAACGCATGGTCAAGGCAGACTGGTCGATCTACGAGGAAGACTATTGGGCAATCAATAGCGTCCTCGAGGATCTGCTCAAGAGCAGCAATTCCAGCAGCGGTCTGTTGATCGATCGTACCGGCCAGCTGATCACCAATGTGGGCACACCGCCGGACTTCGATGTGGTCGCCTTCGCCAGCCTTTGTGCGGCGGATTTCGAGGCCAACAACCAGCTCGCACAGCTGATCGGGGAGAAGGATTTTTCGACCCTCTACCACCAGGGGATCGACCAGAGCATGTACCTCGCCCGGATCGCGCGCGACGTGATCCTGGTGGTGCTCTTTGACAAGAGCACCACGTTGGGTCTGGTGCGGCTTCGGGTAAAGCGTGCGGTGGACGAACTTTCGGCGATCATCGAGCGCCTCTTTGAGAAGCTCGAGTATCGCAACGAAGAGTACGACCCGTCGGTCGTGGACCAGGAGTTCACCGACGGGATCGAGTTCGAGATCGACAAGCTCTTCGCAGATTAACCACGGGCCGGGGGATCACCGTGTCGCTGATCAATTACAGTTCGCGTGAGATCAACTGCAAGATCGTGTACTACGGTCCTGGTCTCGGCGGCAAGACGACGAACATCCAGTACGTCTACGACAAGCTGAACCCCGAAACCAAGGGTAAGCTGGTTACGTTGGCGACGGAGATGGATCGTACGCTCTTCTTTGACTTTCTCCCCCTGGAACTCGGTACGGTGAAGGGGTTCAAGACCCGTTTCCACCTGTATACGGTTCCGGGCCAAGTCTACTACAACGCCTCGCGCAAGCTGATCCTGCGCGGCGTGGACGGTGTGGTCTTCGTGGCGGACTCGGATGAGTGCCGCATCGACGCCAACATCGAAGCCCTCTACAACCTGCACGAGAACCTCAATGAGCACGGCATCGAGCTCACCGAAGTCCCCTTCGTGATCCAGTGGAACAAGCGGGACATGCCTGATGCGCTGCCCGTCGATGAACTCGAGCACGAGCTCAATCCCGATGGCCACAAGAGCTTCGAGGCGGTTGCGGTCAAGGGCACCGGCGTATTCGACACCTTGAAGTGCGTGAGCAAGGAAGTTCTGCACAAGCTCAGCTAGAAGGGTCGCTGTTCCCTTCACGTGCCGGCCGAGGGTGTTCGGGGTGTCCCGAACACCCTTTGTCGTTAATAGGGATGGCGAGCAGTGTGGTCGAACGTGTGCGCGTCGAACCTGCGCGGGTCGAACGTGTGCGGGCGAATCAGCGCATCAGGCGCGAGAAGAGTTCGGTGTATTCTGCGGCAGCGGTGGCCCAGCTGAAGCGTGCGGCGTGGGCGCGTCCGGCCTCTTCGCGTGCCTCTCGCCCGGCGCCGGATTCCGTGAGCGCGGTGTGCAGTCCGTCGGCAATCGACTGTGCGGAATGCGGGTCGACCAGGATGCCTGCCGGGCCGGCGGTTTCTGGCAGGCAGCTCAGGTTGCTCGTGACCACGCTGGCGCCGAAGGACATGGCCTCGATCAGCGGCATGCCGAATCCTTCCTCGAAGGAAGGCATGCAGAGCACGGACGCAGCGCAGTACTCCTCAGCCAGTTGTGTCTCGTCGATGTAGCCGGTCAGATGCACCCATTCCGCGGCCAGAGCGTCGGCGATCTTTTCGTGCCCGCGGAAGTTTTCCTGCGCGCGGCCGACCACGCGCAGGCGCACGGAGGGACGTTCCTTGCGCAGGATCGACATGGCTTCGATGAGGCGCGGCAGGTTCTTGTGTGGCTGGAAGGGATTGACCGCCAGCACGAGGTCCCGATCGCGCGCCACCTCGCGGCCCGGGCTCAGGCGCCGCAGTCCATCGTAGATCCGGCTGACGCGACCAGGATCCAGCTCCAGCGTCCGGATCGCGTCGCCCACCACATGATCGCTGATGCAGACCACATGGGCGGCCCTGCTCAGGCCGGGGATGGTCGTGTGCTCGAGCCAGGTGCGGAAGCTGCGCCCGTACCACTGCGGATTGTGGTGGAAGTTCAGGTCATGCAGCGTGACTACTTGCGGCAGATGGCCCTGGTGGCCCTGATATCGTGGGCAGGTGTTGATGGGGTGGTAGAGCAGGCGCGCGCCGGCCTGCCGGGCCCTGCGGCTGATCACGATCTGTTCGTGCAGCTGGGCCCGGGCCCGCCCCCAGCTGCGAAAGGGAACGTGCTCGATCCGGACTCCGGGCGCGCCGGCCCATTCGCGAACCACGCCCGCCGTACTGTCGGCGTAGATCAGCAGGTCGAAAGGGCGGTCGGCGAGGACCAGTTGCGTGAACAGCTCACCGGCAGCGGCCTGCACGCCTGTTGGTTGATCGACGGCAGTGAAGCGGCCGTTGAGCGCTACCAGTTCGCGCTTTTCTGTCTGCATACGGTCCCCTCGCTCTCGTAGGCCGCGAGGATAGGGGATGTGCAGCGCGCCGGCCACCGCGCCTGCGACCAAGTGGCCCACCAAGTGGGCCACCGCGCACGCTTGACCGCGGCCATCTGCCTGCCTACACTGCTTCGCCATGCGCAGTATCTTCGATCAAATCGTCGGCACGGTCCTCGGGCTGGGCCACATTCCCGTCATCCCGGCGACCTGGACCAGCCTGGCAATCGCCCTGCTGTTGTGGGCGCTGCAAGCGTTCGCAGGCACAGGACTCGAACTGCAGCTCATCCTGCTCGCCTTCTTCATCCTGGCGGGAATCCCGGCCAGCAGCGGACTCGAACGCCGCTATGGTGAAGATCCGAAGCAGGCCACGGTCGACGAGGCTGCCGGCCAGACCATCGCCCTGATCGGTCTTCCGCTGGATGCCATGACGGTGTTGCTCGGCTTCGTCCTGTTCAGGATTTTTGATGTCTTCAAGCCCTGGCCGGCGCGCAAGCTCGAGTCGCTGCATGGCGGTCTGGGCATTGTCGCCGACGATGTCGCGGCCGGGATCTATGCCCGGCTGGTGATGCAACTCTGGGTGCTGTACGTGGCCGGGAGCCTGAGTTGACGGGGAACCTGAATTGAGTGGTGGCCTCGTCCTGCTGATGGTCGGCGACGAGCTGCTGGACGGACGTACCCGCGACACCAACAGCGAATGGATCATCGACAGGACGCGCGAGGCCGGCTGGCACATAGCACAGATCGAGGTCATAGCCGACGATGTCGACCTCATCGCTTCGGCGATCAGCAGGCATTCAGAACGGGCGACCGCCATACTCGTCAGTGGTGGACTCGGGCCGACCTGCGATGACCTGACGCGCGACGGCCTGGCCCTGGCCATGGGCGCTGAACTGGAATTCGACACGCAGGTCTTCGCGCATATCGAGGCGCTTTTTGTGGCGCGTGGTCGACCGATGTCCGGCAGTAACAGGCGCCAGGCCATGCGGCCGTCCGCGGCCCGCGTGATCGACAATCCGGTAGGCACGGCACCGGGCCTCCTGGCAGAAGTCGCCGCCACGCCGGTCGCCCTGCTGCCAGGTGTTCCCACCGAACTGAAGGCGATGTTCGAGGCGACACTGATGGGGCAGTTCGCGCCGCTCCTGGATGGCAGCGCCGTGCCGATGCGCCGGCTGCGCACCACCGGCATCGCGGAGTCCACGCTGGCCGACATGGTCGAAGACGCGCTGTCCGGTGACGGACAGCTCGACCTGGCTTACTGCGTGTCGACCTGGGGCGTGGACATCCTGCTGCGCGACCCGGACCCCGCGCGCCTGCAACACCTGGCAGCTGTGCTGCATTCCAGTCTGGACGACCTCGTATTCGGCGAGCGTGACTCCAGCCTGCCCGGGGCGGTCCTGGAGCACCTGCGTGCGCTGGGGCAGACGGTGGCGGTGGCGGAATCCTGCACTGGCGGCCTGCTCGGCGCCGCGCTGACCTCGGTACCCGGCAGCAGCGAGATCGTGCTCGGGGGCGTCATTGCCTACCCCAATGCCCTCAAAGAATCCCTGCTCGACGTGCCCGCCGGGCTGCTGGAGGCGCATGGCGCGGTGAGTGAGGAAATCGCGCGGGCGATGGCCCGGGGTGTGTGCGCGCGCACGGGAGCGGACTGGGGCATATCGACCACCGGCGTCGCGGGACCCGGTGGGGGCACGAAGGAAAAGCCGGTCGGTATGGTCTGCGTGGGTCTTTGCGGGCCTGGCCTGGACGCGACTGCTCGCAGCTTGCGCCTGAGTAGTGGTCGCGACTCGGTGCGGCGCTGGTCGGTCGCGACAGCGCTGGACGCCCTGCGCCGGGGCAGGCTCACCTGGCTGCGATGAAGCTCTTCGCGGCAGTATTTCCGCCGCTTCCGGTGCGGCGCGACTTGCGGGCGACCTTCACGGACCTGCCAGCGCTCGAGGGTCTGCGCCTGGTCGCCGCCGAGAACATCCACATCACGATGCTGTTTTTCGGGGCCCAGATGGCCGCCCCTCCGGCGGTCGCGCGTGAACTGGAGAAAGTGGCCTCGGCCAGCGCGCCGTTCGAGGTCGAGATTGCGGGGGCCTCGGGTTTTCCGGCATCGGACCGGGCACGTGTGCTTTTTGCCTCGGTCGGTGCCGGCGGGCCGCAGCTGTCGCGTTTGCATGACGGTCTCGTGGTAGCCATCGGGCCGTCCTTCACGAGCAGCGGGACCGACCGTTTCCATCCCCACCTCACGCTCTGCCGCCCGCGCCGCAGACTTGCAGCAGGGCAGTTCGAGGCGTTGCAACAGCAGGCCAGGCCGCGCTCCTGGCGCTTCATGGCCGATGCGCTGCATCTGGTACGCAGCCATCCGGGCCCGGGTGGCTCGCGCTATGAGGTCCTGGGCAGCTTCATGCTGGCCGGCTGAATTCGGGCCGCTGGCCGGCTTGCACCGCCGCAGGCTGCGTGCTAGTGTGCCGCCGCGGCATCCAGTCCTGTTTGTGGTGCACCCTGTGCAGCAACGGAACGTCTCCGGTGAAGCCCCACCGCTGGCAGACGCTAGACCGACCCGCCTCCCGTCGTGTCCCTGGCCGCCGCATCCATTCCAAGCTCTCCCGGAACCCAGTGAGGCAATTGCTGATGGCCAAGGATCCCCGCAAGGAGCGCAAGCAGGCGCTCGATCTCACCCGTGCACAAATCGAGAAGCAGTTCGGCAAGGGCGCGCTCATTCGCCTCGGCGATGAAGGCGCAGTCGAGGAGATCGGATGCATCTCCACCGGATCGCTCAACCTGGACATCGCCCTCGGCATCGGGGGCCTGCCGCGTGGCCGGATAGTCGAAATCTACGGTCCTGAGGGCAGTGGCAAGACCACGGTCTGCCTGAGCACCGTGGCCCACGCGCAGAAGAACGGCGGCGTTGCCGCCTTCATCGACGCCGAACACGCCCTCGACCCGGGCTACGCACGCAAGCTCGGCGTGGACGTCGACAACCTCCTCGTCTCCCAGCCCGATACCGGCGAACAGGCGCTGGAGATCTGCGAGATGCTGGTGCGCAGTGGCGCTGTCGACATGATCGTCATCGACTCGGTGGCCGCGCTCACGCCGCGGGCCGAAATCGAGGGCGAGATGGGCGACAGCCACGTGGGCCTGCAGGCCCGGCTCATGAGCCAGGCCCTGCGCAAGCTCACCGGCGCGATCAAGAAGACCAACACCATGGTCATGTTCACCAACCAGATCCGCATGAAGATCGGTGTGATGTTCGGTAACCCGGAGACGACCTCCGGCGGCAACGCGCTCAAGTTCTATGCCTCGGTGCGTATGGACATCCGTCGCATTGGCGCGATCAGCGAGGGCGAGAATGTCACCGGTGCGCGCGTGCGTGTGAAGGTCGTGAAGAACAAGACCGCACCGCCCTTCAAGAAGACCGAGTTCGATATCCTTTATGGAGAAGGGATCAGCCGCGAGGGCGACCTCATCGACCTGGCTGTCGAGGCCGAGATCATTCGCAAGAGCGGGGCCTGGTTCAGCTACGGTGATGAGCGTCTGGGTCAGGGCCGCGAGAACGTGCGCGTGTTCCTGAAGGAGAACGACGACCTGCGCCTGAAGATCGAGGATCAGGTGCTCGTTCACTACGGGGTGCGCAAGGCCGAGGACGAGGTTGCACCGCCCGCCAATACCAAGGCCGATACCAAGGCGGAAGTGAAGGTTGACGCCAAGGCCGATACCAAGGCTGATGCACCCGGCAAGGCCGACAAGGCACGGGTCGCCGAGGCCGGAAACGGTAGCACCGCAACGGCCAAGAAGTGAACGGCGAGGAGGGCCTCTCAGTCGTAGGCATCGTCGAGGATAAAGCGCGACGGGCCCTCCATATCGACCTGTCCGACGGCAGCTCGCTCGAGCTTGCCATCGACGCCGACGAGGCCCGGGAGTTGAACCCGGGCCTCGTGCTTTCGGCCGAGCAGGGAGAGGGGCTCCGCGTTGCCGATGAGCGCAAGCGGGCTGCGCGCCAGGTCTTTCGCTGGCTGGATCGGCGGGCCCGGACCCGGGCCGACCTGCAGCGCCGCCTGTACGAGAAGGGCTATTCCCAAGCCTGCATCGGTGGCGTGCTGGACGGCTTCGAGAAGCAGGGGCTGGTTGACGATCGGGCCTTTGCCGAGCGCTTCGGGCTCGAGCGGCTGCGAAACCGCCCGGTCGGGCCGCGCTGGCTGCACGGTCGCCTGCGCCAGGAGGGAATTGACGGCGAGGTGGTGCGCAGCGTCGTGGCCGGCCTCTTCGCGGCACACGATGAGTCAGAGCTGGCGCTGAGGGCCCTGCGCGGCCGCCGGATCGACTGTACGCAGGAGGCGGGGCGGCAGAAGGCTGCCCGCTTCCTCAATTCGCGTGGCTTTGGCAACCCCGCTTCGATAGAAGCCATCCAGACCCTCCGCGCCGAAGTCGACTGAAGCTTGCAGACTTGTGACAGCTGGTGGACTGTCGTAGACACTGCCGGGGATCACGCGCGGGCACTGCGAGTTGTGCACGGCCGTTTGCCCCGACCCTCGCTCCTGGGACCGCATGGTACTTCGACCGACGCGACGTGACGGGGACCTGATTCAGCCGACGGTCTTCATCATTCTCGACCTGATCGCGGTCGAGGGTGCGTTCCTGTTCAGCTTCTGGCTGCGTTTCTACAGCGGGCTGATGCCGGCGCCGCTGGGCATCCCGCCCTTCATGCCCTACCTCGCCACGAGCGTCGCGCTGCTGGTCGTGTGGATCGGCATCTTTCATGTTCTGGGCCTCTATGATCCGGTGCGGTCAACTTCGATGGAAGACGACCTCGACCGCATTGTTCGCGGCGTGCTGCTCGGCAGCATGACCATACTGTCGATCGCATTCTTCTACAGGTCGATCAGCTACTCACGTTTGCTGTTCATGTTGTTCGCGGCGAGCAGTGTGGCCATGCTGGCCTTCGGACGCTTGGTCGGGCGCCGCGCACTGCGACGTTGGCTGAGCCGCGGCGCGGCATCGATGCGCGTCCTTTTTGTGGGCGACACGAAGATGCGTAGCCGGCTGGAAGAGACTTTCCGCGGGACACCGGGCCTGGGCCTGGTTGCGGTCGGTCGACTGGGCCATGACATCGCCGCGGAGGATGCAGCGGCCGGGACTTCGCCGCTGCTCGGTGACGTCGATGACCTCGAAAGCGTGGTCGATGAGCACTCCGTCGACCTGGTACTCCTCACGCTGCCGTTCGATCAGTTGCACCAGGTCACGTTGATTGCCGAGCGTATCGGCGAGCGCAACGTGGACGTGCAGTTCGTGCCGGACATGCAGCGTCTGCACGCCAGTCGCATGCGCCTGCGCGAGATCGCCGGCATCCCCTTCATCAGCGTGCGCCAGAAGGGCCTGACGGGGATGGACCGGATCATCAAGCGCGCCTTCGACCTGGTCGTCACGGTGCCTTTGACCGTCTTGCTGCTGCCGCTCCTCGCTCTACTCACTCTGCTCGTCAAGCTCACTTCATCCGGTCCTGTCCTCTACCGGCAGGCCCGGCTGGGTCGCGACAACGAGAGCTTCGACATGATGAAGTTCCGCACCATGCGCGTCGATGCCGAGTCCGAGAGCGGGCCCGTATGGACAGTTGCGGACGACCCGCGTCGCACCATCATCGGCAGTTTCCTGCGGCGCTTCAGCCTTGATGAGTTACCCCAGGTCTTCAACGTGCTGGCCGGCCATATGAGCCTGGTGGGCCCGCGGCCGGAGCGGGAAGTCTTCGCGGCGCAGTTCCATGAGAAGATTCCGCGCTACCTCGAACGGCATCGTGTGCGCAGTGGCATCACCGGCTGGGCCCAGGTGCATGGGTTGCGCGGCAACACGCCGATCGAGGTGCGCACGCTCTATGACCTCTACTATGTCGAGAACTGGTCGCTGGCGCTGGATCTGCGAATCCTGATCAAGACCGTGATCCACGTGCTGCGCGGCGAGAACGCGTACTGAACCCGGGAGCCTCGATGTTCGTTGCGATCCTCAAGACGCTGCGCCCACACCAGTGGACCAAGAACCTGGTGGTCCTGGCTGCGCTCGTCTTTTCCCTGAACTTCGGTGACGCGGGTCTTGCCAGGGTCGCGTTCGAAGCCGTTGGCGTGTTCTGCCTGCTCAGTGGCGCGGTCTACCTGCTCAATGACCTGAAGGATCGTGAGAAGGACCGTCTGCACCCGATCAAACGCCAGCGTCCCATAGCGTCCGGGGCCCTGCCCGTTCCTGTAGCGCTGCTGGCCTTCGTGGTGGTGCTGGCTGCCGGGCTGGCCGCGGCGGCCCTGCTCGGCCCGAGGTTCCTCGCGGTGAGTACGGCCTACCTGGCGCTGAACCTCGCCTACAGTTTCGTACTGCGGTCAAAGATGCTGCTCGATGTCATGGCCATTGCCGCGGGTTTCGTACTGCGTGCGCTGGCCGGGACAGAGGTACTCGTCGATGCCGGGGCCGATGTCCGCATCTCGCCCTGGCTGCTGATGTGCGCTTTCTTTCTCTCGCTGGTGCTGGCGCTGGGCAAGCGCCGGCACGAGCTCGGCGCGGCAGAGGACGGGCATCGCAAGTCGTTGCGCGGCTACAGCGTGGCGTTGGTCGATCGCCTGACCACGCTCGCCGTCGGCGTCACGCTGGTCAGTTACAGCATCTACTCGATCTGGCCGGAGACGGTCGAGAAGTTCGGCACGGAGAACCTGATCTACACGATCCCGTTCGTCTTTTACGGGCTGGCGCGCTATCTCTACCTCGTCACCGAACGCGATGGTGGTGGCGACCCATCCGAGATGCTGATCACCGACCGCGGAATCCTGATCACGGTAGTGCTTTGGTTCCTGGTGATTGTGGCAATCCTGTACTGGCCGTGGTGAGGGAGTAGGCGCGTGAAGACGATCGAGGCCAGGACGCCGGCCAAAGTAAATCTGCACCTGGAAGTCCTCTACCAGCGAGAGGACGGCTACCATGAGATCGAGACCATCTTCCAGGCGATCGGGATATACGACTGCCTGCAACTGAGGCGTACGAAGGGGCCGATCCACATCACTTGCGAGCACCCCGATGTGCCCGAGGACAGGACCAACCTGTGTCACCGCGCGGCCAAGCTGCTGCGCGCGCGCACCGGAGTTGACTACGGGGTCGACATCCACATCGACAAGCAGATTCCGGTCGCGGCCGGTCTCGGTGGCGGTTCGTCGGATGCGGCAGCCACGTTGCTGGCCTTGCGCAAGCTCTGGCAACTGGATCTCGATGACGAACATCTGCACGAGATGGCAGCCATCCTCGGCGCCGACGTGCCCTTCTTCTTGAAGGGTGGCACGCAACTCGGCCGGGGCATTGGCGACGAACTTTCGCCTTTGCCCGCCGTGCAAAGCGGGCATTTTCTCGTCGTTTCGCCGCCAGTGCAGATCCGGGCGGCCTGGGCCTATGCACAGTTGAGAATGGGGTTGACCCAAGAAACCGCCAAGATTACGCTCCGACACATCAAACCGGTGCTTTCACGGTTTCCTGAACGGCAGTGGCCTGGATTCAATCGTCTGGGCGACGTTGTCTTTCCGGCGCATCCGTTGGTCCATCGCCTCTACCTCGATTTGCTGGATACCGATCCGGCCCTGGCGATGCTCAGCGGGAGTGGATCCTCGGTCTATGCGGTCTACAACACCGAGGCCGAGGTGATGCACGCGAGGGAATCCCTGGACCCCGGCCCCGCTTCAGTGTGGCTCGGCGGTCCGGTCAGCGGGGGCGTGGTGCTTCGCGACCGCTGATCGCCGGACCCCGGACTCCTGTTTCGCCCGCACTCTGACATCATGAATTGCTCCGTGGGGGGACCATCGCTTGGATATCACCGAAGTCAGGATCACGCTGCGTGACGAGGGTCGGTTGCGGGCCTTCGCCAGTATCACCTTCGACAACTGCTTCGTCGTACGTGGCCTGAAGATCATCGAGAGCACCAATGGCACTTTCGTGGCCATGCCGTCGCGCAAGCGGGGCAATGGCGAGTATCAGGACATCGCCCACCCGATCAGCCGCGAGTCGCGGGAGTGGCTCGAGAGCGCGGTGATCACCGCCTACAAGGCCGAACTGCTGCGCGCTGGCGATGAGGGCGGCTTCCAGGATCCGGACCCGCACTCGGCCGGCGAAGCCACCGGCTGAGCGGCCCGGCCCCGCGCCCTGCTAGACCTGCCTGACCTGCCCCGTGCGACCGCCTGTGCCGGTGCGCTCATTGAATTGCGGGTCCCCCGTTGACGGGGGACCCGCTTCTCGTTTAGAGCAGGTCTGCGGACTTATACCGATACCCGGACGCGGAGGCAGTTCGAGTGACGATGGGGCGACGACTGAGGGTTCTGACAGGGCGTGGGCACCCGGAGCTGGCGGCGCGGATCTGCCAGTACCTGGACGTATCGCTGACCGATGTGATGATCGAGGACTTCAGCGATGGTGAGATCCATCTGCAGATTCAGGAGAACGTGCGCGGGACCGATGTTTTCATCATCCAGCCCACCATGCCGCCGGCAGAGAATCTGCTCGAGCTGCTGATCATGCTCGATGCTGCACGGCGCAGTTCGGCGCAGCGTATCACCGCGGTCATTCCGTACTTCGGCTACGCGCGACAGGACCGTAAGGACCAGCCGCGTGTGCCGATCTCGGCCAAGCTCATGGCCAACCTGATCGTGAACTCCGGCGCCGACCGCGTGCTGACCATGGATCTGCATGCGGCGCAGATCCAGGGCTTCTTCGACATCCCGCTCGACCATCTCTACGCCGCGCCCGTGCTGATGGAGTACTTCCTGCACGACCGCGATTCCGAGGACCTCGCCGTGGTCGCACCGGACGTGGGCTCGGTGAAGATGGCGCGCGCATTTGCGAAGCGACTCAACGCATCGCTGAGCATCATCGACAAGCGTCGCCCGCGGCCCAACCATGCCGAGGTGGTGAACTTCATCGGCGATGTGCGCGGCAAGAACGTGGTGATCTTCGACGACATGATCGATACCGCCGGCACGATGTCCGACGCCGCGCGTGAGCTCTTCGAGAACCAGGGCGCGCGCGCGGTGGATATCTGCGCCACCCACGCCCTGCTCTCCGGGCCGGCGTTGCAACGGCTGAACGATGCCCCTGTTGGCGAGGTGGTGGTGACCAACACCATCCATTTCGATCGTCAGGAGCAGTGCCCGAAGGTGCGGACGCTGGACATCTCGCAGATGCTGGCCGAGGCGATCAAGCGGATCCACCTCGAACAGAGCATTTCCTCGCTCTTCATCCAGTAGACCGGTCAGCAGCGGACTCGATCCGCTACCGGCCGGATCCGGGCTTGGACCCGGCCGCTTGCCGGTGCTAGACTCTCCGGCCCGCAAGTGCCAGGGTGGCGGCAGCGGGTGGCCGCGACTAGGATATCGCGGGTTCAGCCCCGGTAACGCTGTTGCCGCGGGTCGATCTTTCCCTGGGTTCCATGAAATCGCCGCCGGGTGGATGCCCGAAGACGGCGGATTTCCGCGTTCAGGCTGTGAGGGGTCTTCCTCTGTTCGCTGGCCCCTGGTGGTCGAACGAACAGATTGAGAGGTCCCCGCGGACATGGACGCGACCACAGAGAGGATGTTTAGAGATGGCTAGTGTGAACCTCAGCGTGTCCCCGCGCGAGGGCTCCGGCAAGGGAGTGGCGCGCAGGCTTCGTGCTGCAGGACATATCCCGGCGATTCTGTACGGATACGGGACCGAGCCGCAGTCCGTCAGTGTGGAGGACCTCGCGCTGCGCAAGGCCCTGAGTTCGCCCGCGGGAGTCCGCGCCGTGCTCAAGCTGGAGGTCGAGGGGGGCAAGGAGCCCTTCGTGGCCCTGGTGAAGGACCTGCAGCGCCACCCGCTTACGCGCATGATCCTGCACGTCGACCTGCAGAGCATCGACATCAAGCAGACCGTTGATGTCAGCGTGCCTATCAGGGCGGTCGGTATCGCCGAGGGCGTCAGGACCCAGGGCGGTAACCTCGAGTGGCAGCGGCGCGAACTGCAGCTGCGCTTGCTCCCGACCATGATCCCCGAGTACATCGAGATCGATGTCACCGAGTTGCAGCTCAACGAAGCTCTGCACATCGGTGACGTGAAGGTCGAGGATGCGGAAATGCTCGAGGATGCCATGCTCACGATCTGTTCGGTGAAGACCACACGCATGAGCGTCGAGGTCGAGACCGAAGAGGGCGAAGGCGAAGGCGAAGGCGAGGCCGCCGAGGGCGAAGCCGGTGCCGACGCTACCGAGGGCGGAGCCGAGGGTGGAGACGCCAAGTCCTGATTCCGGACTGCATGAGGGCGAGGACCAGTCGGTCTTCGCCCTGTTTGGTCTGGGCAATCCGGGCGCGCGTTACCTCAGGACCCGACACAACCTCGGATTCCTGCTTGTGGAACGACTCGTGGACCACCTCGAAGCGAAGGCCGCCTCCGGGTCTGCCGATGCGGTCCATCACGTGGCTACGATCGAGGGCCGCACGCTCCACCTCTTGCGTCCGTTGACATGGATGAACCGGTCCGGGATCGCGGTCGAGCAGTTCCGCGACAGGACCGGGTTGGCGCTGGGACAGTTGCTCGTCGCCGTTGACGATGTGGCGCTGGACCTGGGCCGTATTCGCCTGAGGCCGGGCGGCTCCGACGGCGGACACAATGGCCTGCGTTCGGTCCAGGAGCATCTGGGCACGAGCGACTGGGCACGGTTGAGGCTCGGGTGCGGGCCGGCGCCAGAAGACCAGGACCTGGCGGACTTCGTTCTCGGGGATTTTGCGGCGGATGATGGGGCGGTAGTGGACGAGTTGACGGAACGAGCCGCCAACGCGGTCTGTTCCTGGGTCCTCTCGGGGACCGATATGACGATGAGTCGATTCAACGGATGATCAACGGATGAGTGGTTGCCGCAGGCGGCCGAGCGATGGTGGGGCAACTACCCACCGAGCCCACAAGAGAGGATCTGGTTCATGAATCTCTATCTCGCCCTTCCTGGGGTTGCGGCACTGATTGCGCTGCTCTTCGCGGTGCTGAAGTTCGTGTCGATCATGCGCCAAGACGCCGGCACCGAACAGATGCAGGCGATTTCGCGCCAGGTGCAGGAGGGTGCGGCCGCGTTCCTGAACGCCGAGTACCGCTGGCTGGCGGTCTTTGTGACTATCGTGGCCGGGGCGATCTTCTTCTCATCGGCGGAGAATGGCCTCGGACCGAAAACTGCGATTGCATTCGTCTGCGGTGCGGTGGCATCGGGCGTGGCCGGTTACTTCGGCATGCACACGGCGACCCGCGCCGCGGTGCGTACCACGCAGGCCGCGCGCGAGAGCATGATGGCCGCGCTGTCGGTGAGCTTCAGCTCCGGCGTGGTCATGGGCATGAGCGTCGTGGGCCTGGCGCTGCTGGGCGTGACCCTGTTCACCTGGATCTATTCCGGTGGCGAGTTCACGAATGAAGTCATCAACCAGGTTCTCGGATTCAGTTTTGGTGCCTCCTCGATCGCGCTCTTTGCGCGTGTCGGTGGTGGCATCTTCACCAAGGCGGCCGATGTGGGCGCCGACCTGGTGGGCAAAGTCGAGGCCGGTATCCCTGAGGATGACCCGCGCAACCCGGGCACCATCGCCGATAACGTCGGCGACAACGTCGGCGACGTGGCTGGCATGGGCGCGGACCTCTTCGAGAGCTATGTCGGTTCGCTGATCGCGACCATGGCACTGGGCGCGTACATCTACGCCGGGGATCAGGTGGCGAGCATGGTGTTGCTGCCGCTCGGTGTCGCCGGCATCGGGATCATTGCTTCGATCGCCGGTACCTTCATGGTGCGGGCGAAGAGTGAGCACGGGGTGCACGATGCGCTCTTCCGTGGCCTCATCGGGGCATCGGTCCTCGTGCTTGCGGGCACCTTCTTCTTGATTCGCGGCATGGAGTTCCCGAGTGACATCAGCGGGATGAACCTGTTTTGGGCCATCACTGCCGGCTTGCTCGTCGGTGTCGTGATCGGCAAGCTCACCGAGTACTACACGAGCACGGAGAGCAAACCGGCGCAGAACATTGCGAAGCAGTCCGAGACTGGTGCCGCGACGAACATTATTCATGGCCTTGCGACCGGAATGGAATCCGTTGCCCTTCCGGTGCTCGTGATCTGCGTGGGCATCTTCGTGGCTTACCGCATGGCTGGAGTCTATGGCGTGGCGATCGCCGCGGTCGGTATGTTGTCGACACTGGGTATCTCGCTCGGCATCGATGCCTATGGCCCTGTCGCGGACAACGCGGGCGGCCTGGCCCAGATGGCCAATCTTCCGGCCGAGGTGCGGCAGCGCACGGACGCGCTGGATGCAGTCGGCAACACGACTGCTGCCATCGGCAAGGGCTTCGCGATCGGTTCGGCCGCACTGACGGCGCTTGCCCTGTTCAATGCCTTCTGCACGCGCGCGGGTGGAATGCTCACGACCGCCGGCGACTCGGCGGACAAGGTCAAGGACGGCAGCCTGCTGCTCAATATCAACACCACCGAGGTGATTCTCGGCCTGCTCATCGGCGGTATGCTGCCCTTCCTGTTCAGCGCCATGACCATGCGCGCGGTCGGGGCAGCGGCGAACAAGATGGTCGAGGAGATCCGCCGCCAGTTCCGCGAGATCCCGGGCCTGCTCGAAGGCAAGGCCGAGCCGGATGCTGCACGCTGCGTGGAGATTTCCACGCAGGGTTCCCTGCGCCAGATGGTGGTTCCCGGCTTAATGGCGGTGGCGGCGCCCATCGTGATGGGCCTGTGGAATGTGCAGGCGCTGGGAGGCATGCTGGCCGGCGCCCTGGTCACCGGAGTCATGATGGCCATCTTCATGGCCAATGCCGGCGGCGTGTGGGACAACGCCAAGAAGCTCATCGAAGGCGGTGCATACGGCGGCAAGGGCTCTCCCGCCCACCACGCTGCCGTGGTCGGCGATACGGTGGGCGATCCGTTCAAGGACACCTCCGGCCCGTCGCTGAATATCCTCGTCAAGCTGATGACCGTGGTAAGTCTCGTGTTCCTGCCCTGGTTCATCTAGCCGTGATTTCCTGCTCCCGGGGCGAATTCGCTTCCCGGGGGCCGCTTGCGGGTGCCTGTACGGCGCCCTAGACTTGATGGTTCGACCGCTGCCCTGGGCAGCGGAACCGTCCCTGCCCGGAGTGCCATGAGGGCCGAGCCGGGCCGCCAGTCCAGAGGGAGGGCAAGAGTGCAGAAGTATGAGTGTGTCATGGTGCTCCACCCCGGCATTGCCGAGGCCGACGCCACGACTATCGTCGAGCGATTCCAGACCAGCGTCACCGGCCACGGTGGCGAGGTTTCGCAGCATGATCACTGGGGCCGCCGTGAGCTGGCCTATCCGATCGAGAAGCAGACCACCGGGGATTATCACCTGGTGATGTTCACCGCCGACAACACCTTCGTGGTCGAGGCGGACCGTGACATGCGGCTGGACGAAAAGATCCTGCGCCACATCATCGTCGTAGACGAGGAGTGGGCGGAGCAGAACCGCAAGTCGCAGGCAAAGCGCGGGAAGACCCCCGCCGAAGACTCCGAGGAGGCCTGACATGGCGAGCCGCAACCGCGATTCACGCAAGAAAAAAGGGCGCGCCGATCGTTACCGGGGCAAGGCCAAGAAGTGCTGGTTCACCGAGAACGCCGTCGTGGCCATTGACTACAAGGACACCGACCTGCTGCGCAGGTTCGTATCCGAGCGGGGCAAGATCTCGCCGCGCCGCAACACCGGGACCTGCCCCAAGATGCAGCGCGCCCTGGCCGTCGCCGTAAAGCGCGCACGCCATCTCGCTCTGCTGCCATTCGTGAAGGAATACTACCGCTAGGAGGCCGACGATGCAGATCATCCTGCTGCATGACGTAGACAAGGTTGGCCACCGCGGTGAATCCGTGCAGGTGGCCAATGGATACGCGAGGAACTTCCTCTTCCCGCAGGGCATGGCGGTTCGCGCCGACACTGCGAAGAAGAAGGAGCTCGAAATGAAGCTCAAGGCCCTCGAGGTGCGGGACGGTCGCGATCGCGAGACTGCCGAGACCAGGGCCGCGAGCATGAGCGGAGTGACGATCAAGCACGTTGCTGCCGCCAGTGACGAGGGCAAGCTCTTCGGGAGCGTCACCTCGCAGGTGATCGTCACGGAGCTTGCGAGCCTGGGGCATGAGGTCGAGGTGCGGTCAGTGCTCCTGAACGAACCGATCCGGGCCGTGGGCAGCTATACGATCGCCGTGAAGTTGCACCGTGAGGTAAACGCCGAGATCAAACTCGAGGTCGAGGCCTCGGACTAGGGGGACCCATGAAGGTCCCGGGGCATATCTTTCGGGAATACGACATCCGGGGCGTGGTCAAGAGTGACCTCACGCCGGACAACGTTCGGGTGTTGGGCCGTGCATTGGGCACGGCCTTTCGCCGTGCAGGAGCGACGCGCGTCGGTGTGGCACGTGACGTGCGCCTGAGCGGCGAGCGCATCCGCGACGATCTGGTGGCGGGCCTGCTCTCCACGGGCTGCGACGTCGTCGATTACGGGATGGCCCCGACAGGCGTGTTCTACCACGCCCAGGCCACGGGTCCCGAGCAAGCCGGTGTCGTCATCACCGGCAGCCACAACCCGCCCGAGTTCAACGGCTTCAAGCTGGTCCTCGGTGGCGCGAGTTTCTTTGGCGAGCAGATCCAGGGCCTGGTGTCGCTGATAGAAGCGGGTGATTTCGAGGCAGGCGAGGGTACGCTCAGCCAGCGCGAGATCCTCGACCCCTACGTGGAGGACGTTCGCGGTCGTGCGTCGATCGCACGCGAAGTTCGCTTTGCCTACGACAGTGGCAACGGGGCAGCCGCCCTGGTTGCCGCACGGGTGTTCAAGGAGCTCGGCCAGCAACCGGTCGCGCTCTTCGACGAGCCTGACGGCACCTTCCCGAACCACCATCCGGACCCGACGATCCCCGAGTTCATAGAGGACCTCAGACGCCTTGTCCTGGACGAGGGGCTGGAATTCGGTGTGGCCTACGATGGTGACGGCGACCGTATCGGCGTGATTGACGCCCGTGGCGAAGTCCTCTGGGGCGATCGCCTCCTCATTCTTTTTGCTCGCGACCTGCTCCAGCGCCAGCCTGGCGCGATGGTCATCCACGATGTCAAGTGCAGCCAGACGCTCACCGATGCCGTGAACGATGCGGGTGGCGAGGCGGTGATCTGGAAGACCGGGCACTCCCTGATCAAGCAAAAGATGAAGCAGACAGGGGCCACGTTGGCCGGTGAAATGAGCGGCCACATCTTCCTGGGTGAGAACTGGTACGGCTTTGATGATGCCGTATTCGCGACCGTGCGCCTGCTCGAGATCGTCGCGCGCGATGGCCGGGCCTTGCACGAGATGCTCGCGGACATCCCTGCGCTGCAGGCGACGCCGGAGATCCGCGTCGACTGTCCGGACGATGTGAAGTTCGATGTCGTCGAACGTGTGCGCGAGCACTTCCGTCCGATCGCTCCCGTGGTGGAAATTGACGGTGCCCGGGTCGGCTTCGAGCACGGGTGGGGTCTTGTGCGCGCCAGCAACACTCAGCCGGCCCTGGTGGTTCGCGTTGAGGCAGATACTGAAGAGCACCTGGCTGAGTACCGCGCGACGATCGAGTCCGCTATCGCGACGGCCCGCGCGACGGTCGAGGGGGCCTGAACGATGGGGGCGCCCTTTCATGCCTTCATCCTCGCCGGTGGGCGGGGCACGCGTTTCTGGCCGCTCTCTACATCGGAACGCCCCAAGCAACTGTTGGACTTCACAGGCGAGGGCAGTCTGCTCGCGTTGACCGTGTCGCGCCTGACCCCGCTGATTCCGCCCGAGCGCCAATGGATCCTGACCAGCCAGGATCTGGTGGGCGCCGTACGTGAGGCCGTGCCACAGGTGCCGGCGGCCCAGGTCCTGGCCGAGCCGGCCGGGCGCAATACGGCGCCTGCGATTGGCCTGGCTGCGGCAATCCTGCGCGCGCGTGGCGACGACCCTGCCTTTGCCGTGCTGCCCTCGGACCACCTGATCGAGCCGGGGGAGGAGTTTCGCGCCTGCCTCGCGCGTGCCCTCGAGTGTGCCGAGCGGGATGCCTCGTTGCTGACCTTCGGGATCGTGCCGACCCGGCCCGAGACCGGCTATGGCTACATCGAGGCGGGTGAAGCGCTCGAGGAGCAGGATGGTCTGCATCGTGTGCGCAGTTTTCGTGAGAAGCCGCCGCTGGAGACGGCCCGCGAGTACTTCGAGTCCGGCCACCACTACTGGAACAGCGGCATGTTCTGCTGGAAGGCCTCGACGGTCCTGGACGGGCTGGCGGCACACGCCCCGCAGGTCCACTCCGTAGTCACGGCCATCGCCGATTCCGGACCAGTGGGAACCGATGCCTTCGCGGCGGCGTTTGAATCCAGGTTCGCCGAAGCGGAGTCGATTTCCATCGACTACGCCCTGATGGAGAAGTCCGATCAGGTGCTGGTCGTCGAGGCCAGCTTCAGCTGGAATGACGTTGGCCACTGGCTCGCGATGCGCGAGTTGTGGCCGATGGATGGCGACAACAACGCCAGTCGCGGCGAAGTTCTCGCGCTCGAATCCAGCGATAACATCGTTTATGGACCCGACCGGTTGACGGCCCTGATCGGAATCCGCGACCATGTCGTGGTCAGCACCGACCAGGTCACGCTGGTCTGTCCCGCTGACCGTGCCCAGGACGTCAAGATCGCGCTCGAGCAGCTCGAGCGGATGAAGCGGCCCGGGCGTAGTGGCAAAGACCCCGAATCATGACAAATAAAGCCGGTCCCTGTGGGCGCGGCCCGATGGAGGAAACAACGTGCGCAGCTCGATTTACCACGGCCTGATCCTGATTCCGCTGCTCCTGCTCGCCGCCTGCGGCCAGGAGTCGGAGCGACAGGCGGGCGTTTCTGGTGGCGCGGTCGATGACTTCTCGCCCGTGCTGGCGGAGGTCGCCGGCAAGTCGGTCACCCGCAACTACTTCGACTTTCGTTACGAGAACCTGCCGCCGATGGACAAGGCACGTTACTCCGGCGAGGGCTGGGAGCAGCGTTTCCTCGACTTGCTGGTCGAGGAGCTGCTGGTCGTAAATGCCGCCGAGGCGGAGAACCTCGACCTGGTACGCGAGACCGCGTGGCGCTTGAAAGCGATGCACCTGACCGTCCTGTACGGGGCCTACAACGAGAAGCACTTCGGTGAGAGCGTGGTGGTGCCCGAAGAGGAGATCGTAGCTGTCTACGAGGCCAACCCGGAAGCCTTCCTCAATCAGGGGCGCATGACCGCCCAGCACATCATGTGTTCGACTCGAGACCGTATCGACGCGGCCTGGGATGAGTTGCAGGATGGTGAGCACTGGGCACGGGTGTGCGCCTCGTATACCGAGGACACGGCAACCGTCGAAGCCAATGGGTCGCTGGGCTGGTTCAATCCCGAGGGCTACGTGATCGGGATGGGCTTCAACAAGGAATTTACCGAGGCTGCCTTCACGATCGAGGAGCACACGCTTGCGCCGCCGATGAAGATTGGCGAGACCTGGCACATCATCCGCACCGGCGCGAAGTACCCGGGCGAGGTGCAGCCACTCGAGGAGGTTCGTGAGAGGATCGCTCGCACTATCCGGCCGGGCCTCGCCAAGGAAGAGCAGGAGAGGGGACTTCGCGCGCTGGCCGCGGAACAGGGAGTTCGTTACTTCGGCGAGTTCGCGGAGGAAGAGCGACGCAGCGCGGAAGCGCTCTACAAGGTTGCCGCGGTGACGCGGGATCCGCATGCGAAGATCGATTTCTATGGCCGCGTAGTCGAACTCTACCCCGAGCACGATCTCGCCGACGAATCGCTCTTCATGCAGGGCTTCGTATACAGCGAGCAGTTCGGCGACTCGCCGAGTGCGGCTCGCTGCTTCCGGCGTCTGAAGCGGGACTATCCCGAGAGTGAGTACCTTGAGGACGCGGAGTGGATGCTCCAGAATCTCGGCCGGGCCGTCCCGGAGCTGACCGGCGAAGGCTTGCCCGCCACGGCCGAGGAGGCCAACGCCCGGATCAAGGAACAGAGTAACTGACCCGGCTTGGGCCGACCTGACCGCCTCCCCGCACAGGGGGGGCGGTTTTGCCTTGCCAATGCCGCGGCCGGTGGCGACTCTGGAGCTGATATGGTCCGCGATGACATTGCCCCTGACAGCCCTGTTGCTGCCGGGCCTTGCGCCGCTGGCGGGCCGGATCCAGGACCAGGCACAGTGCCTGGATTATCCGCGAATCCCTGTGGAGGATCTGATGCGAGAGCAACTCTTCTGGCCACTGCTCCGGCCACTACTCCGGCCACTATTCCGGCCACTACTTGTCAGCGCGTTGCTGATCTTGCCGGCTGGTCTGGCAACCGCCGCTACCGCACAGGAAGGCGAGCCGGATCCAGCGGCCGGCGATCCGCCTGCTGCGGCAGTCGAGGAGGCCTCGTCCGTTGCGCGGGCTGCGGTCTGCACGGAGGTCGTCGAGCGCGCGCCGCAGGGTGCCGCAGATCGATTCGACGCCGAAGTCGGCCGCCTTTACTGCTTCACCGAGATCCGCGGCCTGGAAGGCAGCACGATTACGCACGCCTGGATCCATGAAGGCACCACGCGTGCGCGTGTGCAATTGCCGGTGCGCAGCAGTCAGTGGCGGACCTGGAGCAGCAAGACCCTGGCGGCAGGCTGGACCGGCGCATGGCAGGTCAAGATCCTGGACGCCGACGGCATCGTCCTCAAAACCCTCGACTTCGTGCTGGAGTAAAAGCGTGGGTGAACTCGTCGAGCTCAAGGTGGGCGGACTCCTGCCGGACGGGAATAATCAGGGCAGCCACATCCTGCTCCTGAAGATCCCGCAGAAGTCCAGCTACCTGCCGATCTGGATCGGGCCCGCAGAGGCGAGTTCGATCGCGATGGTGCTGCGGGGTCAGGCCTTCGAGCGGCCACTCACGCACGATCTGTTGCAGCACACGATCGAGGGGCTTGGCGCGACGGTGCAGCGCGTGGTCATCACGACCATCCAGGACGACACCTTCTATGCACGGATATTCCTGGAGCGTGGCGAGGAGATCATCTCCATCGATGCCAGGCCCAGTGACTGTGTGGCGTTGGCGGTGCGGGTGCGCTGCCCGATTTTCTGCTCGGCCGAGCTCCTCGAGAGCCAGTCCGACCACCTCGTGGAGGTCGACGAGATCGAGGCCGAGATCGCTGGACCACCACCGGTGCAGCTACCCAAGGGCTCGGCCGACGATGCCCTGCGCAAACTGATGCGCCAGGTCGAACGCGGCGAAAAGGACCCCCGTGAAGACGACGAGGGTACGGGGGAATAGAAGTGGCCATACTCAGGGAATACCGCGGCCTTTACCCCAGGGTCGGCAACAACGTCTACCTGGCCGACGACGTGGTGCTGATCGGGGACATCACCATCGCCGACGACTGTTCGATCTGGTGGGGCACCGTAATGCGCGGTGACTGCGGGGCAATCGTGATCGGTCGCGGTAGCAACGTGCAGGAGCAGTCGATGATCCATGCGACGACCGACCACAGCACGGTACGTCTTGGTGAGAATGTCACCGTAGGCCACCAGGCATTGATCCATGGCGCCAGCGTGGATGATGGCGCGCTTGTGGGGATGAGCAGTACGCTGCTCGACCTGGCCCATGTGGGAGCCTTCAGCATCGTGGCCGCCGGCGCCGTAGTACCCGAGTCGATGCAGGTGCCGGGCGACCATCTGGTGGCAGGTGTCCCGGCCCGGATCAAAAAGGAACTCCCGCCTGAGAACCGTGAGGCAGGTCTGCTCCGCGCGCAGGAATACCGTGAGCTTGCAGCGATCTACATCGCCCAGGAGTCAAAGACATGACCCATCGCTGGTGCATCAGCCTGCTGGCCGCGCTCACTCTGGTTGGCCTGTTTGGCGCTTGTGCTGGGCCACCAGGTCGTCGCTCTGTCGTATCCGAACTCGATGCTGGCGACCGCGCAAAAGCAAGCGAGGCTTACGCGTTGCTGTTGCAGACCGAGAGCGCTGGAAACGCTCGGGCGACGTATGACGCCGGCCTCGCTCTGATCAATGGTTATCCGGGCGCGGAGTCCGAAGCACACGCGTTGCTCATCACAGCACGTGCGGCGCGGCGTACCGGTGACCGGCGCGCAGCCTCGCGTTTGCTCGAACTTCTCGTACGCGATCACTCCGGTGACGAATGGGCGGCGGAGGGCTGGTACGAGCTCGCCGACCTGCACGGTGAGGCGGGCCACTGGGTCGAAGAAGCCGACGCTCTGGC
>Ga0164313_10000727_pt1 | contig 27488 bp, 24 predicted proteins | sample GuaBasSedimGuay4_FD_113735 | JGI IMG/M metagenome (GOLD analysis project Ga0164313, IMG submission 113735) | Subseafloor sediment microbial communities from Guaymas Basin, Gulf of California, Mexico - Guay4, Core 4569-4, 0-3 cm | ecosystem: Environmental > Aquatic > Marine > Hydrothermal vents... | reverse complement strand
GGTACTTTCTTCAGGTATCCATCACTATTCCAGTTTTCGGCCGGTGGGGTGCTAGTCGGTTTGGTGACGAGTGCGGCCAATCCCTGTTCGCCCGAGGGGTAGTGAAAATTATCGAGCCGATAGAGGTCAAGCGCTGCCTCTATTGCGCGGATGTCCTGACCAGCTCGAACGATACGCGCCTGTCCTGGGCGCGACATTATTCTTGGCACCACCAGCGCCGCCAGCACGCTGAGAATGACTACCACAATCATCACCTCGATTAAGGTAAAGCCGTTTGACCTGCTGGGATTTAAGTTTCTTTGAGAGTGCATGGAGTTGCTCGTTAGTTAAATGTATTTGGTCAGTGAATCAGAGTGTTGAGGTCGAGCACTGGCACCAGGATCGCCAGGACGATTAGCAGTACCACCCCGCCCATGGCCAGTATGAGTGCCGGTTCCAGTAGGCCGACCAGCATCTTTACCCTGCTTTGAAATTCTGTTTCTAGTAGGTTTGCCGCATGCTCTAACAAATCTGCGAGGTTTCCGCTGCTCTCGCCACTATGAATCAACTGGAGTACCAAAGGTGGAAAGTAGCCGCTGGATTCAAGTGCGAGATACAGACTATGTCCTTCGATAACTTCGCGCTGAGCAGTGATTATTGATGCGTGAATAGGGCGGTTGTTTACCGCGGATGCGGCTAGTTTCAGTGCGTCCGGCACGGGTACCGCGCTGCCGCAGACCAGGCTCATGGTCCGAGTAAAGCGTCCAATTTCCATGCTATTGATTAACGCGCCGATCAGTGGAATTCGCAAAGTCAGGTCGTCTAGTCGCAATCGACCAGCGGGAGTGCGCCAGGTCATGACCAGAAAAGTTATGGCCAGACCAGCGAAGAGAACTGCCAGCCAGCCGAACTGACGTATTAGATCGCTCAGGCCCAGTAAGAGTCGGGTCAGTAGTGGCAGTTGGACATCCATGGTGTCGAATACTTCTACTACCTGGGGCATCACGTAGGCAAGTAACGCGATGACAATGGCGCCAGCTACTAGTCCCAGTAAAATAGGATAGGTCAACGCCAGCAGCAGATTTTGCTTCATCTCTCGGCTGCGTTCAGCATAGTCCGCTAACTCGTTAAGTACCTGGTCAAGGCGGCCGGTACGCTCACCTGCTGCCACAGCTGCAACATATAACGCCGGGAATTCGTGGGGATATTTAGCCAGTGCGGTAGCAAAATCCTGACCTTCCATGACCTGGCCGTAAATGCCCCGCAGGATCTGTGTGGCTGCCGGCGTGGTTTGCTGTGCAACGGCACTGAGAGCCTCCGCCAGCGGTTGTCCGCCAGCTAACATGGTTGCAAGCTGACGCATAACCAACGCCAGAGCAGCAGCACTGAGCTGACGACGAGAGTGTAACGGGCTGAAAGGTCGTTTTTTCGTGTCAGTACGGTGCGGGCTAAGCGACAGGGGATTAAGTTGCTTAGCCCGCAATAACTGACGCGCATCGACCGTGTCGTTGGCGCTGATCTGACCACGACGTGTACGTCCGTTAGCATCTAAAGCGGTATAGCTATAGTTGGTCATTTATTTGTCAAACTCGACAAATTACCGTTCACTTATCGCTGATACGGCGTAACTCTGCCAGCGAAGTTTCGCCGGCAATGAGACGTTGACGTCCGCTACTTTCCAGGCTACCAGAATATTTTCGAGCAGCCAGTTCGAGTTGTGCCTCTCCGGCACCATCATGAATCAGCTGGCGGATTTCGTCGTTAATCAGTACTAATTCAAACAGTCCGATACGGCCTTTATAGCCACTATTGCCGCACTGATCGCAGCCCACTGCCTCATATATCTGTGTATCAGCCCGAAGTTTTAATTCAGCTGCTAGTGTCGGGCCAGGGACTACCGTTTTTTTGCATATCGGGCACAATTTACGTACCAGTCGTTGTGCGAGTAATCCACTGAGTCCGGCAGCGAGCTGAAAAGACTCAATCCCGATGTCCCGCAAACGAGCCACCGCACCCACGGCGCTGTTGGTGTGTAGGGTGGAGAGCACCAAATGGCCGGTAAGACTTGCCTGTACAGAGATCTGAGCAGTTTCCAGGTCACGAATCTCACCGACCATCACTACGTCAGGGTCCTGGCGTAAGATTGCGCGTAGGCCACGGGCAAAATCCAGGTCAACCTTTGTATTGACCTGGGTTTGACCAATACCTTTGAGGTGATACTCAATCGGATCTTCGACGGTCATGATATTGCGCGACTGATTGTTGAGTAGATTCAACAACGCATATAGAGTGGTTGTCTTGCCGGAGCCGGTGGGCCCGGTAACCAGTAAAATCCCATGTGGTTTGCGTGCGAGGCGGTCAAGTTCGGCCATCTGCTCGGTGGGAAAACCAAGCTCTTCGAGCTCAAGCAGCGTTGCCTGTTGATCGAGTAGTCGCATAACTACTCGCTCGCCATAGGCTGAGGGCAGGGTTGAGACTCGTAGATCGACGTGGTGTTGGCCGGATTGCACTGAAATGCGACCATCTTGGGGTAACCGTTTTTCAGCAATGTCGAGACGTGCCATCACTTTAATGCGCGATGCCATTAGCGGGCCGAGACCGGCGTCCAGACTCAGGACCTCTCTCAGTACGCCATCTACACGAATGCGCACCACCAGGCGGTCCGCAAAGGGTTCAAGATGAATATCCGAGCCAGTCTGGCGAATCGCTTCCGCTAATAGTGCGTTAATCAGTTTAACAATTGGCGCGGAGGAATTTTGGTCGAGTAGATCCTCCGGTGGTGGCATTTTCTGCGCGAGTGTCGTCAGGTCGTAATTCTCCTCGAGGTCACCCGCGATCATCGTTGAGCTACTGCGTTCCGCGTCATAGAAAGCAGTTAACAGGCGGTCAAATTCTTCGTCTGAATGAATGTTAATTGATGCAAGTGAGCCTGAAACACGTTGCATTTCGAGCAGAATTTGATGTGATGTCGAGTTGCTGCAATGTAAGACTGATGTGCCGTTTGTTTGCGGTTCTAGCAGCACACTGTTGCGCTTGGCAAACCGATAGCCAAGTGGGTCAGTTATCGACACGGAGGTGGTCTCGCTAGTCGTTGGCTCAGTGTGAAGATTAGGGGCTTCACTGGTCACGGTTGGGTAGTGCCGCCTTCAGCAGGGGTAAAGACGTTGAGCTCTGGCAGGACAGCGGCGTTAGCGTTACCGGGGAAGATTTGTTCAGCCTGCAACCTCTGCTTTAACTGACTTGCCCGCATGTTCTGATACTTACCGCCGGTCAGGGAGCGAGCATCCGCCTTGTCGCGAACGATTTGAGGTTTTATGAATACCATCAATTGACGCTTTTCGACATCGGTGGATTGATAGCGAAATAACCGCCCAAGGATAGGCACGCTACCGAGGAAAGGTACCCGCTCATCGGTAGTGATCAGTTGATCATCAATCAGGCCTCCGAGAACAATCGTCTCATTACTGTCGACCAAAACAGTGGTGTTGATGGAGCGTTTATTAGTGACCAGGTCGCTAGCTCCCAGCGTTTTGATCGAAGGTATTACGCTGGATACTTCCTGATGTAGTTCGAGCTTGATGGTGCTGCCTTCGTTGATTTGCGGCTTGACTCTTAGCGTGACTCCGACGTCCTCCCGCTGGATAGTCTGAAACGGGTCGACCGAACCACCTCCTGCTCCGGTATCAGTATATTGTCCAGTAATGAAAGGAACGGACTGCCCGACAAGAATCTCTGCTTCCTGATTATCCAGTGTCATCACCGAGGGTGTGGACAGTATGTTCGTCGTCGCATCAGAGCTCAGCGCCCGCAAAAGCGCCGCAAAGTTGGTACCGCCCGAGCCAAAATTGCCAAGTGCCAGGCTGAGCCCCTGGTCGAGTATCGGGATGCCAGATTCGGCACCAGCTAAAATATTGGTGATACTAGACCTGCCATTGGCAAAGTTGGTTGCGCCCACGGCGTAGCCGCCATCCCGACCGTCAATTACCCACTGAACACCCAGTTCGTCAGCGGTGCCAGCGCTCACGTCAGCGATAATCGCTTCTACCAGCACCTGAGCGCGGCGCACATCCAGCTTGCGAATAACCTGACGCAGGTCGTTATAAGCGGGTGGTGGCGCAGTGATAATTACTGAATTTGTGTTGCTATCTGCCTGTACGGTTATCCCGTTATCACCATCTTTACCCGTTGTGGGGATAGTGCCAGCAAGTATCGGCACGATATCCTCTGCGCTAGCAAAATTCAGATAAACAACATGAGTGTTGCTCTGCTCACCGGTGGGCATGTCAAGATGGGCAATAATACCGCGCATGCGGATGCGCCCAGGCAGGTCGCCACCCAGCAAGATGCTGTTGCTGCGGGAGTCGCCAACAAATTGAACGCCCTGTAAATTGTTTCCGGTACCGCTTTGCAAAGTTGTTAATATCGCAGAAAGTTCGTCTGCTGAGGCGTTTTCTAGTACCACAACTTCAGTGTTTATCTGGGTCGCCACGTCTATTTTAGCGATCAATGCCTTGATTCGCTCTACGTTGTAGGCATGGTCGCTGAGCAGCAGGATATTAGAATTTGGGAAGGCAGCCAGGTGGGCGTATTGGGGTACTAAAGGGCGTAGGGCAGGCAGTAGCTGCTGAGCGGGCATGTTTTTGATTTCGATAATTTCGGTGACGATATCGCCCCCGGCTACGGGTGTTGCGGAAGTTCCTGCTACCACCCCACTGGTCTTGGCATTCACATTGGGAATGATTTTTATTACTTGCCCACTGCCCACTGCCGAGAAGCCGTGAACGTCAAGAATCGACAGAAAGACATCGTAAAGCGCGTCGACATCCATTGGCTCAACAGAGATAACTGTCACTTTGCCGGCCACGCGAGGATCGATTATGAAATTAGTGTTGGTTACCTCCGCCACCGTATTGATCAATGCGCGGATATCAGCATCCTGCAAATTCAAGGTGATTTTTTGAGCCTGAGCGTTCAGGGCGCAAATCAATAAAAGTGCGCTGATTAACCATGTTCTTAAAGGGTGTGGAAAGGGATGTGGTTTAGGCGTTGGGGTCATTCAAACACTTCAGTAGCAGGGGTTAAATTAGCAAGCAGGTTAGAGACTAGACTCTATCTGGCGGCAGGCATGCTCAATTCTTCATAATAAAATAAAAAGATAACGGCGCTTTTTGTCGTAGCACTTTCAGGTGCAACTGGTCGGCAGTAGTCAATTCGTTTAACAATTCAGTTCGGCTAGCGCCTTCACCGGCAGATACAGTATTGACTTTCGTTATGAGATCACCAGGCTTTAACCCCATTTTTTTGAACACCCTTGAATATTTGCTTGGTGATAGACGCCATCCGGATTGGCCACTGTTAAGCGTTACTGCTTCCGCAGGGATGGCGTCTGCTAGCGCATTTTGATCGAAGGAGAGGCGTTTATTAAATCCGGTGCTGATGGGAGATTGACCGCCGATGGGCAGAGAGAGTTGCAAGGACTCCCAGGTCCCATTGTGTTCAAGGATGACTCTATCTGCGTAGATTTGGGTTATGCGGGCGTTGCCAGGTACGGTATCGTTTAGTTGATAGCTGTGGTCTCGGCCATTTTGCGAGCTGATAATAGCCCTCGCAAGGTTGGGGCTTTCAGACATTACCACCCCGCTTAACTTAAGATTCAGTTTAGTCGGCGGTGCGTGTAATGGGGGAGAGGATGGGCTCTCCGAGCGTTCAACGCCAAACAGATTTGCGTCTAACAGGGTTTTTAATGAATCAATGGGTTGTGTGATTGCAGCGGGCGTGGGGAATTTGATCGCAGATTCGCTAACTGGCGCGGAGCGATCACTGATTAATCCGAAGGTCACTGCCGCTATCAATATTAAAATTGCACCGTTGACAGCCATCATCGCCGGTTTAGTGGGTATCGGATTCAACCTTAGTCACACCATGATTGCGCCGACTCTTCGGCCTGTTTAAGTTTCGCCTGGCGATCAGACCGTTCTACGTAGCTACCTGCTTCATCCAGCACCCGCTTGTTCATAGATTGGTTCAGGCTCTCAATAGCTCGGCGCGCGTTAGCGCAATTTTTTGCTCGAGCGTCGTCGTCGGCTGTGGCCTGCGCCTGCACTTCTTGTTGGTTAAGTCTGTCGTTAGTATAGTCGGTTTGGCGCTGCTCAAATTTTTTACGCTGTTCGATCCCCAATTCCGGCGAAATAGCCGGTGGCGGAGGCGGTTTAACCCAGTCTGAGTCGACACCTGCGGGCGGTTGTTCCCCAAAATGGATCTGGCCGTTGGCGTCAGTCCAGCGATAAATTTCTGCCGCTGCTAATGCCGGTGTGATAACTAGCAATAGCAGTACTGTTAGCCCTCTATGAAGCGAAAATCTAAGGTGATGTGTCAATTTTTTCTACCTTTATCATGATCGACTGGTTTCGATTTCGGTGGTGGTTGGTGCGCGCGAGAATACCTTTGCCTGATGCGTTATAGCCCACAGTAATTCCACCAATTTGGGTCCATTCTCCAAGCGTTGTTACAGTTGTCGTTTCCAGGTGCTGGGTTTCTAAATTATTGCCACCAACAAAACTCTCTTTACGGGGGCGGACATGTAGATGTACCTGGTTGTCATTAAGCTGTGCCACAACGACAAAGCCCGTCATTGCACTGCGATAGCCAAGGGCCGGCCGCGGCAGACCAAAATAACCATACTGATATTCTGTTATCGGAACTTCCTCGCTAATATGAAACTCTGCCTCGTAACCTTCGACTACGGTGACCTGCAGTTCACTTCTATTGCGATCGCGCGTGTTGTAATGAGTGGTCGAAACCGATCCAGTTACTCCTGTTCCGAGTGAGCGTGGGTCGATTGGCAGAGAGCCTTCTGGGTCATTGGTTTTTCTATTCTCGTCTCGAACACGGGCGTTAACATGTCCCGAAAACTGGCTGGTGCCATGTCGGTGTTGTTGCTCTTGTTTGACGGTTATCAACAGGGTAGCCGGCAGCTGGTCAAGTTCGCTGATGAGCTGCCGCACCGTGTGCAGGGTGGCCGGGTCGGTGCGCAGGAAAACTTTGTTGTTTTGCCCCGTCAGGTAATCACCCTGGCGTATTAGTGGTTTTATAGTCGGCAGTAGCTGCTCGGCCGGTCGATGATTGAGGGTAATGATTGTCAAGCGTGTATCGGCCGCCACAATTTCGCTGAGCAATGCCAGCAACAGAACTGCGCAAAATTTCGACCCATAGCGAAGCGGTAGGTTCATCGTGCAGGCGCTACTTAGAAACCTAACCGACGAAACTCGGTTTCAGGCTCGCTCATCGCCCATATTTCGTCAAATTTTCGATTAAGCTCCAGAGTGCGCAGCGAGTCTTGATAGCAGCCCCTGCCCTCTGGCCGATCGCCAATCTCTCGGTAGAGGTAGCAGCTATTGTCGAAAGTCAGAAACGCATTAGCGATGCTGGCATGTTGGCTGGCGGGCCGACGGATCTCCATGAAGCTACTGAGTCTTCGGGCCAGTTCCACGAGTCTATGCCCCTGGCGGATAGCATTTTCAGACCGTTGTATCAGGATATTGATTCGTGCTACGCGACTGTTTTCGACCACAAAGGTACGAATTGCCGTACAGAACGAATCGTTGTCGAGAAAGGTGTTATCAAAATCTTGGGTGAAAATATTAATCTTACGGCGAGCGCGCAGGGCCATAGAGTGGGCGTGTGGTACATACTCACTATAACGTGTTAGTAAAAATGGTGTCTCATCGAGCGGGGGATCCGGCGGCGCAGGAGGTGGGTTCATTTCTCGTCACCTGTGTGGAAGTTTGTTTTGTCGAGGAGTAGCGTCAGGCCATGGCGGCTAACGAGCAGGGTGATAAGATCGTATCAATCAGGCGAGTAGATTGATCGAGAAACCCATTGGTTGTGTCAAGTTTCGGCCCAGGCTGTCGATTACAGCGTAGGCAGCCACTTGTTGGCGTCGGGTAACGGCATAACTGGGGAATGATGTTGAATAGCCTGTTGTTCCTCGTTTGGGTTGGGCAAGCGGGCTTGAAATTTGATTCGATTTCCGTGTTATCCCGTCGCCGTTTAGCTCCAGTTTTTTGGCTGGGGAACGGTCGTGTGTAGCGGCACTGGAGAGATTCATCCCGCTATTTTGCGGTTTTGTAACTCTCGCGTCCAATTAATCGATATTAGTAACAGCTAGTTTGGGGTTGCGTACAAAAGTGTCGGCGGTAAATTTGTTCAACGATTGGTGGAGTCGTTTGCGATTACTCCAACCCTTTCACGGTCACGGGTCAGATCATTTTTATGCAAGTTAATCTTTATTTGGATCCCTTAAGCAAGAGAATTGTGGTGATGCGTAGTAGATGGCTAGCGACGTTGGTGTTGGTTGTTTTGGCGCCGCTGCAGCAGGCTGTTGCAGAAGTTTATGGTTACAAGGACCATGCACAAGCTCTTTATTACACAGATAATCCAATTGATGACCTTTCCTTTCGGCCAATCAATGATGCAGCCAAGGCAGCGCGCCAGCGCAAGCGTAGCCGCGTCAGCAGAGCGACCGGCGCTGATCGAAAAGTTGTTAACCAGCTAATTGAAAAATGGGCCCCTTTTTACACGCTGGACCCTAATTTAGTTAAAGCGGTGGTCGAGGTTGAATCTGCTTATCGGATTCGTGCCGTTTCTTCAGCGAATGCCCAGGGCTTAATGCAGCTGATCCCTGCAACCGCAACGAGATTTGGCGTTGAAGATCCGTGGAATGCCGAACAAAATCTGCGTGGAGGCATGGCTTATCTTCAGGTTCTGTTGAGCCAGTTCAAAGGGGATTTACGGCTGGTTCTGGCGGCTTACAATGCTGGCGAGCAAAACGTGATCAAGCACGATGGCGTGCCACCGTTCAAAGAGACCCGCAACTATCTGGTCAAGGTATCCCGGCTCTACGACAAACGTTGGCACGGCTATACCCAACGCAAACTGTAAATTCGGAGTCATTCAGTTAGTTGCAGACTGGCATAGCCAGGTTTGCTCCTGTTTTAGTCGCAGGCCGTAGATTTCTACATAATCGGCCACTATTGAGTTAATGACCGATCTACGCTCTTGCAAATTAATGCCGTAAGTTCTCACTTTCGGGTGCTGATTAAGTAGTCCGATGCCAAACCATGCTTCCAGCATTCCCTGGCGGGTAAAAAAGGGTGCAAAAGCAGCGTCGATCAGAGCAAATTCGATCCCATTAAAATATGGGCCAGCACCAGAATTAAGCTGCTGCTCAAGCTGCTCCAACAAACGCGCGGCTTTTTCTAAATTTTGTTGATAGCTGTATTTATCTTTAGCCATGGTGAAGCCGAACTGACTGGCAGATAGCTGATTGGCAATTTCAACCCAGGCGCGGTTACGTGCGCGCAAAAGAGGTTCGACCGGGTGTAGTGTTGGCGCGAAGGCTTCATCCAGATACTCGTTGATTGCCATCGACTCGAAAAGCACCTCCTCATCAACCATTAGCAGGGGTACTTTGCCGGTAGGAGAAATATCTAGAAACCACTGGGGCTTTTTGCGCAGGTCGATGTAACGAATATCAAAATCGATCTGTTTTTCTCTGAGTACAATGATCGATCGTTGTACAAAAGGGCAGAGCTTGAAGCTTACTAGTGTTAATGCCATCTAACGCTCCTTCAGGTTATGTAAACGCTGACTTTATCTTTCATAAGTAGCGAATTCAGCGGTGTTCCCTCATACACCTTTTTCATCTTCAAGGTTACTCGCCTGCAGTTTCAATCCCGTGCTTTCGCTCTCGAATTTCTATAGAAGCTCAGAATCGATCTCAGAGGCTCCGTTCTGCTGGACTACGCGTAGGCGTATAGACTGAAAAAATACGACTTCCTGCCGGAGGAATTGCAGAACATCCGCATCATACCCAAGGGCATTGTCAAACCAATTTTTAAATTTACTGCCACGTTCGTTTTCGTGTGGTGTTACTTCGTGCAAAAATGATTGTCTAATTCGCCTGACTGTAGGGTGCTTTAAAACCTGGAGAATCCAGAGCAAGCAAGAGAATATTATTTGAACCCCGCGAAACTTCCATGCAGGTCGTTTGGGTCAACTCTTTTTTCACTTCACTAATATTTTTTGGACGTTGTCGTTGGTAAACAAACAGATTAAGGCCGTTGCACTAATTTCTGGTGGACTTGATTCCATGCTCGCCGCTAAAGTGGTTATGGATCAGGGAGTTGAGGTTCAGGGGTTGAATTTTTTCACTGGTTTCTGTGTCGAGGGCCATACTCACGCAATCCGCAAACATCACAAGGCCAAACCCAAGCGCAACAACGCTTTGTGGAGTGCCGAGCAGCTGGGTATCAAGCTCCATATCGACGATGTTTCCGAGCCGTATAAAGATGTCGTTATCAACCCAAAATATGGTTACGGGGCCAACCTCAATCCGTGCCTGGATTGCAAGGGTTTCATGGTTGGTCGGGCTCGCCGCTGGATGGAAGAGAATGATTTCGATTTTCTAATTACCGGTGAAGTAATCGGTCAGCGGCCGATGTCCCAGCGGCGCGACACCATGCCGGTGATTCAGCGTGATGGAGGTATTGGTGATCGCCTGTTGCGGCCGCTCTGCGCAAAGTTGTTGCCAGAAACTCTGCCGGAACGAGAGGGCTGGGTAAACCGGGAACAGCTATTTGATTTTTCCGGCCGTAGTCGCAAACCGCAAATCGAACTCGCCACTAAACTTGGTTTTGACGAGTGGTCACAGCCTGCTGGTGGCTGTTGTTTCCTTACTGACGAAAGTTATTCCACAAAACTGGCCGATTTGTGGCAGGCGCGGGGCAGTAAGGAATACGAACTCGACGATATCATGCTATTAAAAATAGGTCGCCATCTACGGCCTCGGCCCCATTTTAAGTTGATTGTTTCCCGTGAGGAGGGCGAGAATAATTTTCTGCGCGGTTACCGCAAACAGTTCAGCCATTTTGAGGTGAGGAGCCACCCTGGCCCATTAACGCTTGTGGATGGTGAACTGACCGAAGCCGACGTGGAGTTGGCCGCTCGCATTGTTGGGCGTTTTAGTCAGGGTCGCGGAGAACTGCAGGTTACGGTTGATTATGTGCCGTTGGGCGGGCAGGCAAGGCAACTCCAGGTGCAGCCATTAACCCCGGATCAAATCGAAAAGCAGTGGTATATCTAAGCGCTTCGCCAGCAAGCTGCATGAAGTGACAGCCTGTTTTTATTCTGGGAGCTTACAACTGCCGGTCAACGTATAGGTCTGGTTGAATGCCTGACAAATAGTTGCCTGGGTAGTGGGCTGATGATCCCAGTTCACGGTGAACCCCCAGGGAGAGTTCGGTTTGGCGTCGGTGGATAAATAACCGGCATAGCTGGTTTCCCCCGCAGTTACTTTGACCGTAGCGTCCAGGTTGCGCGGCACTGTTACCCGATAAATTGCAGTGCTACCAGCGCCGGCACCAATAATTTGATAAGCGTTGTTCATTGGGTTCAAAAACCGGGCGGGTGCGCCGGCAATATTCACGCTTCCCTCGATGGATTGAACGCGGTATTCCCCCGGCGGCACCTGGTCAAATATCACTAAATTTGCGCATTGCAGTTTACTGGTTATGGTTGGTGACTTGTCGCCAATGCCATACAGGGTCGCTTTTACGGGGTTCACCGGAACGGGAAGACGTATGTTTGCGATTAACGAGGTTTGCAGGACTACCCGGCCACTATTGGCATCATCTGTCAGCGCGAGCCGGTAATTTGAGCACCAGTCTGGAATAGCAGTCTCAGTTCCAGCGCTAGCAAGGGTTGGGAAGAGAAAGGTGCTTGAGAACCCAATCCATAGAGTGAGGGCTTTAGCCCAAAAGGTGGATGATGGGATGCTGGTTTCCCGAGTGTTTGAAGGAAGGTTAAAAGCTCTGTGCCTGGTTAGCATCGTCATTTACTCCTGATGATGGGGGTGCGGCCAGAGACTAAATGCGTCCGCATGCCTTGCTCGGTTTTTATACCATCATGACGGCACCAACCTCAATTGATTATGTGCCGCAGGGCGGAGATATGCGGCAACCTCAATTTCAGCCACTAACCCTGGATCAAATCGATAAGCAGTAGTCTGTCTGAGCGCTTCGCCGGAAATTATCTGTCCGGGAACGCGTTGTTTTGTTCCGGAGGCTTGCAACTGTCAGTCAACGTGTAGGCCTGGTTGAATGCCTGGCAAATAACTGCCTGTGTGGTGGGCTGATGATCCCAGCTCACTATGAACCCGAAGGGGGAGTTCGCTGGCTGGGTATCGGTTGATAACTTACCGGCATAGCTAGTTTCACCGGCATTGACGGTGACGGTGGGTTCCAGATCCCGAGGCACTATTACCCGATAAATTGCAGTGCTACCCCCTCTGAAAAGAACTTGGTAGTCGTTGGTCATCGGGTATAAAAACCGGCCGGGTGTACCAAGGATATTCACGTTTCCCTGAAGGGATTGAACGCGATACTCTCCCGGCGGCACCTGGTTAAATATCACTAAATTTGAGCATTGAAGTTTGCTGGTGATTGTCGGCAACTTTTTACTCCGGCCGACCAAAGTTACTTGCACCGGGTTAACTGGAACACCAAGGCGTATCTTTGCGATTAATGAGGCGTGCAAGACTACTCGGCCGCTATTGGCATCCTCCGTCAGTGGTATCCGGTAATTAGTGCACCAATCCGGTACGGTGGTATCGGTCGCTGCGTTAGGCTGGGTGGTGAGGAGTAAAGAGTTTAAAAGTAAAATCGACAGGCTGAGTGTTTTTACACTAAGCGTGCGTGCGAATTTATAGCTACGCTTAATGTTTGGATGAAGGCTAAAAACTCTGTACATAGTCAGCGTCGTTATTTACTCTTGACATGATGCTGGGGGTAAGACCAGAGACCGATATGTCCGCACGTTGTCCTCACTTCTAAGAGCACCATGGTATAGCAGCTACCAACAACCATAATCATGCCAGACCAGTTTGGTTGCTTTGACTTTTAAAATTACACCGGAACGATAAAGAGGACTGCCTTATGAATATGCCAGAGCAGGGATTAAAGATTGATTACGACCATCTTATCCAAACGGATAAGGTTCACAGTTCGCTCTACACCAGTCAGCAGGTATTTGAAGATGAAATAGATACTATTTTTCATCACGGCTGGGTGTTTGTCGGTCACGATAGCGAAATTCCCAATCCCGGTGATTACGTGCTGCGTCGGTTGGGTCGCCAGCCGGTAGTGATGATTCGCGATAAAGACGGTCAGGTAAATGTTATTCGTAACCGTTGTTCCCACCGGGCGAACATGGTCTGTGGCTATGAGGGTGACAACAAAAAAGTTCTGGTATGCCCATATCACGGTTGGGTATTTGATCTGAACGGCGATCTGCTGGACGTGCCCGATGCCGATGGCTATCCGGATGATTTCGATAAATCCCAGTACGGTATGGCTCCGGCTACGCAGATGGGGGTTTACCGTGGTTTCGTCTTCGCCTGTCTGGAAGGTTGTGACATTACTTTGGCCGAACACCTGGGTAAGGCGACCGAGTTGATTGATCGTGCGGTCGATCTGTCGCCCGAGGGTGAGCTCGACCTGCAGGCTGGGTGGCTGAAACATAAATTCCAGGCCAACTGGAAAATGTTGCCAGAGAACGACTGTGACGGTTATCACGTTGCTGCCACTCATTCATCTTTTGTTGAGGCTACGGACACCCAGGTGCTTGATTTACTTGATGAAAATGCTGAAGTGGCGCCGGTGGTGCGCGACTGGGGTAATGGGCATATGGAAATTGACTTTAATGTGGCCTACAAAGCGCGTAATAACCCGTTTGAGTGGTTTGGCAACATGCCAGCGAGCAAGCTGCAAAACTACACTGCAGCACTGATTAAAAACTATGGGGAAGAGCGGGCCCATGAATTAACGGTAACCGGTCCTCCCCACGCAATAATTTTCCCCAATCTGTTTCTGGGCGAATTGAACGTGGTGTTCTATTACCCGACCGGCCCCGATGAGTGTGTACAGCTCTATACCCCGATGACCCTGAAAGGAGCGCCTGAGATCAATCGCCGGGCGCTGCACCAAACCGAAGGGGCGGTGGGCCCGGCTTCATTTTTGATTCCCGAAGATGTGATTATTGCTGAACGCAACCAGTCCGGCCTGCAAGCGGGCGGGCAAGAGTGGGTGGACCTGAGTCGGGGTCTGCACCGGGAATATGAAGAGGATGGCAAGATCGTCTCCCACATGTCTGATGAAACCGTGAACCGCGGGTTTTGGCGTCGTTATAAAAAAGAGATGAACAACGCTAACCGCTGAGTAGTTACCACGAGTTGCATAAGCATTGACATGGACAATTATCGTAGCCGTCCGGCTGCGATAATTTACTGGCAAGGAGATTGATGATGGCCAGCTACGAACTGATTAACGAACTGACCCAATTTATATTAAAAGAGTCGCGGTATTGTGATGAATCACTTTACAGCGACTGGGAAAGCCTCTGGACCGACGATGGCCGCTACTGGGTGCCGCGGGGTGAGAATAAAGACCCCGACAAGCACGTTTCTCACATCAACGATAACCGGGGTCGTATCCACACCCGTGTTAAGGCGCTTAATAGCGGTACCCGCCATAGCCAGGTACCGGCCTCTCCCATGCGCCGGGTGATTTCGCCGATAGAGCTTGAAGCGGAAGAGGGCGGTGAATACCGGGTGGGGGTTAACTTTAACCTGACCGAAATGGCGATCCAGTCCACCCACGACATGCATATCTGGGCGGGGCGTATCACTTATCAGCTGCGGCGTGAGGATGGTGCATTGAAAATGGCCAGTAAAACGGTAGCCCTGGTGAATGGTGATGAGCCCATTGCCAACATCTCTTTTCTGATCTGATATGCCACATCGCCAGGCCACCACACAGCGAGTGGCGGGTGCCGGCCTCGAACTGGTCGTCGATACCTATGGCCTGCCTGCTAATCCGCCGGTTGTGTTATTGCACGGTGGTGGTCAGACCCGGCACTCATGGCAGAGAGCCGGCCGTCAACTGGCGAGTGAAGGTTGGTACGTGCTGTCGATGGATCAGCGTGGTCATGGCGAGAGTGACTGGTCTGAAGACGGTGATTACCGGTTTGATCATTTTGTCGAGGATCTGCGCCGGCTGATCGACTCCATGGATCAGCCCCCCCGTCCTGGTGGGCGCGTCGCTTGGCGGCATTGTTGGCTTGCTGACCCAGGATGCATTAGCTGCAGAGGGTGGGGCACAGGCGTTATTTCGAGCCCTGATCCTGGTTGATATCGTGCCGCAAATCCAGCAGGGTGGTGAGAAGCGCGTGCGCCATTTTATGGCCGGGCATCCGCAAGGTTTTGCCACACTGGATGAGGCCGCGACTGCGGTTGCTAAATATCTGCCCAACCGGCGTCGGCCCTCGAGTCAGGAAGGGTTGCGCAAAAATCTACGCCAACACGCCGACGGCCGCTACTACTGGCATTGGGATAACCGGATGATGGCCGCCTTTGCCAGGGCCGGTGAGGGTCTGTTACATGAAAGGATGCAACGTGCAGCCAGTCGGTTGACGATCCCAACGCTGCTGATCCGCGGTGAACTCAGTGATGTGGTCAGTGCCGAGGGCGCTGCTGATTTTTTACAGACCGTGCCCCACGCCGAGTTTGTCGAGGTTGAGGGGGCGGGCCATATGGTAGCCGGTGATGACAATGACGTGTTTGTCGATGCAGTTAAACGGTTTTTGGCGAAACTTTAATTTCGAAACTTTTAAAATCAGTTCAAAATCATAATATTGCGGGTTGTTGGGGAGCATTAATTCCCTAAATCCTGCTATAAAATAACCAACTTCAGGGTAGCCAGATATGCTTTTGCCGAGAGACTTTATTCGATCCACTGCCGTAGGTTTTGGCGATAAAACTGCCTTTGTAGATGGCGGTCTTCGTCGTAGCTTTGTCGAACTTGACCAGCGTTCGGATCGGCTCGCCAGCGCACTGCAGGCGATGGGCGTTGGCAAGGGTGACGTGGTGGCGATTCTTGCCCACGATATCGTTGAGGTGATCGAGCATTTTTACGCCTGTGCCAAGATTGGTGCCGTGCGAGTGGGTATTAACTGGCGCTATGCGGCCCGGGAGATGGTCCACCTGGTTAACGATTGTCAGCCCAAGGTGGTGATTATTCAGGATAGCTGTTTGCCGATTCTGGGTGATCATCTAGATGAATTTGCTGCAGGTCGGCAGCTGATTGGTCTGCGCGGTGATCATGGTCTGCCGCTTGATTTTGAAACCCTGGCCACGACTGAAATCGCCCCGCCGGTGTTGCCGCCGATTGCCGAAGATGACGACATCGCCATCAGTTATACCTCGGGTACCACCGGGTTGCCGAAAGGTGCGATCTGGAGCCAGCGCGGGGTGCGCGAGTGTCAGATTCATACCAACCTGCAAATTGGGTTAACGCCCGAAGATATATTTGTCTCGCCGGGCTCGACCGCCGGTGTTGGTATTGTTTTGAATACCTTTAACCTGGTTAATGGCATGACCATTGTGCTGCCGGGCGGGGATTTCGATGTTGAGCGCTTTTTGGGGCAAGTCAAACAGGAGAAAGCGACCTTTACCCTGTTGATGCCAACATTAATGCGGCGAGTACTTGACCTTTACAAAGGGGGTAATTACGACCTCTCTACCCTGCGGTTGGTTGCCTACGGTTCCGAGCCGACCCGCCCGGCGGTAATTCGTGAGTGGGCGGAGGTTTTTCCCAGCGAGATTATGCAGATCTACGGTCTTACCGAGGCGACCGGTGGTTGGCTCAGTTTTTTGCGTCATGAGGACCACCTACGCGGCTTTGCAGGCGAGCCGGAGCTGCTCACCTCCTGCGGCAAACCGGGGTTGCATGTTGAGTTATCCATCCGCGATGATCAGGGAAACCCGTTACCACCCGGCGAAGTCGGCGAACTATGGGCCCGCGGTGACGTGATTTTGAAAGGCTACCTGAACCTGCCGGAAGAGACCGCTAACACACTGACCGAAGATGGCTGGTTACGGTGTAACGATCTGGGTAAATATGACGAGGAGGGGTTTTTCTACCTCACCGATCGCAAGAGTTTCATGATTATCAGTGGTGCCTTCAACGTTTTTCCGGTGGTAGTTGAGAATGTACTGGCTGAGCATCCGGCTGTACACGAATGTGCCGTTGTTGGCGCCCCCCATCCGGAATGGGGTGAGGCCGTAATCGCGATTGTCAGCCAAAAACCGGGTCAGTCGGCGACCCCAGAGGAACTGATTGAGTATTGCCGTGACAAGGTGGCTAAGTGGGAAGTGCCCAAGTTCATCAAAATTGTCGATGAACTGCCAAAAGGTGGCACCCATAAAATCGCCAAACATGCACTCCGAGAAGGGTTTCGTAACGACCCATCCGAGTTGCCCTGGGCTGACCAGGCATAGCCGGTTTTTGGGGAGTACCTATTGTGAGTTACCAGAAAAGTCCGCTGCTTAGAGATCAGTTACGCCGTTGTGCGGTTGGCTATGGTGATAAGACGGCGTTCATCGAAGGTCAGCGACAGCGAACCTGGGCTGAAGTAGACCGCCGTACCGATGCGCTTGCTGCAGGTATGCAAAACCTGGGTATCGGCAAAGGTGATGTGGTCGCCATGCTCGCCAAAGATCACCTTGAAGTCATTGAGCTATGGTTCGCCTGTTTAAAAATCGGTGCGGTGCGGGTTGGTATTAACTGGCGCTACGCCCCGCGCGAAATGCTTCATCTGATACGCGATAGCAATGCCAGGCTGGTGTTTGTCGAAGCCGAATGTCGTCAGCTACTGGGTGATGGTTTTAATGAGTTGCAGCAGGAGTCTTGCCAGTTAGCCGGTTTTGGTGGGGATCATGGTCTGGAGATCGATTTTGATGAATTGATCGCGGCTGACCAAACGCCGACGTTGCCGGAACTCAGTGAAGACGATTTAAGTGCCATCAGTTACACCTCTGGCACTACCGGGTTGCCTAAAGGAGCAATCTGGACTCAACGCGGAGCGCGCGATGCGCTAATGCATAGCGTGCTGGAGATGGGGCTACGGCACGAAGATACCTATTTTGCTCCCTTCCCCATGGCCGGTGTGCCGATACTTAACGGCTCTCTCGGCCTGACTAACGGCCTCACTACCCTGATTCTGGAAGGTAGTTTCGATCCAGAAGGCGCTCTGCAACAGATGCAACTGCACCGTGCTACGGTGGCTATATTGGTGCCAACGATGATGCAGAGCATCATTGAGCGTTATCGCGCCGGTAGTTATGAACTCTCGCTACGGCTGCTTACCTACGGTTCGTCGCCGGCTACGCCACCGCTAATCCGCGACGCAATTGCAACCTTTGGTTGTGAAATTATGCAGTTGTATGGACTCACCGAATCCACCGCCGGCTGGTTGAGTTTTTTAAGGCATGCCGAGCATCTGCGCGGACTTGAGGAGCCAGAACTACTCACCTCCTGTGGCCGGCCGGCCATGCACGTTGATTTGCAGATACACACCCCCGAAGGCGAGCGGTTACCCGCAGGTGAGATCGGCGAAATTGTTGTGCGCAGCAGTACCAATATTCCCGGTTACCTGAATTTGCCGGAAGAAAATGCCGAGCTCTATAACGGTGACTGGCTGCGTACCAATGACCTGGGGCGGATGGATGAAGAGGGTTATCTCTACCTGACTGACCGGCGTAAGTTCATGATTATCAGCGGCGGCTATAACGTCTATCCGGTGGTGGTAGAGAATGTGTTGGCTGAACACCCGGCCGTGCGCGAGGTCGCCGTGGTCGGTATTCCTCATCCAAAGTGGGGTGAGGCAGTAGTCGCCATGGTGTCGATGCAAGTCGGTAAATCGGCAGATTTTCAGGAGCTGGCCGATTTTTGCCGGGAAAGAGTTGGTAAATGGGAAATCCCCAAACACGTCGTGTTTGTCGATGACCTGCCTAAAGGGGTTACCGGTAAAATAGCCAAGTTCGTTATCCGTGAATCGTTAAAAAACGACCCTGGTCAATTTCCCTGGCAATTTGATGTGGTTTGACTTGCTGAAACCAGCCTAAGAATGGTGCGCCCGAGAGGGTGTAGCCGAACAGAAATTGCGGCTGAGCAATTTCCGGCGGAACGCGCGAAAGCGGAGCTTGAGGGCTGGAAATCCTCGGAATCGATACTTGTTGCGAAGCAAAATGGCGCGCCCGAGAGGATTCGAACCTCTGACCCTCGGCTTCGGAGGCCGATACTCTATCCAGCTGAGCTACGGGCGCAATGTGTTTTGACAAAATTGCAGGGCGGCAAAGGATACCGGAATCGTAGCGGTCAGTCTATGTTGGCGCTACCGGAGCGGGTCGATTCCCGATATAATAATCCGTTACCTTTTTAGTTTTTTGTAAGCTGCCTGCGGCGGCCTTCTACCTGTATTTGAGGAATATTCGTGAGCGAACAACAAGATCCCTTTGTTAAGACCTTTGCACTGCTGATCTTTTTGATGAGTGTGTTAGCGGTTGGGCTAATTATCCTGGGGTCGGTGATCGCAAGCCTTACCGATTCTGGCCCAGATGTGATGGAAGTTGAGGCTGCTGCCAGTCGAATTGAGCCGGTGAGCAAAGTTGCTTTAACCGACGGAACGCTGTTTGTGTCCAGTAGTTTGGTGCCGCAGGCCCCGCCAGAAAAGGTAGAGCCTGAAGCTGAAGAGGCCTCTGCCGCAGTGGTAGTAGTGTTAGATGGTGAAGGCGTCTATAACACCGCTTGCGTCACCTGCCATGGCACTGGTTTGGCAGGAGCGCCAAAGTATGCTGACCAGGCCGACTGGGAGCCGCGTCTCGCTCAGGGTATCGATGTGCTTTATGAGCATTCGTTGACTGGCTTTCAGGCGATGCCTGCGAAGGGAGGTTTCATGCATCTTCCTGACGACCAGATCAGGCTAGCGGTTGACTATATGGTCGCCGCCACGGAGTAGGTCTTTAGCCCAAGTGTTTACGCACCAATAGCGGTTTTGTTCAACAGAAAAGGCGCCACTAAAAACATTTAGTGGCGCAACCGGTCAGCGGCAAGCCAGTTTAGGCAACTGTCTTTTTCATCACCAGGCAGGCATTGGTGCCGCCAAAGCCAAAGCTGTTAGACATAACGGTTTCGAGGGCTGCGTTATCTAGCCGTTCGCGGACTAGAGGTATGCCCGCTGCTGCTTCGTCAGGGGTGTCGATATTAGCCGAAGCGGTGATGAAATCATTTTTCAACATTAGTAAGCTATAGATCGCTTCGTTAACCCCAGCGGCGCCAAGCGCATGACCGGTTAGTGATTTTGTTGAGCTAATGGGTGGTATCTGGTCGTCGAACACTGACCGAATTGCTGCTAGTTCTTTGGTGTCACCCACCGGTGTGCTGGTGCCGTGTGCATTAATGTAGTCAATGGGGCTGTTGGTCGTTGCTAGCGCCTGTTGCATGCAGAGAATGGCTCCCTCGCCGGAGGGCTGCACCATGTCAAAACCGTCAGATGTGGCGCCGTAGCCGACCAGTTCGCCGTAGATTTTTGCCCCCCGGGCACGTGCGTGCTCCAGCTCTTCCATCACGACTATGCCGCCGCCGCCGGAAATGACAAAGCCATCTCGGTCCTGATCGAATGCACGGGATGCCTGGGTGGGGGTATCGTTATATTTACTGGAGAGGGCGCCCATGCCATCAAATAAAACTGACAAGGTCCAGTCGACTTCTTCGCCGCCGCCGGCAAACACCATGTCCTGTTTTCCCATCTGGATCAATTCGGCGGCGTGGCCCATGCAGTGGGCGCTAGTGGAACAGGCTGAGGTGATTGAGTAATTCACCCCACGAATTTTGTAGGCGGTGCTAAGACAGGCAGACACTGTACTGCCCATGGTTTTAGTAACCATATAAGGGCCAACGCGGCGAATGCCTTTTTCCCTGAGGGTGTCGATGGCCAACAAATTGTTTGCGGTCGATGCACCCCCTGACCCGGCCACCAGGCCAGTGCGGGTGTTAGAGACCTGCTCGGGATCAAGCCCGGCATCTTCGATTGCCTCGCGCATCGCCAGGTAGGCAAACGCAGCAGCGTCGCCCATAAAGCGATAGAGTTTTCGGTCGATCAATTCTGCCGCATTAATGCGGATGGGTCCATGGACACGGGACCTGAGTCCCTGCTGTTCGTAAACTTCACTGTATTCAATGCCGGACCGGCCCTCGCGAAGAGACTCGGTTACCTCGGCGGTACCGATGCCAATGCTAGAGTTGATTCCCAGGCCAGTGATTACCACCCGTCGATTCATTGTGTTCTTCCGCCTCAGTGTGGTTATTTAAAAAGACCGACCCGCAGACTAGCGGAGCTGTAGATTTCTTCACCATCTACGTCCATGCTGCCGTCGGCAAGTCCCATAATTAATTTACGAGTGATCAGTCGTTTAATATTAATTCGGTAGGTGACGAGTGTATTGTTTGGAGTCACTTCGCCGGAAAAGCCTATTTTTTCTGCCCCCAACGCCCGGCCTTTGCCCGGGTTTCCATGCCAGCCCAGGAAAAACCCAAGTAGTTGCCACATGGCGTCCAGTCCCAGACAGCCTGGCATTACCGGGTCTCCCTCAAAGTGGCAGCCAAAGAACCATAATTCGGGATTGATATCGAGTTCTGCCTGGATAAATCCTTTACCGTATTTCCCGCCGGTTTCGTTAATTTTGACGATTCGGTCAAACATCAACATTGGCGGCGATGGCAGTTGGGCATTTCCAGGGCCGAAAAGTTCGCCGCGGGCACAGCGTAATAGCTGTTCGTAGTCATAATGGTCAGGTTTGGTTGGCACGGCTGTTATCGCTATAGATTTTAAGGTGACATGGCCCCAGTATGGTCGATGCTGGAGGGTTTTTGCCGCATTATAGCCTAGCAAAACCGACTTCGTATTTGGTAGACCGCTAGTGATCTAAAAGGGCGATAATCAAGGTTTTAAAAATCCCTTTCGGCTCTATTTTAAAATGGTGAACATACGGCAATTATGAGAGATTTTTTTAGTAGCTGGTCCAAGCGTCACTTCTCTGACCCAGCGGTGATTGAGTTACTGCTGGTGTTGGGTGTTGGCTTTGCGATTGTGTTATTGGCCGGGGCGATGTTAGCCCCTGTTTTTGCGGCAATAGTCATTGCCTACATTCTCGAGGCCCTGGTTGGCTGGTTAACGAAACGCGGCTGTAGCCGGCTATGGGCAGCGATACTTATTTCAGGGCTGGCGTTTGGGTTGGTGCCGCTAATCTTGTTTGGGCTGTTGCCGGTATTGGTGGGCCAGTTAAAAGCGTTAGTACAGAATGCTCCCGAGATGCTAAGTCATGGGCGGCAAAGTTTGCTGGGTTTGCAGGCGGAGTATGCGGAGTTTATTTCTGTTGAGCAGCTAGATGCGATGGTCGGATCCGTGACCGTGCAGATTGCTCAGTGGGGCCAGACCGTGGTGAGTAATCCGCTCGCAACACTGGTCAATTTGATGACGGTGCTGGTCTACCTGGTGCTGGTGCCGTTTTTGGTGTTTTTCTTTTTAAAAGATAAACAGGTCATTACTGCATGGATAGCGCGTCAGTTGCCGGTGCAGCGGTCACTCGTGGTTAATGTCTGGCAAGAGATGGAGCGGCAGATGGGTAACTACTTGCGCGGTAAATTTGTTGAGATAGTGGTGGTCGGTGGCGTGACAGCGCTGATTTTCTCGATATTGGGCCTTCAATATGCGCTGTTGTTGGGGGTGTTGACGGGCCTGTCGGTAATTATCCCCTATGTGGGTGCGGTGGTTGTCACGTTGCCGGTGGCGATGGTGGGCTTTTCCCAGTGGGGGTGGAGTGGTGAGTTTGGTTATGTGATCCTTGCCTACGCGATTATCCAGGCCATCGATGGCAATGTACTGGTACCGCTACTGTTTTCCGAAGCGGTTAATCTTCACCCGGTGGCAATTATCGTTGCGGTGCTTTTCTTTGGCGGATTATGGGGAATCTGGGGAGTTTTCTTTGCGATTCCGCTGGCCACACTGGTGAAAACAGTACTGAATGCATGGCCAGGTTCTGGCGATGAGCGAATTGAAGAATCAACGGATGAGCAGAGCGCTACCGTATCAGCCTAAATTAAAAGGTTTTTGAGCGGCTTTTAAGCCTCGCCTGGGGTTTAATCAAGGCCTAGTTGCGCCCAGATGCCATCAACTTTTTCTATCACCATTGGATCCATGGTGATGGGATGCCCCCATTCTCGGTTCACTTCTCCAGCCCACTTATTAGTCGCATCAATACCTATTTTCGAACCCAGCCCAGCTATCGGCGAAGCGAAATCAAGATAATCAATCGGGGTTTGTTTGACGATAGTGCTGTCGCGGGCCGGATCCACGCGAGTCGCTAGTGCCCACACTACATCGTCCCAGCGACGCAGGTCGATATCGGCATCCACTACGATAATCGCTTTGGTGTACATGAATTGACGCAACACTGACCAGATGCCAAACATTATCCGTTTGGCATGCCCTGGGTATTGCTTGTTGATACTCACCAGAGCCATGCGGTATGAGCAGGCTTCAGTCGGTAAATAGAAATCGACAATTTCTGGAAATTGTTTCTTTAGTAGTGGGGTGTAGAGCTCGTTTAGCGCGAGCCCAAGAATAGCCGGTTCATCCGGAGGTCTGCCGGTGTGGGTGGAGTGATAAATCGCTTGATGGCGGTGGTAAAGCTTGTCCACCGTGAATACCGGAAAAGTCTCTACCTCGTTGTAATAGCCCGTGTGGTCACCAAAAGGGCCTTCTGGAGCGGTATCGTGGGGGTGAATATGACCTTCCAGTACCCATTCAGACTCAGTGGGAACGCGTAGTTGCGCGGCGCCTAACGGGGTTAACCGGGTACGAGCCTCGCGTAACAAGCCGGCAAAATGAAACTCGCCGAGGTTGTCTGGAATGGGCATTACCGAAGCCAACATGCTCGCGGGGTCGGCACCGATTGCAACAGTAACCGGGAATGGTTTTTCGGGATGCTGAGCCTGCCAGGCTTGATAATCCAGCGCGCCGCCGCGGTGGGCGAGCCAGCGCATGATCAGTCGATTCGGGCCGATCTGCTGCATTCGATAAATGCCGACGTTTTGTCGTCGATGGTGTGGTCCACGGGTGATGACCATTGCCCAGGTGACCAGAGGTGCGGCATCTTCTGGCCAGCAGGTTTGTATCGGCATGCAGGCAAGGTCCACGGCCGAGCCGGTCTGGCAGTTCTCCATAAAGGGGGCGCGTTTTTCGATTTTTGGCCGCAGGGATAGAGCGCGACGATAGGCTGGCCATTTGTCTCTTAATTGTTGAAGGCTGTTCGGCGGTTGCGGTTCGCGCAGCTCCGCAAGCCAGCCACCAAGTTCACTAAGCTGATCGGTTGAGTCGAGCCCTAGCCCCCAGGCGACCCGTTGTTCGGTGCCAAATAGATTGGTTAACAATGAATGGTTAGCACCGACCGGGTTGTTGAATAGCAGCGCTGGGCCTTGTCTGCGCAATACTCGATCGCTGATCTCGGTTGCTTCCAGGCGTGGATCTACCGGCGTTGTGATCTGTTTAAGTTGCTGTTTTTGTTCCAGTAGGGTGATGAACCCTCGCAGGCTGTGAATAGCTTGGCTCATGGCTGGGGACCCCCCAGAAGATCCAGGAAAATGCCAGCGAATATCAGTGCGCCCCACCAGTTGTTGCGTAGAAACGCCTGCAAACAGCGTTGACGGTCACGATCTTTGATTAGCCGCTGAAAGTAGATTGATAGCCCTGCCGCACCGGTCAGGAATAGATAAAAGAGTCCATTCAGTCCGCTATCAGGGTGGAGCCCGACCAGCAGCAGCGTGACTAGTGCACTGACCTGTAAAATTGCGACTGCGCGGCAGTCATCCTGGCCAAATAAAATAGCTGTTGAACGCACGCCGATGGTCAGATCGTCTGCCCTGTCGACCATTGCATATTGAGTGTCGTAGGCGACAGTCCAGAAAATATTGGCCAGTAATAGTAGCCAGGCAATGGCGGGGACGGTTCCCTGAACCGCAGCAAAGGCCATCGGAATTCCCCAGCCGAAAGCAACCCCGAGATAGGCCTGAGGCAAATAAGTAAATCGTTTGAATAATGGATAGGTGGCCGCTAGTGCTGCGGCGATGATGGCAAGTTGAATGGTTAAACGGTTGAGCTGCAGCACTAGTAGCAGACTTATCAGCGATAAAACTGCGGCGACCCAAAGGGCATGGGATGGTGGTATCCGACCCTGGGCGATGGGCCGATTAGCGGTGCGCTCAACCGCACCATCAATGTCACGATCAAAGTAGTCGTTAATCGCGCAACCGGCACTACGCATTAATACCACTCCCGCAGTAAAAATAAGTGCAATTTTTGGTTGGGGTAGCCCCTGCGCTGCCAGCAATAACGCCCACCAGGTTGGCCAAAGCAATAGCAGCAGCCCAATCGGCTTATTCAGCCGCGTGAGCTGTAGATAATCTCGAAAGGTCGCTCGTACAGGTTGGCTAGTGGATACAGACATGTTTAGGGCGTCTGGTTAGACAAAATGGGGTGAGCCGATTCTAACAGTTGAGCGTCGTCAGGGTAGGTCGTGTGGAGTGTAGAGGTTAGACCTTGATGTAGTTGTCGGCCCCTTTTAGCCAACGCTGAATCAGCAGGTCGATGCTCGATTGGTGATGTTTTTCGAGGGTTTTGGCGAGCTGTTGTACCTGACTAAACAGGTCGCTATCGCGGGTAATATCAGCAATGCGTAGTTGCAGGTCGCCGGTTTGGCGAGTGCCGAGTAACTCGCCGGGGCCGCGCAGCTGCAGGTCGCGTCGGGCAATTTCAAAGCCATCCTGGGTTTCACGAATCGTTGCCAGGCGGGATTTGGCAGCGTTGGAAAGTCCTCTGGAGTAGAGCAACAGGCAGGAACTGGCGGTGCTGCCACGGCCTACCCGGCCACGCAGTTGGTGTAGCTGAGCAAGCCCGAGGCGTTCACTATTTTCGATAATCATCAGACTGGCGTTGGGCACATCCACGCCGACCTCGATCACCGTTGTTGCCACCAGCAGGTCAATTTTTCCTGTACTGAACTCAGCCATCACCGCTTCTTTTTGCTGTGCGGACATGCGCCCGTGTATCAGGCCCGTGGTTAAATGGGGCAGGGCGGCTTGTAGCGCGTCTCGGGTTGTGGATGCAGCTTGCAGCTGTAGCAGGTCTGATTCGTCAATCAGCGGGCAGACCCAGTAAGCCTGCCGGCCCTGGCCGCAAGCTGTTGCGATCCGTTCGATAACTTTATCGCGGCGGCTTTCGGGCAGTACAGCGGTGTTTATTGATTGTCGTCCCGGTGGTAGCTCGTCGATAACGGAGGTCTCCACGTCAGCGTAGAAAGTCATGGCCAGGGAGCGCGGGATCGGGGTTGCGGTCATAACCAGTTGGTGGGGGAGTTTGCCCTTGTCTCGGCCTTTTTCACGTAGGGAAAGGCGTTGGTGGACGCCGAAACGGTGCTGTTCGTCAACAATCACCAGGCCGAGTTGATGAAATTCGACCTCTTCCTGAAACAGAGCATGAGTGCCGATAATGACGGCAGCTTCTCCGCTTGCGATACGCCGCAGGCGCGATGCTCTGGTTGTGCCTTTGTGGCGACCGGTGAGCCAGTCAACTGAAACCCCAAGGTCGCTCAACCAGCCAGAAAAAGTCTTCAAGTGCTGCTCGGCGAGCAACTCAGTGGGCGCCATCAGGGCGGTTTGCATACCCGCTTTAGCAGTTCGCAACGCTGCTGCTGCTGCGACAAGAGTTTTGCCGGAGCCAACATCGCCTTGCAGTAACCGTAGCATCGGGTAAGGGTTCGCCAGGTCATGATTGATTTCAGCGATCACCCGGTTCTGGGCATCGGTGGGTTTGAACGGCAAACCATGTAGAAATCGTTCTTGCCACCGGCTGGCGGCGATTGGGGTAGCAGCTTCGTCGGTTCGCTGGCGCCTGCGGCGCAGCAGGCTTAGATGGTAGGCGAGTAGTTCTTCCATTGCGAGGCGTTGACGCGCCGGGTGGTTGCCGTCGACCAGTTCACTTAGCGAGTCTTCGGGACTGGGTCGATGCAGTGTTTGCAGAGCCGACGTCAGCGAGGGTAATTGCCACTGTGCAAGGACCTGTGTGGGCAGTAGCTCCTCTACCTGGGGTAGGTATTGCTCCAACACCTGGTCGGTGAGCTTGCGTAGGGTGCGTTGTTGAATGCCTTCGGTGGCCGGGTAAATGGGTGTTAGTCGGTCAGACAGGGTGGCTGAGGCCCGCTCGTCATTTATTAATGTGTATTCGGGATGAATTATTTCCAGGGTGGTAGCACCCCGCCGAGGGTCGCCGAAGCAGATCAGCTGTTGGCCTGGAGTAAATTGTTTCTGTTGATGCCTGGAGAAATGGAAAAATCGCAGGGTAAGCGTGCCAGTGCCATCGAACACCCTCACTAGCAGGGTGCGGCGGCGCCGAAAGATGACGTCCGCCATCTCTACGGTGACCTGTATCTGTGCTGCTGTGCCTGGCTGCATGGCGCCGACGGGGGTGATGCGGGTGCGGTCTTCATACCGTAGGGGCAGGTG
>Ga0164313_10000725_pt1 | contig 27517 bp, 19 predicted proteins | sample GuaBasSedimGuay4_FD_113735 | JGI IMG/M metagenome (GOLD analysis project Ga0164313, IMG submission 113735) | Subseafloor sediment microbial communities from Guaymas Basin, Gulf of California, Mexico - Guay4, Core 4569-4, 0-3 cm | ecosystem: Environmental > Aquatic > Marine > Hydrothermal vents... | reverse complement strand
GCCGGTGCCGGTCTCGCCGCGTACCAGCACCGGTATGGGCAGAGGCGCGACCCTGGCGACTGCGTTGTAGACCTCGACGATGGAGGGGTCGTTGCCGATGATCATCGAATCCGGCCCACGCTCTACCGGCAAGGCGGATGGGGCGGGGCTGCGAAGGGCGGCCCGCACCCGTTCGACCAGGGCATCAATCTCGAACGGTTTGGCGAGGTAATCGAAGACTCCGAGGCGGCGTGCGGAGGCCGCGGTCTCTACGGTGCCGTGAGCTGTGACCAGGATGACGCGGGCGGCCGGGCACACGCGGTGGCAGCGCTCGAGGAGTTCGAGACCGGTGCCGTCGCCGAGGTAGATGTCGGTCACCATGAGGTCGAAGGCGCCGGGCGTGATGAGTTCGAGCGCGGCGGTCGAGGAGGCGGCGGTTTCCACCTCATATCCTTCTTTACTCAGGGCGAGGGCCATGAGCTCTCGCATCGCGGTGTCGTCATCGACGACCAGGATCTTGTTCGCCGCCATCTCTTCAGTCCTCTCCGGCCGCCGGCAGCTCGACCGTGAAGGTGCTGCCTGCGCCCGTCTCACTCTCGATATCTATGCATCCTCCGTGCCACGTTGCGATCTCATCGACCAGTGCCAGGCCGAGGCCGGAGCCGGACTCGGCGGCGCCGGCGATTCTGTAGAAACGCTCGGTCAGCCGGGGAATTTCGTCCGCTGCAATTCCCGGTCCGTGGTCACTGACTGCAAAGACGATCCGGCCGTCTTTCACCCGGACGACGACCTCGATCGTATCGCCGTCGATCGAGTATTTGATCGCGTTTCCGACCAGGTTGTCGACCACCCGCTCGAGTAGCGGCGGGACGCCGCGGACGCGGCAGCGGTCGGCGACCGACGGCGCGATGGACTGCCCCCTGGCCTCGGCGGCCGCGGCCAGAATCTCGAGCCGGCCGCGGACCAGCGCTCCGAAATCGACGATCTCGGCTTCCCCCTCCCAGTGACCGGCGCCGATCCTTTCGAGGTCGAGAAAGACCGTGACCATCTCCTGCAGACGCGCTGCCTCGCTGCGGATCAAGGATGCCACCCGCCGCTGCTCGTCCCCCGTGAGCTCGTACCGTTCCAGGGTCTCGCCGAAGCCTGAGATCGAGGCCAGCGGTGTCTTGAGTTCGTGCGAGACCAGCCGCTGCATCTCTCGCCGGCGTCGCTCGAGCTCGTGCTCCGCCGTGACGTCACGGATGATGGCGAGCAGACCGCCCTCGAGCGGGCTGGTTTGCAGGGAAAGCTCGCGTCCCGTTCGCCGCAGAGTGCCCTCACCGGTGGCCGGGTCGAGGACGGCCTCGATCTCTCCCAGTCGCGGTAGGCCGCCCCACAGCTTCTCGGCTGCCGGGTTGACCTCGAGCAGCTTGCCGTCGGCGCCCCACAGCGCCACGCCCTCCGCCATTCCGGCAAGCAGAGCGCGGCGAGTGGCGTCCTCCCGGAGCACAACCTCCTGGAGACGCTGCAACGCCTCGAGACGGCGGCTCGCCGTCTGCGGCACTCGGTCGTCGGTGGATCGCGCGCCGATGTGCTCGAGGAGCGAATGCAGCAGGCGGCCGCTCTCGCGGTGCGCTGTCCGGGACTCGACAGCCTCGCGCAGCAGGGCTGAGACCACGACGACCGTCATCAGGGTGGCCAGCGGCACTAGGATGAGACCCAAGGGCAGCGCGACAACCGCGATCACGCCGAGCCCGGCGACGAGGATGGAGAAGCGCCCGAGATCAAAGGTCCCGCGGCGGCGGCGAAGCGCCTGCACTGCGAGGGCGAGCACGAAGGCGGCAACCGCGGTCCAGCCGCTGCCCGGGCGATGGATCAGTCGGTTGGAGAGAACGGACGCCGCGGCTGAAGCGTGGGCCAAGACTCCGGGGACAGGCGCGTGCCGGGGGCCGGTTGGCACCACGAACTGGTCCCCAGCCCCGGTGGCGGAGACGCCGACGAATACGATGCGATCTCGGATCGTGTTTTCAGACAGCTCTCCATCGAGGACCGCGGAGACCGAGAACCTCGGGATATCCTGCGGCGGTGGTCGGAACTCGGGACGAACCTCGACGCCGGCCGGGACCGGGATCTGCGGCCGTAGCAAGCGAGCGGCAGCCAGCGAAAGGGCGGGCAGGGACAGGCCGCCGGCCTGTTTGGTGGCGGCGATGGTGCGCACCACCCCGTCGGGCCCGACCTCGCCATAGACATGGGCGGCGGCATCCGCGCCTCCAAGGACCTCGAGGGGCAGCAGCCACGTGTCGCCGTCGCCCAGCGCCGCCCCGAGGACGTGGGGGATCTCGGCCAGGGCGTCTGCAAGGGCGAGATCACCGGCTGCCTCGGCGGGTTCGGACAGGATGAGATCGAAGATGACGGCACAGGCGCCCAGATTGTCGACACTTGTTACCAGGCGGGCGAGGAGGTCGCGGGGCCAGGGAAGGGCGCCGCGTTGGGCGACAGCGTTGTCGTCTATGAGGATCGCCACGATCGGCGGCTCGGGCCGGGACCGGAGGCTCGGCGTCCGCAGCAATAAATCGCCGGTGCTGCGTTCAACCGCCGGCAGCCAGCCGGTCAGCCACATGGCCGCGACAACCGCCATCGCGGACAAGGCGAGAACCACCTCGGAACCCATTGTTCTGGGGTCGAACGTGCTTTTGACCAACATCACAGCTCATGCTAACCCGGTCTCCCAAATAACTCCCTCAATCCAAAGCCTCTATTCTCTGTTAGATGGGTTGAGCGAGCCGCGAAGCGGCGACAGACATTCGGGTGATGATGGCTGCGGCTGACGCCGCAGCCGCAGTCTGTCGCCCCCTTTCGGGGGCTTCTGGGTGTTGTGACGCCTGGTCCCTGGGGCTCACGCCCCAGGCTATGAGTCTGTCGCGCCTTCGGCGCTGGCCTGCGATTCTCACAGGGTTTCGTGGCTAGCCCGCCGGATTATCTTCGATGAGGAAACCTGCTCTGCCATGAGGGACAAGGAGTATGGTGAGAACCTGGCGCAATACCGCCCGCATCGCCGTTGTTCGTCAGATTGAGATCTGTGGGCGCAGGAGGTCGAGATGACGAACGAATTTGAAGAAGTGCTCCGGTGATCGGAGGGAAGCGATCATGAGGATTGCTGCGGTCGGTTCGGCGCTGCCGGATCACTTCTACGATCAGGAGACGCTGTTGGCGGCGTTTCGCGAGCAGTGGGCCGAGCGCTACTACAATCTCGGTCGGCTCGAGAAGATTCACCGCAACGTGCTGGTCGGCGGGCGCCATCTCGCGCTGCCACTGGAGGAATACTCCAAGATCGAGACCTGGGGCGATGCCAACGACCACTGGATCCGGGTCGCGGAGGAGCTCGGCGGCAAGGCCGTGTTGACGGCTCTCGATCGCGCCGGGCTCGGCGTCGACGAGGTCGATACCTTCTATTTCACAACCGTGACCGGAATTGCCACGCCGTCGATCGACGCCCGCCTGATGAACCGGTTGTCGCTGCCGTCCCGGGTGAAGCGGGTGCCGATATTCGGCCTCGGATGTCTGGCGGGGGCGGCGGGAATCGCCCGTGCCGCTGACTATTTACTCGGTCACCCGAGCGAGGTGGCTGTGCTGTTGTCGGTGGAGCTGTGCTCTTTGACCCTGCAACGGGACGATCTGTCGGTGGAAAACCTCATCGGTTCGGGGCTCTTCGGCGACGGCGCCGCGGCCGCGGTCCTGGTGGGAGAACAACGCCCGTCGCAGGGTCCGAAGGTCGTCGACAGCCGTTCCTCCTTCTACCCCGACACCGAGCGGGTGATGGGCTGGGACGTGTCGGAGAGGGGCTTCAAGATCGTGCTCTCGGCCGAGGTGCCGGAGATGGTTCGCCGCTATCTGCGGCGGGACGTGGACGCCTTCCTCTCCGAGCACGGGCTGGTCAGGGACGACATCGCGGCCTGGATCTCGCACCCGGGCGGGCCGAGGGTGCTCGAGGCGATGCAGGATGCGTTGGAGCTGCCGGAAGACGCCCTCGAGGGCGCGTGGCGAACCTTGCGCGAGGTCGGCAACCTGTCGTCGACCTCGGTGTTGTTGGTGTTGGAGGGCGCGCTCGGGTCGCCGCCTCCACCGGGCAGCTGGGGTTTGATGTCGGCCATGGGCCCCGGCTTCTGCTCCGAGCTGGTGCTCCTGAAGTGGGAGGACGAATGAGCGAGACCGTGCTCGGCATCGACTCGCGGATCGCCTACACGGTGCTGGTCGCGGTCATCGCGGCCCAACGCGTGTGGGAGCTCGGTGTCTCAAAACGCCATCTCCGTGTGCTCGAGGGTCACGGTGCGATCGAGGTTGGGGCCGGCCACTATCCGTGGATGGTTGCTCTGCACAGCACCTTTCTCCTGTCGTGCGTGGCCGAGGTCTGGCTCCTCGATCGTCCGTGGCGTCCCCTGGTTGCGACGGCCGCGATGCTCGTCCTGGTTGCGGCGATCGCCCTTCGTTGGTGGACCCTCGCGACTCTCGGCGAGCGCTGGACCACTCGTGTTCTCGTGGTCCCGGGTGAAGAGCTTGTGACCTCGGGACCGTACCGCTGGCTGCGCCACCCCAATTACCTGGTGGTCGTGATGGAGATTGCCGCAATTCCGCTGGTGCACTGTGCCTGGCTGACGGCGGGAGTATTCAGCATTGCCAATCTCGTTCTGCTCAAGGAGCGAATCCGGGTCGAGGACGGGGCGCTGAGCCGGCTCGCAGCCGGGGGGCTGGAGTGAGTGTTATCGACGGTATCACCGAGGTTGCGCGGGCCCACCTTGGGTGGGATGGGGAACTACGGCCGGAAATGCGCCTGGTGGAGGATCTCGAGCTCGATTCACTCAAGCGCCTGACCCTCGCCCTCGAGGTCGAAAACCACTTTCAGATCTGTCTTGACGAAGAGGCGGCGATCCTGACTGTCGGTGATCTGGTGGAGATCATCCAGGAGCGGCTTGATGAGTGATGGTACGACGCTCAACGGGCTACTCGAGCTGGCGTCGGCGTCGGCGGAGGGGGGATTGAGGATCCTCGACCGCCGCGAACGCTGCCAAATGTTGCCTTGGTCGGAGGTCCACGAACGGGCACGATCGGTTGCCGGCCGGCTGCGCGAGGGTGGGGTCCTGCCGGGCCAGCGGGTAGCGCTCGTCTACCCGACCAGTGCGGGCTTCTTTGACGCATTTTTCGGCACTCTCCTTGCCGGTGGGGTACCGGTCCCGCTCTACCCTCCGGTGCGCCTCGGACGGCTTGACGAGTACCACCAACGAACGGCGGCGATGCTACGGGCGGTGGATGCCCGGCTGGTGCTGGCCGACAAGCGAGTTCGTCGGCTTCTCGGTCCGGCAGTCGAGGCCGCGCGGCCGGCGCTCGGATGCCGAACCGTTGAAGAGCTTCCGCCGGCCGCACCAGGCGCGATACCGGTGGGGGAGGGTGACCTCGCTCTCGTTCAGTTCTCGTCGGGCACGACGGTCGAGCCCAAGCCGGTCGCTCTCAGCCACCGCGCGGTCGTGGCCCAGACGGTGCGTCTCAACGGTTTTTGGCCGGACTCGGGCGGCGTCATCCACAGCGGCGCCAGCTGGTTGCCGCTGTACCACGACATGGGCCTGATCGGCTGTGTATTCCCGGCGCTCGAACGATGCGCGGAGTTGACCCTCATTCCGCCCGAGCTCTTCGTCGCCCGGCCCGCGGTGTGGTTGCGAACTATCTCGCGCTACCGAGCGACGGTCTCGCCGGCGCCAAACTTCGCCTATGGGTTGTGTGCCGATCGAATCCGCGATGAGGAACTCGAAGGCGTCGATTTGTCGTCCTGGCGAGTCGCCCTCAACGGGGCCGAGCCGGTGGCGGCCGAGGTGCTGCGACGGTTTCAGCGACGCTTCGCGGCCTGGGGTTTTCGCTCCGAGGCGCTGACCCCGGTCTACGGGCTGTCGGAAGCTTCGCTCGCGGTAACCTTCTCGCAGATCGATCGACCCTTCACGAGCCGTCGCTTCGATCGGCAAACTCTGGCTGAGAATGCCGAGGCGATCGATGATCCGCCCGGTGTGGAGATTGTGTCAGTTGGTCGGCCGTTGCCGGACTTCGAGGTGCAGGTTGTCGATCGCGAGCGTCGTGAGCTCCCCGAGCGACAGGTCGGCCGTGTTCTGGTTCGTGGCCCATCGCTGATGGAGGGTTATCTGGGGCTTCAACGGGCGACCGCTCGGGTCATGATGGCGGGCTGGCTCGACACCGGCGATCTCGGCTTTTTCGCCGACGGTGATCTCTACCTCACCGGCCGCGCCAAGGACGTCCTGATCTTGCGCGGCCTCAACCATTCGCCGGTCGAGGTGGAGCACGCAGTCGACACGGTGGCCGGGGTGCGAACGGGTTGCGCCGCAGCTGCGTCGTTCATGCCTGAGGCCGCGGACCGCGAGCAGTTGGTCGTGATGGTGGAGACCGGCAAGGGTGTATCCACGAGTCAGTACCCGCGAATAGCCGAAGAAGTGTCGCGGGCGGTGTTGGTTGCGACCGGACTCGAACCGGACCGCGTCGAGGTCCTGGAACCCGGCACTCTTCCCCGTACCTCGTCCGGGAAGATCCGCCGTCGCGAAGCACTCGAGCGCTGGCGAGCCGGCGCGCTCACAGCGCCCGCCGCGGCGACCCCGATTCGTCTCGTCGGCGCCGCCCTGCGGTCGTCGCTGGCGATGGCGCGGGCCGAGCGTCGGAGGGGTCATGGTTAACGTCGTAATCGCGGGAGGAGGCCCGGCGGGGCTGGCCACCGCCATTTCGGCCCGTCTTGAGGGCTTCGAGGTCACTGTCCTCGACGGAGCCCGGCCGCCCATCGACAAAGCCTGCGGCGAGGGTCTGATGCCGGACGGGGTTTCGGTGCTGGAAAGCCTCGGAGTGGACCTGCAAGAGGTAAATTCGCATCCGTTTCGCGGCATCCGCTACCTCGACGGTCACCTGTCGGCTGAAGGGGTGTTCCCCGGCGCTTTCGGCCCAGTCCGCATTTCTCACCAGCTTCCAGCTACGGCCGTCGATGCACCGCACCCGGCTGGGTTTTCTCGCATCGGGGTGCTCGACGTACTGTCAAGTACGACTCCGCGCCCCTCAGGTCGAAAACCCAGCCGGGCGCAGCACCTCGTCGCCCTCGCTACGAAACCCGGTGAGAATTGCGGACTGGGTATCCGCCGCACCGAGCTGCACCGGGCCCTCCGGTGTCGCGCCGAAGGGCTCGGAGTGGACCTGCGCTGGGGAATGCGGGTGCATGGTGTTACCGCCGAAGGCTTCGAAACCGAGCACGGTGTCGTTCGCGGACGGTGGTTGGTCGGTGCCGACGGGCGCGCCTCGCGAGTCCGCAGGTGGTCGAGTCTCGATGGCCGCCGGGCCCGTCATCGGCGGTTCGGCGTGCGCCGCCACTTCGAGCTCGAGCCGTGGTCCGATCTGGTCGAGGTCCATTGGGCCGACGGCCGTGAGGCCTACGTGACGCCGGTGGGCAAGCGTCTCGTCGGGGTGGCGCTCTTGTGGTCCGGCGCCACCGCCACCTTCGATGATCTCCTCGCGAGCTTCCCGAACCTTCGGCAGCGTCTCGAGAATACACCTGTCGCTTCGAAGGACCGTGGCGCGGGGCCCCTCGAACAGAGGTGCCGGGCGGTGATCAACGGCAACCTCGCCCTGGTCGGAGATGCCTCCGGCTACCTCGACGCCATCACCGGCGAGGGGCTCGCGCTTTCGTTTCGTCAGGCTGTGGCCCTTGTCGAGGCGATGGCCGCAGGTGATCTCGAACGCTATGTCGCCGCCCACCGCCGCATCGTTCGCTACCCCAATCGGATTACCCGCCTCCTGCTGTTGATCGAACGGCACCCGCGGCTACGGCGCCGAGTAATGCGGTCGCTCGCAGCCGACCCGAAACTGATGTCACGCTTCCTGGCCCTGAAGATGCGGGTCGAGGGGCCTCGTGTTCTTGGGTCAGGTGGGTTGCTGCCGCTAGCAGCCGCGGCGCTTCGCGGCTCGCCAAGGATGCGGGCGGAACTCTGAAGGTGGGCTACGGGTCGGCTCGATCCATGGGCCCGGCGTGGCTCTGGGGCTCGGCTTTCGAATGCCCGCGGATACGGCTACACTGGCGGGAGATTCGAGCAAGGGGGAACGGATGAGCGCTCTGGCAGAGTGCAAACTCGATGTCACGGTACTGATCCTCGGCGGCGGGCGTGGCCAGCGCCTCGCCCCATTGACCCTCCGGCGCAGCAAGCCGGCGGTACCGGTGGCCGCCAAGTACCGGTTGATCGATATCCCGATCTCGAATGCCATCAACTCGGGCATGGAGCGCATGTACGTGCTCACCCAGTTCAACTCGGTGTCACTCCACCGCCACATTGGACGCACCTACCGGTTTGACGCGTTCTCCAGGGGCTACGTTCAGATTCTCGCAGCCCAGCAGACCCCAACCTTGCAGACCTGGTTCCAGGGCACCGCCGATGCGGTGCGCCACAATCTGCATGTCTTCAGACAGCTTCGCGGTGACCACGTCTTGATCCTCGCCGGCGACCACATGTACCGCATGGACTTCCGCCAGCTCCTCCGCGACCACGTCGAGCACGAGGCCGACATCACCATTGCAGTTAAGCCCTGTTCGGAAGAGGAGATCGCCGGGTTTGGAGCCGCCCGTGTCGATGCGACGGGGCGGATCATCGAGTTTCGCGAGAAACCGGCGACGCCGGAAGCACGTTCGGGCATGGAGGTCGCGCCGAGTCTGCTCGAGGCGAAGAGAGTCTCCGCAGACCAGCCCTACATCGCGTCGATGGGCATCTATATCTTCCGAAAAGAGGCGCTCATCGAAGCGCTGGACAACGACCTCGTCGATTTCGGCGGTGACATCATCCCGGCCGAGGTCTCGCGGAGAAAGGTGCAGGCGCACTTCTTCAAGGGCTACTGGCGGGACATCGGGACCATCCGCGCCTTCTTCGACGCCCACATGGACCTGGTGCAGCCGGACCCGGAGTTCACCTTCCACGATCCGGCGTGGCCCATTTACACCCGACCTCGCTACCTGCCCGGTGCGCGGCTGCACGGATGCCGCTTCGACCGGGTGCTGCTTGGCGACGGCTCGCGGGTGGAGGACACGGTGGCTGAGGAGGCGGTGATTGGGCTTCGGGCGCAGATCCGCGGCTCAACGATCCGCCGAACCCTCATCATGGGCGTGGACTCGCATTTCCCGGAACCGAAGCCTGGCGATCCCCCGGTAGGGATTGGCGAGGGCAGCGAGATCTCCAATGCCATCATCGACAAGAACGCGCGCATCGGGCGCAGCGTCCGGATCTGCAACGAGCGGGGGGTGCAGGAGGCGGACGGCGACGGCTGGGCCATTCGCGACGGCATCGTCGTGGTCGAGAAAAACGGTGTCGTGCCCGACGGCACGGTCATTTGAGGCATGGGGCCTGGGGCTTGAGGCATGACAGGTGGAAGGTGAGGGAGTCAGGAGGTGAGGAAGTGAGGGGTGAGGCCCCTAACCTCCTAACTCCCTAACCCAAGGCCCTAGCCCGGACTTCTCACGACGCGACGTGGTGAGAAATGCAGGCTAGAGGTCGAGATTTCGTTCTGTTTGTCTCGTCAACTGCTTGAATAGTTGCTCAGATATTGTTTTAAATCATTGCTTGTAAAGGGATTTAGTAGCGACCATACTGAATGGGTTCGAAGGGAGGATGTCGCGTGAGCAAACGCATGTTGATTCTGATGGTGGTCTTCGTGTGGAGCGTGTTCCCTGCGGGCGCAACGGAGCCCGAAAGCGTGACGGCACGGGTTGAATCCATTCAGTTGGCGGCGGTTGCCTCGTCGCCGGCGCTGCAGGCGCGACTGCACGAGGCGGCTTTCAAGGGGGCGGAAGCGAGGTCCGAGGCCGCGGCCATCAACCCCTACGTTGAGTGGCAGAGCGAAGGATTGGGCTCGGACCGCACCCTCAATGCCCAGGACAGCCTGCGCGTTGGCACGCCGTTCAATTTCTTTGGTCAGATGGGACCGGCCCGCGACCTCGCGCGAACCACCGAGGAAGGTCTGGTGGTGATCCAACGTGCGGCCGTATGGTCCACGGCGGTCGAGGCCACTCGACGTTGGCTCGATCTCGCGGCCGCGATGGAGCGGCTGCAAGTGCGGAAGGCTCGGCTCGAACGTCTCGATACAGCGCTGGCCCTTCTCGAGGCCCGCCATCAGCTGGGTGAGGTGGCAGGCACAGAGGTGGCTCAGCTCGACCTCGAGCACACCGATGCGGCGTCGCTGGTGGCGGCGGCGCACGCCCAGGTGGAGGGATTTCGACAGGCGGTCGCCGAGCTCTGTGGCGCCGGGTATTCGGATCCACGTTTAGGCGATCTCAAGGCCCTTGCCGCGGCGACGCGATCCCCCGATTCGAGTGAAATCTACCACGAGGCGCTGGCAATAGGCGTACCGATGCAAGACGCCAATACCGAGGCCGATATCGAGAAATCAAGGGCGCGGATGGCGGCGGCCGCTGCGTGGGGTCGACCGTTGATAGAGGCGGAGTGGGAGCACTTTCCGGATATCGGTCCCATTCAGGGTTATGACGCCTGGGGATTCCGAATAGCGGTGCCCTTGCCACTGGGGAGTGCCGGCGCCCGGCAGAGGGCCGCGGCGCGAGAGCGTGAAGCATTTGCGATGGCGTCCAGACAATCCGCCGCACGCGCGTCGCTGAGCCGCGCCCGGGCAGCACTGGCAGTGGCCGAAGGCGCCGATGCGCGTCTCATCACGGTCGCCTCGGCCGTGAGGGACCTGCCCCGTATCGAAGAATCCCTGTTCGCACAGTTCCGTTTGGGGGCACTGACCTATCTGGAGTACGTGTACGGCATGGTGCGCCACGATGATCTGCTGTTAACGGCCATCGATGCCCATGCTGACCTGTTGCTTGCACGGTTGCAGCTGAGCTACCAGCTGAACGACCCGTCGGTCTTTCCGACCGCGGCCATTTCGACCGGGGAGGACTCATGATTCGGTACTCAGCCTACATTTTCTTGATGATTGTACAGACCGTCGGTGCTGCCGACGTCGTGCGTTTGTCCGCCGAACAGCGTGCTCGGGCCGGGATCGAGGTGGCGGAGGTGACGGAAGCGGACTTCAGCAGCCGGTTGCAGGCCGTGGGCATGGTGGTGAGGTCTCCGGGCTCGACCCTGACCCTCAAGACCATCGCCGGAGGCCGGGTGGAGTCCCTCGAGGTGGCGCCTGGCGATAGGGTCGTTCGCGGCCAACCGGTGGTGTTGCTCCACTCCCACGAACTGCTGACCATGCAGAGCGACACTCTGATGGCGCTGGACCGGGTCAAGCTGACCGAGCAGCGGCTCGAAGCCGGCAAGGAGCTGCTGGCGATCGACGGGATCAGCAGGATCGAACTCGAGCGCCGCGAGCAGGAGGCCCTGTCTGCCCGGCTCCGCTACAGCACGTTGCGCGAGGAGCTCCTCGATCACGGCGTTCCCGAGCAAACCCTCGAACGGGTCCTCCAGGGAAAGCGGCTCGATCCCCATCTTCCCGTAACCTCGCCGGTGGACGGCGTCGTGCTCGAGGTTCACGTGCAGGAGCAGGAGTGGGTGCAGCCGTATGCGCCGTTGTTGGTGGTAGGAGACCCGGCGCGGATCGAGCTCGAGCTACAGCTGGCTCCAGACCAGGCCCGCTTGGTGGCTGTGGGCGATCCGGTGGAGTTCGCACCGGTCGGAAGGAGCGACGAGCGGGGCCGAGCGACGGTCATTACCCGTGTTCCGCAGATCGACCCGGCGACGCGAACCATCCGCATACGGGCCCGCATAGACAACGACGTGGCGTCATGTTTTCCTGGCGCCTTTGTCGAGGCCACGGTGAGCCACGGAGCGGTTCGGCGTTCGCTCGTGGTGCCTCGATCTGCTGTTATCAGCGTGGGTGGAGGCGACGTGGTTTTCGTGGCCTCCGGTGCGGACGAGTTCACCGTTCGTCCTGTCAAGCTCGGCCAACGTGACGGCGACCGGTACGAGGTCGTGGAGGGTCTGGCTGCCGGTGAGAAAATAGCGGTGGCCGGGGTGTTCTTGATCAAATCGGCGCTGGTGAAGGGTGAGGGCGGGGAGGACTGAGATGGAACGACTGGTCGAGCTCTCCCTCGCTCACCGTCTGGTGGTGATACTGCTGGCGGTGCTCCTGATCGCCGCCGGATGGATGTCTTTTCGCCAGCTGCCCATCGACGCCTTCCCAGATGTGACCAACATTCAGGTGACTGTGATCTCACAGGCCACGACCCTGTCGCCGCTCGAGATCGAGCAGCTCGTGACCTACCCCATCGAGCAGTCGTGCGCGGGTCTTCCGCACTCGACCGAGGTGCGTTCGCTCTCCAAGTTCGGTCTCTCGATGGTCACCGTGGTTTTCGAGGACGGGACCGACATCTACTTCGCCCGCCAGCTGGTCCTCGAGCGAATCTTCTCCGTACAGGGCGACCTGCCCGAGGGCACCACCAGCAACCTCGGGCCCGTTTCGACAGGTCTCGGTGAGGTCTTCCAGTACACCCTGGAGAGCCCGGGCCGGGATCTGATGGAGCTGCGCACCCTCCAGGACTGGGTGTTGCGGCCCATTCTCCGCACCGTGCCGGGTGTTGCCGGCGTTGACTCGTTCGGGGGCTATGTCCGTCAGTTCCACGTTGTGGCCGATCCAATGGCACTGCGTCAATACGGGCTTGGTCTCGGGGAGCTCGCGGCAGCCGTGGCGGCTAATAATGGGGTCGCCGGCGGTGCCTTCGTCGAGCGGGGCGGCGAGCAGTTCGTGGTTCGCGGAGACGGCTGGGTCAGAAACCGCGAAGACCTCGAAAGCACCGTGATTGCGTACCGGGACAACGTGCCGGTCCTGCTCCGGCAGGTGGCTGACGTGGAGTTCGCACCCGAGATCCGTCAGGGCGCCATCACCCGAGACGGTCGTGGCGAGACAGTAGCCGGCATCGTGCTCATGCTGCGCGGTGGGTCGGGCCGTGACGTGGTTGACGGGGTACGGGAGAAGCTCGAGTTGGCTCGGCAGTCGCTGCCGCCGGACGTGGAGATTGTGCCCTTTTACGATCGCAACGAGCTGGTGATCACGGCGCTCGGCACTGTGCGGGGCGCCCTGCTGCAGGGTGCCATGCTGGTGCTGTTGGTTCTGCTCTTCTTCATGGGCCACCTCCGGTCGTCGGTGCTTGTGGCACTGCAGTTGCCGATGGCGGCTCTCGCCACCTTCCTCGTGATGGGTCTCTTCGGCATGTCGCTCAATCTCATGACCCTGTCCGGGCTCGCCATCGCCATCGGTATGCTTGGCGACGGCGCCATTGTGCTGGTGGAGAACGCGGTCCGGCTGCTTGCACGCCCGAAGGACGCTGAACGGGAACGTTGCGGTGTGATGTGCCAGGCGGCCACCGAGGTGGCTCGGCCCGTGACCTTTGGAGTTGCGGTGATCATCGTAGTGTTCATCCCGATCGCGTCGCTGCAGGGCGTGGAGGGCAAGATGTTCGCGCCGCTGGCCTATACCATTGGCATCGCCCTCGGCTGTTCTCTGATATTAACCATGACCGTCATTCCTGTTCTTGGGTCGTTGATCCTCAAACCAGTGCCGGTCTTCGGCGGTGGGAAGATCCCTCACCCGGCGGATGTGGTGCGAAGGATATACAGGCCACAGCTTCGTTGGGCGCTCGACCACCCGTGGATCGTCCTGGGTGCCGCGGCCGCGCTGCTCGTGGTGGCCGGCGCGCTGGTGCCGACGTTGGGCACCGAGTTCCTGCCGACCATGGACGAAGGTTCGATCGTCGTACAGCCGTTTCAGATTCCTTCGGTCTCGCTCGAGCAGTCGTTGAAGACCGTGGAGCTGATCGAAAAGACCATCATGGAGTTGCCTGAGGTCCGGCATGTTGTGAGCCGCACCGGCCGTTCGGACATCTCGTCGGACCCCATGGGTGTCGGTGAGAGCGATACCTACGTGCTGCTGGCGCCGCGTTCGGAGTGGACGACGGCGCATACCAAGGAAGGCCTCGTTGCTGCGATTCGGGAAAAGCTCGCGACCATACCCGGGGTGGAGTTCGGCTACACGCAGCCCATCCAGATGCGGGTGGATGAGCTGCTTTCGGGCGTCAAGTCGCAGATCGCGGTCAAGATCTTCGGCGATGACCTCCACGAGCTGGCACTGCTCGGCGACGAAGCGTCAAAGATCATCTCCGACATTCGCGGAGCGGCGGACGTCAAGGTCGAGGCCGTGGAGGGCCTCGGCTACCTGCAGATCGTCATGAACCGGCAGCGGATGTCGCGGATGGGGATCAGTTTCGTGCAGGTGAGGACATTGATCGAGACCGCCATCGGTGGCCGGGTAGTGACGACCGTGCCGGAGGGCGACCGGCGGACCGACGTGGTGGTGCGGCTGCCGCGGTGGTTCACAGCCGAGGTGGAGAACCTGCGCGACCTGCCGCTTTCAAACCCGGGCGGCGCGCGGGTGCTACTTCGCGAAGTGGCCGATTTCGAGGTCGTGGAGGGACCGGCGCAAATCTCCCGGGAGGATGGCAAACGCCGAGTGGTGGTCGAGCTCAACGTGGTCGACCGAGACATCGGTGGGTTCGTGGAGGAGGCGCAGCAACGGCTGGGGGAGAAGTTGCTCCTTCCCACCGGCTACTTCGTCACCTGGGGCGGCCAGTTTGAGCAGCAGCAGCGCGCGATGGCGCGTCTTCGGGTCATGGTCCCGGTGGTCCTGGTGCTGATCTTCATCCTGCTGTACCTCAACTTCCGGTCGACTCGACCGGTGTTGCTGATTCTCGTCAACATTCCTTTGGCCCTGGTGGGCGGGATCGTCGGGCTCAAGCTCTTCGGCCTCTACCTTTCGGTCTCGGCGTCGGTGGGTTTCATCGCGCTGTTCGGCATCGCGGTTCTCAATGGGTTGGTGATGGTGGAGTTCTTCCGCAATCTCGAGGCGGAGGGAATGCCACGGCTGGAGGCGGTGCTCGAGGGCGCCGAGCTGCGGCTGCGTCCGGTCCTGATGACCGCGGCCACCACCGCGCTCGGACTGGTTCCCATGGTGTGGGCGAGCGGTGTCGGTTCCGAGGTTCAACGGCCGCTGGCCGTGGTTGTGGTCTTCGGGGTTGTGACCTCGACCCTGCTGACCCTGATGGTGCTGCCGGTGCTCTACCTGAGATGGGGTGGAGATGCGCCGGGGGAGGTTGTGGATTGAGGCTGGAACAACCGTCTGTTTGACCCCAATGACAAGAAAAAGGCCCCGCTCTTGTGGGAGCGAGGCCGAGGAGAGGGGAGGGGGCGTTTATCGGCGTCCGCCACCCTTGGATCCGCCGGAGCCGCCTCCGGAACCACGGGATCCGGCGCCCGATCCGGTGCAGCTGCCCGAACCCGAACCGCTGAGGTCCCTCGCACGTGACTGGGTGCGGGTGCCGCTGCCGGACCCGTTCGATCCGGAGTTGCCCTTGCCGTTCTTAGTGGCCTTACCGTCGGCTTTGCCTTTGCTGTTGCCCTTGCCGTTCGCCTTGCCGGTGGCAGTGCCGTCGGCCTTGCCGGCGCCGAGCTGACCCGGTGAGCCGTTGCCGGTGCCGTCTGCGGGCTTCACACCCTGGTTGCCGGTGCCGTCGCCGGGACCGAGTTGGCGGGCGGCGCCGGTCTGATTCTCGGCGCCCTGGGCCTGACCCTGGCCGGTACCGTTGCCCTTTTTCGCCTGTGTCTGAGTCTGTTTCTTGGCCGGATCCGGGGTGGTTTCCTGGGCGCCGGCGATGCCGGCCGTGGCCAGAACGAGCGCCCCGCCGCCGATGATTGTGGTGATGGTTCTTGTAATCGTTTTCATGATGTTCTCCTTATATTCGTTGATTAACCGATCAGTTGCCGCCGCCGCCGTTGCCGTTGCTGCCGCCGGTAGAACCGGAGCCGTCGCACTCACCGGTGCCGGGGCCGTTCCCGCCATCGGTCGAGCCGGTTCCGTCACACTCTCCCGTGCCCGAGCCGGAACCATTGTTCTGGCCGCTGTTGTCGCCGTTGCCGTTGATACCGCTGTTGCCGTTGATACCGCGCCGTATGCCGAAGCCGCCGACCTCGGCGCCGCACGCGGGCACGGGCTCGCCATCGGCGTTGTAGAAGGTCCGCCGCTCCATCTCGGCGTCGAGAATCGCGTCGAATTCCTCTGGGCTGAGGAACTGGGGAGCGTAGGTGGCGTCCTGAGCTTCCAGCGCCTGCATGAAGGCCCGCAGGTGGTTGCGCGAGCCCTTGGCGAGGTTGTAGGCCACGATCTCGATGTAGTCGTTGTCGGTCATCGCAAGAAGCTCGTAAAGATCCGCCAGGTCCATGTCCTCAATTTTTGCGCCCACCTCGAGTGCGGCGATCAGTGAAACTTCACCGTCGGCCACGAGCTCAAGGTAGAGGTCGCCGAGCGCGGGGTCGGTGAAGGACCCGATCGTATCGTCGGTGATCGGGTCATCGAGCTCGTAGATCTCGACGAGCCTGTGCACCGCGTCCATGTGCTTCTGTTCTGCGCGGGCGATGTTGGCGAAGATGGGCAGCTGCCAACGGTCGGCGAGCGTGAGGTAGACGTCGCGGGCCAGCTTCTCCTCTTCGAGCAGGTACAGCACCTCGTCCACCTCGGCCGAGGTGAGCGGTGATGGTTCGATCTCGTCAAAGAGAGCCTGGAACCCGCCGACGCACTTGGCGCCGACCTGGGCGGATGCACGGCGCTGCTGTGCCGCGGCCGGCGAGGCGAGTGCGAGGGTCAGGATCACCGCAGCGGCGACCAATGTCGTGAATGAATGTTTCGAAAACATGATGACCTCCTTGTTTCCAGGCGGTTGGAGCCGCCTCGATCCGGGTAATTGCAAGGGGCGTGCCAGGTCGCAGCGATGTTGTCTGTCTCTGTTTGGCAGCTGCGTGGGTCCGGAGGACACGCCACCGTGTCAGTCGGCCGCGGATGAACCGCGGCATGAAGAAGGCCGGCTGCGGTGCAGCCGGCCGGGTTTGGTCGTGAGCTGATATGGGTCGTTCGCGCTAGCTGTTCGGGCCTCCGCCCTGGCCACCGCCCTGGGGACCGCTGCCGTCGCACTCGCCGTTGCCGGATCCGCCGCGGTTGCCCTGACCTTGGCCCTGACCCTGGCCCTGGCCCCGGCCACGACGGCCCTGGCCACCACGACCACCGCAACCGGTGGCGAGAACCTCGCCGTCGGCGCCGTAGACAATCCTGCGCTCCATCTCCGAGCCGAGGATGGCGTCAAAGGTCTCTTGTTCGATGTGATCCGGGCTGTACGTGCCGCCCTGGGCGGTCAGCGCCCGCATGAAGGCGCGCAGGTGATTGCGTGAACCTTTGGCAAGGTTGTTGTAGACCAGTTTGACGTGGGCATTGTCGTTTCCGTCGGCCCCGAGCAGGTCCTCGAGATCTTTTAGGTCGAGATCTTCGATGGTGGCGCCAACGGTCAACGCATCAACAAGGCTCAGATTCCCTTTGTCCACCAGCTGGTGGTAGAGGCCTGCCAATTCGGAGTTGGCAAAAACTCCGGTTTCGTTGTCAAACCCCGGGTCATCGATCTCGGACTCGTAGGTCGTGAATATCATCTGCACGGCGTCCATGTGGCGCTGCTCAGCGCCGGCGATGTTGCCGAAGATCGGCAGCTGCCACTTCTCGGCGAGCGTGAGGTAGACATCACGGGCCAGCTTTTCCTCTTCGCGCATGAGGGTCAGCCCATTGATCTCACCGGTAGACAGCGTGCCCTTCTCGATCTCGGAGAAGAGAGCATTGATGCCGCCGTCACACGAGCCGTTTCCGGCGCCGACCCGGCCGGACGCACGTCGCTGCTGGGCAGTGCCCGGCGAAGCAAGAGCGAGGGAGAGGATGACAGCGGTGGTGACCGCGAGCAGGTTGAGGGAACGGTAGGATTTCATGAGAGCCTCCTTGGTTTTTGTGGCGGGTGAGTCCGCCTCGGTTACCACTATCGCAAGGCCTGTGCCAAGTAGAGTTCTTCTCGTCAAATAACTGGAAATGAATGAGATATCAGAATCAGCTGAGAGAAGTGTGGTGGTGGACTGCAGGATCTCACTGCAGATTCTGCAGTCGGCTGCAAATGGCGCACGCTTGGGGAATTAGGAATTAGGAATTAGGAATGCCGCCCGCCTAGATTCACCGTCGGGGCTTTCCCCGTCTTCAAAATGACGACTCTTGAGGGAGGGCGGGAAAAAATTCGAAATTCGAAATCCGAAATTCTTCGGATCTTCACCCTCAGCACGGGATTTACCGAATGTCGTACTCCTTGAGCCGCGTGTAAAGGGTTCGAACGGATATTCCGAGGAGTTGGGCCGCGCGCTCGCGATGGCCGCCGCACTTTTCGAGAGCCTCGAGGATCGCCAGCCGTTCGCGTTCGGCGAGCGAGATCGGCGACGCCCCGGACGCGGCGGTTGTCTCCGGCTGGCCGAGCTCGGGGAGGTCACCCTGCCGGATCTCGTTTCCGCTTGATGCAATCAACGCCCGTTCGAGAACGTTTCGCAGCTCGCGGACGTTGCCCGGCCAGCTGTGTGTCTTGAGGCGGTCCATCGCGTCGTCACTGATGGTCTTGGTGGGCGTTCCGAGGCGTGCTGAGAGGCTCTCGACAAGCACCGGCACCAACAGCTCGATGTCGCCGCGGCGTTCGCTGAGTGGTGTGAGCTCGAGTCGCACGACGTTGAGGCGGTAGAAGAGATCCTCCCGAAAACGTCCGGTCTTGATTCTGTGCTCGAGGTCGCGGTTGGTGGCTGCCACCAGGCGGATGTCCACCGACACTGGCGTGGTGCCGCCCACCCGCTCCACCGTCCGCTCCTCGAGGGTCCGCAGAAGCTTTGCCTGCACCATCTCCGACAGCTCCCCGACCTCGTCGAGAAAGAGCGTGCCGCCGTCGGCCTGCTCGAAGCGGCCGATGCGACGTTTGTCAGCGCCGGTAAAGGCCCCCTTTTCGTGGCCGAAGAGCTCGCTCTCGGCAAGGCTATCCGGGATGGCGGCGGAGTTGACGGGCACAAACGGTCGGTCCGCGCGCTTCGATTTGTTGTGGATGCGCCGCGCCAGCAGTTCTTTGCCGGTTCCCGAGGCGCCGGTGATGAGCACCGTTGCGTCGGTTGCTGCGGAACGGTCGGCGAGGGCGAGGGTCGCGAGAGTCTCGGGGTCGCGGGTCAGAAATTCCTCGGGGGCCGCACCGTCTGCGTGCGAGGATTCTCCCAGAACCATCCGTACCAGCTGGCGGAGGGCGGCCGGGCTTTCGAGCGGTTTCGTGATGTAGTCGGCGGCACCGAGGCGAACCGCCTCCACCGCTCGCGGGATAGTGCCGAAGGCGGTCATGACGATCACTTCGGGTGGTTCAGAGGCAGCACGGACGCGCCGAGTCAGCTCGAGCCCATCGAGCCCCGGCATCCGCTGGTCCGTGAGTACGAGCTGAACGGGCCCGGCGGTGAGCGCGTCGAGAGCCTCCTCTGCGCTGGCGGCCTGCCGTATCAGGTAGCCCTCGGAGGCGAGGATCTCTGCCACGAGCTCGCGGAAATCGGGATCATCATCGACAACCAGGATGGTCGGCGTCATCAGTTCCCCTGAACTACCGGCAACGTCAGAACTGCCTCGCAACCGCCGCCCTCCCGCGGCCGCAGGATGACATTACCGTCGTTGGCTTCGGCCAGGGTTCGGGCGATGGCGAGACCGAGCCCGGTGCCGTCGGCGCGGGTGGTCACATACGGTTGGAAGAGCTCCTCCGGGTCCGGGCCGGGGCCTGGCCCACGGTCGGCGATGATGATTTCGATCCGGTCGCGTTGGAGGGTGGCGGCGATCTCCACCCGTTCTCCGGAAGGCGAGAACGCCTCCGCGTTGTCCACCAGATTGTCGATGATCTGGGCCAGGTGCTCCGGATCGGCGTTCACGACCGCCGTGTCGATCCGACCGGGTCGCACACGCGATCGATGAGCGGCAACGTCTTGGAGCAATGCCCGAATCTCAGTCGGTTGCGGCTGTGGCGCCGGTGGTCTGGCGAAATCGAGCAGCATGCTCAGCATCCGCTCCATCCGATCGGCCTGGCCGACCGTGGTCTGAATCCTGGCGAAGAGGGAAGAACCCTCGATCTGCTCGCCCACGAGCTGACACGACCCCTTGATGGTGGCGAGGGGAGTGCGCAGCTGGTGGGCGAGACCGGCGCCGGCGCGGGCAAGAGCCTCGAGACGCCGCTGCTGGGCCTCGTGCAGAGCTTCGCGCCGCTGGCGAACAAGTAACCGGCCGCCGAGGAAGGCGAGAGCAATGAGGCCGACCGAAACCGCGATCGCGGCAGGGAGCAGAAGGCGGATGGCCCATGGAGGTGATCCGGCACTCGGGTCGAGAATGAACTCGAGGACCAGGCGGCCTCGTCCGCGGGGTCCTGCCGCCTGACCGCGCGTCCAGCGCTCGGTAGGCGGCCCGGGAGGCCCGGATCCGCCGCGAAGGCCGGGGCCGACAAAGAGATCCACCGTGCGCGAACCGAACTCGTTTGCCTCGGAGCCCGCCCTGGCCAAGACGTCGTTGTTGGGATCTGAAAGAACCAGGCCGAGAACCTCGGGTCGGCCTTCGACGAGGATTTCCTCGAGCACCTTGCCAGGGGTCTCTCGGCCCGACTCGCGCAGGCGCAGCTCCGCATCGTGGGCGAGGCCAAAGATCCGTCCGTCGAGCGCGAGGGCCTCTCGCTGGCGGAAGGCGTAGAGGCTGAGAAAGGCCAGTGCCACCATCAGCCCGGCAACGCCGGCGGCGATCAGAGGTAGGAGCAGGTCCCAGCGGGGAGCGGTGTTGGTTTCGCTCACAGGATCTAATCTAACCGAGAAACGAAAAAAAAGGCCCCGCCGGATGGCGGGGCCGAGAAGGAAGACAGTGATCGGCTCAGAAGAGCCAGCCGACGGCGGCGGTGGCGTACTGGTACTTTCCGGACGTGTCGTAGAGATACGGAGCATCATCCTGATAGTCGACGTAGTGGTATCTCAGCCGCAGCCAGATGTTGTTTCCGAAGAAGAACTTGGCCCACAGATCGGCATCAATCCGGGTGCTGTCGAGGTTGGAGTTGGTGTAGGTATTGGTGAAGTCGAATGACATCGTTGGGTGGGTTGCGACATAGTCGTCGGCAGGCAGCTCGAATGGAGCGAGACTGGCCTCGGACTGGGTCCAGCCGAAATCGATGCCGAGCTCCATCTTGTCCTTGGCCTGGTACTGGAATCCGGCCATCAGCGCGTTCATGTCGGACGAGTAGTCGAGCACGTTGCGAGAGAAGCCATCCTGGCCTCCCATGACGGTGCCTGCTCAACCGTCGAAGACGGGTATGCACGCGGGTACGCCTAGATCCGAACTCATCCACGAGTAGGTCGCGTAATAGCTGATGTGGTCGGTCGGCGCCGACCATACCGTCAGTAGCGCAGTCTGGTTTTGGCGTGACCAGTCGGTGAGATCGCCGTCGGTGTTGTCACCGTCCCAGTAGATGTACTTGGCTGACAGAGTCGTCCTGCCGGTCACATACGCGAGCTTGAGATCGCCCCGGACCCAGCTCGAGGGCGAGGCGGTGGTTTCGGCAACGCGCTCATCCTGGAACTGGTAGTACTGCGCCGTGTCGGGATTCCAGGGATTGGGCCACGCTTCGGACACCAGGGTCGAGCACGCGCCGTCGATCAGGGTGAAGGCGTTCTTGATGTCGGCATATTTGAGATTTGCCTCGAACTTCAATCCCTTGGCGGGACGGGAGCGCCAGCTCGCACCGAGGATGTTGGTGGTGGTCTTGTACTCGCCTGGCAGTACCTGGTAGTTCTCGCGGTCGATGTTCGAGTAGTCCCAGATGACGCGCAGGGTGCCGGCCTTGCGGCCGAAGCGATAGCTGAGGTCGGCCTTGGAGGAGAAGACGTCACGGTTGGCCGCCGATAAGCGTATGCCGTCGAAGGTGACGCCATAGATATCCGAGTAGGTCTGGCCGGCTTGAGGTCCTGCGACCCCGACCCGTTCGATCACCGGGACGTAGACGTTGTCGTTGTCGATCTCGTAGGCGTTCCCGCGCCAGCGGAAGCGGAGGCCGCTCTTCCACCTTTTGGCCGCGGTCACCATGTAGCCGTTGTAGTCCATTTTGAGACCGGTGTAGCGGTTCTCGGTCGTGGTCCACACGCCGTTGGCGGTGACCGCAAAGCCGAGCACCTTGTTGAGGACCAGGTCGAGGCGGGTCTTGTCCTTGTCCATGTCCGGCCACAGGTCGGCCGGTACGATGCCCACATCACTGTCGTACTGCAGCCGGTTGTCGAAGAGTGGAAGCTGCAGCTCGGGGTGAAGGGCGTCTTGGAAGGACATGGAAACGGAGTTGGTGCCGTAGGTCAGCTTGCGGCTGGTGAACGAGGCCTTGGCGTAGCCGCCGCGCCACGCCACCTTGGCGTCAAGGGTTCCGTCGCTGGTCTTCTCGTCGAGGGCGTGGGACTGGCTGACGGTGTGGCAGGTGTCGCAGTGCTGAGTGGTGAAGGCCTGGCGGTGGCCCTTCCGCTTTTGCTCGCGGAAATCGACGCCGATGGTCAGCGGTCGCAGACCCGCAAATTGGAACTCGGTACGGCTTCTGAGAACCGAGTAGTCGAGGTTGTAGTCCATGTCGGGGTTGAGATCGGTGTGCTCGACCACCTTGCCATTGAACGAGGTCGCCTCGAGGTTATGCATCGGGTCGTGGCCGAGGCGGTGGAGGAACTTGTCGTAGCTGGTGTGAGAGCGGACGGTGCGCCCGATATCGAACGTGAGTTCAGCAGCGTTGGTGTTGGCACTTTGGTAGGCGCCCATGAAGAAGAGGCTGCCCCACTTCTGATGGGTCGCGATGGTGGCGTTTGCGAGCGGCCCGGAGCCGTCGTCGTAGTACTCGGCGGCCATATCGGGTGAGTCGGAGGTGCCCACGTTCCAGACGCCGATTTCGATGTTCGACTCGGTGTCGCCCTCGGCTGCGTCGAAACCGGGCACTACATATTCGGTTCCATAGAAAGTGAAGGTCCAGGGCCCGGGATCGCCAAGGGTTGTGGCGTTGGCGGTATCGTCATCGTCACCCGCAAAGCCGGTCAGCGGAACGGTGGCGAGGACCAGGATCAGAAAGAGTCGGAGTGTGTGTTTCATGGTTAATCCCCCCCCTCACCGAACCATGCCGTGGCCAGCGCTGGAGACCGTCTGCGAGGGCAGATCGGTTCCGTGAACCTGCGAGTGGCACTGGCTGCACTTGGTCGTGAAGGCGACATTCATGCTCTCGTCGCCGAACGGGTTCTCATACTCCGTTCCGCCGACATCCATCGGTCCGTCGGGGCTGAGCAGAGCGGCGTGAAAGTGGAACTCGTGGCACTGGAGGCAGAGGGTGGGCTCGTTGGCCGTCAACAGGTTGTTGGGGACCGAGCCGTGTGCGCTGTGGCACAGGGTGCAATCCTCGACCACCGGGGCGTGCTCGAAGATGAACGGCCCCTCCTGCTTCTGGTGGCACTCGGTGCAGAGATCGTTGAGCCGTCCGTGGGTGTTGAGCTGGAACTCGGTCGCCGCATGGGGATTGTGACAGCTGACGCAGCTCATCTTGCCCTCGCGCACCGGGTGATGCGAGGGGAGTTCGAACTGGGCATAGACCTCCTCGTGGCAACCCTTGCAGCTGTTCAGCGGGTTCACTCTTTGGTGGATCGAGTGGCAGTCCAGGCAGCTGATGTTCTCCATCGCATGCGTCGACGAGTGCCACTCGCCCTGCTCCTTGAGAGAGTGACAGCTCAGGCAGGCCTCGCTGTCCTCGGCGGGGTTCGTGAAGGTGCGGATCAGCGCCGGATCCCCCTCCTCCATATGCTGAGTGCCGTCTCCGTGGCAGCCCTCACAGCCCACCTGGCGCCCGTAAACCTCGAAAGGCTCGATGCGCATGTGGATCTGGTTGGCCATTGCAGCCGCGGCCTCGTCGTGACAGTCCGCGCAGGGACTGTCCGCGGCCGCCGCCGGCAGGGCCAAGGCGCACACCACGCTGACCAGCGCCAGCAGGATGCTCCTTTTCATAAGATCCTCCTTATTCTCAACGGGATTTCTCAAAAAATACAGAGAGACCCCCATTGGGGGTCGGAAAATCGACACAGAATGGACCGTTGAAGTCCAATAAGATAAGGCGCTTTGCCGTCCTCCCGGGACGGCCCTCACGGCTTCAAATGGAGTGCGCGAAAACGCAGTATATACTCACATTCACAAACTACAAATCTCAATATTGATTGTCAAGCTTATGTCACTTTGGTCATGTGTAGATACATGCAAGTGTGCGAATGAATAATGTTAATTAAAGCTATGTAATGATTTAAGAAAAAATAGAGACTGGGGTTCAGGCTCGAATAACCTCTCGGCTCTCAAACCCAGTCTCAATTTCGACCTAAGATGAGTGATTCTCGCCGGCGATCTGCGCCGACCTCTTGTGCTCTGGATGCTTGCGAAAATGCTCCACATACCTCTGGGTATGCGTCCGCTTTTCGCAAACACCAGAGCATCAAGATCTTAGCGCAGCTCATCCAGCAGAACCACTCATCTTAGGTACAACAAAAACGGCGGGCCCGAAGGCCCGCCGTGTCAGTCGAATCGAAATCGCCTCAGTGCGAGGGGGTCAGCGCCGCCGCTAGAGGATCCGCCTCGTAACCGAGGTTGGCCCAGTCGAGACGGCCGTCGGGTCCGTGGCAATCGAGGCATCGCAGCGCGTTGTCGGCCGGTTGGACCTCGTGGAAGATACCCATGTAGCGTTTGACCGGCATCCAGCCGTACTCGAAGTCCTCGATGCCGTACACGACATGAGCGGCCTCGCGGACCGCGCCGTCCATGTTGCCGTCGGCGAAGAACTCCTCGACGTTGATCGGAAGAAGCCAATGGCTCTCATCTGCCACTGGCATCATGCCCCGGTGGACCTTGAAGGCGTGGAGCTTTGCGTTCGCGTCGTTGCGGTCACCTTGCGGTACTACCATGGCGATGGCGCCCTCGTCATCTGTTCTGACCGGCACTCCCGGAAGCTGCGCCCACACCGTGCCGTTGTACCAGGCTATTTCGGGCTCGACATTGGCGCCCATGGTGATGGTTGCAAGGTGCTTGTCTTTCTCTTCGATGTAGTCGGGTGTCGACCAGTCTCGGATCATATCGGTCGCGTCTTCCTTGGCGAAGGCCGGGATATGGCAGACCGTGCAGTCGACCCGGACTGCGTGCCGGTTGAGGAGCTCCTTTGCGTGGGGGGCTGTCTCGTGGCACGCGCCGTCACCGCAGCGCAGTCGGTCGGGGGAATCCGACCCCATGAGATCGACGCCGCGGCCGCGCATGCGGTGGCTGGTGCCGGCGTGGCAGTCCATGCACGCCATGTCACCGCCGTCGGTGCCCATGTGGACGTCGAACTCGCGATCGGTATCGGCCAGCGCGTACTCGATGTCGCCGCGCTTGTAGTTGGGTCCGCCGCCGGAGCCCGAGTGGCACCGCAGACAGCTGGTCCGCTTCGGCATCGTGATGCGCTTCGAGACCGAGTCGAGGCCTTCCTGATTCTTCCACAGGATCGGTTTCCACTCGAGACCGCCATCCTCGTTCTCCACCAGCGTCCGGTTGTAGCCCGACGCGTGGCAGATCAGACAGTCGATGTTCTCGAGCTGCTCCCGGCTCATCTCGGCGCTCGGCATCTTCCCCAGCCCGGCGTGGCATTTGGAGCACCCCTGCGAAAGGACCTCACCTCGCGAGTTCTTGGTGATGCCGATCCAGGCGGGCACGGGATTCGTGCAGAAGTCGTTGATCGTGTTCTTCTTGCCGAGCAGCTTGCCGTCGGCATTGACGATGGCCGGTGTCTCACCGGTCCACTGATAGTGCTGCGAGTGGAAGAAGGTCTCCGCCTCGTCCTCGTGACATGTGAGACATGTCGAGGTGCCTTCGTAGTGCTCGAAGTACTCCTGGTGCGAATACGTCTTCCCCGCCGCCGCCGGCAGCGCCACCAGCGCGAGCAACGACAGCATGGAGATGATCCTCCGGGTCATGGGTACCTCCTCCTCCGGATCTCAGAACCGCGCTTGCAAACCAAGCAGGAACTTGTCGATCTTGCTCGGGGTGGCGAAACCGAGGATCGGCGTCGAGCCGAGGTCCTTCGGTGCGCCGATGTGCCAGCCGGAACCCGAATAATTGTAATCATAGTGCATGTAGTCGAGCTTGAGCATGAAGCGCTTGCTGAAGTTGTGGAAGTAGTACACCTCGAACACATCGCCGCGCGCAGCGGTCTTGGCCGCAAAAAGACTATCCTCGCCGTGCGCAAAGTTGATCCAGTACTCCGAGCCGTGGTTGTACTCGATGCCGATGTTGTTCTTGCCGCCGGGGAAGGTGTAGCGACCGCCGAGATAGTACATGTAGCCGTCCTGGCTCGTCGGCATCTCGAACGGGTCCGACATCAGCCCGCCAAACGGGGTGGTGACATCGTTGGGATCGGTGTTCGAGTAGTTGAGGCTGCCGAAGAAATCGAAGCCCCCGAGGCGTTGCATGAAGACCACGCCCGCCCAGCTCATGTCGCCGAGATTGGCAGAGGGCGTGTAGCGCATCACGAACGGGGGCACGTCCTGGCCGCTGACCGGATCTACAGGTAGAACCACCAGGCCGTTGAATCCGTCGGTGACATCGAAGGCGCCGGCCAACTGGACCTGGAGGAAGGTGTCCTCGGTGTTGTAAATGTCCCAGTTGACGCCGAAGAGCACGGCGTCCTCGAGGCGGTCCCCAGGCGACTTCAGGACGTCCCCGTTGCCGAAGCCGGACTCGTAGCCGATGCCGTAGCACAGGCGGACGGTGGATTTGTCGCTGATGTGCCAACCGAGGGTGGCGCCGTCGAACTGGTAGTTGATGGCCGACCCCAGCGGGGTGCCGCCGCGCGGCTCATTCGCACGGAGATTCAGCGGCGCGCCGCCGGTCGAAGGCCGGCGCCCGACGGAGAGATAGAACTTGGGCGAGTGCCAGGTGAAGTAGGCGCGCTCGACGCGGAGGATGTCGGAGTTGGGAACCGAGGCGGTCGTGCCGTCGATGTTGATCGAGGTCGGCTGGCCGTTGAACACCTGGACGCCGGTCGAGTCCCCCCACGCCTTGTACATCGAGAGGCGGCCGGAGAAGTCGACGCTGTCCGACACCTTGGCGTCCAACTGCAAACGGAGGCGGTTGGTGTAGAGGAGTTCGTTTTTGTAGTCATAACCTTCACGGTAGGTATAGGGAAGAAGGGAGCCGAGGAGTGCTTCCTGCATCTCGGGCGGGAACTGGCCCATGGCGTTCTTGAGCCAGTCGAAGGTCACGACGTTGTTGAGGTAGTAGAGGTAGTCGCCGTAGTTTTCTCGGATCAGGTTACCGACGTCCTCCGGGGACTGGGGCGGCATACCGGTGGCGCCGAAGTAGAACAGGGTGTCGACCAACATCCGCTGCAGGGCCATGCCGTCGTAGTAATCGTCAAAGGTCATGTCGAACGAGTTGGCTTCAAAGCGGAAGTCGCCGGTGAAGTTGATCCGGTCGAGCCCGGTCTTCATTTCGTTCTTCGATACCCGTTTCTTGAGGTCCTTGACCTCCTGCTGGAGCTTGTCGATCTCCTCCTGCTGCTCCTGAGTTGTGGTCGTGTCAG
>Ga0164313_10000724_pt1 | contig 27552 bp, 26 predicted proteins | sample GuaBasSedimGuay4_FD_113735 | JGI IMG/M metagenome (GOLD analysis project Ga0164313, IMG submission 113735) | Subseafloor sediment microbial communities from Guaymas Basin, Gulf of California, Mexico - Guay4, Core 4569-4, 0-3 cm | ecosystem: Environmental > Aquatic > Marine > Hydrothermal vents... | reverse complement strand
CTATCCATATCGATTGTTTTTCGACCGCCAGGGAATGATGAATATAGGCAGAAAGCTCCTTTAATGCCGCCAGCTTTTCCCTGCGACCGATAACTGAACGTTTAACAATAAAACTTTTGTTTAGCCGCATCAGATCGGAGGTAAATGGTTTGGTCAACAAATTATCACCGATAGCAATACGGGTGGTATTCATACCCTGGTGATAGAGTGATACGTTGACCATTGCCGGATCCATGGCAATATCCCGGTGATTGCCTATAAACAAATAGGCTCGATCCGGATCGAGCTTATCAAGCCCCGATACCGTCACTCCATCTGCCACACGGTCCAGTAGTATCGTGAGCTGCCTGCTCATTAGTTCCTGACATTGCCGAACACTGCTCAGGTGCCCAAACTCCCGGCGCAGCACTTTATGAATAAGCGGTCGCAATAGCCACGGCAACCAATGCGCGAGCCTGGGAAACTTCATTCCCAACAATGTATCGATAAACTCCCTGTCGTTAACCAGGCGCATCACTACAGCCGCTATCTCATCATCCCGATACGGTCGTATATCTTCAAAATCTATGCTTTCTTGCTTCATATTTATCGCCCACCACGTCAACGGCGGGCTCGATCACTCACTAAAATAAGGTACATACAAGGATTAAGTCTTCAAAAGGCGGCGGGAGCATTGGCTCAAGTTAGCTAAAAGGCTGCAAGCGGGGGTTATACCAACAAATATCCTGTTCGTACTTATCTACCAGATGAGCCACATCCAGGACCAGCGTGAAAAGTGCCATCCTTACCAGTAAACCATTGTCGGTTTGGCGGAAAATCGCCAGATTTGGGTTTTTGTCCAAATCACTGTCCAGCTCATTGGCCTCGGCTCGGGAATCACGTGGCAAAGGGTGCATAATGACCGTGTTGGGCTCGCAATATTTGGTGTAAATAGCCTGGTTGAGGCGAAATCGACCCCTGTAGAGATCCGCCTTTGTGCGGTCTGAGAAGCGCTCTTCCTGGATTCGAGTCGAGTACACAATATCCACATGAGCAATACTTTGCTCAAGATTATCAGCAGCTGTCACACTATGGCCTGCCTCTTCGAGCACAGCAATCAGTTCTTCCGGCATTGCCAGCTCGGTTGGCGATACTAAAATGACCTGAACATTATTATAAAGAGCCAACAGCTTGCATAGCGAATGTACAGTGCGACCATACTTTAGGTCCCCTACCATGGCCACCCGCAGGTTATCAATACTTCGCCCACTGGCCTGCAATTCCTTTTCGATTGTGTACAAATCTAACAGGGCCTGACTCGGATGCTCATTACTGCCATCACCACCGTTAAAAACAGGCACGCGGCTAGCTGAAGCAAATTTGGCAACAGAACCCGCCTGCGGATGGCGCATACAAATTACATCGCTGAACCCGGACAGAACACGAGCGGTATCCTCCAGTGACTCACCCTTAATCAAGGAAGAGCTATCCATGCCCACTGACTCTCTAACTTCACCACCGAGCAGGTTAAAAGCAGCCCCAAAACTGATGCGCGTACGGGTACTGGCCTCAAAAAACATGTTGCCGAGAATGGCGCCTTCAAGCACACGTGTGAGTTTGATTCTTTGCGCATAAGGCTCCATACAATCGGCGGTACGGAAAACGCGCTCGATATCTTCACGCTGAAATTGCTCGATGGACAGGATATGTGTGCCGCGGAAATCCACTCTTTAGCCTGCTATTAATTTTCGGCAATTTTATAGGTTTTCTGGCATTGCAACCAGCAAGGGATATTAGTGGGTCGGTTTAATCTGCTCTAGCAAATAATCGCCCCACTGACGCAAAGCCTGGAGCAGCGACTTATCCTGGCTGGTAATATCCGGCCTGGCTTCCAACTGATCAAGTTCGTCGCCATAAGCACTGATATTTAGTAACCCCGGTTCATCGCCAGACAACCATTGCGAGCGTAAAACCTGCCAGCTACGGTATTCGTCAGCAGTAAGTGTTTCGGGAAAGTTACGAGCACGATAGCGAAATAACAATTCGCGATAGCGTTCGTCATTAAAGTGAATATGCGCCGTGGCTAACTGTTCTGCGCTTAATCCGCGAACTTTGGCCAGCAGTGGTCGATCTTCATCCGGCAAAAAATGTTGATAAAGAGCCAGCTCCGCGTCCACTACTTCAGCATAATCCGTACTTGCAAACACCTGTTGCACCTTTTTACTAATGTCACTACCAAGTAGCAAACGCCAATGTTGCTCGCAGCGATCGAGATCGATACCGAGCCGCTGTGCGGCCGGCTTGTCAAGAAGTCTGGTCGTCGCCACCACCGGGCAACGATTGAGGTGGATTCCCTTTAAAGGAATACGTTGAACATCATCTGGCAATTGTGCCCGCGGTGTAAAAAGGTTTTCCCCGATCGCATCACTATCCAGATCGAGCAAATCCTGTGGATCAGCGAGCAGGTTTACGGCGATAATTGCATTGCTATTTGTGGGATGCTGACAAATGGGCATCATTATCGCGAGGTAAGCGTTTTCCCTCGGTAAACGCGATGATACATGCAGGAACGGCTTTCGCTTTACCATGTCAATTAAGCTGGCCACCTGCTGCTTTTTTCGATGCCGGTAGACAAAATCATACAACCTGGGCTGTTTGTTTTTGACTAACTTCGCCACTGCGATGGTTGCATGCACGTCTGACAGGGCATCATGCGCAGCACCGTGCTCAAGTCCATTAGCGGCAGTCAAATCTTCAAGTCTAAAACTCGGCCTGCCATCCGGGTGATTGGGCCATTCAATTCCCTCCGGACGCAACGCTCTTGCCAGGCGCAGCATATCAATAATGTCCCAGCGGGAATTACCGTTTTTCCATTCCCTTTCATAGGGGTCGTAGAAATTCCTATACAGGGTAAAGCGGGTCACCTCATCGTCAAAACGAATACTGTTGTAGCCGACACCGCAGGTTCCAGGTCGTGACAGTTCTCTATGTATTGTCGCGATAAATTCGTGTTCTGGGCGGCCTTTTTCAAGTAATACCTGTGGCCTCAGGCCGGTAATCAAACAGGCCTGAGGATGAGGCAGGCGATCAAGGGGAGGCAGGCAATAATGCGCTACCGCTTCACCAATGATGTTCAACTCTTCGTCTGTTCTAACACCAGCAAACTGTAATGGTCGATCCCGTGCAGGATCGACGCCAGAGGTTTCGTAATCGTGCCAGTATAGAGTTGTAGTCATTTAATGGGCCGCCTGTTCAAATAGACCTGGCAACTGGCAACTATCCACTATCAGGTCCGCTTTTCATCCTGCCCAATGCGTATCGGCTCCGGGTGAAGTAGAAAGTGCGACGCCCTTGCCAGTGTAGCAGACAAAAAAAACGGCATCTAATGATGCCGTTTTTTATCACACCAGTCATGAACCAGTGCTTTGTCTAACTCTCTAGCTAATTAGTCAACCACAACTTCAGTGAAAGACATTTCGCCAATAACACGTCGATTCTGTGCCCGACCTTCAGCAGTGTCGTTATCAGCAATAGGACGAGTCTCACCATAGCCCACTGTCGCAATACGATTAGGGTCTATACCATAATCTTCCGCCAGCTTGGCTTCAACAGCAGCTACACGTCGCTCGGAAAGCCCCTGGTTGTAATCTTCGCCACCAACAGAATCGGTATGGCCTTCCAGCACTAACTCAATATCTTCGTGAACCTTCATCGCATTAGCCACAGCTTCAAGCTCGTCGCCGTATATCGCTCTTACTACAGCCTTGTCAAATTCAAATTCGACATTCAAACGAACGGTAATAGTTCGTATTTCAGGCTCTGGCGCAGGCGCTGGAGCCGGTGCAGGTACCACCGCAACAACAACAGGCTCGGCTGGAGGCGCCCTGAAATAGTAGTTAATAGCGAAGTTCAATGATGCATCGCTACTACTGTCACCTGAGATCTCACCAAGGTAACGGACATCACCGCGAAATTCCCAATGATCAGCGATCATTTTTGCCAGGCCAGCACCGATGACGCCCTGATCGGTATACTTTTGGTTAGAGTTGTCTAGCGTCGGATTGCGATTGGTATCCTGCTCATAATATGCGTAACCCACGGTTACATATGGACGCCATTTGTTAACGTCATCACCAATAAAGTAGAAAAAATCCGCCTTTAAAGTTTCGAAGGCCCCACTACCAAACTGGCTGCCCCAACCCGCTTCAACTGCCATCTGCTTGTTAAAAAAGCGATAGCCCAATTGCACACCACCAACAATAGGGTTTTCTCCACCACCTTCAAATCGACTGCTATCGAGGTAATAGGCGGAAGCATTCACGCCCACATAAAAGCCGTCGTTCGCACTAACATTAACAGTAACTGCCAGCAATAAAGCTGCCGCTACCGCACCAATAACTTTACGCATATCCCTTCCCCTTTTGTTTGGTGAGTTAATCCCACCCAAATTAAACCATGCTCCCGGCCCCAACAACCCCTCAAAAGATAAACCTGGCCACGCCGGTTGCGGGATTATACTCCTTGAATTAGCTTTTACCAACATAAATTCTATCTGGTTAAAGCCTATACATCAGATAAATTCACTTACTTATAAAGGGGTTACTGTAGAGAATGCAACCAGTTTCCCAGTTTTTAGTGCAGACTCTGTTAGTCCACGCGCTCAACTAAACCAGATTCAAGCTATGCTCTTCTATAATCCCCTGCCACTTTTGCGGTCCACTCTCGTGGACAGAATTACCATCGCAATCAACCGCCACTGTCACCGGCATATCGACAACATCAAATTCATAGACCGCTTCCATGCCCAGCTCAGGAAAAGCCACGACTTTGGCCGCAGTAATGGCTTTTGATACCAGGTAAGCGGCACCTCCTACGGCCATCAAATAGACTGCTTTATTGTCACGAATCGCCTCAATAGCGACTGGACCCCGCTCGGCCTTGCCAATCATCCCTATAAGTCCGGTTTGCTCAAGCATGGTACGAGTAAACTTGTCCATTCGCGTTGCTGTGGTGGGGCCGGCCGGGCCGACAACCTCGCCATCTACGGGGTCAACAGGGCCGACGTAATAAATAAACCGGTTGGTGAAATCCACTGGTAGAGGTTCATTGTCTGCTAACATATCGACAATTTTCTTATGCGCCGCATCCCGTCCCGTTAATAGTTTTCCGGATAACAAAACGGTCTCGCCAGGCTGCCAGTCGCATATGGACTCCGGGGTCAAATCATCAAGATTTACACGCCTGACATCCTCCCCCACCTGCCAGACAATATCGGGCCAGTCTTCCAACTTTGGTGGTGTAAAAGTGGCCGGCCCTGAGCCGTCCAGCGTAAAATGAATATGTCTGGTGGCGGCACAGTTAGGGATAATCGCTACGGCTTTGTTGGCAGCATGAGTCGGGTAATCCTTAACCTTCACATCCAGTACGGTCGTTAATCCACCCAACCCCTGGGCGCCCATACCCAGGCGATTAATGGCCGACATCAATTCCAGCCGCAGTTCTTCCGCCCTGGTGCTGGCGCCTCGGGCACTTAATTCCTGAATATCTATCGGATCAAACAACGATTCCTTGGCCATCAACATCGCTTTTTCAGCAGTACCACCCACTCCCACACCCAGCATCCCCGGAGGACACCACCCCGCCCCCATCTTTGGTATTTGTTCCACTATCCAGTCGACAATGGAGTCGGACGGATTCAGCATTGCGAATTTAGCCTTGGCTTCAGAACCACCGCCCTTAGCGGCCAGGTAGATTTCCAGTGTTCCACCCGGCACCAGCTCATAATGAATGACCGCCGGCGTGTTATCTCCAGTATTTTTTCTGGCACCATCAGGATCTTCAAGAATAGATGCGCGCAACACATTGTCAGGATTTAAATACGCTCGACGCACACCTTCGTTGACCATATCCGTCACCGACATATCCGCCTGCCACTGTATGTCCATACCCACCTTGACAAGAGCGGTGACAATTCCAGTGTCCTGACAGATGGGCCGATGGCCGATGGCGCACATTCGCGAGTTAACCAGTATCTGCGCCATAGCATCTCTGGCTGCTTCGGATTCTTCCCTGAGGTAGGCTTCATGCATCGCATGGATAAAGTCTACCGGATGATAATAAGATATATATTGCAAAGCATCAGCGACGCTCTGAATTAAGTCCTGCTGACGAATCACTGTCATTGTATGTCACTCAATAGTTGAAAAAGCCTGGCCAGCACAAGTACCTGCGACACCATCAGGGCGTAGCTGAGGCCTGTCGCAGCGCTTCAAGAGTCTGGTTGGTCTGTCTGCGAAAAGCATCGATCGCTTCGATTGCCTGCTGATGTGATTGCAGTCGCTTTTCGATAGTCTGCAGATCCTGGTCTATGCCCTGGCGCATTTTCTGTTGCGCACCATGAACCTCGTCAATACGTTCATCGACCTCATCGACGCTGGCGACTGCGGCGAGAGAATCACTTCGCAACTCACTCATCATTGCGGTCATTTCTTGCTGCGCAGCACTCGCGGCTAACATACTTTTAGTCAATTCTCTGTGCTTCTTGCCACTAGCAGCAACAGACTTTTCCAGAACGGCAATCGCCTTTTTATTTCGGTCATTAGTCACGCCCCACAACTTTTTGATCTCCGACCAGTGCTTGTCGAGTTCTTTTTCCTGGTCAACCAGGCGGATGGATAACGCCGCGCCAGACTGGCTTAACGACTCATCGGTTGAAGTGATTTTAGCGGCGAGCTTATCAAATCGTTGCTGCAACAACGTTTGCGACTGACTCTGTTGCCATGAGAACCAACCTAGCCCGGCCAGAGCAACACTGAGCGATATCACTACCAGCATTATAAAAATACCGGATTTACGCGAGGCCTCAACGCTGGCAACTGCCACCCGAGAATTGTCTGCTCGTGGCTCACCCAGATCACTGTCACGCCGCGCGACAAAAGGATCATGGCGTGACGACTGCTCTTTTGTCATAACAGACAACTCTTTACATAATCAGTCCGGCAACAATTATACACATTGCCCTAAAACACCAGCCAATAAAAAACCGGCCGTCAGGCCGGTTTTTTATTGGCACTTAATATTTATAGAAGTTTTAGCAGCAACACGATCACCACGGTTAACCCGAGACTACTGTGAATCACGCCTTTGACCGTCGTCATCGGACCCTGTTTGCCGACAACGGCATTCACTTCCAGGGCTAGAATTAAGGCGAATGCAGCATATAAACCGACGCCACCACCTGCTGCACTTAAAACAGAGTCATTGGTATAACCCAGGTGCGGAGAGGCTAGCATGCAATAAGCCATCGGAGCGGAGAACAGGGTATTAGTTCGCGAAGCCAGCAGCGCCTTAGCCCCTGCCGTCGGGGCATCACCACCCTCGACAATACCTAACGCGATTTTCTGATTGGGCCAGATAATCAGCCACACATTAAGAAACATCAAAGTACCCATTAAGACACCAGCGGCTATATAATCATTCATCACACCTGCTTTTTGCACACCCAGCAACAACACAACACCAGTGATAAAAGTAAACATGGCACCCCAACGGAACCACCATAGCGCGCTTGGGGCAAGCTTGGCTTTGGCATCGGACAAACCCTCGGGCGAAGCCTGTTTAAAATATCCACCCTGTATAAAGTTAAAATAATAGAGCAGGCCTATCCAGGTGATCCCGAACAACAGGTGCCCCCAGCGCAATAGAAAATTGATGAATTCCATCGAAGTAAAATTTGCCATTTAAATCACCTTATTTTTGTTTAGTTAATATTGCCAGAGTAAGATTTCTTCGCCAAAGGCTTCCGCAGTAACAGACACACGGCTTTATATCCAGGTTGATCATTGCAATGCGGGCTTATTTTAGCCACAAATAGCGCATAAAAAAACCACATAAAATACATGAGTAAGTCCAGAATGGCCATGGCCTGTATGACCATCCATCGATATACCCAAACACCTTATGATAAATAAACTTCTGTTGCTAAACCATTATCTATAAAAAACATCTATAAAAAAGCCCCGCAGAGCGGGGCTTTTTTGAAGGATCAACTAATGGCCAGCTTACATCATGCCGCCCATGCCACCCATACCGCCCATACCACCCATATCTGGCATTGGCGCTGCAGGGACATCATCAGCAGGAGCTTCACTGATCATTGCTTCAGTGGTGATCATCAGGCCGGCAATAGAGGCCGCACCTTGCAACGCGGTTCGCGTTACCTTGGCGGGATCAAGGATACCTTGCTTGATCATGTCGCCGTATTCACCAGTGGCAGCGTTGTAACCATAGTTACCTTTCTTGCTTTTAACCTGGTTTACAACCACTGAACCCTCTTCACCGGCGTTTTCGACGATTTGCCGCAGCGGTGCTTCCATTGCGCGTCGTGCAATACGAACACCTACAGTCTGGTCGTTATTGTCACCTTCAAGACCTTCAAGTGCCTGCAACACGCGAATCAGTGCAACACCACCACCCGCAACAACGCCCTCTTCAACAGCAGCACGAGTCGAGTGTAAAGCATCTTCTACGCGAGCTTTTTTCTCTTTCATTTCAATTTCAGTTGCCGCACCAACCTTAATAACAGCAACACCACCAGCCAGCTTGGCAAGACGCTCCTGGAGCTTTTCGCTGTCGTAATCAGAACTGGTATCTTCAATTTCGGCACGAATCTGATTAACACGGCCTTTAATATCAGCGGCAACACCAGCACCATCAACAATGATAGTGTTTTCTTTTGATACTTCAACGCGCTTGGCCTGACCAAGGTGTTCAAGTGTAGCGCTCTCCAGATCAAGCCCTACTTCTTCAGAAATAACGGCACCACCGGTCAATACGGCGATATCCTGCAACATTGCTTTACGACGATCGCCAAACCCCGGCGCTTTACAGGCCGCAACCTTAACAATGCCGCGCAGGTTATTCACTACCAGTGTCGCCAGTGCTTCACCTTCAACATCTTCCGCAACAATCAACAATGGCTTACCAGCTTTAGCGACCGCTTCAAGCAGACCCAGCAACTCACGGATATTAGTAATTTTCTTGTCAACCAGAAGAATATAGGGTGATTCCAGCTCAGCACTCATATTGTCCTGGTTATTGATAAAGTAAGGCGAGAGGTAACCACGGTCAAACTGCATACCTTCAACCAGTTCCAGCTCATTTTCCAGACCAGAGCCTTCTTCAACGGTGATAACACCTTCTTTACCAACTTTATCCATAGACTCGGCGATAATGTCACCAACCTGTGTATCACTGTTGGCAGATATAGCACCTACCTGAGCAATTTCTTTGGTATCGGTGCAGGGTTTAGCCAGGCGTGCGATTTGTACCACTGCTGCAGCGACTGCTTTGTCGATACCACGTTTTAGATCCATAGGGTTCATGCCCGCAGCTACCGCTTTCAGCCCTTCATTAAGAATCGACTGAGCCAGCACTGTTGCAGTCGTGGTGCCGTCACCTGCTTCGTCAGAAGACTTGCTGGCAACCTCTTTCACCATCTGCGCACCCATATTTTCAAAGTTGTCAGCCAACTCGATTTCTTTTGCTACAGAAACGCCATCTTTAGTCACTGTCGGCGCGCCAAAGGTTTTGTCCAGAATGACATTGCGTCCCTTCGGTCCCAGTGTCACTTTAACGGCATCGGACAATACGTTTACACCAGCCAGCATTTTCTGGCGGGCGCTATCCCCAAATTTCACATCTTTTGAAGCCATGATTTCTTTCCTTCTTTAAACTCTGAATTCTATGTTGGTTTGTCGTCAAATTGAGGCTTTAATCAGCCCTCGATGACACCAAATATTTCACCTTCACTCATGATGATGAGCTCGTCATCACCGTCCTGGATCGTGTTGTTGTTAGTAGCGTAGCCGCCAAAAATAACCTGATCCCCAACCTTGACACTGAGCGGGCGCAGCGTGCCATCTTGTAGCAAACGGCCTTCACCAATAGCAACCACTTCACCCTCATTTGGCTTTTCCTTGGCTGCACCAGGAAGCAGGATGCCTCCAGCACTTGTTTCATCTTCTTCCTTGCGGCGCACGACAACGCGGTCGTTTAATGGACGAATTTTCATCTCAACTTTCTCCACCTATCTTTAACTAAATTAAAGTAATTAAAATCTCGTGTTCGGGAAAGTCCCGAAACTGCACACCTATCTGGAGGCGCTAAAAAAAAATTCAAGGTCTTAACGATAAAAAACTATTGCCGTTTGCCATAATCCCCGTCGTGAGGATTAATCTCCGCATTTTGCTTCAACCATGAGGTTAATCTTCGCGGCGATATTCGCCTTCGAGCGTCTCCTTGTGTTGGGTTTCAGCGTGAATAGTATGGGCCTGGGTACTACTCGTCTGATAATACCCTTCGACCATACTCGCCCTGGCCATAAGCCGCTTTACCAGCCAGTGTCGAGTTGCTGGCAACAAACCCAGAAAACCGATCGTATCGGTAAAAAACCCCGGCGTCAGCAGCATGGCACCAGACACCGCCAGCACCAGGCCCTCTATCATTTCCATGGCCGGGATTTCGCCACTTTCCATCTTGTACCTGCCGCGCATCAAAGTGGCGAAGCCCTGGCGCCTCAACAATGCCAGACCAACGACCGCAGTTAGCAATACCAGGCCGATCGTTGGCAAGGCCCCAATAGCGGTGCCCACCTTGATAAGTAGCCACATCTCCACAACGGGAACCAGGATAAAAAGCAGCAAGAAAAAGCGCACGCTAGAACTCCAGATTAGCAAACAGTAATCCTTTATAAACAGTTGGGTTGCTTATCGATAATTCAAGATGAAGCACAAGAAAAGAGTATTATGTTGACCGCTAATCACGCATTTATTTAAGGTTGCCCTTCAGCCCAACGAGAAAGTTATGACCCAGTCTTCTCTGCGAGCGGTGGTTTTTAATCGCCGCATGCTCATTTGCGTGTTTACCGGTTTTGCATCTGGCTTACCGCTTTATATCCTCATATCACTCGTGCCGGCCTGGCTGCGCACGGAAGGTGTGGGTCTCAAGGAGATCGGTTTGTTTGCGCTGGTCGGCCTACCCTACACCTGGAAATTTTTCTGGTCGCCGGTGCTGGAAAGGTATCCCCTGCCGTTGCTGGGCAGACGCCGCGGCTGGATGCTGGTGACCCAGCTCGCTCTGTTTGCCAGTATTGCCAGCTTGCCCTTACTCGATACTGACCGCCAACTATGGTCGATTGCCTGGTTGTGTACGCTCATAGCTTTTTTGAGTGCAACCCAGGATATCGCCATTGACGCCTATCGCCGTGAATTGTTACCGGACGTGGAACTCGGGCTGGGGAACGCCCTGCATGTCAACGCCTATCGTATCGCTGGGCTGGTACCCGGCTCACTGGCATTGATTTTAGCCGATCACCTGCCCTGGGATACGGTGTTCCTGGTCACCGCAGCTTTCATGTCTGTTGCCATTCTACTCACGCTATCGATTGGCGAGCCAAAACATCCTCAGCCGGTGCCATCTTCCCTGCGCAGCGCCATTGTTGAACCAATTGCTGAATTTTTTCAGCGCGACGGCGTACCCCAGGCTCTGTGGGTACTAAGTTTTATGTTTTTGTACAAACTTGGGGACAACCTCGCCACGTCTCTGGCAACACCTTTCTATATCGATATGGGCTTCGAATTGTCGGAGATCGGGCTAGTCGCCAAAAACGCAGCACTGTGGCCAGCAATTATTGGCGGTCTTGCTGGTGGGCTGTTGATGGTCAAAATAGGCATTAACCGGGCTTTGTGGATTTTTGGTGGCGTGCAGCTCATATCCATCCTTGGCTTTGCACTAATGGCCCGAATTGGCGAAGGCATCTGGCTATTGGCGATGGTGATAAGTTTTGAGTATCTTGGCGTTGGACTAGGAGCAGCAGCGTTTATTGCTTTTATTGCTCGCACCACCAACCGTATCCATGCCGCCACCCAGTTTGCTCTGCTAACCGCATTGACCGCAATACCAAGAACTATAGCCAACGCCAGCACCGGATTTGTCGTTGAACAAATCGGTTGGGAGCTATTTTTTTATGGCTGCGCTGTCGCAGCCATACCAGGCATGCTATTACTGACCAAAGTAGCGCCATGGCACGAAACCCAGGTCGAAGGCCCACTCGACTCCCGGCCAGAACAGATGGGTAACTGACTTTCACCTACAATGTCATGCCTACAGAGTCATGCCGACAAAAAACCACAAGGACACCCGCATGTCACGCATCTACACACGTAGCGGAGACACAGGCACTACCGGACTGGCCGACGGCACCCGCACCTCCAAAACCAGCGCACGCATAGAGGCAATCGGCACTATTGACGAATGCAATGCGCACCTGGGTATGTTGGTCAGTCTGATCGTCAGTCATCAGCTGCACCCAAAGCTGTCGGCAATTCAACATCGTTTATTTGATTTGGGGGCCACGCTGGCGAATAAACAGCCCAGCCTGATTGAAGCCCGGCACGTGACTGCTTTAGAAAGGAATATTGACCAACTGGATAGTACGCTACCACCGCTCAAACAATTTATTCTTCCCGGTGGTAACGCTGCCACAGCGCAGGCCCATATTACTCGGGCAGTGTGCCGGCGCGCAGAACGCTGCACATATATCCTCGCCGACAACGAGGCGGTGCCAGAAGCAGTGGTCCAGTTTCTAAACAGGTTATCCGACTATTTGTTTGTGGTAGCACGAAGTTTATCGGCTCATAACGGTGGCGATATTCCGTGGTTACCGGAAAACCCATAAAACTGCGCTGCCGTCAGACTCTGATGTATCCCACTCTCAGTACACTCTCAGTACACTCTCAATAGTGCGGTGGTTTCTCGTCAACGACACCAGGGTCGGGCAATATATTATCGAGGTGCTGCCGGTATTGAGCCAGCAATACCTCCAGCCGGTCGATGCGGTGTTGCTGCTGGTATATGACATCGTTGAGCGCGTTAACCGTGTCTTCCTGATAGGCAAGCTTACTTTCTAGTTCAGTCAGCCGCTTCTCACTCATAGTCAGCTAATCCCTTTCCCGTCATCAGATAACTTCCCAGGGAACCTCTGATTAATTCTGCACAAGTAGAGATCCTGCCCCGTATAACGCTTTGGGTATTGCGGTTCAAAATATTCAGATTCACCAACAAACGGCGCATTAAGACAGCGACGAAGCTGGACCTTTTAGACGCAAGATACGAGTTCATAAATTGATCAGAGAATCCCCAATTCTATGTTTCCCTGTTCGATAACTTCTTTCGGCACGGGCCACCAGGCGGTGCGTATTTTAGTTTTAAACTCATATTCCACAGATGGGTTCGGATCGTGGAGCAGCTCCGTTATAAAACGCAATCCACTGAGTAGATTGGTACCCGCTTCCAGCTGCACTGCCGATTCGCTGTAAGCAGGTATAGCAGCCAGTTCTCCGGATACACCAGAAGCCACCTTGCGGCCATTCAACCAAAGACTATAGGACAGGCCAGCAATGCGAAGGTCACCACTATCAGGGTTGATAATATTGAGGCCGATCAAAAAACGTTGTTCGAGGCCATTGCGCGGCAGCGGCTGAATACTGGTCAAATGAACTTCCGGCTGTTGACGTGCAGGATTAAGCACCGCACAGCCGGCAAGCAACAGCATGGCCAGCCACGGCACCTTCGTTATCTGCAATCTTTCCATACCCTGCTAATCTTTATTATCCGGCTCAAAAAACAGCCACTGGACATTAGGAAACTCATCCCTGAATGCCGCTTCCACGGCGTTAATCCTTGCCACCATTACTCCGGCACTTTCTTCAGATCCAATCATAGCGGCTTTTATAGCCACCATGACATCGCTCCCCATTCGCAATGTCACCATATTAAATACCCGGTCTACTTCGGGTCGGTTGTCCAGCCATTTGAGCATGGCCTTATTGACATGGGGTTCCACCCCCTGCCCCACCAACAAAGCCTTGACCTCAATACCCACCAACACCGCAATAATGAGAAGCAACACACCGATAGCGATGCTGCCAAGGGCATCATACAGTGGATTACCGGTGACGATCGCCATCAATAATGCCATCAGCGCCAAAATCAAACCACATAAGGCGGCAATATCTTCGCCAAATACTACCAGCAGGTCACTTTCGCGGGTGTCGCGGAACCAGCGCCACATATTTTGGCGAGGAGGGCGAATTTTATTTATCTCGCGTATACATCCCATCAATGACAGACCTTCCGCAATTACGGCATATACCAGTACGCAGATTGCAATCCAGGCCGACTTTAGTGGTTGGGGATCGTGTAGCTTGTGCCAACCCTCGTAAACAGAAAACAGGCCACCGAGACTAAATAGAAAAATAGCTACCAAAAAAGACCAGAAGTAGATTTCTTTACCGTAGCCCAGGGGGTAATCCACCGACGGTGGTTTTTTGGCTCGCTTCAAACCAACTAACAGCAGGAGCTGATTAGCACAATCAGCCACTGAATGAATCGCTTCAGCGAGCATCGCACTGGAGCCTGTAATCGAAGCTGCGAAGCCTTTTGCCACTGCTATGGAACTATTTGCCGCCAGTGCGTAAAAAATGCTTTTCAGGGAGTTCGCACCATGTGCCATAATCGCAACCATTGAATTTTTGCAAGTCGCACGCATCTTATAGAGAGTAAATTTCAAACGCCAACCCAGAGGAAGCACGAGTGCTACGTATAGGATTATTTTTGGCAACAAATATTGCCATATTAGTATTATTTACGCTTATTTTTCAGGTCTTCGGGCTCGAAGATTTCCTGGCCACTCAGGGCATTCATAGCAATATGACCTCCTTGCTAATCATGTGCGGTTTTTTTGGCTTTGCAGGATCTTTCATTTCACTGCTGCTGTCAAAAAAAATGGCGAAGATGGGTACACGTACCCAAATAATCGATGAGCCGGCAAACGCTCAGCAGCGCTGGCTGGTGGATACCGTCAAAGAACTGGCCCGCAAAGCTGATATCGGCATGCCGGAAGTAGGTATTTTCCCCGCCCAGCAATCCAACGCTTTTGCAACTGGCTGGAACAAAAACAAAGCATTGGTAGCCGTTAGCGCAGGTCTTCTCGATCGTTTCAGTCCGGACGAAGCCCGTGCAGTCCTCGCCCACGAAATCGGTCATGTGGCCAATGGTGACATGGTAACTCTGACCCTGATTCAGGGTGTAGTTAACACCTTTGTGATGTTCTTTGCCCGCATCATCGGCTCTATTATCGATAAAGCTGTGTTTAAGAACGATCGGCCTGGCATCGGCTATTTTGGCATCGTTCTGGTATTACAGGTGGTATTAGGCATCCTCGCCTCAACTATAGTGATGGCCTTTTCCCGATGGCGAGAGTACCGTGCTGACGTCGCTGGTGCCACCCTGGCTAACCGCAGTGCAATGATTGGCGCCCTGCGTCGATTGCAGGCAGAAAGTGAGGCTCATGTCCCCAATGAGCTACCCGACACGCTGACGGCCCTCGGAATATCCAGTGGCTGGAAGAAACACGCCAGCAAACTCTGGATGTCCCACCCGCCCCTTGAACAGCGTATCGCCGCCCTGCAGCGGGGAGTTTGACCTGGACAGTCCCCTTTGTGCCGTCAGCGACATCCCCGAGGGCGGCAGCAAGGGCTTTAACCTGGATAAACACGCATCGGTGTTTGCAGTGCGCAAAGATGATCAGGTTTTTGTCTATAAAAACAGCTGCCCCCACGCCGGGCTGGAACTGAACTGGGTGCCGGATCGTTTTCTAGATCGCGACAAAGAATATATCCTTTGTTCGGCTCACGGCGCGATGTTCGAGATATACAGCGGTTTTTGTATCGCAGGCCCCTGCGCTGGGGCGGAGTTGAGCCCCGTTGACTTTCAGATCAAAAATGATCGGATCTATTTGCAATGGCAAGGCTGATGGTCAAGCACTGCAAAAATGATAACAATACCCTGGGTATTGGGCGCATAACCGCCATTGTCTAACACCACCATTGTCTAGCACTGTCTTCTCACGCCTTCATCACCTACAATCGATCAAACCCGAACTCACAGGCAAGCAAAAACAGCAGAGGAATTGAATCATGAGCAATGTAGAAGATCATCTCGCCATTCGTGAACTGGCCGCACGTTACAACCGCGCATTTGACTACGGAGATCCTGAGGGCTGGGTTGAATGTTTTACCGAGGACGGCACTTTTAATATAGGCAGTAAGGAACTCGCTGCTGGTAGCGAAGCACTGCTGGCTTTCGCCAAAAAAAGCATCCCAGGAATGAATGTCAAACACTGCACCACTGATGCTATCGTCGAAATCGATGGCGACACCGGCACCCATGACGCCTATCTAATCCTGATGGATTGCGGCGATAAAATCAGCGCCAGCAATTGCGGCCGCTATCTCGACAACGTTGTAAAACAAAATGGTAAGTGGAAGTTCCAGAAACGTGTGGTAGAAATAGATGGCAAGTAGAACCTGGGGCCAAACGTAGCTAATAGCTACAGGCGGATTACTACGCCTATAGCAAAAAGGCCCCTTTATCAGGGGTCTTTTTCAATTAACTCGTTCGCTTAATAAACACATCATCCCAACGCCACTTTTCTATTAATGGCTATATCTTCCGCCGTAAGCTTGCAGCCATAGGCCAACACCTGCACACCGGCCGCAATCGCTTCGCTCAATGTTGCTGCGTACACAGGATCTACGCCTTTAGCCACAGCCACACGATCAATGCCGGTCATTTGTACGCAATACAACAGGACAGCGCGCTGCCCACCTGCCACTACTCGCATGAGCTCACGAAGGTGCTTCGTACCACGCGTCGTTACCGCATCAGGAAACCTGGCCAGACCCTTGCCTGCCTCCAGCGTGACATTTTTGACCTCGACAAAACACTGTTCGCTATCTTTTTCAAGCAACAGATCGATACGGCTCTTCTCCTCTCCGTAGCGAACCTCACTGGACATAGTTGAATAACCCTGTAACTCCGTGATCACGCCCGACGCAATAGCCTCGGCGACCAGGTGATTGGCACGCGAAGTATTAACTCCCGCCAGTAGTCCAGACACCGTGGTGACGATTTCCAGCGTACCGGGAAGTTTTCGTTTGGGGTTACTGGAACGGGAAAACCAGCAGGGCGTGCCAGGATTAAGGCAGTGCTGCATAGAACCAGTATTGGCGCAATGTATGGTCAACGGCGAACCATCAGACAACTCAATATCCGCAAAGAAACGTTTATACCGTTTGACAAAAACCGCCTGCTCCAGCGGGGGATCAATCTTCACCGGCCGTCCAGCACATTAGCCAAACGTTCCACCGCCAACTCCAGCCGCTCCATTGGCTGAGTGTAGGAAAACCTGACGTGCTGGCGCGCCAAATACTCACCGAAGTCAGTTCCAGGCGTAATAGCCACACCAGCACGCTCCAGCATTTGCCAGCAAAATGCTTCGCTATCGTCCGCCAGGTTTTCGATATTCGCATACACATAAAACGCCCCAGCAGGCATGTGTGGGATGATAAATCCCAGCTCACGTAGCGCTGGCACAAAGAAATCCCGCCGCCGCTGAAATTCTTCTCGCCGCGCCTCCATCAATTCGATAGTACTGTCTTCAAAAGCACCCAGCGCGGCATATTGGGCAATACTGGGTGGCGATATATAGAAGTTCTGGGTCATAACACTGATGGGCACAAGAGCATCTTCAGGCACGATCATCCAGCCCAGTCGCCAACCAGTCATGCCAAAGTATTTCGAAAAACTGTTAATAACAAAAGCATCGTCGGTGATTTCCAGTATCGACGTTTCACTTTTATCATAAACAAGCCCGTGATAGAGCTCATCCATGATTAACACCCCATCTCGCTGGCTCACAACTTCGTTGATGGCACGCTGATTCTCAAGGTCAATAATTTCCCCCGTGGGATTACTGGGAGAGGCGATCATCACGCCTATGGTGTTGGACTGCCAGTATTGTTCTACCAGTTCAGCGGTTAACTGGTAGGCATTGTCAGCATATACGGGCACCAACTGTGGCTCACCACCGGCACGGCGTACAAAATTGGCATTGCAAGGGTAGCCCGGATCAGTCAGCAGCAAGCCGTCACCGGGGTTAATAAACAGGTCGCAGATAAGACCCAGGGCCGCACTGCTGCCAGTGGTAACGACCACTCGTTCGGGTGCTACATCAAGGCCATAACGCGTCATGTAAAAGCCAGCAATGGCCTCGCGCAGCTCGGTTATGCCAAATGAGGGTGTATAGTGAGTTTTTTCTTCTTTCAAGGCCCTGGCGGCTGCAGATACAATAGCCGGCGCGGTTGGGAAGGATGGTTCACCCGCTTCCATTCTCACAATATCGTGTCCCTTAGCCTCCATGGCCACTGCCGCCTCAAGAAAATCAACCACTTTAAATGAGGTCATGTTTTTCAGGCGATTAGCGTATTTGCGTTTTTTTTTGCTCATAAGTAGCCAATATTTGTGGGGAATAGCTATTGTATCGGCTTATACAAGATGAGTGCAGAACACAAGTAATGAAAATTTCACTTGAAAAAAATACTCAGTGGGCCTATAAACGCGGGTTTCGCAAAACCTCCTACCGGAATGCACTAGATGCCAAGAAAGAAAGCAGTTAAAACACCACCAGCAATGATTCATGGCTACGCCCCCTACAATGCCAAAAAGGGCGAAGAGTATATGAATGAAAAGCAGCGGGAGCATTTCAAATTGCTACTGTTAGCCTGGAAGCAGGAGCTGATGGAGGAAGTAGATCGAACTGTCACCCATATGAAGGATGAAGCAGCTAACTTCGCCGACCCCTCTGACCGCGCGACGCAGGAGGAAGAATTCAGTCTCGAACTGCGAGCCAGAGATCGTGAACGCAAGTTAATCAAAAAAATTGACAGTACGATGGAATTGATCGACGCTGACGACTACGGGTTTTGCAGCCAGTGTGGCGTCGATATTGGCATTCGCCGCCTGGAAGCGCGACCAACGGCAACCCTGTGTGTAGACTGTAAAACCCTTGACGAAATCAAGGAAAAACAGATCACTGGCGGCTAGACTGCTGGTGCGTCCAACGCATTGATGGCTGATTACATTGGCCGCTTCGCGCCCTCTCCAACAGGTCCTCTACATCTAGGCTCGCTATACGCGGCCCTGGCCAGTTATCTGGATGCCCGCGCGAACGGCGGTCAATGGCTGCTGCGCATGGAGGATATCGATCCACCCCGGGAAGTACCAGGGGCCGCGGATACTATTCTTCATCAGCTGGAGCACCACGGATTATACTGGGACGGTCCAGCGCTCTATCAAAGCCAGAGATTAGCCGCCTATCAGCAGGCACTGTTGACCCTGAGCGAGATGGATCTCCTCTACCCATGCCAGTGTAACCGTGCACGGCTACGCTCACTGAATCACGTCTACGATGGATACTGCCGTCCAGGTCGCTCGACACCTACTGCCCTCAATAAAAGTGAGGGCAGTGCGATCAGAATCCAGGTGCCCGTCGGCTACGAAATTTACTGGCACGATATCGTTCAGGGCCAGTGCCGTAGCGACCTTAGCCAGTCTACCGGGGATTTTATTATCGTGCGTCGCGATGGATTATTCGCCTACCAGCTGGCGGTGAGTATCGATGACGCCTACCAGGGTATCAGTCACGTTATTCGTGGGGACGATTTGCTCGACTCCACACCGCGGCAGCTATACTTGCTACAAAAGCTTGGCCTGCAAATACCCTCCTATGGCCATGTTCCAGTCATCAAAAATAATCAGGGCACAAAACTGAGTAAGCAGACTTTTGCCCCCGCCTTGCCATCATCAGCCCCTGGCACCAGTATTGAACGCTGCCTGGCGCTGCTAGGTATGTCGTTACCCAGCGATGCAGCTGGAGCACCCGTGGAGCAATTACTGCAATGGGCAAGCAAACATTGGACAAGGACACAAATTCCTTTATCTTCGGTACAGGTCATCGATCCGAGTTGATAGCGACTAAGAGATACAAAGCCAATAGTATGCGCTATAAGCATGACGCTTATAGCTTTAACGCATATATTAATGCCTTTACAGTCTAATGCGGCATCAAGAAAACATTTGCAGCAACACTTTTACATAAGTATTATGGCGTCAAGTCATAGGATTGATGAACAAAAGGAATAACGATAATAATTAAACAATAACAACAAACATAATAATAATTGATAGCGAAATTGAGTTGCTATAGGTTTTAAGGGTGGGTTAGCTCCATAAACAAATGGCATATACAAAGGGGAGTCTTCGGGCTCCCCTTTTTGCTGCGCCCCTTCTGTTACCACCCTGTGACTATTCGCGTGTGCTCTTGACAAGTATTCTGGACAAAACTCCACAGTGGCTAAGCGCAAGTCGGGCCACCCCTGCAGAAGATCGAGCCACCACACCCTGTGCTAGAATCCGCTTTCCTCAATATTCCGATTCGTGTTAATGCTCAAACGCTTAGGCAAAGTTTTCAACCGGATCAAGCCCCGGACCTCTAATAGCGAGCCACATATTATCCCCGCTGGCGAGCACAACATAACACCACAGGACATAAGCCGAGGTGCTGGCGAGGTCGTCAAAACCCTTGAAGAAGCTGGGTTTAATGCCTATGTGGTCGGTGGTTGCGTACGCGATCTACTGCTGGACTTGCGGCCTAAGGACTTTGATGTTGCCACCGATGCCACGCCTGAGCAGGTGAAAGCACTGTTTCGCCGCGCCCGTATTGTCGGTCGCCGATTTAGAATTGTTCATGTACGGTTTGGCAGAGAAATTGTCGAAGTAACAACATTCCGCGCTCATCACAATGGCAATTCAGGGCAGGGGAAAGATACATCCAGACGCTCGCAACAGGGCATGTTGCTACGTGACAACGTGTTTGGTTCGATCAATGAAGATGCCAGCAGACGCGATTTCACCATTAACGCCCTGTATTACCACCCTACGGACAATACTATTTACGATTACGCAAATGGGCTTGCCGACATAAATAATAAAACCTTGCGGATTATTGGCGACCCTCTTATCCGCTATCAGGAAGATCCTGTACGAATGCTGCGAGCAGCCCGATTTGCAGCCCGGCTAGAGTTCAATCTCGACCCCTCCACCATGGCTGCCATCAAGCCATCGGCTCATTTGCTCGCGGCTATACCCTCAGCTCGCCTCTACGATGAAACCATAAAGCTGTTTATGAACGGTTATGCACTGCCAACCTGGCAGCAGTTGCGAGAGCTACATCTGGATCAACAATTGTTGCCTCAGTCCGTCGCCTTACTTGAAGGCAGTGAGTTTTATACCCGATTTTTAACACAGGCCCTGACCAATACCGATAGCCGCGTTAACAGTGGCAAGCATGTCACCCCCGCCTTTCTATTTGCGGCACTATTGTGGCCAGCAGTGTGTGAAGCACAGAAACATCAGGAAAAAAATGGCGAAAACCCCAGTCGCGCCCTGCAGTTAGCGGCCACGGAGGTGACTGGCAAGCAAATTTCACGACTAGCCATCCCCAAACGATTTAGCGTGCCCATGCGCGAAATTTGGGAAATGCAAGCGCGCCTGTCCAGGCGCGGAGGACAACAGGCATTTCGCCTGCTCGACCAGCCCCGGTTTCGCGCTGCCTATGACTTTGTTTTGCTACGCGAACAAAGTGGCGAGGAGGTTCAGGGCCTTGGCGACTGGTGGACGCGATTCCAGGAAGCCGACGCAGACGAGCGCAATACTATGGTCAAAGCACTGGGAAAATCGGGCCGTTCAAGAAAACGTCGGCCTCGCACCCGCAAGCCCACGTAAAATGCGCACTGAAGTTTATATCGCGCTCGGCAGTAATCTTAACTCTCCACCACGGCAAGTACAGCGTGCTATTTCCTCCCTCGCCAGGCTACCGGAAACAAAACTAATCCATACCGCACCCTGGTATCGAAGCCGTGCTATCGGCCCCGGCAAACAGGCCGATTACATCAACACAGTGGTTAGTATTGCTACTGCGCTGACTCCTCGACAGCTACTCAGAGAACTTCAGGCCATAGAAAACCAGCAGGGCAGAAAACGTGTTGTACGGTGGGGTCCGAGAAGCATCGACCTGGATATCCTGTTGTTTGGCAAACGAACTATTAAGAGTAAAATCCTGACTATCCCCCATCCGCATCTCACCAGGCGAAATTTTGTCATATATCCACTAGCTGACATTGCCCCTGACCTGGTGTTACCGGACACAACGTCCGTACAGAAACTATTGGCAAACACCTGCGCAGAGGGTATTGTCCGCCTCAAAGCTGGAGAGACTCTTGGAAGTACTGGCTAACGATATTGATCTAAACCTGAATGTCGCAGCGCTGCCCCACTATATTGCTGTAGAGGGCCCCATTGGCGTCGGCAAGACTGCTCTGGCGAAACGTCTGGCGGCTACTTTTAATTACGATACACTGCTCGAGCAGGCGGAAGAAAACCCTTTTCTTGAACGGTTTTACAACGATTTACCCGGCGCAGCATTACCCACGCAGCTTTATTTTCTTTTTCAACGGGTGCGGCAGATGCAGGAGTTGCGTCAGGATGATATGTTCAAACCGGTAAAAATTGCCGATTTCCTGATCGATAAGGATCCCCTGTTTGCCCAGGTCACCCTGGATGACGACGAATTGCGGCTATATCAAAACGTCTACGATCAGCTCGCCATCGACCGTCCTACACCAGACCTGGTGATCTACCTGCAGGCACCCAGCGATGTGCTGTTAGAGCGAGTCAGCCAACGCGGCGTGGCAATGGAGCGAAACATTGACAAAAACTATCTCAATGCCCTCAACGAAGCCTATCAACAATTCTTTCACTATTATGAAGACGCCCCGTTGCTAATTGTTAATGCGGCGGAAATTAATCCCGTCCACAATGATCAGGATTTCCGTAATCTTGTGCAGTACCTGCTAACCATTAAAACTGGTCGTCACTACTACAACCCCCAACCCCATATGTAAGCGAGACTATGCCATGAAAGCAGTCACCCTCCGCACGCTTAATAACTTCAAGTCCGCTGACGAAAAATTTCCCGTTATCACCGCTTACGATAGTGCCTTTGCTCGCCAGGTAGAACTTGCTGGCATAGAGGTCGCGCTGGTAGGTGATTCCCTGGGTAATGTGATATTGGGCTATGACAGCACGGTGCCTGTAACTATGGATGACATGCTCCACCACACCGCAGCGGTGGCGAGGGGCAACAGCAAGTCACTGTTGATTGCCGATATGCCCTTCATGTCCTACGCCACCGAAGAGATGACCCTCGACAATGCCGCTTTACTCATGCAGGCGGGTGCGCAGATGGTGAAACTGGAAGGCGGGTACTGGCTGGAAGAGTCGGTGCTAATGTTGTCGCAGCGCGGCATCCCGGTATGCGGCCATCTGGGACTCACCCCACAATCGTTCAACAAACTCGGCGGTTATCAGGTGCAGGGACGTGATGAAGACGCTGCACAACAAATTTTTGGTGACGCAGAAATATTGCAGGAGGCCGGTGCAGACTTACTGGTGCTTGAGTGTGTGCCCACCGATCTTGCCACTCGCATATCACAGCATTTAACGATACCTGTTATCGGTATCGGTGCGGGTCCTGGGACAGACGCCCAGGTACTGGTGCTGTATGACATGCTCGGCTTCTCGCCGCGCATCCCCAGGTTCACCAAAAATTTTCTTGCGAGCACCGGTGATGTACAACTAGCGCTCAAAGCCTATGCGGATGCCGTGCGCAATGGTCACTTCCCGGAGCCTGAACACTGCTTTAAATAGAGCTACAAACCACCCTGTTGGACTGCTTTCTTTAATTGCTCACAGGCCGTTTTACGCAACAGACCGTTTATCTCCTCGGCAAGTAAGCTCGGCGGAATTCGCAGCGGCGTGGCTGGATCATTTGCTAACCAAGCCCGATAACGCGCATCAATAGTACTGAACTCACTCCTGGCCGACTCCGGTCGAAGCACGCAATCCTCTTTGGCCAATAAACGCCACCCATGCAAAGCTCACAAAACCCCTATAAATACGAGTTCTCTTATTCCTTTACCGACCACTAATGTGATACGGTTATATGCTTATGATTTAAAAAAACTATTCGCGGAAATAAGGGAAAAAATGAAACAAAGCCTGTTCAACTTTGCGTTTCAACACCCGAAAAGGGTGTTCTTGTTGATGATAGTCGCCGTTATCGTATTTGCTGCGATGTTACCCAAAATAATCATCGACACAGACCCTGAGAACATGTTGCCTTCAGACCAGGCAGATCGCGTATTTCATGATGAAGTGAAAAAGAAATTTGGTATTAATGATCTTATCGTGGTCGGCATGGTCAATGAGCAGGGTATCTACAACCCCCGCTCGCTCGCTGCGTTACACAAACTCGCTAACGAAATCCTTAAAATAGAAGGTATTGTTCCTCAGGACGTACTTTCTATTGCCACGGTTGACAACATTTCCCAGGATGGCCCCGGCACCATCCGCTTTCAGTGGATGATGAACCAGGCACCCAAAACCACAGAGGCTGCTAAAGAGATACAAAACGCTGTTGAAAGACTGCCTTTTCTGAATAATACCATCGCTTCACCTGACGGCCTGGCAACGGCCATCTATATTCCGATTATTCACAAAGACCAGTCCTATCGTATCGTTGCTGAAGTCGAAGACATCATCGACACACTCGACAGCGATGATCAATTCTATATAAGCGGCCTGCCGGTCGCAGAAGACACCTTCGGCGTTGAGATGTTTTTACAGATGGCCACCTCAGCCCCGGTCGCTGGGCTGCTGGTGTTTCTGCTGCTGTGGTACTTTTTTCGCAGCCTGTCACTGATTGCATCACCAATGATTCTGGCCATGGTGACCATTATTTGCACCATGGGCCTGCTCATCGGTATGGGTTATACCGTTCACATCATGAGCTCCATGATCATGATCTTTCTGATGCCCATTGCGGTGGTGGATTCGGTACACCTGCTCTCCGAGTTTTCCGATAGATACCACAAAGACACTACACCACAAGCGGCCATGCAGGAGGTTCTCGACCATTTATTCACCCCCATGCTCTATACCTCACTGACCTCAGCGGCCGGCTTTGCGGCACTGGCACTCACGCCGATCCCTCCCGTTCAGGTGTTCGGCTTGTTTATCGCCTTTGGCGTTATGCTCGCCTTTTTATTAACCATCATATTTATTCCCGCCTATGTGGTGTCATTATCGCCCCAACGGCTGAGTAAGCTGGCAGAAACTACGCCCCATGACGACAATCATGGGCCATTAACCAGCAGTTTGAAGGCCCTGGGCCGGGGCAGTTTGGCATGGCCAAAAACCCTGTTGATCGTCTTCCTGGGCATCACCGCCGTGAGTATTACCGGGGTCACGAAAATTGTCATCAATGACAATCCCTTTCAGTGGTTCCAGGAGTCTCACCGCTTACGCGTTGCCGATAAAATACTAAACCAGCATTTCGCAGGCACATACAACGCCTTTATTGTTCTCGACCAGCACAATGAAGCCGAGCTCACCGCGCAATTTAACAAAAACACCGATGACATCCTTGCACAGGCGCAGGCCGACGGCGTCGATTTGACAACCCTGTGGCAACAACTCAAACAGGACTCAACTGATTCGATAAAAAATAAAGACGCAAATAGTGAGTTTCCACAATTCCTACAAAACCTGGCTCTGAAACTTGACGACCAGTTATTCGAGGCGGACGAAAACCAGACTATGTACCTTGAGGCATTACTGGCTGCAACCGAAAGACAGCTCAACACAAGCAAATTCTTTCAACAACCCGAGGCATTGGCCTATATCGAAGCACTACAGCAAGCATTACTGACCACCGGTATCGTAGGCAAAAGTAATTCGGTGACGGACGTGGTAAAAACTGTGTACCGGGAGCTCAACGAAGGTACGGCAGATCAGTATCGCATTCCCGATTCATCTGCCGCAGTGGCACAGACTTTGCTCAGTTACCAGTCATCGCACCGGCCACAGGATCTATGGCGCCTGGTGACACCGGATCAACGTTCCGCTTCAATATGGTTACAGCTGAAAAGTGGTGACAACGTCGATATGACTCAGGTTATCGATTTTGTCGATGACTACCTCCTCAGTCATCCATTGCCGCCAGGGGTGGAAATGGACTGGGCGGGACTCACCTATATTAATGTTGTCTGGCAGGAAGCCATGGTAAAAGGCATGGTGGGTAGTCTGCTAGGTGCTTTTGTGGTCGTATTCATTATGATGATCGCCCTCTTCCGCTCTATTCTGTTCGGTTTGCTGGCGATGATTCCGCTATCGGCCACCATCCTGTTTATCTACGGTATCGTCGGCTGGATCGGCAAAGACTACGATATGCCAGTTGCCATATTATCGGCACTATCTTTGGGTCTTTCTGTGGATTTTGCCATCCATTTTATCCAGCGTATGCGGGAAATGGTCGATAAACATGGTAGCTTTGCCGCCGCCATTCCACTGATGTTTGAAGAGCCCGCGCGTGCTATTTCAAGAAACGCCATCGTAATTGCTGTGGGCTTCCTGCCATTATTGTTATCGCCGCTGGTGCCCTACAACACAGTCGGCATGTTCCTCGCAGCTATAATGATTATTTCCTGCCTTACCACATTGATGATATTGCCAATTTTAATGGCCTATATGAAACGCTTCCTGTTTAACGAATCCCAGGATTCCCCGCAATGAACAATGTCACTAAACTACTTAATCTCACCTTCCTTTTGACTGCGGTAAGCACTGTAGTGGGTACTGCGGTCGCTGATGAAACCGATGTCGAGCTTATCGTTAGCAAGGCCAATCATATTGCGTTTTATCAGGCTAACGATGGTCGCGCCGAATCCCGCATGCTAATCACCGACGGTGGCGGCAACAAACAGGTGAGACAATTTACTGTGTTGCGAAAAGACCGCGGTGAGCAAGTTGATGGTGACCAGGATTTCCTGGTGCTGTTTAGCCGACCTGCGGACGTTCGCAACACCATGTTTCGAGTCATCAAACATATCGATAGCGATGATGACCGCTGGATGTATTTACCCGGTCTTGATCTTGTCAAACGAATATCTTCTGGCGACAAAAGGACCAGTTTTTTTGGCTCACATTTCTTTTATGAGGACATTTCAGGACGCAGGCTGGACGCCGACAGGCACGAATTACTGGAAACCACTGATCAGCATTATGTTGTTAAAAATACACCGCTGGATCCAGATAGTGTCGAATTCATCCACTACACGGTATGGATTGACAAGAGCAACTGGATGCCAACAAAAACCGAATACACAGATGCCGCTGGCAAAATTTATCGTCGCATCGAAGCATTGCAAATAAAGGATATTGATGGCTATGCCACAGCCACTCGGATGCAGGCCTCCGACCTCCGCTCCGGTGGCTCTACCCTCACCGAAATGCGCTATATCCAGTACAACGTAAATTTGCCAGATGACATTTTCTCCGAACGCTCCCTGCGTAATCCGCCCCGACAGTGGTTCAAAAGGAGCTAGCCAGCCTGTGTCATTGCGCCTGATCTCATTATCTGTTCCGACTCTGCTCTACCCAGTGCTTCACTACTCAATACTGTTTGCTCCATTACTGTTTGCTCCATTACTGTTT
>Ga0164313_10000723_pt1 | contig 27569 bp, 22 predicted proteins | sample GuaBasSedimGuay4_FD_113735 | JGI IMG/M metagenome (GOLD analysis project Ga0164313, IMG submission 113735) | Subseafloor sediment microbial communities from Guaymas Basin, Gulf of California, Mexico - Guay4, Core 4569-4, 0-3 cm | ecosystem: Environmental > Aquatic > Marine > Hydrothermal vents... | reverse complement strand
TATGGCCGGATCATGAACCGGCAGGTCGCCTTTCTGACCATGGTCAGCTTCTTCGAGCGGATCCGTCGCTTCGGGCGACCCGGAATCGCTGTGAAGCGGTGGGCGGCGTCGCCGGTGGCCGATTCGGACCAGGTGCCGATGGTCAGTCCGAAGGCGTCGAGCTGACGCCGCCGCCTGCAACCGACTGACGAACCCAACGTCCCTCCCGGGTAGGAAAAACTGGAACCGGGTCATGTGGTGGCAGAACAACGGTGGACCGGTCGAGACCTGGTCTGTGTCCGATGTCGCCAGAGACTTCGCGAACGCCTGGCCCGTCACGACTGCCGATATCGACGGCGATGGCAGGTTGGAGATCGTCTCGGGGGCGAGCGGAGGGACCGAGGTTTCCTGGTGGAGGCTCGCGGATTTCGTGGCGACCGGAACCCTGGAAAGTTCTCTGCTTCAGATTCCGGGCAGCATGGTCGAACTCACCGTCGGCCTCGATGCCGCGATTTCCGCCGATACCGATGTGAAATTAGCAATTAGGATCGGCGCCTCACCCGATGAACTCGGCGCCTGGGTGCCCATAGAGCCGGATCAGCCCCTCCCGGTGATGACCCGCGGTCCCGCCTACTTCCAGTACCGGGTCGAACTGAGCACCGATGACCCGGAAGTCGCGCCGGTGCTTCGAAACATCGGCTTCGAGTGGTCGTCGGAACTCCCGAGTCGTCGGGGCGGGAGCGTTCGCGTTAGGCCGTAGTCCGCCGATTCCAGTGGGTTTCTTGACGAGGAAGGCTCCGGCCATGACGTTGACGTGACCCTCCTCACTCGACAGCCGAGCAGCCCATCACCAACGACACCTCGCAGCTCATCGCCCTCGACACCAGCGTCTTCTTCGCCACTGCCGATCCCCAGGCTGCCACTGAGCAGGGCTTGCAGAACATGGGTCTGAGTCCATCGACCCCGTACTCGTGGATCGAGACCGACACCCTGCAGATGCTCAACCACCAGGTGGGCAGCGACGACTCCGCGCTGAGATGCGATGATTGCCACTCGCCCAACAATGGCCGAATCGATCTGGCGGCCGACCTCGGCTATTCCAAGTGGGGCCCGACATCGGTGGAGCAATGTTAATCTTGGCGAGTTGAAGCAAAGAACACCACACGTGAACGTTTTGGTTTCTGGGAAGGCGAACGGCTCTGGATCGCGACGTTGGAGATTTGCAGCCGTCGTCTCTGTCGTAACAGTGTTGCTTTTTTCCTCGGTCCCAATCGCGGTATCCGACGGGGACGATTCGCCGACCATCTGCGGGTGCGGTTGCGGAAACGCCAAGGGGCAATGCTGTTGCTCGGCGCCGGCGGCGTCCGGCTTGTCTTTCAGCTGTAGCCAGAGAGAGGACCCCAACGAACCGATGGACTCCGCATCCATCGGCAAGTACATCGGTCCACCGGAAGCCGCCGAGCTGACTCGACCCATGCCGGCGAACACCCACTTGCAGGATCTTGAGTTCGCTTTCCGAGGACTCGATCCCAAACCGGAGATTCCACCTCCTCGGGTCTGACTCCCGTACTGCCCAACTAGATTGATGCCCGCGATGCGGGTGTTTTCGGCATGGGAGGAACCCCACGTCGAGAGGGAATTCATATGGGAACCAAGGTCCTTTTCTGGGGGGGCATGGCCTCAGCCTGCCTTGCCCTTTGCGTGTGTCCGATCGCGGCGGCTGAAGAGGCCGACAATCAAGAACCCGAAACTCCGAAACACGTCGTGCATGGAAGCGTCGAGGTGATCGCCGAGGCCATCGCGATTCCGACCCTGACCATTGTCCATCGCGAGGAGGTTCGTTCCACCACGCCCATCGGCGACGGCTCCGAGGTGCTCCGCGACGTGACCGGCGCCGATCTCGGCCGTATGGGCGGTCACGGTCTCGAACCGTACGTCCGTGGACTCAGCCAGGGTGATCTGACGGTGCTGCTCGATGGCGCCACGGTCCACGGCGGCTGTCCGAACCGGATGGACCCGGCATCCTCCTACTCGGCCAACGAGACCACCGACAGCGTCATGGTGATCCGCGGCGTCCAGACCCTCAGGTACGGAGCCGGCGCGCCCGGTGGTACCGTGATCTTCGATCGCGTTGTTCCGGAGTTCCGAACCGGGACGTGGGACGTTGATCTCAGGACTGGCGGCACCAACTGGTCGGAGAACCCGGATGTGGCCTTCGACGCGGCTCTCGGCATGGGCAAGTGGAGCCTGCGGGCCCTCGGCTCGTACCGCGACACCGACAACTACTCCGATGGCGACGGCGTCGAGGTTCGGTCGGCGGCAAAGAGCGCATCGGGGACAATCATGGCGGGCTGGAGGCCCGATGAAGCCACCATGCTCGAGCTCAGCTACGAGCGTGCCCAAACCGACGACGCGCTCTTTGCCGGCGCCGGTATGGACTCTCCGGAGACAACCGCCGACATTCTCCGTTTCCAAACTGAGAGGACAAGGTCCGCCAATGGGATCGGGTGGCGCGTGGATGCCTTCGCCAACCGCGTCGACCACCTCATGGACAACTACTCCCTGCGCGAGCTGACCGCCCCGATGGCCATGCGTGTGCCATCCGATACGTCGACATGGGGCATGCGCGGTCACGTTGACTTCGGCGGGAGTCATTCGTTCCTGGCCGGGGCGATCTACGAGTCTGCCAACGCCGACGCGACGAGGTACGCCGGGCCCAACGCGGACATGGTCTCCATGAAACAATCGGTCCTCTGGGCTGACGTCACCAACGACCAGCTCGGAGCCTTCTTCGAGGGATTCGCCCCACTCGGCGCTCGCACCCGGCTCGTCTACGGCGCCCGCGTCGACTCCTTCTCCTCCGATGCGGCACGGGCCGGTGAGAAGACGATGAACGGCAACGGTCCGGCGCCGCGCCAGTTGTGGATCAACTACACCGGCAACGGGAACGACGACTGGTCGGCCACCGAATTCGGCGGTCTCGTGAGGGTCGAATACCGGATGGGATCGTGGCAGTTGCTTGGTGGGATCAGTCGGACCGCGCGGGTCGCGGACGCCACCGAACGCTTTCTCGGCGCCAACAGTTCCATGTCTCCCATGCGGTGGATCGGCAACCCGGGGCTCGATCCCGCGGTCAGCCACCAGATCGATCTCGGGGCGGGCTGGAGCAGTGGGCCTTCGGTCGTCAACCTCACCCTCTTCGCGGCCGATGTGGACAACTACATCCTCCGGGATCGGGCCCACGGTCAGGAGGGAATCCTGCAGAGCGACAACGCGACCATCTACCGCAACGTCGATGCCCGGCGCCATGGAGCGGAGGCCGATGCCGTATTCAGGTTGTCGAACCCGCTTCTGCTGACCGGAAGCCTTGCCTATGTCTGGGCCGAGAACACGACCGACGACCGCGTCATCGGTCAGACGCCGCCGTTGCACGGCAACCTCGGTCTGTCGTGGGCCATCCCGCGTTGGTCGGCGGGCGGGCTCGTACGGTTTGCCGCCGAGCAGACACGAGTGGACGACAATAAGATGACCGGCAGCGGAGTCGATGCCGGACCAACGCCGGGGTGGGTCGTCCTCGACCTGGACGGGAGCGTCGAGATCGGTGCAGGATTCGGGCTCCAAGCCGGTGTCGCCAACGTCTTCGACCGGACCTACGCCAACCACCTCAACCGGGCCAGTGCGTTCGACCCGGATGCGGTTCGGGTCAACGAGCCCGGCCGCACCTACTGGCTTCGCCTGCGCTGGCGCGGAAACGGCTGAACGCGGTCGAGGACCGGAATTCGAAAGTGCCGGGGTGGCAACACCCCGGCGTTTTTTTGGTCTGCAGGCTATCCGGCTGAGCGAATGAGTTGCCGGCACCGCCGGTCGAGGTACCAGACAAAGAACCAGAAGTGTCTGAAGGCCGGGTTGCGCGTCTGGCGGTGGTGGTAGCGATAGTAGATCTGCTGGATGATCACCGCCAAACGGAAGAGACCGTAGACCTCGAAGAAGACCCAATTGGCGGGTCGCTCGCGACCGGAACGCTCGAAATAGGCATCGACAAGTTCATCGCGCGTCAGCATGCCGGGAAGATGCGTCGGTTGCCGGCGGGTCGAACGGGCGATGCGGTCGTCATCTGATTGGATCCAGTAGGCGAGGGAGTTTCCGAGGTCCATCAGCGGGTCGCCGATGGTCGCCATCTCCCAGTCGAGAACCGCACGGATCCTCTCCGGTTGCTCGGGGACGAGAACCAGATTGTCGAGTCTGAAATCGCCGTGGATGACGCACGAGGCCGCGTCGTCCGGGGTGTGTTCATCGAGCCATTCTCTGACTCTTCGAAAGCTCGGGACGTTCCATGTTTGAGCGCGGACATACCGGTCGCACCATCCGTCGATCTGCCGACGGGGGTAGCCGGGCCCGCGGTTAAAGGACGTGAGATCGGTGCCGGTGGGATCGACCGCGTGGAGGGCCACGAGCGCATCGATGGCGTTGAGGCACAGCTGCCGGGCTGTTTCGGGGGGTATCTCGATGGATCGCGGGACGCGGCGCCGGAGCACCGCGCCCGGCACCCGTCTCATGACGTAGAAATCGGTTCCCAGAACCTCAGGATCGGTACAGTGGACGAGGACCTCGGGAACCAGTGGGTAGATCGGCCGCAGCGTCTTCTGGATGCGGTATTCGCGACCCATGTCGTGCGCCGATTTTGCCTTGGTGCCGGAGGGTGGGCGGCGCAGTACGAGATCGTGATCCGGGTACTCGAGCCGGTAGGTCCAGTTGGAGGCGCCGCCGGCGAACTGCGTGACCTCGGGTGCTCCGGTCAGACCGGGAACACGCTCGCCGAGCCACGACCCCAGGGCTTCGAGATCGAGTTCCTCACCCGTTTGAACGGGTCCGGCCCCGGTGAGGGGATCCCGGTCCGAACTCAAGACTTTCTTTCGAGGCCGTATCCCCGCAGGATCCGACGCGCCACCACCTGTTTGTGGACCTCGTCGGCTCCGTCGTAGATCCGCGCCGCGCGTTCGTGCGCCCACCACATGGCGATGGGGGTGTCATCGGTCATCCCGAGCCCGCCCAGGGTCTGGAGGGCGCGGTCGAGAACGCGCTGCAGAGTTCCGGCCACCGAAAACTTGATGAGCGAGATCTCCTCGCGGGCGGCGTGGGCGCCGTCGTTCTCGATCTTCCAGGCTGCGTGTAGGACCATCAACCGGGCCGCCTGGATCTCGGCTCGGCTCTCGGCGATCCACTCCTGCACAGTTTGTTTCGTGCCCAGTGGTCGGCCGGGGGCGAGTTCTCGCTCCACCGCGTGCCGGCACATGATGTCGAAGGCCCGCTCGCAGACCCCGATCCAGCGCATGCAGTGGTGGATCCGGCCGGGTCCGAGGCGGCTCTGGGCCAGCGCGAAACCCATGCCTTCGCCGCCGAGCAGGTGATCGACGGGGACCCTCGCGCCGTGGTAACTGACCTCGCCGTGACTCGCCCAGTCGCCGCCGCGGTGACCCATGATCGAGAGGTTCCCAATGAGCTCGTAGCCTTCGACATCGGTGGGGACGATGATCATGCTCGCGCGCCGGTAGCGATCGGCGTTGTCCGGGTCGGTGTTGGCCATGCAGATGGCGAACGCCGCGCCGTCGGCCCCCGTGGCGAACCACTTGTGACCGCGGATCACGTACTCGTCGCCGTCTTTGATCGCGGTGGTTCCCATCCACACCGGGTTCGAACCGGCAAACTCGGGCTCGGTCATGGTGAAGCAACTGCGGATCTTGCCGGCGACCAGCGGTCGAAGCCAACGCTCCTGTTGATCGGGTGTGCCGAACTCCATGAGCAGTTCCATATTGCCCACATCCGGAGCCTGACAGTTGAAGACGAAGTGACCCAGGGGACTGCGCCCGAGTTCCTCCGAGAGGTGGGCGAACTCGGTCAGCGAAAGACCTCCGCCACCGTATTCCTCGGGGACGTGGGCCGCCCACAAACCTGTTTGGCGGGCCCGCTCCCGGCAGCGTTCGAGCTCGGGAAGGATGGCCTTGAAACCATCCGCCAGTAGGGCGGACTCCAGAGGTTGGAGCTCCCTGTTGATGAAGTCACGGGCGAGCTCGAGGGCCGAGGCGGTCTTCTTCGAGATTGAAAAGTCCATTGAAGGATCTTACCCGGATCACGAGCGGGTGCGACTCCGTCTCCCGCGTGGGACCGGTCTAACCGGGGAACCTCAGGATCTTGTGTGCTTGAGGAAGATACCCGCCTGATACTCGCGAAACGCCTGCTGCAGCTCCTGCTGCGTGTTCATCACGATGGGACCCTGCCAGGCAACGGGTTCGCCGAGGGGCTTGCCCGAGACGAGGAGGAATCGGATCCCGTGGTCCCCGGCCTCGACAGTGGTCCTCGGGCTCACTACCATCGGGGCTCGTGGAAATCTACATTGCCGTCTTCGCCGGTCTTCTCAGCACCCTGCTTCTCGGTGTGGTCTATCTCGCCGATAGATATGAGCGGGAGCCCATCGAGCTGATCCAGAACACATTCCTGGCTGGACTCATGGCTCAACTCGTCATCGTCTTCGCCGTAGCCCTCGTCGCCGGCCCGGTGATCTGGGACGGCGGGTGGCTGCTGGTGACCGTGGTCGGTGTGGCCCTGGTGATGCCATTCCAGCTCCAGAACCGGGCAGAGATGGATGAGCGATTCGACGGCATTGTCTACACGGTTGCGTTTGCCGGGGGGGCGACATGCGTCATCCACCTCAACAACCTTCCGAGTCTCATCGCAGCCTCTCCGTTCAGGGCTGCGCTCGAACTGGGGGCCGAACCCGATCTTCGGGATCTGTTGATCTTGGCCGATTCGACCGGGTTCGCGGCCGAGTTCGGCCGGGGGTTGGTTGTGGTCCTGGTGGCGACGGTGGTGGGTGCGGTGCTCGGCTCGCTCCATATGCGTGGGGTCCAGCCGTGGCGGAGCGCGTCGATCTGCGGTCTGGTCGCCACGACAGCGATGGGGATCAATCTGTTGGCAGACGGTGCGTGGGTGGTGCGCGGCGTTCTTGCAATCGCCGCGGTGGGTGTGGCGGTGGCGCTCAAACGACGGTCGGTCTTCCGAGATCGCCCCGAACCCACCGAGGGTGATCTGCTGACCGCGGGACTCAAAACGGTCCTCATGATCTTCGGCGCGGTGCTCCTCGCAACGGTTCTGCTCCAGGTCGTCCTCGACCGGCCCGAGCTTCATGGCGGAGATGGTGGAACAGAGAGCCATTCGGCCCCTCGGCTCCCGAGTTCTCAATCCCCATGAGGAGACCGCTCCTCACCGTAATCCTCCTCGGCCTGGTCGGTGGGATCAGCGCCGATGATCGACGCTGGGAAAACCCCGTTTTTGAGAGCTGGCAGCAGGCGGTCGCTGCGGCGACGGAGGCGGCGCCCGGTCTCGATGGCGACAGCCCGAGGGCCGAGCGGCTCTTTGTCGATCTGACCCTGGCTGCGGGCGATCCCGGACGGGATGAGTCGGCGAGTACGATGGCACGCGAAATCGTCGGCAACCTCCTGATCACGCATCCGATGGACTTCATCGCCAACTCGGTACAAAAGACGACCGTGGATCGGTTCATCCAAGCCGTCCCGCGGCAGCAGGCAATCCTTCGAGCCCGCCTCGCACGATTCGGGTATCCCGAACTCCCGGGGATGGTCTACTGCCGTCTCGTCGAAAGCGTTGACGCATTTTCGTCTCTGAACTCCACCTCATCGGACAAGATGTCACAGGTCGGTGGGGTCACCTACTACTGTCGCTACGTGGTGTTGCCGCTGTCATACGTCGGCGAGGCGGCCATCCGTGAGATCCGGAGATCGGCGGCGCTCAACCCCGGCATCAATGTCGAGACGACCATCCGCCAATGGCAGACGGAGTCCTACGCCAATCTCATCAACACCTTCCGCCACGAGCTGGTTCACGTTCACACCAACTCGACCCTCGGTGTGCCCGGCTACTCCAATCGCTCGGCCTACCCGACCTGGTTTCACGAGGGAACCGCCACCTATCTCGCCGCGGACCCTCATGCCGGCCTGAGCGAGGGGTACAAGGAGTACCAGGATCTCTTCTTCTACCTGGTGCAGCGTTTCGGAGTGATTCGGCTCCAGGAGTTCTACGCAGAAGTGCTCGGTGGCGAAAGCGTGGCCACCGTTCTGGGAGAGACCTACGGCATCCCCGACAGTCGCCAACTCTTCACGCGCAGTGCGCGATGGCACGGTTTGAAGGACAGGGTCAAGACCGCGTTGTGGATCATCGCGCTTGTGGTCGTCGCCGCAGCGACCCGCGGCTCCGATCGCCCATACATCGGCTATCTCCTCCTGCTTGCTGCGGCCGTGATCGGTCTCGCGGTGGCCACCGGTCTCGCCGAACACCTCTATGGCCTGCGCGGCCCCGCAGTGGTTCTCATCGCCAAGATCGGTTTTGTCGGTCTGGCGGTGGTCTCTGCGGCGTTGGGTGCGCGGCGGGTCCGGCGCCATCGGCGGCTTCGGGTTCAGGCCGATAGCGCCTGACCATTCTGGAACGGGTCGAGCGATAGGTGGAACCCGACTGTGCGCTGCGTCCAAATGCGACGTGGTATCTTTAGCCTCACAATACGAGTGCGGAAAAGAGGAGAACACATGGCTGCTGCCGAATTGAACGTGGGCGAATCGGTCCGGACACCGGTGCATCTTTGGATCGTTGGCGTGCTCGCGCTTCTGTGGAATTTGATAGGGGTCTTCGATTACCTGGCCTCGAAGCTCGAATTCGAGTCTTACATGAGCCAGTTCCCGCCCGAGATACTGGAATGGATCAACGCCATGCCGGCGTGGGCAACGGCGTCCTGGGCCTTTGGTGTCTGGGGCGCGTTTGTCGGGACCATCGGTCTGCTGCTGCGGAAGAAATGGGCGGTTTGGGCCTATGTCGCTTCCATCGGCGGGCTGCTCATCAGCAATATCTACAGCTTTTTCCTGTCCAACGCGGCCGAGGCCATGGGCGAATCGTATCCCTACATGAATGCCCTTATCTGGGTGATCGCCATCTTCCTGCTGGTGTATGCCTGCGCCATGTCGAAGAAGGGTGTTCTGAGTTGAACTGACTCCTCAGAACAGGTCCGACGGAGTACGGTTCTCGGGAGAAATGGCGACGCGTGCCGCCTCTCCTTCGACCAGCGTGTTGGCGCAGGTGGGCCCGCCAAAAACCGCCACCGGGTCAAAGCCGTCGCCCGCGACGGCGAGATCGAGGAGGTCTTCGGCTGAGAGGGTCTGCCGCCCCGATCGCTCGCGCAACGGGATGCTGATCGGACCGAGTCCGTCGAACGCACGGTAGACCACCTCGGTGCACACCAGTCGGTCCGACCGGAAGAAGTCGAAATCGAAGTTGTAGAGCTTGCCCTCGTGTTCGGCAACCCGAGAAAGGGCGCGGGCTATGTCTACAGGGTCGAGCTGAGGTCTGATCACCGCCACTGCATCGACCTCGAGGGTGGTTTCGAGGGGACGAAAAAGCACACCGTCCTTGAGTGCCTCGAGGACCCGCCGATCGCCGCTCCACCGAGCCTCGCGCTCGTCGCCAATCTCGATGCCGAGACGATCGCGATCCGTCTCGGAGCCGATGTAGAGCGCGGCGTGCGGCCAGAATCCGGGAAGGAAGAGATTGGTCAACGCCCGGTCGTGGCGGCAGATCAACACATCGCCCGGTTCGAGCAATGAGTCCAGCCGTCGACGGACACCCCCATCGACTCTTCCCGGCGTCCATTGATCCCGCAGTTCGGACGCCACTCGGCCCCCGGTTTCCAGGGCGGCGAAGATGGTCTGTTGGCGAGCGGAGGCACCCCGCCTGCGGAAGGTGTGGATCAGGTAGTTGATGAGCAGCGAGAGATAGCGGCGTCGGCTGGGTTCGAGCACCTTCTCGCGTTCGGCGAGCCCGACGACGAATTCCCCGACCACGGGGTCGTCGGCCATTGCCTCGATGAGCCTGCGATGGCGGCGCGCGAAGCGCATGGCCTCTTCCATGGAGCGGGCTTTACCTGGGTTTGTGAAGCTCTCGAAGACCGCGGTGTACTGCTTGCGGGGGATCCGGTGCTGGATCGAACCTTCGTTGAGCTTGCGTTGGGTCAGCGAATCGCTCGCAACCGTCTCCAGCAGCAGTCGGTCGAGGCGGACGATGAGACAGGCCGAGGTGTAGCCGAGAACGAAACACCGCCAGTGATCGGTGTCCAGAACCCGCTCCACGTTGCCGTCGATCGGTCCCGAGACATCACCGATGACCTCCCAGAGCTCCGAACGTACCGTCAAGAACCTTGCGAACCACGACAGCAGGGCGACCTCTTCCACCGGGCGAAAGACCCCGCGGTCAACCGCGGCGGAGACGAGCGCCTCATCGGGTCGTGCGGCCTCGATCTCATCGACGGCGGCTGCGAGCGAGGAAACGGCACGCCGACAGCCGGTGAAAAACTCGTTGGTCGGCACCATTCCAAGGTAGCACGCAGCGTCAGGTTTAGGCCGCGCTCCAGCGTGAGGTGACGCCGGTTACCGCTTCCACTGCTTCGATGGGACCATCTTGGCGTCGATCTCCGACGACCACACCATGTGGTCATCGTCGGGAAAGCTCAGCTGATACAACGTGATCTCACTACCGACGGCAACCTCGATCTCGTTGTTCGAACGGAGGATGTACTCACCCCACTCGGACTCGTCCTTGTGGATGATCCTCTCGGTGAACACATAGGGCTCAAAGCCCTTTCGATCCAACTCGAATTTGTACCACGTTCCCTGGACCTTGAAGTTGTTGTTGGCAAGTGGGGCCAACTCTGCCCGCTTCTCCCACAGGAATTTGGCGCCGATGGCGAGGATGAGGAGCACAACGATTCTGATGAGCCAGGTTTTCATCGCTTCTCCCAAGTGGTCGATGTGACCCGCTGATTGTAGCCTAAGGTGAGCATTCCGGGGGGTGAATCGACCTTCTTGTCGCAACGAGGAGCGATCAACGAGTAACGAGGAACGGGATCAGAAGCAAGTATGCTTGGTATGGTCATGAAAACACCCTCGGACGTTCCGATCACCGAATTGCTCGCTCGAGCGCATTCCGGCGACTCGAAAGCATTCGATTCTGTCTACGAGGCCATCTATGGCGAACTCCGCCGGCTCGCGAGAGCCCGTCGGCGGAAACACCTCGCCCCGGGCGAGACCTTGAACACCACCGCCCTGGTCCACGAGACCTATCTCAAGCTTTGCCGGTCGCCCCATCCGTCCTTCACGGACCGTGAGCATTTCCTTGCGGTGGCGGCGACGGCCATGCGGCAGATTCTGGTCGACGAGGCGCGTCGTCGGCTCAGAGCGAAACGAGGCGGAGGGGCCGCTCACGATCCCATCGACGATGGTGTGGTAGCCAGCCCGGAACTGGAGCGGGACTCCGAGACCATGCTGACGGTGCACGAGGCGCTGAGACGTCTCGGTAAGTCGAATCCACGTCTGGAAAAGGTCATCGAGTACAGATTCTTTGGTGGCATGACGGAGTCCGAAGCGGCGGCCGTCCTCGACTTGACCGAGCGCACCATCCGGCGCGACTGGGTCAAGGCGCGGGCGTGGCTGCGGTTGCACCTGGAGGCGGGTCTCCCCGAGTAGTCGGGTCCGCCGTATCGATCTCGTCCATGCGTTGTTGGATGAGTTGGAGTTCCCGGCTGTTGGATGATCCGCTCGCTCGAGTGGCGAGTTCGTATGCCCATTCGAGGTGTTCGGAGGCCTCGTCGGCGGCGTCGAGGTCCATCAGGGCGGCGCCGAGATCACTCTGAACCGGGATGCGCCATTCGTGGTCCTTCTCGAGTTTCAGATCGTATTGTGCGAGTGCTCGTTCGAGTTCTTGGCGGGCCTCTTGGGATCGCCCCTGAGCTAGAAGCGTCCGCCCGAGGAGGGCCATCGAGTGACCGAGTAGGGGATCGTCCTCGGCTCGGACCGATTGACGTCTGAGAAGGTGGGCTCTGAGGAAGCCCTCGGCACCCCTCAAGTCGTCCTTTTCCATGAGCATCTCGACGAGTTCACGCTCGTTGCGCGAGTAGTGGAGACCGTCCGGCAACGAAAGCGCACGTTGCTGCGCCGCGATCGCTTTTTCGAGATCGCCCCGCTCGTAGTGCGCATCCGCAAGGGTCACCCACGGATAGTACCAACGCCCCTGTGAGACCTCGACCGAGCGGAGGGCCAAGGCGAGCGCCGTGTCGAGATCTCGCGCTTCCTCGAGCTCGGCCGACGAGAGGAAATACGAGATCTTTGCGAGGTACATGGGATCGGGGCGGTCGGCCATGGCAGCCTTGAGACCGATGTCCGCGACCATCTTCGCGAGCTCCAGACTTTCTTCGCTCGATCCCACATGAGCCAGTTGGTTGCTGAGATTCCGGCGAATCATCATGGTCGTGTCGTGGTCACGACCCAGTCCGCGTTCCGCCCCCGCGAGAGCTTCCCGATAGCGCTCGACAGCCTGTTCGGAGTCACCTCGCCTTTCTGAAAATACGGCGAGTGCGTTTCGAAGGTCGACCGTCTCAGGGTGCTCCGGCCCGAAGACCGGAAGGATGGTTTCAAGCGTTGTCTCTGCGAGTTCGTAGGCTTCATCGTTGCGACCGGCATATCCCAGGACCTTCGCCAGAACGAACGCGGACCTCGACGACCTCCAGTGGACGGGTCCGAAAACCGTCTGACAAATCTCGAGACTCTCGCGAGCGGTGTCCTCCGCCTCGTCGTGCCAGTCCAGGAAGCTCAGCAGTTCCGCCATCTTTTCGAGGGTTCGCGCCACGTCCGGATGGTCTGAGCCGATGGTCGCCCGCTGCAGGACCAACGCTGTCCTGAGGTGTTCGATGCCTTCGATACGCCGGCCCTGGTGGCGCAGTACCGACGCGAGCTCGAGTCCGGCCTCGGCCAGTGCGTCCCCCGCGTCCGGCCGGTGATGATCGAGGAGCTCCATTGCATCGCTGAGGACGATTTCGGCGCGAATGGGATCGCCGTCACCATCGATCATCCGACCCAGGCGAATTTTCGCCCGGATCGTGTCGAGGCTCGTTGATCCCGTCGTTCGCGAGAGCTCTTCCACCGCCTGCGCAGCTTCGGCGCGGGCTTCGGGGAATTTCCCCTCGGCGAAGAGCAACTCGGCGAACGCCGCCGACAAACGCGCGGTCACGACGGGGTCCCCGGTCGCGAGTTCTCGGGCCCGGGTGAGTTCCTCACGCGCTTCTTCGAACGAACCGAGACGGGTCCAGACCTCACCGAGGGTCTGCCGGATCGATGCTTCGACAAGGGGTTCGCCATCCATGGTGGCGGGGAGATCCCGACTCGTGCGGCTGACGATCTCTCGAACGGTGAGCTCGCGGCCCCGAGCGACCCGAGGATCGGCGGCGCCGAGTAGTTCCTCGGTGAGGAAACGATTGATGGCGGCGGCCTGGTGCTGGGCCGTACGGGCGGCCCGCGCTTCGATGAGCGCGACTCCGAAACCGACTCCCAAGGAAAGGACGATCAGACCGAAGGTGGTCGCCGCGACCCGGTGTCGGGCCCAGCGTTTTCGCAACCTGTAGAACCACGAACCTCGATGGGCCTCGACGGGTTCGCGGTTCCGGGCTCGCCGGAGATCATCGGCCAGGGCGGCGACCGTCGGATATCGATCGGCGGGATCGGGCCGCAGCGCCTTGGCGATGATCTCGTCAAAATCGCCGCGGAGTTCGCGAAGGTGACCGCGCATCGTCGTGCCGCGGCATGCGGCGATCTTGGTCGCCTCGGCGGGATCGAGCCGGGCGACGGTGGCACTCATCCTTGGTGGATCGGGCACCAACGCACTGACGAGAAGTGACCTGCGGAGTTCGTCGTCACTCCGCGGGCAGCAGCCGCTGAGCAGTTCGTAGAGCACGAGACCGAGACCATAGACATCGGTTGCCGTGGTGATTTCACCACCGAGCAGCTGTTCGGGCGCGGCGTAGCGCGGCGTCAGGACGCGCTCGTGGGTCGCGGTGACGGTGACGTCGGCCGGCGTGTCGAGGAGCTTGGCGATCCCGAAGTCCACGAGTTTGGCGGTGCCGTTGGCCTCTACGAGGATGTTGGGTGGTTTGAGGTCACGGTGAACGACCAGCTGGCGGTGAGCCGCCGCCACCGCATCGGTGACCTGGTCGAAGACCGTCAGCCGGTCGTCGATGGGGAGCTTGGCTTCATCGCAATGGACAGTGATCGGTCGGCCGTCGACGTACTCCATGACGAAATACGGCACGCCGTGGGTGTCGACACCGCCGTCGAGGAGCCCGGCGATGTGGGGATGACTGAGGTCTGAGAGGACCTGGCGTTCGCGGCGAAAACGGTCGTGTGCCGTGGGGGAGGTGACGTGGATCCTCAGCCTCTTGAGCGCAGCGGTGGCCTCGAATTCACCATCGACGCGGCGAGCGTGGTAGACATCGCCCATCCCGCCGCTGGCGATCAGTTCGGTGATCTTCCAGGGTCCGATGGTGTCGGGGTGCGGTTGGCCGTGGTCGATCTCTCCGTTGTCACCGCCGCCTGCCGCCTCGATCAGTGCGCCCATGTGCTCGATACCCGGCATCTCGGCCTCGAGATCGAGCGCGTCGCGGATGGCTCGAGCATCGTCGGGATGCTCCCTGTCAAGCATGTCGAGCCGCCGCCCGAGTTCGGTTTCAGGGAGATCCAGAAACTCGTCGAGCAAGCTCTCGAGGTGGTTCCAATCGGTCGGTTTCATCATGTCGTTATCGGAACAACCAAATCGAGGGCGATTCCATGCCCAAAGCGAGCTGGAAGAGCCGTCCCGCACGGATCGGTTTCGCCGCGGACGGAGTCGGCATCAAGCGACGGGGTATGGTTCTTCGTCAAGCTCACCACCAAGATCCACGCTTTCCTTTCGAAAAACCGGACACGCGAGCGCTCCTGATTCCAGTGACGGCTGATACCGAATGGGAATGTCCGGTTTCTTACCTCAATGCCGAGAGCAACGATGTCTCGGTCCTTCGTGGGAACGGCGACGGCACATTTCTCGCCGAAGTCTTCTTTGGAACCGGTGACGAGCCCCGCGGGATCGCGGCGGGAGATGTCAACGCCGACGGTCTGCCGGATATCGTGACCGGCAACCTCAACGATGATTCGATGTCGACCCTCTTGAACCGAACGAATATCGTCGGCGGCCCGCTGCCGGAGGCGTTGATCGCGGCGCCGATCCATCTCGGTTGCCAGTGCGGGCTCGAGGAGGTCTTAGGGGTCGCCGATGTCGGTTCCGGGATGTTCGACCGCTGGGATCTCGAGTATCGTGCGACCTCCGTTGATGTGTGGACCCCGCTGGCAGAGTCGGGTACTGCCGTTCCCTTCCCGGGAGGTTTGTTGACCAGCTGGGATACAACCCTCCTGGCAGAGGGACGGTATCTCCTCCGGTTGACGGTGACGAGCATCAGCGGTCTGACCGCTACCGACGAGGTGGTGGTCTGGATCTCAAGGGACTTCGATGCCGCGAGCACAGGACACTGGGACGCAACGTTGCCGGTCGACTGAAGACACTTTCAGAAGGACCTCGAGGGCCCGCCTGGCCATGTGTCGGGTGGGTCCCCTTTTTTCCTCAGGGACAAAGGTCATGGCCATCAACCGGAAACGTGAAACGGGATTCAATCGGTCGGTTGGGAGACGGTTTGGAGGGCTGGATTATTCCCGGGGTTCAAAGGCATTAGGAGATGCCGACGATCCAACAACCATCGCGATGGCCGTCTTTGGACTTCACCGCCGGAGTAGAGCCAACGTCTCGATCTGCCGGGTCTGGGGCATCATGTCGATGGCCTGGGCGGTGATGAGCTTGAAACCGCCATCCGTGAGTACGCGGAGGTCGCGCCCGAGAGTTTTTGGGTCGCACGAGAGATAGGCCACCGAGCGCGCGGTGGAGTCGATCACCGTCTCGAGCACGGGCGGTTCCGCACCCGCGGCTGATGGATTCAGGATGATGGCGTCGGCCTTCTCCGCCTGCAGGCGGCGGATGACCCGGTGGATCGGGTTGGCGAGAATCTCGATGTTGTCGACCCGACCGGTCTTGATGGTGGCCTTTGCGTCGGCCACGGCGCTGCGGACGCCCTCGACACAGAGCACTCGTTTGAAGTGCTCTCGAAGGGCGAGACCGTGGGTTCCGACCCCGGCGTAGAGATCGAGTAGGAGCTCCCCGTTGCCGAGGAACTCCGCCATCTGCCTGTGGATCTCAGGCAGCAGGCCGAGATTGACCTGGAAGAACGACCCAGGAGAGACTCTGATCGAGAGCCCGGCGCAATCGACAAAGACCTCTCGCGCACCGAAGGCTGGTTCGATCCGCCCCTTGATGATCTGCGCGCCGCCCTTGGGGTTGAGGTTGATCCCGATACCGACAATCTGCGGGCACGCATCGACGATGGCTTCGATGGGCAGGCGCGGCATCTGATCCGATTTGACCACCAGGGTGAGGTGCTGTTTGGTCGGATCGCTCCCGGACCGCAGATCGATGTGTCGCAGATTGAAGGGGAAACGATCCGATGTGTTGAGGAGCCGACGCAGCTGTCGAGTTGTTTCGAGGAGTTCCGGAACCAGCACCGTGCAGTCAGGCGCGTCGACAACGGTGCGGCTTTTTCGCTGGAAATAGCCGAGAGCTGACTGACGCTCTTTGTTGGTCGAGATCGTCATCTTGGCCCGGTTGCGATAACCCTCGATTTTGGGTGATGGCACCGGTGGTGGAACCTGGCGTGGATTCAGCCGCAGCGTTTCCCTGAGAACGTCGATCAGACGGTTCCGCTTGCGTTCGAGCTGTGCGCGATAAGGTTGGCGCAGAAAGGAACACGCGCCGCAGTCGGCGCCGTGTGGGCAATCGACAGTTTGGTCGTCAGATGCAATCATCACCGCCTAGCCTAACGGAATTCGACGAGTCGCGTTGTCTTTTCCTCGACCGATGTCTCAACCGTTGAAATCCATATCGGTCAATCGATGATCACGCCTCCGTATCTCAGACCGGTGAGGTGAGCCATCTCGCGCTTCCACGTCGTCAGATCGTCGGGGTTGAACTCGTTGAGATGTTCGTGACCGCAGGCTCGGGCCAAGACCTTCATGAGATCGGTTGCTGCCCGAAAGAAATTGTCGAGCTGGCGGGCCCCGTTCTTGATCTGCAACCTGCGGCGCAGCTGGGGTTTCTGGGTGGCGATACCCACGGGGCAGTTGTCGGTGTGGCAGGCCCGCATCCCGAGGCAACCGATGGCCTGAAGCGCCGAGTTGGAGACCGCAACGGCATCCGCTCCGAGGGCGAGGGCCTTGACGAAGTCCGCCGGCAGTCGCAGACCTCCCGTGATGACAAGGGTGATGTCTTGTCGCCCCTGCCGGTCGAGGAAACGCCGGGCGCGGGCGAGGGCGGGAATCGTCGGCACCGAGATATTGTCGCGGAAGATCAGTGGCGCCGCTCCCGTTCCACCCCCTCGGCCGTCGAGAATGATGTAGTCGACACCGATCTCGAGGGCGGCTTCGATGTCGCGTTCGATGTGCTGGGCGGAGAGCTTGACCCCGACGGGAATCCCACCCGTCGCTTCGCGAACCTCGGCGGCGAAATCCCGGTAGTTGGCGATGGAATCCCAGTCCGGGAACCGGGGTGGGGAAACGGCCGGTTCGCCCTCGGAGAGACCTCGAACCTCGGCGATCTTGCCCCGGACCTTGTTGCCCGGCAGATGGCCGCCGGTGCCCGTCTTGGCGCCCTGGCCACCCTTGAAGTGGAAGGCCTGGCATTTCTGCACCTTGTCCATTGAGTAGCCGAAGCGTGCCGAGGCGAGCTCGTAGAAATATCGTGAGTTGGCCTGCTGCTCTTCGGGAAGCATGCCTCCCTCGCCGGAACAGATCCCGGTTCCCGCCATTTCGGCCCCTGTGGCGAGGGCGATCTTCGCCTCCTCGGAGAGCGCCCCGAAGCTCATGTCTGAGACAAAGATCGGGATGTCGAGATGGAGCGGTTTGGCGGCGTTGGGGCCGATCACGACATCGGTGCCCACATGGGCGTCATCGAGCAGGGGAAGGGGGTGGAGTTGGGCTGTCAGGACCTGGATGTCGTCCCACTTGGGCAAATCGCCGCGGGGCACGCCCATGGCTGCGACCCGGCCGTGGTGGCCCACCTTGCTCAGGCCGTGTTTGGCGAGGTGTTGGATGTACTGGTAGTGCGGTTCTTCGGGACCGCCGTGGTGATCCTGATAGAGACCCTGGTAGGCGTCGCGGTCGTAGGGCTGGGGGTTCTCGGCTTCCCATGCCGAGACCTCCTCCTCGTCGACCCATACCCCGCCGTCCTCGACCCACGACTGGAATCGATGGAGCTTTTCTTCGGGGTTGTAGGAGCTGACTCCGGTGGTGTAGTCGTAGTCCCACCCGTGGAGACCGCAGATGAGGTCTTTGCTTTTGATCGAGCCATCGCTCATCAACGCTCCGCGGTGGAGGCAGCGGCCGTATAGAACCGAGGCCTGATCGATGTCCTTGAGTCGGATGACCACCAGATCGACGTTGGCGAGCAATGCGTAGGTGGGCTGGAGCGGCTCGAGTTCAACCCAGTCGGCGATGCGGACTTTCTTCATGGAGCCCCCCTTGGCGAATGAGATCCGATTTCAGTGGTTCTTGTCTTCAGTATGCCATGGGGCCTCGATGGTAACGGTCGGCCGGTTGATGATATCGGCATTTTTGGTAGGAGGTGGCAGCGCGTCGAGCGATCGTTTCGAGGAGACGAAGTCACGCGAGACGCATTGCGATCTGCAGCAGATTACCCATGAAGTGTCCGGGCTTGGGTGCTCCGGTCTTCGCTCAGCCTTGAGGTCAGAATCGATCGACGAGCGCTGCCCGAACCCGGCCGAGTCCGGCGACCAGACAATCTCGTTCGGCACCGACGCCGATCCTGAAAAATCGGTCCATTCCGTAGCAGTCCCCGGCAAGGACAAAGACGCTGTGCTCATTGCGAAGCCAGGTCGCCAGTTCGGTGGAGTTGATCTCGAAACCATAGCGCATGAAGGCCATCCCGCCCGCTTTTGGGGGAACGAAATGAATCAGATCGCCAAAGGACCCGGCCCACTCCCGGACGAGCTCGAGGTTGGACCGCAGCATGGTCCGATTGCGCTGGAGAATCCGTGGTCGGATCTCGGGAGACAGGGCGATGGCGCCGATGCGGTGGCTCAGAATTCCAGCGGTGATGGATGTGTAGTCGTGGTAGGCCCACGATGTGTCGACGGTCTCCGCAGGGCCGACCAGCCAGCCGAGCCGGAGTCCGGGCAGCGCGTAGGCCTTGGAAAGCCCGCCGCTGACCATCACCCTCTCGGTGAGACCGACAAAGCTGGTGAGCTCGACTCCGTCGAGCTCGGCGCCGCGGTAGACCTCATCGGCGTAGACCCACGCGCCGACCTCCTCCGCGATGGCCGCAATCTCGTGCATCTCATCTGCCGTCAGCGTGTAGCCTGTGGGGTTGTTAGGGTTGCAGACCGCGATCATCCTGGTGCGATCACCGACCACGCGCCTGAGTTCGTCGAGGTCGGGCGCCCAGTTGTTCTCCTCACGCAGGTGAAAGGCGATGGGCGTCGCCCCCAGCTCTTCGGCGATGCCCCAGATCTGCATGTAGTTGGGGATCATGATGACGATCTCGTCACCGGGTTCGAGAAGGGTGTGGCATGCGACGAAATTCGCCTCGGATGAGCCGTTGGTGACGAGGACGTTGCCGATCTTCTGATCGGGGTAGAGCGCGGCAATCCGTTCTCGGACCTCGATGGAACCGTTGGTCTGGCCATAGCCGAGAACGGTTTCCTCCAGTTCGGCCAGTTGCTCCGCGTCGAGCAGTTCCTTGAGGGTGAATGGATGGAATCCGCTCTCGGTGAGATTGAAATCCACCGTGTTTTCGTGGATCGACTGGACCCGCTCGAGCTCGAAGATTGGAAACTTCATGACTGCCTCTTACTGCCCACCCCAGAGGTCCCCTACGGTGAAGCCGTTTGGAAAGGGGTCATCGGGGTCGACGACAAATTGGGAGAAACCAGTGATCCAAGCGGTTCCCGAGATCGTCGGTACAACTGCAGGATACGGACCCATCGTGGTTTCACGAACGAGCCGGCCGGTGAACGTCGTGCCGAGAATCCCCTCGTGAACGAAGTCCTGATTGAGGCCCAGCCGGCCCTTGGCCCACAACGCGGCCATCTTGGCTGAGGTCCCCGTTCCGCAGGGCGATCGATCGAGGACACCCGTCCATGTCCCGGGTCGGTCCCAATCCAAGGTGCCGGTGGAGACGATCACTCCGTTCTTTCGGTGGGCGTCGGGGTTGGTCGGGGGTCCGGACAGCTGAGAGATGGTGACGCCCCGGATCTCCGGGTTTTCCGGGTGAACCGGTGTCTCGAGCTGATCGATCGTCGCCGCCTTGATCATCTCGCCGACCCTGGTGATATCGGCGGCCGTGTCCGGGGTCAGCTCGAGACCGACCTGGTCGGCATCCGCGATGACATAGAACATTCCACCGTAGGCGACGTCGACTTGCACCTTTCCGAGGTGCGGGACATCGACTTCCGCATCGAGATGGACCGCGAAGGCGGGGACATTCTCGAAGGTCACGCGCTTGACCTTGCCGTCTTCCACATCGGCGCGGATGGCGATGAGCCCCGCCGGCGACTCAAGCAGCAACTCGGTCACCGGCTCGATCGAGGGGACCATTCCAGTCTCGATGAGCACCGTCGCCACCGCGATGGTGTTGGTGCCCGACATTCCCGGATACTCGACCTGCTCCATGATCACGTAACCGGCATCAGCGTCCGGGTGGGTTGGGGGCAGGATCAGATTGCAGCAGAGGGCTGGATACCCGCGGGGTTCCCGGAGCATCCGCAGCCGCAGGTCGTCGGCCTCGGTCTGGAGATAGGTCATCTTCTCGAACATGGTCGAACCCGGAACATCCAGAACCCCACCCACAATCACCCGTCCGGGCTCTCCGCACACATGGGTGTCGACGGTTTGAATCATCTTGGTGACGCGCAAAATCGCTCCTCCTGTCTCTCGAACCCGGCGCTTTCCATCCGACCGTCGGTGACGAAGCCGGCGCCCAATTCTATCCGTATCTTCGGGTCGACCGGGGAGATCCCTGCCGGCCCCTCCGATTGGCGGCGACAGGGAGTTTCCCCCCGCTCTCGGAGTCGACCTCGGCTTGCTATCCTCCTTGGGTCGGTGACCCAGACTCATCTGTGGAACTGCTTCGAGCATTTCAACGCCATCGAACGAGCAAAGAACTGAGGGTCTTATGAGATCGACCGTGCTGACGTGGATTGTTCTGGGCGGGATGTGCATTCCTCAGACTACGACGGGATCAGGTGACTCGGATTTTCCGCTGATTGCACCCGCCACCGTGGATACCGAGTGCGTCCGGGAGTGTCTCCACGAGAATCAACAGGTATCCGTTGGCTACGAGGAACTAGAACGCCGGTGCCGGCAGGTGTGCGAGGTCACCCGGGCGCTCGAGCTCCTGCGGTCCGACGACCCCGAAGAGTATTTCGAAGGGGTTCGGATCCTCTGCGGCTCCGACGACCGGCGAGCGGTCGAGCCGTTGATCATCGCGCTGAGGCGGGACCTTCAAGACCGGACCGGATTGTGGGCCGAGATCATCCCGGCTCTGGGGGCTCTCCGAGACTCGAAAGCGGTTCCGATCCTCATCGAGACACTGAAGATCCCCGACGATGACTGGCTCGGGCGGGAGATGTCCGCACGGGCGCTCGGAGACATCGGTGATCCCTCGGCCATCCCGGCGCTCACCGCGGCGGCGTGGCGCGGTGACACGCGTGACGAAGCCGTCATGGCGTTGGCCGAAATCCCGAATGCCGGTGTCGTCCCGGTCCTGATTTCGGCCCTCGATCCCGGTGAGGATCCGGAGACACGGGAAGCGGCGATGGAGGGCCTGGATTGGCTCGGCTCGATGGCCGTTCCGGCTCTCGTGGAAGCCCTCGGGGAATACTCGTCCGAGCACCCGGAGACCGACCGGCGGGTGTGGATCTGCCGGCTGCTCGGCGACAGTGGCGACCCCGACGCCCTGGAGGTGCTCCGGGCGCACCGCAACGACCCCGATCCAGCCGTCACCAGGTGCGTGGCTCGGTTCACCGTGGATTGAGGCCGGTGCAGGCGGAAATCGAGCTGCTTGCGACCTGCAAGGCCGGGAGGTACGCGTCGCTTTCTGATATATTCCACTGGTGAGGTTTTCTCATCATGAGTACCGCGTATCACCTGAACCTCCTACAAAATTCAACGCTATTGCGGGCGGGGATTAACCCTGCCCTTACGGTTCTTTTTGTAGGGGAGGGGTTTATCCCCTCCTGATCCGACTTTTTGATAGTTAATATGACAATTTAGAACAAAAGAACCTTTAATTATATCTATTTAATATCGTAATCGACTGTTTCAGCGTAGCCCTCGGCGCTTTGAGGGGAATTCGAAGATGACAACGATGACAACTGGACGGCTTCGGTCGGGTGGCTGGTTTGTCGGCGCGCTGGCGATCGCCGTGATGATCGCTGCCTTTTTCGTGAACACCGCATCCGCCGAGGATTTTGATTTTGACAGGGTGTTCTGCAAGGAAGGGCAATTTTTTACGGACAGTTTCGAGGTTTTTGAGGAAAAGACTCGGAATGCCAACGAAGCCTGCCTGCCGGAACCGTTCCCTCTGATCGAACACAATTACGGCTACCGCCTCGCCGACGGTCTGATGACGGAATGTGTCACCGAGAACATGTCGGCGAGCCAGGTGGCCAAGTACACGATTTTGGCTCTGGCAGCGGCAAGCACGGGCCCGGTGGGAATCGCCGCCGCCGGTTACACGGCGGGAGAGGCGTCTACAGACGGCATCAAATGCGTCCTCAAGTCTCTTGTCAGAGCTTCCAGCGGGTTGACACCTTCAGGGAATGAGAGTGTCAATTCTTTGATCGATGGCTTTGCTGCCCTGAATGACTGGAACGACTTCGCTCAGAATGCCAGCACCGTCGCGTCGAAGATCACCGAGCTTGCAAAACCAGAACATGTCCTGAATCTGAAATCCGCAGTCGAAGCCGGTTTGGCGGCCTTTGAGAGATCAGGAGAAGCCGCGAGTTTTGTTGAGGTGGTCGCAGATGCAACAGCTGACGTTGCAGCCTTCGCGGACGATGGGCTGGCGCGGGCGGCGAGGGAGGCCGCCGATTTGATTCGTGGAGTGGAGAACAACCGCATCGCCGAAGCCGATCAAGCCATACGCGACTGCCGTTTCGATGGGATTGAGAAGCTTCTGGAGGAAGCGGAAACCGCTGCAGCGGAAAAATGCCGTGGGTTCGGGCTCAGCTATCGTCTGGCGGAGAGAAATTTCCGATCCCATATTTATGGAAACCGAAGCCAACTGAGGATGAACAACGCTCTGTTCGACTCCCTCCAGCTGACGAACCCACAACAGGACGAATATCAAGATTACCGGGACCAAGTCATCATGACGCGGGAGAGTCTGACGAATTACGCGAAGACTTTCGACGAAATCAAGACCATGAAAGCAACGATGTTCCAAAAAGTCGACACTCTAAACAAAGCCCGATCAACCTACGAGAAGGCGTACAGCTCGGCCGGTTTCGTGGCCGATACGGGTTGCGTTCCGGCCGCCACCGATGTTGAATTTTTCGAGCCAGGTGGGAGGCCGGCCGACACCTGTGGCGGCGGGGAAGTGTGTTCATTGGTCCTCGCCTCGGTTTTGGATCTCGAATCGATGCTCGGCAAGCAGACCCCGGGGTGCCGCGACAAGCTGGTCGCCGGCAGCCAAGCGAACATCGGCCAGCCTGATGACATCAGTACGCGATACAACAACGGCGGGCACATCAGATCACAGGGTTGGTGGCGAGAGGTCGACCGGATCAGAGCCTCGTTTGCAGCATGCGACACCGACGTTGCCGAAGCACGGGTCGCGGCTCTACAAGCAGAGATCGCAAACAGGTCCATCTATTTGATCGAGAATGGGGAATGCAAGGAAATCAGTCAGGATGTGATTCTGACGGAACTGGCCGGATTGAGGGCGCCTGAATCCTGCCCATCTGAAGACTCGGTGCGGATCCTCCCGAGCGGTCTCTTCGTGAGTTCAGACGAGGCCGGGCTTCAGCGGGTGTCGACAGCCGCAGCCGGTCAGGAACTCTTTGTCCATACCGGTTTCGGTGTGACGGGTCTGAGTAGATCCGGCGGGTTGTCCGTCCATCTGGAGGCAACTCTGTCCGATGGACGGAGAATCACTTTCTCGTCCCCGAACACACCCGTGCGTCCCGAACAGGAATCAGGCTATCGCGCGACGGCGTCGCTCCTTCTCCCGGAGGATGCTCCTCCCGGCGCCTGCCGGGTCACCGGCCGGATCCGGTGGGGCGGCATGGGCGCCGACGCCGGTGAGGCTAGTTTCGTGATCGGAGAGAACCAGGCGGATCTCGGAGAACTGGTCGTTTCCCCGACACCGGGAGGATCTCCCGTGCGGAAGTACGCGGTGGGTGACACAATCATTGCAGCGGTCGATGTCGGCGTCGGCAGTTCTGAATCGGAATTTCGGGTCAGCGGCAAGTGGGTCCTCACCCTTCCGGATGGCGGGGCACGGGACCTGCAACCGAGCGAAGCGTCTCTCACCGCCGGCAAACTGACCATGGCCATCCGAACCAACGAGACAAACCCTCTGGGGGTCTATCGTCTGGATGTGGTTGCCGGTGTCGGCGAAAGGATTCTCGGCAGTCGGAGCACCTCGTTTGAACTCGTGCCGCTCTTCGAGGATCCCGAGATCCTGGTCGCGGATTCGGAGCAGGCCGTCGAGAGCCTTGAACAGTTTCGCCCAAACGATCCGCTCGTTGTTCTGGCGAAGATGACCTACAACAGTGTCGATCCCTCACGCCAGGTGCACATCTCCATCAATCTCGACGGCCCGGATCCCGGTATTCACGCCCTGGGCGCCGAGGCCGACCAGGGTTTCTCTCAGGGACAGCAGAGCGCCTGGATTGGTCGGCAGGTTCCGGCGCTCATCCAGGAGGGCATCTACACCGCCACGGTCATGCTTGACGGCGGGGCCGGTCAGCACCTCTGGCTTACGGAAACCTTCAGAATCATCTACCCTGTCCAGTTCGAGGGGATCTGGGCTCTGGACCAGTCCGAGCCGCCCCAGCTCAAGACGCGGTTCTCCGGGGGTGACGCGTTCAAATGGTTCGTGCGGTATCGTTTCGTCGATGCTCGGCCGGACGATCTGTACTCCAGCGCCGTCTGGTCCTACGTCGGGGATTTCACGTTTAGTATTCTGAGCTCCGGCCCGCTGGGACCGGACACACCGCACCCGGGGCAGGCCACCACAACCTTCACCGGTCTCATCCCTCTGGATCAGCCCATGGCGAGCTATGAACTCGCGGGAGTGGTCTGGTACAACGAGGTGGCCTACTACTCTCCCACGACAGCCTTCAAGATCGGGCAGGAGCCCACCATCACCATCACCTCGCCCCGACCGGGCTTCGAAGTCGATACCAAGGTGATGGTCGTGACCGGAACCTGCGCCGACCGGAACCTGGAACAGGCTCAGATGATGACCAACGGCGAGTTGATCCCCATCAAGCTCGTCAACGGTGAGTTCTCAGCCAAGACCGTGCTCCGGCCGGGCCAAAACGACATCGCTGTCATCGCTGTGAACAATGTGGGAGACGGTGAGGCCAGCGTGTGGGGCAATGCCAACATCCGGGCTGCGGCGCTCAAGGTCGTGTTGAGCTGGGAAGCCCAGGGGCCGGACATCGATCTCTGGGTCAAGGATCCGCAGGGGAAGGTGACAAACTACCACCACAGCGGGCCTTCCGACGGACGAACCCTCGATGTGGACGACAGATCGGGTCCGGGGATGGAGACCTACACCATCGAGGTGCCGGTCACGGGGACGTACGACGTGGCGGTTCACTACTATGCCGCCAAGGGCTGGCAGGGACCGGTGCCGTTCCGACTGCAGTTCACTACCTGGGAAGCGACGTTCAGCGAACGCCGTTGGAGTAGGGAAGAAACGCTGTATGTGGCGGCAGGGGACGGCGAGGATGATGGCGCGGTGTGGCACTTCTCAGTGATGTTGCAGTGAATTGACAGTTCTCCGACCGGCGCACCCCCGCGATTCTCACCGGAAGGAAAGGTGCCATGCACCGCTTTGCAGAACTAGCTCGCCTTCCAGCCTGTCGGTCACGCCCCCGAGATCTCGGTCTCCAGGACCAGCCGGGCCGCGGGCGCGAAGCCCATGCTGTCGAAGAAGGCCGCGAGCTCGTGGTCGTTCCACGCGACCTCGGTGCGGAGGCGCTCGATGCGCAGCGCCCTGAGGTTGAGCAGAAGCTGCTCGAAGATCGCGCGCGCGACCCCGCGGCGCTCGAAGGCCGGATCGACCAGCACTGTGTCGAGCACCGCCAACGGCTCGGGCAGACCGAACTCGCCGTACTGGACCGCGGCGAACATCGCGCCCACCAGCAGCCCATCGCTTTCGGCCCCCATCGAGACATGGAGATCGCTTTCCTCGAGCGCGCGCTTGAGCTTGCCCTCGAACCAGAGGTGTCTGCTGCGGCCGGTGATCTTCTCGTCGATCGCAACCAGCCGCGAGAGATCCTCGGGCTTCAGGTTGCGGATGACGACGCCTGGGTCGTCGGTGTAGTCGCCTTCCATGCTGCTCCTCCAAGATCGGTCTTTTCGTGGCGAAAGGCGCCCCAGATGGCGGCGCCGACGGCCCCGGCGAAGATGCTGAGTGGGTGGCCCGCAACCCGCGCGGTTCCGGCGAAACGTTGGTCCTCGTCGAGCGCGTCCTGGATGGCGGCGACCAGACCGGCGTCGCTCGCCAACCCGCCGGTGACGAGGACCGTTCCGGACGCACCGATTGAGCGCAGGAGGCGCGCGAACCGAAGCGCCATGCTCTCGTGGATGCCGCGCAGGATGTTCTCGGTCGAGATTCCGCGCGAGACCATGTTGATGACATCGGTCTCGGCCAGCACCGCGCAGATCGAGGAGACCCTCTCGGGATCATCCGCGGCCAGCGAAAGCTCGCCGATCTCGGCCTGCGAGACCCCGAGGTACCGCGCGATGTTCTCGAGGAACTGACCCGACCCCGAAGCACACTGGCTGGTCATCTTGTACGACAGAACTTTTCCCTGCTCGTTCATCAGCACCGCCCGGCTGTGGAGGGCGCCGACATCGAGGATGGCCCGTGCATCGGGCTCGAGAAAGAGCCCGCCGCGGGCGTGGGTGGTCATCCCGTAAAAGTGGCCCGTGGCGAAGGGGACGTCCTCGCCCTCGCCGGTGGTCGCCACGTAGTCTATGGAGTCGATTCCGGCGCTGCGAACGGCCGACGAGAAGACCTCGTCCACCACCGCGCGGATGTCGCGGCGCCGGATTCTGCTCGCACTCGAGGACACGATCCGGTGATCCTCGCCGTTGCACTCCATGACCACGGCCTTGATCGCCCCCGACCCGACGTCGATGCCCGCGGTGATCGTCATGCCCGGGCCTCCCGGTAGCCGAAGAGCGCGGCCCCGAGCGCCCCGGTGAAGATGCTGTCTGGCGAGATGTTGAGCGTACGCTCGCCATAGGTCTCCTCGCAGAGCTGCCGCAGCGCCTTGACCGCAGCCGGGTTGCGGGCGACGCCGCCGGTGAAGGTGAACT